>Ga0193742_1000149_pt1 | contig 50684 bp, 46 predicted proteins | sample L2c1metaG_FD_165511 | JGI IMG/M metagenome (GOLD analysis project Ga0193742, IMG submission 165511) | Soil microbial communities from a riparian zone of the East river system, Colorado, United States - L2c1 | ecosystem: Environmental > Terrestrial > Soil > Riparian zone | place: USA: East River... | reverse complement strand
ACCTCACCCACCGCGCCGTCGGCGAAGCGCACCAGCACCCGGGCGGAGTCCTCACCCTCCATGAACGCCAGCCGGTGGGTGCTGAGCATCGCCGTCACCGCGGCCGGACGCGCGGACGCCAGGTACAGCAAGAGGTACGTGGGGTGGTAGCCGGTGTCGATGAGCTCACCGCCGCCGCTGGTGGCCGCACTCGCGCGCCAGCCCATGGTCGACGGGTCGAGGTCGTTGAAGAAGCTGTCGGTGGTGCGCAGTTCGTAGACACGGCCCAGTGCACCGGAGTCCATGAGCTCGCGGGCGCGGGCGACCGCGGGCAGGGTGAGGTCTTTGTGCGCGCACATCAGGGTCACCCCGGCGGCGTCCACCGCGTCGGCGATCCGCTCGGCCTCGTCGAGCGTGAGGCACAGCGGCTTCTCGCACAGGATGTGTTTGCCCGCCTTGGCGGCGGCGATGATGGCGTCGGCGTGCAGATGGTGCGGCAGGCAGATGTCGACGGCGTCGACGCCGGCCTCGTCCAGCAGGCGCTCGTAGGAGCCGAACACCTGGGCGCCGCCGGCCTGCTTGGCGCGCTCGGCGGCGGTGTCGAGGTCCACGTCGGCGACGGCAGTGCAGAGTGCCTCATCCGGGATGGCGAGGTAGCCGCGCAGATGAGCGCGCGAGATGTTCCCGCAGCCGATGAGACCGATGGAAATGGTCACGTGATCGGTCCTCTCTCAAGGCCGTAGGCGGCGGCCATCAGGCGGGTCAGGTCAAGGCCGAGAGCGACGTTCTCCTCGTCGCGGGTGCCGTCGGCGACATGGCGTACGAACAGGTCGAAGGGCGTGCCGATGCGTTGCGGCACCGGCAGTTCGCGCCAGTCGCCGCCGGTGTTGATCAGCAGCCGCGGCTCTGGCGTGCCGTACACCAGGGAGCCTTCGGTCCCGTGCAGCTCGATGGCGAACGGGGAGGCCGGTGCGGTGAAGGACGCCTCCACCACGCCGAGCGCGCCGTCCGCGCAGCGCAGCACCGCGACGGCGTTGTCGTCGACGGCGCGCCCGGTCACCTGGCCGAAGGACGCGGTCACGGTCTCCGGCATGCGGCCGAGGAACAGCCGGGCCAGGTACATGGGGTGGCAGCCGAGGTCGATGAGGGCGCCGCCCGCGGTGGCGGCGGGGTCGTAGAAGTGCTCGGGGAGCCAACCCGCACCGACCGAGCCGCCGTGGGCGAGGCGGACGCGGACGAGCGTGAGCCGGCCGAGCTCCCCGCTCGCCAGCACCGCGCGGATGGCTGTCGTGTAGCCGTCGTACAGCCGGGGGAGCGCGAGCATCAGCGCGACGTTTGCCGCCGCAGCAGTGATTTCGGCGCATTCGGCCGAGGTCGGGGCGAGCACCTTCTCGGTGAAGATGTGCTTGCCGGCCGCCGCGGCAGCGGTGATGACGTCGCGGTGGGCGGTGGTCGGACAGGTGACGACAACCGCGTCAATGTCTTGGCGGGCAAGGAGTTCGTCGAGATCGGCGTGGAAGTCGACGCCAAGCTTGTCAGCCCAGCCGCGTCCGCGAGCGGGGTCGGAATCCCAGACGGCGGTGATCTCGACGCCGGGATGTTCGGTCGCCTGGCGGGCGTAGTCGCGGGCGTGCACGTGCCAGAAGCTCAGGATCGCGAGGCGCACAGTTGGTCCCTTCTATCCCTTGACGGCGCCGGCGATGCCGTTGACGAAGTAGCGCTGCAGCAACAGGAAGATCACCACGATCGGCACGAGCGAGATCACCGAGCCCGCGCACAGGAACGTCCAGTCCGTGGAGTTCTCCCCGAGGAACGAGTACATCCCCACCGGCATCGTGCGCAGTTCTGGCGTGGAGAGGGTGAAGACGAGCGGGACGAAGAAGCTGTTCCAGGCGCTGATGCAGGTGAACAGACCGACGGTGGCGAGCATCGGGCCGGACAGCGGCAGCATCACGCGCCAGAAGGTCTGGTTGAAGCTGGCACCGTCCACTTTGGCCGCATCCTCGATTTCTCGGTCCATTGTGGAGAAGTAGCCCATGAACAGGAACGTGGCGAAGACCAGGCCGCTGGAGGACTGCACGATGATCACCGCCCACAGGGTGTTGAGCAGGTGCAGCCCGCGCACGATGTCGAAGATCGGGATGATCGTGTAGCCGTGCGGCAGGAAGAGCGTGACCGAGATCAGCCCGATGCAGAGCTTGCGGCCCGGGAAGTTCGTGCGGGCCAGGACATATCCCGCCATGGAGGTGGCGAGGAGGGTCAGGACGACCGAGCCCCCCGCGACCACCACCGTGTTGACGAAGTAGCTGCCGAAGGACGCCTCCTCCCAGGCGCCGCTGTAGTTGGCGCCGTGCACACCGTCCGGTAGCGGGTTGAGGCCCTTGTCGAAGAAGCCTTCCGGGCTCTTGAAGGAGCTGCCCAGCGTCCACAGGAACGGGAACAGCCACACCAGGCCGCCGCCGAGGAGCAGCAGATGGGTCAGTGACAGACCCACGATGCGACGGACGGGCGCGCGGCGCCGCGCGGGTGGCCGCCTGCGCTGGGCGTTCGAGACCAGGACTGCCATGTCGCTGCCCCCTTTCAGGCGCGCCCGGCGGCGCGGCGCTTGAAGATGGACCGGAAGATGAGCACCTGCAGCACGGAGAACCCGATGAGCATCAGGCCGTAGAAGAAGGAGGCGGCGGAGGCCAGGCCGACGTTCGGCTCGGTGGCCTGGGCCTGGTTGCCGCCGAAGGCCAGGTGGTAGATGTAGGTGTTGACCACCTCGGTGGCGAAGAAGGGTCCGCCGCCGGTGAGCACCTGCACCAGGTCGAAGACCTGGAACGAGCCGATGAAGGCCAGGATCACGATCATCACCCCGACGGGGCGCAGCAGCGGCACGGTGATGTGGAAGAACGTCCGGAGCCGGCCCGCGCCGTCGATCTTCGCCGCCTCGTAGACCTCCTCGGGGATGGTCTGCAACCCGGCGAGGAAGTAGACGAGGTTGTAGCCGAGGGTCTGCCAGATGCCGACGAGGATGATGATCCCCAGCGCGATGTCCGGGTCGCCGAGCCAGTCGACGGGGGTGTCGATGAGGTGGGCGTCGAGTAGCCAGCCGTTCAGGGTGTCGCCGAAGTTGGAGAGCATCAGCTGGATCACGACGGCCACGACGGCCGGCGAGGTGACCACCGGCAGGAAGTACAGCGTGCGGTAGAAGCTGGAGAAGCGGAGCTTCTTGTTGTTCAGCACGAGCGCGAGCACGAGTGCGATCGCCAGCTGGATGGGGACGACGATGATCGCGTAGGTGAAGGTGTGCCCGACGGCCCGCCAGAAGATCGAGTCCTGCAAGATCTGCCGGAAGTTGTCGAGTCCGACGAAGTCTTCCGGCGAGCCGATGCCGTTCCAGCGGTAGAGGGTGTAGACGAGCGAGCCGAAGATCGGGTAGACGACGAAGGTCAGCAGCAGCGCCATCAACGGCGCGATGTAGAGAAGGCTCCAGCGGGCCGCCCAGAGCCGCCGCCACAGCCCGGCCTTCTGCCGCGTCGCGGGACGGGCCGCCCCGGGCCGGCGCTGGGCCGGGCTCGGGGCGGCGGTGTCGAGGAGTTGCACCAGGTCCTCCGGGTCAGACCGGCTTGGTCTCGTACGGCTTCGTCGGATCCCAGTCCGTGAAGACCCAGTCGTCGAGGCTTACCTTGGCGCCCTTGGACTGCGCGTCCTTCACGCCGTTCGCGAGTGCCTCGTTGCGGCGGCCCTCGAGGTCGGTCAGGGCGGCCTTCACGTCCGTCAGCTGGCCGGTGTAGAGGCCGGCGAGCACGTCGGGCAGATCGGGTTTGACGGCTGCGATGACCACTTTGGACACTTCGGGGTTGCGGATCGCGGGCACCGGCCACGGCAGCGCGTACTTGCGGGTGTCGACGTACGCCTTGAACTGCCTGGACTTGATCTTCGCGTCCTTGTTCGCCGTCGGGAAGGCCGACAGGCCCTGCCCGGCTTCCACCCAGCGCTGTCCGGCCGCCGGGCTGTGCAGCCAGTCGAACCACGCCCATGCCTCGTCGGAGGCCTTCGAGTGCTGGGAGATCGCCCACACCCGGTCGCCCGGCGGGTAGTAGAAGAACGCCTTCGGCTTCGTGCTCGGCGACGGGAGCGTGGTGAGGCTGTAGTCGTCGAAGTTGTGCTCGCTCCAGGTCGTCTGGTTCCACACGCCGCCGACGATCATGCCGAACTTGCCGTGCTCGAAGAACGCCCGGGCCTGCTCGTCGCCGATGGACATCGAGGACGGGTAGATGTAGCCCTTGTCCTTCCATTCCAGGAGGAGCTCGAGGAAATCGGCGTAGTTGCGGTCGGCGCCGAAGGTCCACTTGCCGACCCGGTAGTCGGGGCCGTCCACGCCGTAGCCGGCTGGCGAGCCGGCGCCGCGCACGAACAGCTCCACCCACCACGGCAGCGAGGCGCTCTGCGCGTTGCCGAAGCCGAGGCCGAAGGCCCGGCCGCCGGTCTTCTTGGTGATGGCGGCCGCGGCGGCGGTGACGTCGTCCCAGGTCTTGGGAAGCTTGACGGAGCCGTCCTTGTTGGTGATCCCCGCCTCTTTGAACAGTCCGTTGTGGACGTACAGCTGCAGCCAGGGGGCGCTGCTGCGGAAGGGGGCGCTGTAGACCTTGCCCTGGGCCATGTTCACCCCGTTGAAGAAGCTCCCCTCGGGGTACCGGCCGCGCCACTGCGCGGTGGCGTGGCTGTCCAGGTCGCGCAGCCAGCCCATGCCCACCTGGTCCTCGAACTTCGGGCTCGGCGGGATCATCAGCATGTCCGGCGCCTCGCCGCCGCGGAAGGCGAGGTTGATCAGGTCCGGGTACTTGTCGCTGACCTGGACCGTCCGCTTGATCTTGATCTTCGGGTTCTGCTTCTCGAAAAGCTGGATCTCGTTCTCCAGCCATGGTTCCTGGCTGACGTACCAGTCCCAGTGGCTGATCGTCGTGGTGCCCGGGGCCGCCGTGTCGGACGAGGCGGCGCAGCCGGCCAGTGCGTTGGTGAGTGCGGCGCCGCCGACGGCGGCGGAGGCGGCGAGGAAGCCGCGCCTGTTGAGTGGAGACATGGGGCCTACGCTCCGTTCCTGAGCGATGCGTCGTCGACGAGAAGGTCACCGGTGCCGGCTGTGGTGGAGACCCACCACTCGGCTTTGGCGAGGGTCTTGCCGTGGAAGTCGAGCGGCACGGCGCCCGCGGTCCTCAGCTGGGTCCAGCCGCTCGTCGACACGGCGCCGGAGGCCAATGGGACCGATTCGGAGGTGCCGTCGGTGTACGTCAGCTTGATCTTGACCTGCGCGGTGGTGGGAGTGCCGCTCCCCAGCCGCACCCAGGCACCGGCGGTGTAGCTCTGGCCGGAGGCGACCTGCACGCCCTCGGCGGGGCCCTGCCACTCGGCGGTGCGACCGGTGGCGCGGATCGCGACGGAGCCGGAGTGGACGGTCCTGGTGTCGGGCTTCACCGTGCTCGGGCTGAAGCCGTACCAGCCGACGCTGCCCTGCTCCGCGTTGGCGTTGCCCAGGATTTCCTTGTCGTCGGAGGCTTTGCCGTCGGCGACCACGGTGATCGTCTTGCCGCTGTTGGACGGCATCTGGACGTGCACCTTCTCCGTGGCGCCACCCGCCGTGACCGTGACCAGGTAGTCGCCGAGGAAGCCGCGGGTGCTGTAGTCGCCCGAGGTGTTGGTGGTGCCGGCGGCGTTGGTCCACCACTGCCTGGTGACGAGGTCGTGCCACGCCTGGCCGTTGGGCTTGAGGGACCAGTCGGTGCGGTAGAGCGCGGCGAGCGGGTTCCAGATGTTCTTCTCCCAGATGCCGAAGGTACTGATCGCCGTGACGTCCGGGTGGCTGAACAGGGTGGTCATGAAGTCGCGGGTGTAGTCGGCCTGCAGTTGCTCGTCGCCGGTGACGAAGTCGAACTCGGTGGCCTCCAGCGGCAGCCCGAGGGAGGCGTAGCGGTCCAGGAGCCGGTAGACGTCCTCGGGCGGGGTGGGCTGCAGGGCCGTGAAGTGGCTCTCCAGGCCGAGCCCCTCGATCGGGTAGCCGCCGTCCTTGATCCGCTTGGCCAGGTTGTAGAAGTAGTCCTGGTGCCGCTTGGACCAGCCGCTGTTCTCGATCAGGCCGTAGTCGTTGAGGACCATGCGGGCCTTCGGGTCCGCCTGCTTGGCCAGCACGAACCAGCGGTTGATCTCGTCAGGGCCGAAGATGTCCTGCAGGTTGTGTTCGGAGTACGGCTCGTTGACGACGTCCCAGTAGTCGATGCTGCCGGTGAGCGCGCCGGCCTCGTCCGTGATGTGGTTGTCGACCCTGGCCCGCAACGCGGGCTTGTCGTTCTGCAGATTCTGCAGGTCGGGCGGGAGATAGCCCCAGGACGGCCAGACGAGGTTGTGGCCGCGGAAGGCCAGGCCCTGCTCACGCACCCACTTCAGCGTCGGCTTGGTGATGGTCTCGCGCTCGGTCGCGTTCTCCCAGTGGTTCCACTTGAGGTTGTTACCGAAGGCCACTTGGTTGAAGTCGCCGCCGGTGACCACCTGACGGTACTTCGCGCCGTCGGTGGTGTTCTGCATCAATCCGCTGCCCAGCGCCGCGGTGCCGAACTTGAAGGCGTGCTTCTGCAGGTCCACCTTCACCGCGGCGCTGGGCAGCGGATTGCCGCTCGTGTCGACGACATGCACCTTGAGATCGCCCTTGCGGTACTGGTCGATGCGCTGGTTCGCGGCGGCGCGCCAGGCGGCGCCCGACTCCCGGCCCTGGTAGCTGACCTTCGGGAAGCCGGCCGGGTCGCCTGGTCCCCAGTCGGTGACGGAGAGGCCGGCGACCTGGAAGGTCTGCGCCCCGTAGCCGAGCCAGAAGTTGACGTGTGCCTCGCCGACCGCGTAGTCCTCCGCGATCCGGAAGGGGAAGGTGAACTTCTGCCAGCCGGAGGTGAGCCGCAGCGCCGCGTTCGCGGACTTCTTGTACGAACCACCGTCCCGCTCGAAGAGGAAGCTGGTGTAGCCGGCGTCCTGGCCGGCCGGCGGGGTGATCGAGCGGGCCCAGAAGGTCGCCACGGCCGCGTCGTTCGCCTTGACGGCAGCGGCGGTCTTCGCGCCAAGCGTGATCTCGTACTCGCCGTCGAGCCCCGCGCTCTGCGGGGCCGACGTGGTGGTGATCTGTAGTGCCTTGGTGAAGTTGGGGTTGCCGGACACGTCGATGATCTGGTGCTGCGGGGGCGGGGAGCCCTTGGCCTGGGTGAAGCCGGCCAGTGGGTCCGGGCCCATGATCTCGGTCGGGGCGGCGTTGGCGGTGCCCGGGAACGCCTGCAGGCAGATGGCGGCGAGGGCCAGTACGGCGAGAAAGGAGAGCGGCTTTTTCGCCCTGCTTAAGTGGGTGATATTCCTGGAAACGCGGGAATTCCTCATTGAATTCGCCTTTCCGGACATAGGTGGGCACGGCACTTCGCCGCGCCGTGCTATGTCTCCACAGGGGTGCGGCGGGGATTTTGAATTTGCGGTGAGTTAACGGTCGGCCGGGGCGGGTGCGGTGCTGTCCCGGATGATCAGTTCGGTGGGCAGGACGATGCGCTGGGATGTCTCGTCGGATTCGGTGCGATCGAGGGTGGTGAGGAGGATCTCCGCGGCCCGCTGGCCCATGTCGGCGAACGGCTGCCGGACCGTGGTGAGCGCCGGGCGCACGTGGGCGGCGGCGTCGATGTCGTTGAACCCGACCACCGACACCTCCTCCGGCACTCGGACGCCGGCCTTCGCGAGCTCGTCCAGCACGGTGAAGGCCGCCGAGTCGTGGTACGCGAACAGCGCCGTCGGGCGGCGCCGCGGGGGCAGTCGCAGCAGTTCCCGGGTGCGGCCGCGGATCAGCGCCTCCTCGAAGCCCGTGTCGGCCTCGAGTCCGGGGTCGAGCTCCAGGCCGGCCTCGTGCAGGGCGTCCCGCAGCCCGCGCCGCCGCTCCTGGACGTACGGGTGGTCGAGGGGCCCGAGGATGCTGGCGATCCGGCGGTGACCGAGGCCGACCAGGTGGCGGCCGGCCAGCAGACCGCCGGTGTAGTTGTCGGCGCCGACGGCGGGCAGGTCACTGTCGGCGCCGAGGGTGTCGACCAGGATCGTGGCCAGGCCGCTCTGGTGCAGCTCGACCAGGCGGTCCAGCGACTGCTGGTCGTGGGTCACCACGATCAGCCCGGCGCAGAGCCCGGAGCTGCGGACCCGGTCGATGGCACTGCCGTAGTCGGACTCGTTGGTGCTGGTGAACAGGATGATCTCGTACTTGGTGTCCTCGACCACCTTGGCCACGCCGTAGTTGATGTTCGCCATGAAGCGCCAGGTCAGGCCGGGCACGATCATGCCGATCAGGCCGGTGTTCCCGTTGGCGAGCGCGGTGGCCGCGAAACTGGGCACGTAGTTGTGCCGGCGCATCACGTCGAGCACCCGACGGCGCGTCTCCGGGTCCACCTTGGGGCTGTCGTTGAGCACCAGGGAGACCGTCGACTTCGATAGCCCGGAAAGCCGCGCGATATCGCGAATGGTGAGTTTTGCCATGGCGCTCCTCTTTCTATCGGACTGGTCCAAAAGAAAGACTCCCAGGAGCTATTGGACCGTTCCAACGCTAGTTATGGACCATAGCGTTGGAACGGTCCAACGTCAAGGCACCGAAACCTGCGGGACGGTCGCCGGATGACGGGTGGTCCTGCAGCGGCGGCGCCGTGAGTCCGCTTGACCGTCCGTGCGTCCTGTTTGGCTGTTCGTGCAACGGCGGCATGCGCGCGTTGCGCGGCGAGGTCTCGGACGCCAGCATTCCACCCGTCTCACCCGGTCGGGTGGGCACGAGGAAGGAAAAGACAGGGTGCGAACTATCTCGCGCAAGGGGCTGGCCGTCACGGCCGCGACGGCAGCGGTGGCCGCTGTGCTCGGCATCGGCCCGCTGTCGGGCGTCGCGGACGCGCAGCCGTTCATGCTGTGCAACGTCAACCAGAACACGTGGGTCCGCGACATCCCGGACGGGACCGTTCTGTACACCATCCCGGCCGGCGGCGGCTGGCGCTGGGACAACACGGTGCCGGGCTGGTCCTACGGCCACGGCAACCAGGCCCCGCAGGGCTACATCCCGAACGACGGCCGCATCTACAACTGCCACTCGACGACGTGAGAGTCCGCCCCGCGGTGTCACCGGCACCGCGGGGCCCGCGCCTCGTCCGGCGGCCGTGCCATAGATGTCGACGTAGCGGTTGGCTTTCCCCGTAGGTGGACCTACCTCTCCCCAGAGATGGGCGGGTGCTCCTCAGGACTCGACGCGGATGTGCTGAGTCCCGTTCTGCGTGGCGTAGACGATGCCGTGCCCGGACGCCTTGTTGACCATCTTCGACTGGCCGGGGGCTGCACCGGTGCCGCGGTCATCCTTCGGCGGCTGCTGCGGGAAGGACGCGTTCGGAGCCAGGTGGAGCCAGGCGTCGGCTGTGTGCTCCTTTGTAGTGAAGGTGACCTTGCGGAAGGTGTCCGGGTCGATTCCCGGATAGCCGTGCCGCACCGTTTCGTCATAAAAGTGTTGCGATACCAGCAGTGCGGTGGACACGCCCGTCGAGGCATCGGCCAGTGCGGTTCTGAGTGGCGGCGCATCGAGCATGCGCGCGAGAATTTCGAGCGGTCCGCCGGTGATTGCTCCCGGCGCGCCGGCGTAGACCTCACCGGCATGCAAGGCGACCCGCACCCGGACGGCCGCCCGTGGCCCTGCGTTGCGGTTGTGGGCACGGAGGTGGACCGCGAGCTCATGGATCAGGGGGTGGATGAGCCTGGACTTCGGCAGTCCGGCTGGAGCGGTTACCCGCATGCCGTCTCCGAGGTCGTCGTGGACACAGGCCGACCAGTCGATCCCGCCTTGCTCGAACGCCGCGCACAGCGCCGTCCGCAGCACCTCGCGGATCTGGCGCAGCGCGACGTTGCCGCGCCCCGCCGAGCGTTCGATGTCGACGGCCAGTAGCGCGCGGTACTCCAGCTCCTGTGTCATTGGGGTCCTCCGTCAGTAATTGGTGACGAATTCACAGCAGTACCCTTGGTGCACTGACCACCATGACACGGTCGCCCTGCGAACATCTCGTCGCCCGATGGGATTCGCCGGAGGGAGAGGGAGCACGGGATCATGGCCGACCTGGAGTACGGCGGCGGGCACCAGGTCGCGGACGAGTGGAACTGGCCACCGGCGAGCCTGCTCGGCGGCTTGGGCCAAGCCCAGCGCGACCGACTGCTCGCGCTGGGCACGCGCGTGCGGTACCCGGCCGACCGAGTGCTGATCCGCGAAGGGGAACAGTCGACCTTCGTGCTGATCCTGCTCGACGGGGTGGTCAAGGTAATCGGTCGCACCGGCGTTGGGCGCGACATGCTCCTGGCCGTCCGGATGGGCGGAGATCTGGTTGGCGAGTTCGCGGCCGTGGACGCCCAGCCCCGATCGGCGACGGTGACCACCTGCGGGCCTGTCGTCGCCCGGATCATGACCCGTGCGGATTTCGTCGCGTGCATGCGCCCGGATCCCGACCTGGCGCATGCGGTCAACCGGGCGGTCGTGGCGAAGCTCCGCATGGCCAACAGTCATCGCATCGATTTCACTGGCTGCGACGTCAATACCCGGCTGGCCCGCGTGCTCCATCAGATTGCACTGATCTACGGGGAACGCAAAGGCGAAGGAGTGGTGATTCGCTGGCCGATCACCCAGCCGGAACTGGCAAGCTTGTCTGGCGCGGCGGAATCCACCGTGCACAAAGCCCTGCGCAAGCTCCGCGAAAGCGGCGTGGTCTCGACGGGCTACCGCACCATCAGGGTCGATGATCTCGCACTGTTGAGCAGCATCGCGTTCGACTAGAGAAGTAGAAACCGTCATTAGATGGTATTTGACTTCCAGGGCGCTGTTAGCGTGCTGCTGACGAGGACCAGGGTGTTCGGGGCCAAGGTTCCTGCGGTCAGGAGAGCGGGGGATAGCAGTGAACCAGGCGGACAACGGCGTCGAACCGACGGGCGAGGACGATCGAGACGCTCGTACGGACCACGCGGGAGCCAGCCACCACATCGAGATCGGTCAGGACGCCCACGGGCCGGTGGTCGCGGGGGACCACAACCTTGTCATCGATGCGCGGCATGGGTCGTCCGTGACGGTGCGGATGGAACGAGAGCGGCCGGCGCCGGTGCGGCGGGAGCGGATCTCCGTGTTGCCACGGCGGACGCGCGAGCCGCTTGGTCGGGAGGCGGAGGCGACGGAGTTGGCCGCCGCCATCGCCACGGGAGGGCCGGTACAGCTGTGTGGGCCTGCCGGGATCGGCAAGAGCACCTTGCTGCGTCGCGTGGCGCGCACCGTCAAGTGCGGACCTGACGGCGTGGTGTTCGTCAGCGCCGCGCACCGCCAGGTTGCCGACCTCGCACAGGAGATCTTCGAGGCCTGCTACGAGACTCGTGGGTACGCGCCATCCCGGCGCGACCTGCGCAGGCTGCTTACCGGCCTGCGGATCACAGTGTACGTCGACAACGCCGACCTGACGATCGAGCAGTTGCGGGAGCTGACCGACGCGGTTCCGGACGCGACCTTCGTCCTGGCCAGCCGGCACGGCTCGCTGCTCGGTGACGGCGCCGTGCTCTATCTGGGTGGTCTGGGTCAGCTCGCGGCGACGCAACTGTTGGCCCGCGCGCTTGATCGTCCACTGCGGGATGCGGAGCGCGCCACTGCGGCCGACCTGTGGCAGGCCGCGGGCGGTAGTCCGCTGTTGCTGCTGCGTGCGGCCGGGCTTGCGAGATCCGGCCGGTCGGTGCTGCCTGCACCGGGCGCGGTCGCGGATTTGCTGCCACTGCTGCTCAAACAGCTCAACGAGCCTGCGGTGAGCGCGCTGAATCTCCTCGCGACGCTGGAGGACGCCGAGCTGACCGCCGCACACGTCGGTGCACTTGTCGGCGAAGCGGACCCGGCCACGCTGTGCGAGCGCCTCGCTGACCTCGGGCTCGCGGTGCCGGCGCAGCACGGCTATCGGTGCGCGCCGGGTGTGGTGCCGGCGTTGCGTCACCGTAACGTCGTGGCGTTCCCCGTTGAGCGGCTATGCCAGTACTTCACCCAGTGGGCAAGGGATCCGGCCACGACACCCGCGCAGATCGCGGACCACAGCCGGGCGTTCGAGAAAACTGCCGGCCTGGCGACGGAAGTCGGACGGCCTGAGCTCGCGGTGCTTCTCGGGCGGGCAGCGTCGCCGAAGCTGGCGCACTCGCTGCGGTTCGACGCCTGGGGCCAGTTGCTTGGCCGCGGCTGGTCCGCCGCCCGGCGCGCCGGAGATCGACGTGCTGAAGCGTTCTTCACCCACGAGGAGGGTATCCGCTGCCTGGTGACCGGTCGGCGCGTTGCGGCGGCGGCCCTGCTGGCGGAGGCGGTCGTGCTGTGGAATGTCCTTGGCGAGCACCAAGGCACGACTGCCGCGTCGGACGCTCAGCAATTCTTGCCGCAGGCACCGCAACCTCCTGGCCAGATGGGCGAGCCGGAATATCCCGTCTCCGATGGGAGCGATACCTCTCACGTCGTGGCGGACCACATGGCGGAACTCGAGTGCGATCCGGCCGTGCAGGCAGCGGCGGAACCGATGACCGCCACCCCTTACGACGGTGCCGGCCCGGCGCACACTGGTGCGGATCCCGCCACCTATGAGGTGCCAACCGGTCCAGACCCGACCTACGTTCCCGGCGAGTCCGCCGCGGTACCGGGCGGCGGTGACTTTGGCGCGACCGCCGCCAGCGCAACGGGTTCGGTGCCTTCCGCTGGTGCCGCGGCAACCGGAGCAACGGCGGTCCCCGGAGCAACGGCCGCCACTGGGGCAGCTGCGGTAGCGGCCACGGGGGGCGCTTCGCTGCTCACCATGGTCCTCATCGTGATCTCGATCGTCGGCGCCATTACGGTCGGCGTGGTCGTCAGCCAGGACGACGAGGAAATCGGGATCGCGGGTACGTGGGAGGACACCCAGGGCAACCGGTCGACGATCGCGGAGTCCGCGCCTGGCGCGTACACCATGCCGGGGCCTTGCGGTTACGACGATATCGAATTGCTCGGCGATGACACGGAAGTCACCGGTGAAGCGCCACTGATTGACATCTCCGACGGGTCCTGTGGTCCGGTCATCGGATATGTCGTGATCACGATAGCGGTGGCTCCGGAGGGAGATACCGCTCAGCTGATGAGTACAATGCCATCAGGCCAGGTAGGGCCTAATGGGGAAGAGGTGGAGTGCCTTACCTGCGGGACAATCACCATGACCCGGGTCGAGTAGCTGCGGTACGCCCGAGCCATTTCACGAAAGGTGCCTTCGTCGATGTCTTCGGCATCAGGTGACCGGTATTCGATCAGGATCGGCCGTGACGCGTATGCGCCGGTCGTAGCTGGCCATGACAACGTCGTCGAAACACATCCGGCCCAGTCAGAGCCAATCCACGAGGACGAGGACCGGGCTCTTGGCGCCAGCCAACGGAACTCGGCGAAAGATCACGGCACCGTGTTCGCCGTCACCCACGGCGACATGCACATTTATCGGCGCGACGACGACTCGGAGAAGCCAGAGCCGTGAGGCCACGCTGCTGGCAATCGGCCACGTCGGGCCGAACCGCCCCGGCCAGCGCGAGTCGCTGCCCGGACAGCCAGCACCTCGCCGGTGGTTGCAATACCTTGACCGGGGCGGTCATGGTGTGGGGGTGGGCACGGATCAGTCGGTGCGGTGTGAGGTCCCTTATTTCCCGGCCGCCGCGGTGGGAATCGCACTGTTGTGGATCGTCGGGCTGGTGTACGTCGGTCTCCTGGGGCCCTCCCACCCCGGATACCCCTGGGACCTGCTCATCCTCTGCGGGCTGTTGCTCCTCACCGTCTGCGTCAGCCTGATCAGGAGCAGGCACGTCGTTCGGGCGGTCGAGTTCACCAAGTCGCAGGTCCGACTGGAAAGCCGCGCGAATGTGCGGACGGTGCGCATGGCCGACGTGAGAGCGGTGTCGGTTGAGCACACCGGCGACACCGCAAGCGGCTACCAGGCGACATCGCTGCGGCTGGAATGGCGCGATGGCGCCAGATCGGTCAGCTGCGACCACGATCCCGCGCTGGGCCAAGCGATCCGGCGGCTGCTCCCTTCGCACGTCGCGGTGCACGAACGGTGGGACCAACTCCATGAACCGTCGACCGGTTGACGGAGATCTGGCTGCCGGCGCCGCGACGGCATTGCTCAGACAGAAGACCGACCGCGGGGCACCAGACGGACGCGGATCGGCTTGTCCGCGCCCAGGGTCAGCAGCGGCCGCGGCTCGATCGGCTCCTGGGACGCCAGCTCGATGCGGTACCGCTGCATGGTGCTGGCGATGACGAGCAGCATCTCGGTCAACGCGAACTGGTTGCCGATGCACAGGTGCGGGCCGGCGCCGAACGGGAAGTACGCGCTGCGGTCGCGTTTCGCGACCTCCTCGGCGGTGAACCGCTCCGGACGGAACTCCTCGGGCTCGTCCCAGAACTCCGGGTGCCGGTGCGCGTGGTACGCGCTGAAGAAGATCTCTGCCACACCCCCGGCTTATCGGTCGACAAGGCCGACCAGCTGTCCGCGATCGCCGCGGGCGTGCAGGCGCTGTCACAGGGCGCCTCTGTCGAGTTCGGGGACGGCACCGGCGGGGTGCGGCACTCGATGACCGAGTTCCACGGCGGCATCCTGTTCATCGTCGAGGCGGGCGAGGGCGCCCACTTGGCCGTGGTCGCGAGCGAGGAGGCCGATGTCGGGCTGATCGGCCACCGGATGAACGAGCTGGTGGAGCAGATCGGCGCCTTCCTGATCGCGCCGCCGCGGCCGCCAGAGCACACCCACCAGGCATGATCCGCCGCGAGCTCGACAACGAGGAGCCGGACCGGCTCTACACCGTCACACGTGGGCGCAGCCTTGCCGACGAGCCCGATCTCGACCTCGTCACACTGGTCGTCGCCGTCGCCGAGCCCGCGCCGGGCATGCAGTCCGAGCACGCCAGGATCCTCCGCGCCTGCCGCACCCCGGTCGCCCTCGTGGAGATCTCCGCCGACCTGGGCATGCCGGTCGGCGTGGTGAAGATCCTCCTGTCCGACCTGCTGCGCGCCAACAAGATCACCGCTCGCCACCCGTCGTCGTCGACGCGCGCTCGCACGCAGCTGCCCGACGCCGCCATCCTGAAGAAGGTGCTCGTTGGACTCCACAAGCTCTGAGACGCGCACACCGCTGGCCAGCACGGCGGCTGATGGCCTGAAGATCGTGATCGTGGGTGGGTTCGGGGTCGGCAAGACAACCATGGTCCGTGCGGTGAGCGAGATCCGGCCGCTGTCCACCGAGGAGACGATGACCCAGGCGGGAGTGGGCGTCGACAACCCGAGCGCGGTCGATGGCAAGACCACCACGACGGTCGCGTTCGACTTCGGCCGCATCAGCCTGAACGAGCAGATGGTGCTCTACCTGTTCGGGGCACCCGGCCAGGAGCGGTTCTGGTTCCTGTGGGACCGGCTGTTCTCCGGCACGCTCGGCGCGGTCGTCCTCGTGGACACCAGGCGGCTCGCTGACTCCTGGTACGCCATCGACCGCCTCGAGCACCACCGGACGCCGTTCATCGTGGCACGCAACAACTTCCCGGACACCTCGCACAGCCTCGACTCGGTGCGCGAGGCGTTGTCGCTGCCGGCCGACGTGCCCCTGATCGACTGCGACGCCCGCGACCGCACCTCGACCAAGCAGGTGTTGATCACCCTGGTGGACCACCTCTACGCCCTCAGCACCGCCAGAGAGGCCGTCTCATCATGACCGACATCGCGCGGCCAACCGAAGCGGTTCCGCTCTACGGGGAGCAGTACCGCACAGACCCGGCCGAGTTGTACGCGCAGATCCGGGAGAAGCACGGCCCGGTCGCGCCGGTGCTGCTGGAGGGCGACATCCCGGCGTGGTTCGTAGGCGGCTACCGGGAGCTGCACCAGGTCACCAGCGACGCCACGCTGTTCGCGCGGGACACGCGGCGGTGGAACGCGTGGGAGACCGTGCCGGACGACTGGCCGCTGCTGCCGCACCTGGTGCACAACCCGTCGGTCATGTTCACCGAGGGCCCGGACCACAGCAGGCGCGCGGGCGCGCTGAGCGACGCGTTGGCGTCGGTGGACCAGTTCGAGCTGGCGAGCCTGTGCGAGCGGATCGCCGACCAGATGATCGACCGGTTCGCCGGTGCGGGCGAGGCCGAGCTGATGAGTCAGTACGCGTCGCGGATCCCGCTGCGCGCCGCCGCGATGATGTGCGGGGTGCCCGAGTCGGAGGCGCGGGTGCTGGTCGACGATGTGATGGGCGCGCTGGACTCGTCGACGGCGAACCAGATGGCCGCGTACGGCCGGATGGAGGAGGAGATGCAGCGGCTCGTCGACCGCAAGCGCACCACGCCCGGCTCGGACGTGCCGTCGCACCTGCTGGCCAACCCCGCGAACCTGGGGGACGAGGAGATCCTGTCGGACCTGCTCGTGGTGCTGCTGCAGGCACACCAGCAGACGACGAACTGGATCGGCAACACGATCGGCCTGATGCTGACCGACGCGCGGTTCGCGATCACGCTGTCCGGCGGTCGGGCCAGTGTCGGCGACGCGCTCAACGAGGTGCTGTGGCACGACACGCCGACGCAGAACTACCTCGGCCGCGTCGCCACCCGCGACACCCGACTCGGCGGGCAACGAATCCGCGCCGGCGACCTGCTGGTGCTCGGTCTGGCCGCCGCCAACGCCGATCCGCAGGTCCGGCCGGCCGAGGGAACCGCGGGCAACCGGGCGATGATGTCGTTCGGCCACGGCGAGCACGGCTGCCCCTACCCGGCACCGGAGATCGCCGAGATCATCGCGAAGGCGAGCGTCGAGGTGCTGATCGACCGGATGCCGGACCTGGTGCTGTCCGAGGCCCTCGAATGGCGGTTGTCGGTGTGGCACCGCGGCCTGATCCGACTCCCGGTGACCTTCACCCCGACTTACGTGCCCTGAGCCGGCCGGTGAGGTCAATGCCAACCGCTATCGAGACCACGATCTGGCACGTCCTGGAGCGGGCGTGCCCAGGGGTACACGTCGAGTCGCTGCGCTCGCTCGATGCGGGCTACACGAGCAAGCAGTGGGTCGCCGACACGGACATGGGCCGGCTGCTGGTCAAGGTGCCGCAGCGCAACCGGGATCCCGAGCACTTTCGACGACTCGTCGCCATTACCCGGGTGGCTGCCGAGCACGACATCCCCGTGGTGCGGTACCGGCGGCTGGTGACGCACGATTCAGCCGTGAACGGGCCCGTGCTCATTCAGGAGTTCCAGGAGGGCGACGCGGCGGGAGACGTTTTGGGAGTCCCTCGACGAGGGTCAGCGGAAGGTGCTCAGTCAGGACCTCGGAGACATCGTCGGGCGAGTGCACGGCATCAAGGGACCCGAGTTCGGCGACGTTCTGGGCGGCGGCAAGGCAACGACGCTGCGGGAGTCGGTCGAGTCGGAGGTGGAGACGCTGCTCGGCCAGGCCGAGGCCGACGTGCTCGGTGATGGCGCCGCCATTTGGGCCGTGATAGCGGCGGCGGTGTCGCGGCTGGACAGCTCGGCGAGCATCCCGACACTGACCCACGGAGACCTGTGGCTGCCGAACTTCCTGGTGCGTAACGGACGGATCACCTGCGTCCTCGACTTCGAGCACGCGACGTACGCGGACAGGTTCCGCGACTTCGGCAAGCTCGACGAGCACATCTTCGACGCGTTCCCGGGAGGCCGTGGCGTCTTCCTCGATTCCTACGCCGCCGCGTGCCCATTGCCGGACGACTGGGAGCAACGCGTCGAACTCGCGCACATGCTGCACGCGCTGACCATGTACGTCTACTTCCTGCGCTGGTCTCCGCAGTGGGCGCCGCAGTACGCCCAGCAGGCCAAGGAATGGCTCGCGAGAAATTCGTGAGCACGGCTCACCAACGGGACAGCCGCCCGCGAGTCGACACCGGATGGAGAACCCCGCGTGAAGAAGCTGCTCGTACCACTGCTGGCCGCCGCACTTCTCGCCTCGGCGCGCGGTCAGGTCGAGGAGCCGGAGAAGCCGAAGGGTGCCACCGTGAACACGATGTTCGGCGCGGTGACCGTGCCAGCGAACCCGAAGCGGGTGGTCGCGGTCGGCTGGTCGGACGCGGAGACCGCGCTCGTGCTCGGCGTGGCGCCGGTCGGCGCGAGCGACTGGCTCGAGTTCGGCGGCGAGGGCGTCGGCCCGTGGGCGTACGGCCGCTACAAGATGGAGCCGGTGATGCTGGGCACCCAGGAGCTGGACTACGAGCAGATCTTCGAGCTGAAGCCCGACGTCATCCTGAACACCCGCTCGGACAACAGCAAGGAGAAGTACGAGGAGCTGTCGAAGATCGCCCCGACGGTCTCCGCGCCCGCCGGCGTGGTGTCCTACGGCACGACGTGGCGCCAGCAGATGGAGCTGGTGTCCTCGGCGCTGGGCAAGAAAGCGGAGGGCGACAAGCTCATCGCGCAGGTCGAGGACGAGCTGACGGCGGCGAAGAAGGACAACCCGGCCTTCGCCGGCAAGTCGGTCGCCGTGGGGGCGTACTTCTCCGACCAGTACGGCGCCTACGTTCGCGGCGACTCGCGCGCGGACCTGATGGAGAGCCTGGGTTTCACAGTCAAGCCGGAGATCCAGGCGCTGGCGAGCGGGTCGTTCTACGTTGAGCTGGCTCGGGAACAGGTCGAGCTGCTCGACGCGGACCTCACGGTGGTGTTCCCGATCGGCGCCGACGCGACGGCGCTGAAGGCCGACCAGGTGCTGAACCAGCTCCCGTCGGCCGCGGCGGGCCACCTGGTGATCCTGGCGGACCAGACCTTGGTCTCGGCGTTCTCCAGCGGTTCGGTGCTGGGCACCCGGTACGCGATCGACCAGGCCGGCCCGCTGTTCGCGAGGGTGCTCCGCTGAGCACTCCGAGGTAGTCGTCGACGGTCGGTAACTCGCGTGACCGTCCCGGCGAGTCGATCTATGCTGGGTGACGTGATGCAGCAACTGCTCTTCCACTGAGACGACGTCCTCCGGCGCCACGGGATGTGGCGCGTGTTTGTTGTCCCTTTGCTCATCACTCTCGCGGGCATTCGCCCGTCCCCGGAGGACACCTCTATGTCCCGCTCCACCTTCGCTCCCGCGCGCGCGGCCCACGTGCGCGCCGTCGACGTCCACGTCTCGCTCGGCGGCCGTGCCGTGCTCACCGGTGTCGACCTCGTCGCCTCTGCCGGTGACCGGGTCGCCGTCGTCGGCGAGAACGGCCGTGGCAAGACCACCCTGCTGCGGGTGCTCGCCGGGCGCCTGACCGCCGACCGCGGCGAGGTCCGCCGCGCCGGCGGGATCGGCGTCGCCGACCAGCAGCTCCCGCTCGCCGGCACCGACACCGTCGGCGACCTGGTCGACGTCGAGCTCGCCGACGTGCGGGCCGCGCTGCGCCACCTCGACCACGCCACCGAGGCACTGACCGAGGGACGTCCCGGCGCCGACGACCGCTACGCCGAGGCACTCGCCACCGTCGAGGCGCTCGACGCCTGGGACGCCGACCGGCGGGTCGAGGTCTCTCTCGCCGCGCTCGGCGCCGTCGACGACCGGACCCGTGCGCTCGGCACGCTCTCGGTCGGGCAGCGCCACCGGGTGCGGCTCGCGTGCCTGCTCGGCGCGGGACACCCCGTCCTGCTGCTCGACGAGCCGACCAACCACCTCGACGCGGGCGGCCTCGACCACCTCACCGACCGGCTGCGCGCGCACCCGGGGGTGGTGGTGCTGGTCAGCCACGACCGGGCGCTGCTCGCCGACGTCGCCACGACCGTCGTGGACCTGGACCCGTCCGTCGACGACCGCCCGCGCGTGTACGGCGGCGGCTACGCCGGCTACGTCGAGGGCCGACGGGCCGAGCGCGCGCGGTGGGCGGCTCTGCACGACGAGCAGGTCGCCGAGCGCGCGCGGCTGGCCGGTGACCTGTCCGCGGCCCGGGACCGGCTGCGCGACGGGTGGCGACCGGACAAGGGGCACGGCAAACACACCCGCGCCACCCGCGCGCCCGGTCTGGTCCAGGCCGTGCACCGGCGTCAGGCCGACCTCGACGCGCAGGCGGTGCCGGTCCCGCCGCCACCGGCCCGCTTCACGATGCCCGAACTGCCCGACCATGGTGCCACGACGCTTCTGCGGACCGAGGACGTGACCATCGCCGGCCGGCTGAGCACACCGTGCACCCTCGCGCTGGCCGCCCGGGACCGGCTCGTGGTCACCGGGCCCAACGGGGCGGGCAAGTCCACGCTGCTCGCCGTGCTGGCCGGCGAGCTCGCCCCGAGTACGGGGACGCTCCACCGGGCCCGCACGGTCCGCATCGGGCGGCTCGCTCAGGAGTCGGACGTCCCGGGCCGGCGCTCGGGCCGGCAGCTGTTCGACGAACGGGTCACCGATGAGGGCGCGCCCACGCTCGCCGAACTGGGGCTCCTCGCCGAGCACGACACGCACCGGCGGGTCGGGGAGCTGTCGGTCGGCGCCCGTCGCCGGCTGGACCTCGCGCTCGTCCTGGCCGCCCGGCCGCACATCCTGCTGCTCGACGAGCCGACCAACCACCTGTCGGCGGCCCTCGTCGACGAACTAGCGGCGGCGCTCGGCGCGACCCCGGCGGCGGTCGTCCTCGCGACCCACGACCGGCAACTCCTGCGCGACACCGCGTCGTGGCCGCGGCTCGAGCTGAGGTAGGGCGGGTGCTGTGAAAGGCGCGTTGGGGTCACTCAACGTCCCGAACGCGCCTTTCGCGGCGCGAGAGCGTGCGCGACTTCTCCTTCCGCGCCGGGCGGATGCGTGGCGGCCACTGACGGCGTCTGTCCATCGCCAGGTCGGCAGATCGGTGGCGAGCGTGCGTGGGATGCGGCTGTCGTCGGTGGCGTGGCGTGCGATGCGGAAGGCCATCACGTCGCGGGTACGGCCGGAGCCGCGCCGGTTGAGGAGTCTGACGCGGCCGCCGATCGGGATTCCGGAGAAGTCGATGATCAGGTCGTAGCGTTCGGCCGGTGCGATCGGCAGCGTCTGGTGGGTGACCGGCGCGGCGAGCAGTCCTGATCGGCGCCGATCTGGACGAGATCGAGCCGGCGCCCGTCGTCGGTGACTGCTTCGAGTTCGTAGTGCCGAGCGTTGGAGGCGTTCGTCACCGGCGACCACCAGTCGCACGGTGCTGCCGTGTAGCCGTTGAGCAGGACCGGCACGAAATTATGGTCGAACAGAATTGACTCGTCATCGAGGAAAATTGATTCGCCGTTGTTTCCACGCATCTAGATATCCCGGTACGTGATCACGGTCGGGGATACCAGATGGCAACTTCGGCGATGGCGTCGAGCACCTCGTCGTCGAACTGGCCAGTAACAGGCTCGGCTTCGGCAGCCACAGTCACGGCGCCGGTCAATCTCGATGCGTAGTGCTGGCCGGTGAGTCGGACGTCGGCCATGGCGAGTACCGCGCCGCCCATGGGTTTGACGTAGCCGGTGCCCCAGGTTTCGCTAATGTCGAGCAATCCGCGGGCGGCGGTCCTGCCACGGAACTCCACCCACGAGATGGCGATCACGGCAACGTTGCCGTTGCCGTCAGTGAGAGCGACGAGCATCCGGTCGAGCCGCCGGCACGGTGTACGTGCCAGGAACTCCTGTACCTGACCGACGGAGTGCGCGACACATTCGGCGTACCGCTTGGCATGCTGCTTGAGGGAGCGTAGACCCATGCGCTGCCAGGCGCCGTCGGTGTCACCGCGCCGAGCCGCGTTCCTCGCGTCCGCCTTCTTCGCGCCGAGATTTCTCGCCAGTGCGGACTCCGCCGCACTGCCGGCGGACGAGCCCGCGGCACCACCACCGATGGCACCACCACCGCCCGCGACAACCGCGAGCGCGGCCGCAGCAGCGACAACGACCTGCCCGCCCTTGCTCGGACCGGGATCGGAACCCCCGCCGGCGCCGCCGATCCGTCTACCCACCTTGAGCCTCCCGGAGCGCCTTGGAACACGTTCCTTTTCTACCCCGCCGGAGGTCCGCGGCGGGAGGAGCTTGGCCAAGAAGCCCTGAACGGCCCATTCAAGGGAACGAATCGTTCAAGATGTTCCGGTGTGCCGGCGATCACGAATCTGGTTTGTCGGTCGCCGGGGCGTACCCAATCAGCCCGTGCTGCGCGTGAACGTGGGTTTGATGTGCAATCGCACCACACGCGCATCGGACGATGCTCTGTTTGCCTTCGGTCCGGCAGCTCCCGCGGAGGTCACGCGGGAGTCGCTCAGGCTGGGGTCGGCTGGAAGTTCGTAGTCAGGTGGGCCAGGAGCTGAGCTGGCGCGTCTTCTTGGATCGTGTGACCTGCCGCGTCCACCCAGATGAGTTCGGCATGGGGGATTCGTGTGTGCAGTAGCTGGGCGAATTCCGTTGGCAATATACGGTCTTCGGTTCCCCAGATGATCCGAGTCGGCACGGACACCTCGCCAAGGCGGTTCTCGAACTCGTCGGTCTGTGCTTGTTCGGCGTGGCGATACTGGCGGTAGAACGCGGCTTGGCCGTCCGCTCCCCGCCATGGCGCGAGGTAGGCGTCAAGGACATCCGGCTTGTAGCCGACATGAGTCGCGTGCCGCAGGTGGCTCTCGACCAGCGCCTCGTGGGCATAGTCGGGCAGTTGTTCGAAGATGTGCGTGTTCTCCCGGATGAGCTTGAAGTATCCGGTTCCCCACTTGCCGCCGCCCACCGCGTCGACGAGCGTGAGGTCCTGGTATTGAGCTCCTTCCAGTAAAAGTGCTCTGAGGGCCACCGCACCGCCGATGTCGTGCGCGACAACGCTGGGGCGGGACAGTCCCCAATGGTCGAGGAGTTGAGCGAAGAGCTTTCCCTGAGCAGTCAGGCTGACGTCCTGGTCGTCGCGTTTGTCGGACTGGCCGTAGCCGAGCATGTCCCAGACGAAGACCTTGCGGGTCCGGGCGAGTGCCGGTGCGATGTCGCGCCAGAGGAAGGACGAAAAGGGCGAACCGTGCAGGAGGACGACCGGCTCGCCGTGTCCGAACGATGCCCACCTGACGCACCCACCGGGCGTCTCGAACTTCTCTTCCAGGTCCCAACTCACGTCGTGCCTCCTGTTCAGGGTGTCCCTGTCCACCGACACGTTACCATATACGCCACTTAGCTGGTAACATTGGCGATATGCGGCGGAACCCGGCACCTCTGGACCTTGCGCTGGTCGAGGCCTTTTGCAACACGGCGGTACACCTTCATGGCCAGGACGACCTCGCAGTGCCCGCGACGGCCGCCGAGTGGCTGAGGGCCCACGGCTTCCCGGCCCTGCGAGGCGAGCGGGAGATCAAAGCTCTCATCGATGCCCGCGAAACCATTCGCGCCTTCATCGCCGAACGAACTGACCCTGAAGCGATCCGGAGCCTCAACCGCCTCATCGCTTCTGCGTCAGGTCCGCCAGCCGTGCGCGCAGACGGCACTTTCGCCCTCCGCGCGGCGACGGCCGACCCGGTCACCGGCGTCATCTGCACTGTGCTCGGGGTTCTCCTGAACCGCGGCTTGACCGGCCACGGCACGCGACTCAAAAGCTGTGCCGCACCCGAGTGCCAGTGGGTCTTCTACGACCGGGCGCCCTCCGCCAACGGTCTCTGGTGCGACATGAACATCTGCGGCTCCCGGCACAAGATGCGCGCCTATCGCACCCGCACAAGCAGCGCCGAGCCACCAGCCCCTCCAGCTCGTGCTTGACGGGCGATAGCGAGCCCAGCGCTGACAAGAATGGTGTTGCGCGGACGGGCCTTCATGGACGGTCCTCGGTCAGACATCGAGAACGAAGCGCGCTGCCGGCGAGAGCCGGTCGTGTACCGCCGCGCGTACATGGGCAGCTTGGTCAAGCTGTTGTGGCACATCGCGTCGACAGAACGACATCGTCATGCCGCGCCGCGGGAGGTCGGTCCGGTTGCGGGTGCCGCCGTGCCACAGATGTCCGTTGAAGATCACGACCGTGCCCGCCGGGCCGAGTAGCAGTTCCTCGTCGGGATGCGCGTCGGCCGGGTCGGCGAGGTCGTCGGTGATCCGCCGATCCCAGCGATGTGAACCGGGCACCGCCCTGGTCGCGCCGTTGTCGGACGTGAAGTCGTCGAGCAACCAGATCGAGTTGCACAGGCGGTAGTCGCCGTGCGCGACGGGATCGCCCCAATCGGAATGGAGGTTTTGGTGGCCGCTGCCCGGCGCGGCGGCCCGGAAGTTGAGCGAGTTCACCCGGAGGTCGCCGACGACCTGGTGTGCGCCCGCGAGGATCTGCGGCTCAGTGAAGACGGACTCGAAGACCTCGCCCTTGTTGATCAGGTTGGCGAGCATCGGCGCGCCGTGCCTGCGGGACACCTCGTGGCCCGCGCTCGGCCCCTCGAGCCGCTGCAGCTCGGCGATGCGGGTGCGCAGGGCGGTCAGCCGTGCCGCGTCGAAGAAATCGAGCAGGACGAGGAAACCGTCGGTATCCAGCCGGTCGGTCTGTGCCGCGGTGAGCGCGCCGACGGCGCCGAGCGCGGTGAGCGCGTCGTCCAGGGTGTGGACCTTCGACGTCATTTTTCTCGGCTTCCTCATCGGCGGCACGATGTCCTTATTGGACGTGGGCGAGACGCCGGTCGCAATGCAGAACTCGCCGCGTTGATTGCACGGATCGCCAGCGATGCCCGCGACGGCGAACTATCCAACGGCGTCGCGCGGCGGTAGTATCAGTCGTTCATGAGCGGCCGTTCATCCGGAGAGTTCGCGGGATCAGCGCTGGCCAGGGCCACACACGCGGTCCTGCGGTGGCCGAGTCCGCCCGCGCCGATGTTCGTGTCGGCCGGTGCTTACTCGGCGCGTCAACAACAGCACGCCGCGCCACACCGGTACGCCGTGTGGAAGCTGGCCTACTACCGCTCCGGCCACATCGACGCGCTGGTCGACAACACCCGGCACACGGTCGCGCCCGGCACGGTGCTCGTCGTCCCGCCTGATGCCGACCATGCCGAGATCGCCCACACCAGCTACTCGAACTACTACGTGCTCGTGCACGCTCGCCCGGACCGGCCGTGGCCGCGCATCACCACCGACGACAGCACACGCCGGCTCGGCGACGCGTTCGCCGCGCTCGTGCGCGAGATGTCCACACCGGACGATCACGCGGCCGCCATGGTCGACGCCCTCGTCCGGCAGATCGACATCACACTCACGCGCGCGAACGCCCACCGGAACGACTCCACCGCCCGCGCGATCGTCATCGCCGTCGATCGACTGCTTGAGGAACGGCACGCCGAACGTCTGCGGGTCGACGAGCTGGCGCGCGAGGCGGGGGTGTCCGGGTCCACGCTGCGGGCCTACTTCGTCGCCGAGCTGGGCATCTCGCCGCAGGCACGACTTCTGGAGATCCGGCAGCGGCATGCGGTGACGCTGCTCCAGACGTCCAACCTGACGCTGGCCTCGGTCGCCGAGCGCTGCGGCTACTACTCAGCGAGCCATCTCAGCAGACACCTGCGGACGGCACTTTCCTGCACGCCGGGGGAGATCCGCGCGAGGAGCCGACCCGTCGATTGATGCCGGCCACACGGCGGGGTTGTTGTGCTGTGAAAGGCGCGTTCGGGTCGCTCACTGTCCCCAACGCGCCTTTCGGGACATCGAATGTCTCTAGGCCCAGTGGATCGTGCCGTCGTCGAGGACCTTCGGGCGGACACCGGCGATGTCCGTGCCGTGTTCGAGAGCGTCGGCGATCTCGGCGAGCATGGTGGCGACATCGGGCCACTTCGGGTCCATACTCGCGAACTCGGTCTCGTACCACCGCATGACGCAGCCGCGCTCCGGTCCGGGGCGCAGGTCGACGAACAGATGGTCGCCGCCGCTGTCGTGGGCGATGGGCACCCACATCGGCAGATAGTTCCAGCAGGGGGAGCCGGCGGGTTCGGCTGACAGGTCCGCCAGTTCCGCGTCGTCGCACGCCGCGATCTTCAACATCAAGGTGCGACACGCCACCGCCTCGTCGATCGAGTACGGGGCGTGCCCGGTCAGCAGGCGGGCGGCGGAGAAACTGGTGGTCCCGCACGAGCGGCGCCAAAACGCGATCAGATCCTCGGGCAGCGGTTCGGCCACCAGCGTCGCGACCGGCGGGATCTCGTCTCTGCGCGCCGGCACACCGACATGCTCGTACGTGGCGGGCGCGTTGGTCCGCAACCAGGCCTCGATGCGGTCCCAGCTGTCGTCGATGTCGTGTGGCATCGGGGCATTGTGCCGGCCGGTCGTCAGCCGGTGGTGGGTGGGTCGTAGCCTCGAGCTGTCGACGTCAACGACGTGGGCGCGCGGGAACCTCGGCGTGCGCTCCTCCCGCCGCAGGCCCGGCGCGATGGGGCGGGTCATCGCTCCAGGAGGTCCGCCACGGTGATCGGGATGTGCCGGACACGGACGCCGGTGGCGTGGTAGACCGCGTTGGCGATGGCCGCGGCCATGCCGACTATGCCGATCTCACCGATGCCTCTGGCGCCGACAGCATTGTGCAAGGTGTCCGGGTGTTCCACGAAAACCACGTCGACCTCCGGTATGTCGGCATTCACCGGTAGCAGGTAGCCGGCGAGGTCCGCGTTGGCCAGCCGGCCGTTCTCCTCGATCTCCAGCCCTTCGTGCAAGGCCGCCGACACGCCCCAGATCATGCCGCCGGCCACCTGGCCGCGCGCCGCGTCCGGGTTGATGATCCGGCCCGCGTCGAACACGCCGAGCATCCGGGACACCCGGACCTCCCGCGTCCACCTGTGCACCCGGACCTCGACGAACTGGGCGCCGAACGAGCTGAAGGAATGCTTGGTCATCTCCTCGCCCGGCGCCGACGAACCGTTCGCCGAGAGCTCGGTCCGCTGCGTCGCCCTCAGCAGCTCGCCGAACGTCATGCTGCGGTTCGCCGCCAGCACACGACCGTCGGCATAGGAGACTTCGAGACCGTCGAACGGCGCACCTGGGCCCGACGCCAAGGCCAGGACGTCGTTGATCACCTGGGCAGCGGCGACCATGATCGCCGTGCTGGTGCTCGCCGTGGCGGTGGAGATGCCGGATGTGCCACCTGGCGGGAAAGACGAATCCCCGAGTTGGGGCGTGATCCGGGACCGCGGGATGTCGAGCGATTCCGCGGCCACGATGGAAAGAACGGTCAGCAGACCGGTGCCGGGATCGGCGCCGCTGGTGACGACCGCGGCCGTGTCGTCGTCCCGCAACGTGATGCGCACCGTGGCCGGTAGCCGGCGGGCCGGGAACATGGCGGTGGCCATCCCCATCCCGACAAGCCAGTCGCCGTCCTCGCGGCCGTGGGGGGCGCGGCTCGCCCAGCCGAACCGGGCCGCGCCATGGAGATAGCACTCGTCGAGGTGTTTGCTCGACCACAACAGGTCCGAACCCAGCGGGGCGGTCGAGTCGTTCTTACGGCGCAGCTCGATCGGGTCCATGTCCAGCGCGACAGCGAGCTCGTCGATCGCGCTCTCCAACGCGAACGAACCCGGCGCCTCGCCGGGCGCGCGCATGTAGGTGGCCGGCGGGATGTTCAGCGGCACCATCTTCTGGCTGACCGCCAGGTTCTGGGTGGCGTAGAACTCCTTCGTGTTGCTCGAGGTCGGTTCGACGAACGACCGGTCCGCCGGTGTCGCGGACCACGAGTCGTGGCGCACCGCGATCAACGTGCCGTCCTCGGCCGCACCGAGGGCGATCCTCTGCACCGTCGCCGGACGGGTCGCGGTCGCGGTGAAAACCTGTTCCCGGCTCAGCACCACCTTGATCGGCCGGTCGAGCACCTTCGCCGCCGCCGCGGCCAGGAACGCCGCGACGGACGTGCGGCCTTTGCCCCCGAACGCCCCACCCACGAATGGGTTGACGGCGTGGACGCAAGCCTGGTCCACGCCCAACGCGTCGGCCAGCTCCACCGCCTGGAGGTCGGCACCCTGGGTTCCACTGTAGACGGTCAACTCACCGGAGTCCCACGCGGCGACCGCCGAATGCGGCTCGATCGCGGCGTGGTTCTGTGTCGCGGTGGAGTACGTGCCCCCGACCACGACCGGACTAGCCGCCAGCGCATCCACTATGGACTCGACACCAGGCGCGAGGATGCTGTATGTCCCATCCTGTCCCGGTGCGTCTTCCGCGGTCGCCAGTCCCTCGGACAGCGAGGTCCTGGACGGACGCTCGTCGTAGGAGACCTCGATGGTCATCGCGGCGTCCCGCGCGTGTTCGAAGGTGTCCGCCACGACCAGCCCGATCGGCTGACCGTAGTACGCAACCTCCTTGTCCTGCAGGGGAACCCATGTGTCGCCGAACACCGGTGTTTTCGCCGGGCGCAGTTCGAGGGGATCGAACGGCGAGTACACGCCGACCACCCCGGGCACACTCTTCGCCGCCGTGGTGTCCACGTGGCGGATCTCGCCGTGCGCGATCGTGCTGAGCACGATGTAGCCGTATGCCATGCCAGGCAGGTTGTGGTCGGCCCCGTACTTGGCCTGGCCGGTGACCTTCAACCGGCCGTCCACTCGGCCGCTCACCCGTGGCTACACTCGATCAGCGCGCGGACAACGGTCCGCTTCAGCAGGGACAGCTTGAAACCGTTGCGCGCCAGTGGGGTGGCCCCGGCCGCGGCCGTCGACGCGGCGTCTTCGAAGGCTTGGACGGTCGCAGGCGTGCCACGCAGCGCCTCCTCGACCGCGCTGAGCCGCCACGGCACGGTCGCCACGCCACCCGCCGCCACTCGGGCGTCGACGACCCGCGAGTCGTGGATGTCCAGCGCGACCGCTGCGGAACACAACGCGAACTCGTAGGACGCCCGATCCCGGACCTTCACGTAGGTGGATCGCCGCGCCCATGCCAGTCGTGGCACCAGGACCTCGGTGATCAGCTCACCGGGTCGTAAGTCGTTCTCGACCTCGGGTGTCTCGCCGGGCACGCGGTAGAAGTCGGCCAGCCGTACCGTGCGGGTGCCCTCGGCGCTGGTCAGACGCAGCTCCGCGTCCAGTGCGACGAGGGCGACCGCGACGTCGCTTGCGTGGGTTGCCACGCACTTCCCGCTCGTGCCGAGCACGGCGTGCATCCGGTTGGCACCAGTGATCGCCGGGCAGCCACTGCCGGGTTCGCGCTTGTTGCAGGGCATCGCGACGTCGCGGAAGTAGCCGCAACGGGTGCGCTGCAACAAGTTGCCACCGATGCTGGCCATGTTGCGCAGTTGCTGGGAAGCGCTTTGCAGCAGGGCACGGGAGATCACGGGATACACGCCGGGGTGCCTGGCGATGTCGCTCATTCGCTCCAGAGCGCCGATGCGCAGGCCGTCGCGCGTGTCGATGCCCCGTAACGGGAGGTCGTTGATGTCCATGACGTGCCGCGGGGTCAGGACGTTCAGCTTCATCAGGTCGACGACGGTCGTCCCGCCGGCGAGGACCGTGCCCGGTGTGGTGAGTGCAGCCTCGAGGGTGGTGGGCGTGGTGAGCTCAAACGGTCGCACCGGTCCGCCTCGCCTGCTCGACCGCCGCGACGATGTTCGGGTAGACCGCGCAGCGGCAGATGTTGCCGGACATGAACTCCCGGACGTCCGTGACGTCCTGCTCAACCGCGGCGACCGCCGACATGATCTGACCGGAGGTGCAGAACCCGCACTGGAGGGCGTCCTGTTCGACGAATGCCTGCTGGACCGGGTGCAACAGGTCGCCGTCCGACAGCCCCTCGACGGTGGTGACCGGTCGTCGTACGGTGGCGGCGAGCGTGAGGCACGAGAGCACGGGCCTGCCGTCGACGTGCACGGTGCACGCACCGCACTGGCCGCGGTCGCAGCCCTTCTTGGGCCCGGTGATGGACAGGCGTTCGCGCAACGCGTCCAGCAACGTCACGCCCGGATCGACGCTCAGCTGTTCGGTCCTGCCGTTGACTTCCAGAGAGAGGTCCACCAAGTTCACTTTCTCGAGACTGTCCGGAAGCCGCCATGGTTCGACCCGCGACATGCGCTGGTCAGCGCAGGAGAGTTTCCACGGTGGCAACGGGGTCGTACGCCGCGTAGGCGCCGCTCAACCGGCTCGCCGCCTGGCGGTAGGTGGAATCACCGAGGATCGTGGTGACCGCCTCGACGATCTGCCCAGGTGAGGGAGTCGCCGTCGCCAGGTCGATGCCCACGCGGTGGTACGCGACGCGGGCGGCGTTCATCGGCTTTTCCTCAGTGGTCCCGCACATCACGACCGGGACGCCCGCGGCGAGGGCGAGTTGCGTGCCACCGGCACCGCCGTTGGTGATGAGTAGGTCGGCTCGGGGGAGGAGTTCGTCGAAGGGCAGGTACTGCGCCACTCGCGCGTTGTCGGGCGGGGCGATGCCGAGGACCGACGGGTCGCGGCCGAGCGCGGCGACAACCAGTACGTCCTTGTCGGCGAGGGCTCGCAGCGCGGGTTCGACGAGCTGGCTGAGGTCGCCGTTCGCGGTGGTGCCCTGCGTGACGACGACGACCGGGCGCTCCGAGTCGAGGTCGTCCCACCACTCCGGTTTCCTCTGCTCGGTGCCCGGGTGGGGTGGCAGGATGCCCGCGTAGGTGAGCGAGTCAGGTGGGGTGGCGCGTCGGAAGTCGAACTCGGGCACCGTGAGGGCGGCGATCGAGTCCGGCAGGAAGTAGATCGCGTTGTAGAAAGGCGGCATGGGCTCGGTGGCGCCGAGCTCGTTCAGCCGCAGCTGCGCGGCACGCCTCGTCGGCTCGAGCATCGCGTGGAACTCGTTGTTGGCGGCACGGTGCGCTAGCACCGCTTCCTCGCCGCGGAGGCCCGGGATGGGACCGGTGGGAGTGGTCGCGTCGTCCTCGACGATGATGGCGTTGGCCACCACGGCCACCCAGGTGCGGGGGCGCCGACCGGGAGCACCGAGCGCGACCGGCCACATGCCGGGGAACATCGAGTTGCAGAGCAGCGAGGCGTCGGGGTCCTCGTCGAGGAGACGCTGCAGAGCCTCGTGCTGGGCGTTCATGCCCGCCACGAACACGTTGATGAGATCCCAGTTGAACTGTTCGGGCCCAGGAGGCAGAGCGAGCCGCTCGGGGTTGGCACCCAGCAGCTGACGATCGTCGAAGTCGGCGCCGTCAGGCAGCGGCACGTGCCGCGCGCCGATCGCCACGGCAGACTCGGCGAACCGCGAGCCGACCAGTGCGGTCACCGAGTGCCCCCGTTTCACCAGGCCGGCGGCGATCTCCAACACGGGCACCGTCTCACCGAACACCGGTGGCGAGGCGACAATCACCGAACCCACTTGATCACTCCCGACTGACTGGCCAAGCCTTCGTTGGACAGGACGCACAGTAGATCACGAAGTTCAGCTGTTTCCAGTTGCTCAGCAACGCGGCCTCCTCAGGATCGTGGCGGACCACCCGCTATGGTCGTTGGGTGCACAGGGTTTTGGCCCTTCGGGGGGCGGGACGAGAAGCTACGGCGTGTCGTGAACGCGATCCGTTCGGGTGTGCCGACCTGGTGGTCATGGGCCGGCGGCGCCGACGGAGGCCGTCCTGAGCACTAGGACGAAATCTGCCGGGAGGCCACCGATCCTGCTGGTCTGTCTCGCCGTGTTCGGCCTGGTGACCGGACAGCACATGGTGAATCCGATCCTTCCCCCACTCGCACGCGAGTGGGGGTTCAGTGAGCTGACGCTCGGAATCGTGTGGGCGGTCAGCGCGTCCGGTGTGGTGTTGGCGAGCCCGTTCTGGGGACGCAGAAGCGTGTCCTGGGGACACCGGCCGGTGCTGCTGATCTCGCTCGTGGGTGCGATGACCGGCCTACTGACATTCGCGGTCATCGCCCAGATCGGGCTGACCGGCGTGCTTGGCATACCCCTGTTGTTCACGCTGGTCCTACTCAGCCGCGGCCTGGTGTTCGGCCTCTCCTGGGCCGCGACACCAGTCACCGCGCAGTCCTACGTCGCGGACGTGACCACCGGAGAGACCGAACGCGTACGCGGCATGTCCATGATCGGTGCGGCACAAGGCCTCGGTCTGGCCGTCGGGCCCGCCCTGGGCGGACTCCTGAGTTTCACCGGCTTCCTGGCACCGTTGTACGTGGCACCAGTCATCCTGGCTGTGATCGCCGTCCTCGTATGGATCGGCCTGCCGAAACCACAAACCCACCAGGCGCGCCCCCCAGCAGCGAAGGTCAGCCCCTTCGACCCCCGCATGTGGCCCTTCCTGACCATCGGGTTCGGCATGTATCTCGCCATCACCATCGTCCTCATGACAATCGGCTTTCTGGTACAGGACCGACTTCACCTCACCCCACAGGAAACCGGGCAGACCACCGGCCTGGTCCTGCTGGCCCAAGCCGGAATGATCGTCGTCGTCCAAGCCGTAGCCGTCCCACGACTCGGCTGGACACCGGTACGCCTCATCCGCACAGGCACAGTTCTCATGACCGTCGGAATGACCGTCGTGACCGTCGCGCCGAACGGAATCCTGGTCGGTGTGGGAGTCGCCGTCCTCGGTACCGGTCTCGGCTTCGGCGCGCCCGGAGTCATGTCCGCACCAACCCTCCTCGCCACCCGAGAAGAACAAGGCGCCGTAGCCGGACTCGTCAGCTCCAGCACCGCACTCACGTTCATGCTCGGCCCACTCATCGGCAACAGCCTGTACGAGATGGCGCCCACCAGCCCCTACATCCTCGGCACCGTGCTGTTGGCAGGGTTGGTCATCTTCACGTTCGTCCACCGAGGAATACGCCAGACACCGACGGCAACACCACTCATGGCGGACATGAGCTCGGACGCGGGACCAGCCGGACCGGGAGCTCGATCAGGCCCCACGTGAAGTTCGACGAGTTGTACTTCGGCTCGCCGGTCAGCTCGACCCGGTCCACCCGCGCGAGCAACTCGCGCAGGAACGCGGCCAGCTCCATCCTGCCCAGCCGCGCGCCGATGCAGAAATGCTGGCCGATCCCGAACGCGACGTGCTTGTTCGGGGTGCGGTCGGGCAGGAACCGGTCCGGGTCGGTGAACACCGTCTCGTCGTGGTTGGCCGACGGGTTCCACAGGGTGACGCGATCACCCGCCGCGATCGGCACTCCGCCGATCTCCGTGTCCTTGGTGACCGTGCGTAGCACGTGCACGGCAGGCGTAGCCCAGCGCAACATCTCTTCGACGGTCGACGCGATGCCGCGCGGGCCCGCCGAGCGCAACCACTCGACGTGTCCCGGTTCACGGGCCAGTTCGAGCAGCCCGGCGGACATCACGAAACGGGTCGTCTCGTTCGCGCCCGCGAGCACGCCGTGGCAGTTGACGATGATCTCCTCGTCGCTGAGCTGCCGTTCCTCGCCACCGCGGTCCTTGCGCCGCGCCTGCGCGATGAGGCTGATGAAGTCGTCGCCGGGGTTCTCGCGGCGGTCCATCAGCAACTCGGTGAACAACAGGAACAGCTCGCCGTCCGCGGCGATCTTCTCGTCGCCCTCCGCGTCGAACGACTCGGTCATGGTGTCGCCGACCCATTCCCAGTGCTCGCGCGGCATCCCCATCAGGTCGCACACCACATAGTTCGGGATCTTCTTGGCCGCGTCGAGGAAGTCCAGCTCACCCCGCTCGACCGCCCCGCAGACGACCTCCGACACCACCCGGGCGACGGACGCCTCGATGCGGGGCATCGCGGCGCGGCCGAGCCCGGTACCGACGAGCTGCCGGATTCGCGTGTGCACCGGCGGGTCGGTGACGATCAGCATCCGGTCCTCGACCGCGGCCACCGCCTCGGCGTTGCTGTCGAGCCGCATGCCGAAGCGGGAGCTGAACAACTCGTCGTCGCCGTAGACGTGCACGACGTCGGCGTAGCGACTCAGCACCCAGAAGTCTGGACCGTCGCGCTCCTCGTGCCGGTACACCGGTTCGTTGGCACGCAACCAGGCGAACACCTCGCCGAACTCGTTGCGTTCCCACAGACCGGGAGCCGTCAGGTCGATCTCCACGTCAGACCTCCTGCCAAGTGGGCAGCAACGCACGCACCTCGGCGGCTGCTTCCGGTTTGTCCAAACAGAAGTCGTGACCGCCGGCGAACAGTCGCGAGTGAAATGCCCCACCCGCGTAGCCGCGCCACCCGGCGAGGTCGCCCGCCGGCACGCGCTCGTCGGCGTCCCCGCCCCACACGTGCAGGTCGCAGGGCACTGGCGCGCTCGAGGGGGGCTCGTACGTCGCCGCCATGTCGGCGTCCTGCCGGAGCACGGTGAGTGCCAGCTCGCGCATGTCCTCGTCGAGTCCCTTGGCGGCCAAGGCCCTCGCGAAGCCCTCGTCGGTGTCGAGCGCGATGCCCGCGGTCTTCCCGTTGCGGTGCGGGGGTTGTGAGGCGGCGACCACCAGTGCGTCCGGTGGCGTTGGCAGCGCGCGTGCGACCTCGTAGCCGATCAGCCCGCCGAGGCTGTGTCCGAACAGGACCGTCGGTCGCCCGACGGTGTCCACCAGCGCCGCGACTATCCCGGCGACGGCGTGCGCGAACGACTCGGGCGGCGGCACCGTGAACCTGTTCTCCCGGCCGGGAAGCTGCACGCCGACCACCGTCACGGCGTCACCGAGCGCGTCCTGCCACGAGCGGAACACCCCGCAGCCGGAACCGGCCTGCGGCAGGCACACCAGTACCGGCCGCGAACGCAGAGGCGCGAACGGCATGAGCCAGCCCTGTGTCTGCTGGTTAGCTCCGCTCACTGACCACTCTCCGCGGCGATCCGGTCCAGCTTCTTCGCGAGCTCGGCCGGTGTCGGATGGGTAAGCAGGTCTTTGATCGACAGTCGAAGGCCGGTGGCCTTGCGCAGCGCGACGACCGTCCGGGACGCGAGCAGCGAGTGGCCGCCCGACTCGAAGAAGTTGGCGTCGACGTCGTACACGGGCCGAGGAAGGACGCTGCTCAGCACCTCGCACACGAGCCGCTCGCGGTCCGTCCTCGGCGGGACGCCGGTCACCTGCTGGACGGTCGCGACTCGGGTCGCTAGCACGCCGCGATCGGCCTTTCCTTGCTGTGTGACGGGAATTTCGGTCAGTGGTTCGACCACGACCGGCATCATGTAGTCCGGCAGGAGGTGCTGGCAGCGCCCGGTGACCGCCTCGACGGCCGCGACCGGGGCGACCCCGGGCTCCGGCACGACCGCGAGCCCGATCGCGTCACCGCTCGTGAGCACGAACGCCGCCGCGGCGCGGACCTCGTCGGCGCCGGTGGCGGTGCGCTCGATCTCGCCGAGCTCGACCCGGAACCCGCGGACCTTGACCTGGTCGTCGACCCGCTCGACGAACTCCAGTTGCCCGTCGGCGCGCGGCCTTACCCGGTCGCCGGTTCTATACAACCGCCCGTCGCCGAACGGGTTCGCCACGAACTTGGCCGCGGTCAGGTCCGGCAAGTTGCGGTACCCGAGTGCGACCCCCGGCCCGGCGACGCACAACTCGCCCACCTCGCCGTCGCCCACCAGCCTCCCGCCCTCATCCAGCACGTACACCTGGTAGCCGGGGATCGCGCGGCCGATCGTGGTCACGTCATCGCCCGCCTCGCTGTCGGACCACGTGGCGGCGATCGTCGCCTCGGTGGGACCGTAGACGTTGAGCACGCGGCGACCGGCGAAGCGGCGCGCCAGCGTCGGCGGGCTCGCCTCCCCGGCGATGACCACGACGTCCACGCTCGGTAGGTCGTCGGGGCACGCGGCGTACATCGACGGGCTCATGCAGGTGGTGCGTGGCGCCACCGCGTCGATCGCGCCTGCGAGGTCGGCCGTCCCGGTGCCCGCGACGTCCACGATGGCCACCCCCTGGCCGTGCAGCAGGTACAGCAGCGTGCACCAGAACCAGCCGTCGAACGCGGGTGAGAGCGGGTTCAAGCCGACGCCGCCCGGGGTGAGACGCAGCGTGGAGATGGCCGCTAGGAACGCGTTGAGGTTCCCGTAACCCACCTCGACGCCCTTCGGTCGGCCGGTCGTACCAGAGGTGTAGACCACATAGGCGGGGTCGTCGGGTTCCGGCGCCGGGTGGTTCTCCCCGGCGGATGCGGACGACCGGTCGACCACACGCACGCCGGGACACGGCACGGTGGCGGGAAGTTCGCCGAGCAAGAGCTGGATCTGCGCGTCCGCGACGATGAACGCGAGCCGGTCGGCGGGGTAGCGGTCGTCCATGGGCACCGCGGTCGCACCCGCCCGCCACACCGCGAGCAGCGCCGGAACGGTCGATCTCGACCGTCCGAACACGAGCCCCACCGGGATGCCGGGACCGGCGCCCGCCGCCCGCAACGCTGCTGCCATCGCGCGAACTTCCTGCCTGAGCTCGGAAAATGTCAGCGTTCCGTCCGGTGCGGTGACGGCGGTCACGGTCGGCGACAGCTCGGCCCACCGGTCCACCGCGTCGAGTATGAGTCCTGCCCCGGCTTTCGGGGCCACGCCGGGCTGCGTGGCGACGGTCATCGGTTCTCCATCCCTGTTGGATCCGGCGGCGGGATTCTAGGGGTAGATCGTGTACGAATCGTTAAGCAGAGAGTGACGAAACCTCCGAACGAGACCTGTTAGGCCCCGCGACCAGCGCCGACTGGTTGGCAAGAAATTTTCGACAGTCGCCAGCGGACAGTCTGTGTACAGACTGTTACCTATGGTGCGGCAAACGGCCTATTTACAAGGTCGATATCATCAGGGAGTCGGTGGACGACTACCCATCGTCCCCAAGAGACCGCTCCGGTTGAGACACTCCGCTGTGCGGACATTGCCGTCCATAAAGGACTTTCAGGCGACTGCGCCGCGGGCCGGCGACACAACGTCCTTTATGGACTGCACGGCTGGGACCGTGGTGCGGTTCCACTCCGGACCGGACGTGCGTTCGCGACGGCCGGCGCACCCGGAGATCATCGATGTAGAGACGTTCACCGAGGTTCAACTTCGGCGGCGGTCGCTGGCCGCTGGTGGCCTAGCCCGTAGCCGGAAGCTGGAGCGGGGCCGAAGCAGACGAAGCGGCGAGCTGTCGAGGCTGGGACCAAGCTTCGGCGGCTTCAGGAGGCGATCACTGCCGACGCCATCCCCGTAGCCCTCGTCGACGCGATCAACGCCGCACAGGCCGAACACCTGATGCGAAGACGATCAGCCTTGCCCATGTCCTGAAGGACCCCTTCATGTCGTTGAGTGACATGAAGGGGTCCTTCAGGGCGTTGGCCGTGTCCCGAACGCGCCCTTCACGGCGGGACATTGTCATCGTGCTGGTCGACGGCCAGCTCCACCAGCTTGCGGTGGGCGAACTCGATTCCCGACGGGGTGTAGTGGGCAACGACCACACGATCGTTGGTGTCGCGACCATCGAGATGGGCGCGTAGGTAGTTGAACTCGTCAGGCAGTAGGTGCACGGGAGTTCGCAGGGCTCGCACCGCGTAGTTCAACGCGGATTGGTCTTCGATCGGCAGGCTCAATGTTCCGGACCGCCACAGCCTTGACGCGAAATCGAACAATGGCTCATGGCTCTTCCGATTTGCGATGAACACGCCTGTGTTGAAATAGTGCGGCCGCGGAATGTCGACATCGTAGTTGGGATAGAGTCCGATGAATTGGTCACGCACACAGACGAACTCGTCGCGATCCGACAGTGCGGCGAGATCCCAGGGCCGCAGCACGACGGTGTCCGCGTCCAGATAGAGCACACGATCGGCGTCGACGAGGTCGAACAAAGCCAGCTTCACGTAGCCAAGAAACTCGTCCGGCGGAAAATCCTTGGGTGGCCGCTCGATCACGGTGAATTCGAGCCCGGTCATGTGCTCGGCCCGCGACGCGCTCAACCGGGCGGTGTCGCGGTACGAGCCGAGTCCGAGCATCACTCCGATCATTCCTCCAAGGTTAGCCACCTCGGCGACACCGGTACCATCGCACGATGACCGAACTGCTGCGCTTTCCCACTGGCGAAGATGGTGTGATCGTCGTCGAGGCGGACTCCGACGACGCCGGGGTGCAGCGGGCGAGCCGGAGTGGTTTCGTCGAGGTCGAGCAGAGGTTCGAAGACGCCCTGGCCGGAGTCGAACAGGCCGCAATCAAGGCGCTGACCGTCTTCCGCGATGGAGATCTACAGGCCGAGACCGTCGAGTTGGAGTTCGGCATCAAACTCAACGCCGAGATCGGCGCCCTTATCGCCAAGACCGCCGCCGAGGGCCACCTCACTGTGAAGCTGTCCTGGAAACGTACGACGTAGCATCAGCCGGACACCAGGGTCAGGAAGTGCACGGCACCGGCCGCTTCACCACAGGCGATGCCCCCGTCGGACAGCACCGCCAGCGCACTGATCCGGCCGTCTCCGTAGAAGGTCGCGACCACCGCTCCGGTCGCGATGTCCAGGATGATCAGGCGTTCGGCCGCGGTGATGACCAACTGGTCACCGTCCTGGCGCACCGCGATGGCTCCGATCGGCTGGCCCAGCTCCGCCACCGTGTCGAGCGGTTCGCCGTCGGTGAGCCGCCACGCACGGACGAGCCCGTCAGCGCCGCCGGTCACGACTCTGTCGTCGACAACGACGATTCCGGTCAGCAGCGAGGTGTGTGCTTGGCGCTCCCAGCGGGGTTTCGGTGAGTCGAGGCCCCACGCCGACAGCACGCCCGACACGCAGCCGCTGAGCACTCCGTCGGCCGTTGTCGCGAGGCTGATGATCGGTCCACCCGGACCGCGATAGGTCTGAACCGTGGTCCCTTCGGACAAGTCCCGCACGCGGACCGTCCCCTCGATATCACCGGTCACCTCTTGGTGCCCGAGAGGCCCGGCCATCCGCACCACGTCCGCGGCGACGGACGCAGGCCGAGGAGGTGGTTCGGTGGCGATGGCTCGCCCGGACCGCGGGTCCCAACTCAGCGCGGTGCCGTCGTCCCCGTAGGAGACCACCGTGCGATCGTCCAGAACAGTCAACGAGTCGACGCCGGCCTGATGCCCCGGCAACTCCCGGTGCGCGCCGCCAGCCAGTTGCCACACCCGCAGCGCACCTTCACTGGCCCCGGTGACGGCACGGGTCCCGTCCGAACTGAACGCGGCCGTGGCCAACCAGCCGCCGTGGCCCCGCAACGTCGACAGATCGGCGGATGCCACGGCACGGAGCTGAAGCAGTCCGTCGTCGGCGCCGGACAGGACGTAGCGACCGTCCGAGCTGAGTGCGAGCATCTCGACCCAGCCATTGTGCGACCGGATCACTCGCCGCTCGACATCGCCGGCGCCGATGCGCCATTGCACGACCCAGCCTGCCGAGCAGCCCCCGATGACGGTCTGCCCGTCCGGCGTGACCACCATCGACCACATCTGACCGCTGTCCGGTTCGCGCAGTCGCCAGCTCAGCGATCCATCGGACAGCTGCCACACGTAGATGGTGCCGTCGTCGGTCGCCGACAGCACGTGCCGATCGGTGATCGCCATCGCCCGCGACTGCACCCCGCGATTGCCGCTGTCGAGACAATGGAGTTCGCAACCGTCGTGCATGTCCCAGATCCGCACCGTGCCGTCCTCGGACTTCGAGGTCACCAGGTTTCCGTCGTGGGACGGCAGGACCGTGTAGACGCTGCCGGTGTGTCCACGCAGTACGGATGTCTCTAAACCCGTGTCCAGGTCCCAGATTCGCACCGTGGTGTCCACCGAACCGGACACGAGCAGCGACGTGTTCGGCACCAGCGCGATCGACCACACCGCGCCTTGGTGACCACGCAGCACCCGCCGCTCGGAGCCGTCGGCGAGGTTCCACACCCGTACGGTTCCGTCCGCCGACGCCGACATCGCGGACCGGCTGTCGGCGGAGACGGCGACCTTCCAGACACCGCCCTCATGGCCCTTCAGCACATGCACCTCCCGGCCGGCATCGTCGAGGTCCCAGACCCGGACCGAACCGTCCCAACCGCCGGTCACCGCGAAGCGGTCGTCGGGGGTGATCACGACATCGCGAACCCAACTGGTGTGGCCGATCAGGCTGAACAGCAACGGACCGTCCGGCGGTGTCAGGCTGGCAGCGGTGGGACGTAACCACGACCCGTCACGCCAGTCCCTGGCAGCCGCGAGTAGCTCACCGAGCTCGGGCGACTCCGACCTCACCCGGCCGAGGATCTGCGCGGGCAGTTGGCCCGCGCCGTGGGTCAGCGCGTGGCTTCCCAGCCGGAGCGCAGCGCCGACGACGGTCACCGGATCGCCGTCCGGCAGCAACCGGTAGTCGGCGATCACGTCGGTCGCGGTGGTGGCCCGCAGTTTGGCGTGGAGCCACGCGAGGTTGGACAACAGTCCGCGAAGCTCATCCTGCCAACCCGCCGCGGCGAGGTGTGTTGGCAGGTTCCGGTGGAAGTAGCCGTCGTCGGGGCCGTGTTCCCAGCCGGCCGGGGTCAGCGTCCGATAGGACTCGAGCAAGCGTCGATGCAGGTGCGGCACGTCCTCGACCTCATGCCGCACGTAGTCCATCTGCAGGTCGTGCAGGGTGAACCGGCCGTCGGCCTCGATCTGTATCAGGGAGCGGTCAGCAAACCGGTCCAGGAGCTCCTCGACGTCCAACTCGTCGAGACCGACGGCCAGCCACAAGGCTTGCGCCGCGCCCACCGTGGGTTCGCGGCCGTCGAACACCGCGAGCTCGACGTAGCGGTCGCGCTCCGCCGGAGCCAACGCCTCCACACTGACGCTGATGGCAGCCAACAGATTGGGGTACGGGTAGTCGGCGAAGGACTGCATGATCTTGCCGAGATCGGCCTGCCGCAACCGCCGAAGCACGCTGTGCCACCGTTCCGGGCGACCGGCGATCATTCCGCCTGCCATGGCCAACGCCAGTGGCAGATAACCGCATTCCTCGGCGATGTCGTCGGCCTCCGGCGGCAGCTCTGCCACGGGTTGCCGTGCCCATCTCGCCAGCAGCGCACGGGACTGTTCGGGGCTCAACACGCCGAGATCGCAGCGCCAGGCCCCGACCGCGCGGACGATGCCTGCGTCCCGTGTGGTGAACAGCAACCGGCCTCGATCGCCGACCACGTCCAGGGAACCGAGGTCGGTCGCGGCCCAGACGTTGTCGACCACGACGAGGCAACGCCGCTCGCTCAGCAGCTGGGTCAGTACGGCCTTGCCCTGCTGGGCGTCGGCGAAGACGTTGCCTGACTGTCCGAACGCGACGACCACCTGCACCTGACGAGTGGGCACGACCGGATCCGGGCCGAGCTCAACCCAGACGATGCCGTCCGGAAACGCCGCCCGCACCATCTCATCGCGACACACAGCGGCGGCGAGCACGGACTTCCCGGCGCCGCCCATTCCGACGACGGCGATCCGGGTGGACTCCCCGGCGAGCAGTGCGTCCCGCACCCGGCCGAACGCGTCGCCGCGCGTGACGAACTGGACGGACAGCGGCGGCACGTTGGACAGTCCGCCAAGCCGAACCGAGGCGGTGTGGGTCGCCAGTTCGGGCAACCGCGCGGCCAGTAGTCCGGTCGGCAGCATGAACCCGATCTTGCGGCCGGCGGCACGGTCCCGGGCGACGATCATGCCGACGACAGAATGAGTGTCCTCGTCGAACACAGCGCCACCGCTGAAGCCACTCTCGATGGCCGAGCCGGGCACCTTGACATCCTCCAGCTGATACCAGCTGCCACCGACCTGGTCACGCAGCACACCGGTGGCCCACAGTCCGCCGTCGTGGCCGTCCGGAAATCCGTAGGCCCGAAACCGATGTCCCCACAGGCTTCCCGCGTCGACCAGCTCGACCGGTTCGGCGGGAGCGGCGTCCGCCAACGTCAGCACAGCGATGTCGCCCCCACCCGAGGCGTCGATGGGCACCCAGGCGTGGACCGTCGCGGAGATCGGCGTGCTGCCTGGCAATTGGGCGAACTCGACCAGCACGGGTTCGGCCGGCGGAGTCGAGTCGGTGGGATCCCCGGCGACGGCGTCCGCGACGACGTGCGCGCACGTCAGGACTCGCCGGTCACCGACGAGGAAACCAGAACCCACCGTCGAACCGTCGGCGCGCTGTATGGCCACCAACGCCTGCCGCCAGTCAGCCATCGACATTCCACTCACCCAGGTCGTCGCGCCACCAGCCGTGCCGCAACGCGCCGTCCACCGTGCGCACGAACAGGTCGAGCCGTCCCGGTTGTCGCGAACAGACCGCCGGGCGACCGACCGGCTGCGCGCCGACGTCGAACAAACGCCATCTCATTGACTCGCCGGCCGCGTCCACCTCCGTCGTCAGCCATCCGATCGCGCCGGACTCGACGCGACAGAACACGTCGATTCGGCACGGCATCATCGACACCGCGACGGGATCCGACAGCGGAACGGGCCCGGCGACTGTCTTGTCCCGCCACGTCCAGGGCTCGGACTGGAGCAGCCGGTCGTTCTGACGGGCGTAGGCGACGAGTCGGTTCGCCACCTCACCCTCGCCCCGGCACCACACCAGTGCGGGATCCCCGTCTACGGCGCTCGGCCCGATGTCGAAGCGAGCGCGACCAGGCAACATCGGCGTCGAGGTCCACACGTGCGCACGCTCCTGTGGCACGTGCCACTGCCGACGCAGCAGTCCGTCGTCGCGACCTCGGGCCACCACTTCGACGCCGTACAGGCTCGGCGACACGGCGGCAGGCTGGCCGACGATCGGACTCGCCAGGTTCTCCGGGCCCATCAGGCCGATGGGGTGCTGGTACCAGTAGTGCTCCATCGCGCCGGCCGCCGCGCTGGTGAACAGATCGAATCGACCATGCCCCCAACTGACGATGCTCGGGTCAGATACCGCACCCTCGGATCGGGCCACTCGCCACGGGCCCCACGTACCGTCGAACTCGCAGTGCCACAACGTGGTGCCGGCGTCCCGTACGAACAAGTCCAACCGGTCCGGACCCCAACTACCGAGGGTCGGCCGCCCGGTCGGGGGCGTTGGCGGTCGAGGAAGCTCGATCGCGGTGGCGGTGGCCGCCACTGCGAAGTGGCGGGGCCCGTCGTCGACACCGACGACCACATCCACGCACGTCGCCGAGCGAGCGACCGCCACCGGATCTGTCGTGACGCCATGCGCGAGCACGCGAAACGGCCGCACGTTGAGCAGGGAGCCGTCATCCACACCTCATGATGGCGTGTTCCGGCGGCCCTGGACAGGCCGACACGACGAAGCTAACTCCATTTCGATCACGTCTAGGACTCGGCAGGATTCTCGTTGAGCCGTCAGGAAAGACGCTGTACTTCACCGACCAGGAGGCGGACGGCACCCTCCACCGCCCGGACAACGGGCAGGTTCAGCTCACCTACGACGGCAAACCGCTGTACTCGTTCTCGTTGGACACCACCGCCGGGGACATCACCGGGAACGACCTCGAGGACGACTTCGGCGGCACGCACTTCGTCTGGCACGCCGTCACCATCGACACCGCAACTCCTTCGCCGTCACCCGACACGAACGGCGGCGACTACGGGGGCCTTCCGGGCGGCTACTGACGTGGATACGACGGTCCTGCTGCACGACCCTCTCGGACCCGCGGTCTTCGAGCGCGATCAGGTACAGCCCAACTCGTTAAGAGTCGAAGGTCAGCAGTTCGTCGTTGAGAACCAGGAAGTCGAGTCCCTGGCGGCGGGCGCAGGCGAGCGCGTCGTCCGCGGTCTCCACCAGTGGCTCGCCGGGGCCGTTGAACGACGTGTTCAGCAGGGCCGGCGGGTGGTCGCCGTCGGCGAGGCGGGTGAGCAGGGCGTCCACGAAGGGCTCGGCGGTCGGGTCCAGGCGTTGCGGGCGGGTGGTGCCGTCGGCATGCACGACGGCCGGGATGGCGGCGCGGCCGGCCTCGGTCACCTGGGCGGCGCCGACCATGTAGCGTTCCAGGTCGCCGACCGGGCGCCACAGGTCGTTGTCCACATTGGACACCGGGCCGAAGGGGCGCCAGCGTTCGCGGTCCTTGCGGGCGTTCACCCGGTCCCGCATGTCCTCCCGCTTCGGTGATGCCAGGATCGAGCGGTGGCACAGCGCGCGCGGACCGACCTCACTGCGGCCGCGGCAGACCGCGCCGATCGAGCCGGCGGCGATGAGCTCGGCCACCCGGTCGACGTCCAGCTCGGTGCGCCGCACGTGCTCCGGGATGACCGACAGCGTGCCCGGCTCGCCGCCGGTGTAAGGCACGAACGGCTCGATCCGCGTCGGCGGCGCGACCGACCACGCCGCGCCAAGCGCTACGCCAGTGTCGTTCGGCACCGGCGGCACGTACACCGGGCCGGGCAGCCTGCCGTTCGCCGCGCAGTTGAGCGCCACGCCGCCCGCCATGCACAGCGCGGGCAGACCGGTGAGCTCCCTGGCCTGCCCGGCCAGCCACCCCATGACGGTCTCGATGATCGACTGGCTCGCCCACGCCAGCCGCACCGCCGCTGGGTCGCCCGCCAACTCGGGGATCGGGGTCTCGGCGCGCGGCGCGCCCGCCCACCGGCCGAGCTCACCGCGCCACCCCGCGCGGATCTCGCCGTAGTCGAGCACCGGGTCGACGCCCAGCATCGAGTTCAGCCTGCCGTCGGCTATCCACAGCCAGGACGGGCCGGCGGGGGCGCCGCACCGGCCGTACGCCGCCAGCCCCATGGTTTTGCCGGCGTGCAGCACGGCGCTCATCCCGAGCCACTTCGTCGTCTCCTCGTACAGGTACCCGAGGCTGTAGACGCGCGGCCAGCTCACCAGGCGCACCGGCTGCTGCCCCCGGCTCGCCCGGAAGATCGAGATCGACTCGTCCTCGCCGTTGCCGTCGACGACCAGCACGGCCGCCTCCTGGTACGGGCTCGCGTAGAACGTGGACACGGCGTGCGCGCGGTGGTGGGAGACGAACTGCAGGTCGGGCAGCCGGGCCGGGCCGTGGTGGTTGTCCGCGTCGATCAGCCCGACGCCGGCGAGGAACTCGCGCGCCGAGTCGAAGCCCCATGGGCGACCCGCGCGCGCGGCCATCCTCGGCTCGTCCCAGCCGACAACCACCACGTCCACGTCGGCCGCGGTGATTCCCGCCATGCGCAGGCACGCCTCGATCGAGCGCACCGGCTGCTGGGCCAGCCCGTGCCGCTTCCTGGTGAGCCGCTCCTCCTCGATGAACGCGAGGACCCGGCCGTCGCCGTCGACCAGGCAGGCGGCCGGGTCGTGCGAGGTGGCCGACCCTGCGTTCAGTCCCAACACATACATGGCATCTCTCCGCTCAGCGATCACCAGAGGTTTCGGTGGTGGCGAAGTACTCGCCCCACGCCCGTGCACCGGACAGCTCGGCGTGTGCCCGGCGCCACGCACGGCGCGCCGCCGGGTAGCGCGCGGCGAGGCGCAGGTGGCCGCGCAGCACACCGGCGAGCAGAGTCCAGAAGGTCCGCCGGTGGCGCCTGCGGTACACCACGCCGCGCCCGTCGGCGGTCACCACCGCCACCCCGTCGAGCCGGCCGAGCACCCACCACTTCGCGTGGCCGGCCGACACGCTGCCCTGTGGCGCGGCGAGGTCCGCGGGCCGGCGGGCGTTGTGCGCGAGTGCGCCGACCAGCGCCCGGACCGACCGTGCCGGCCGTGCGGGGCCGAGGACGGGCCGCACGCCGCCGTCCTTCACCCCGGGTAGGTCGGTCACCGACCGGGCGACGTGCGCGTCCGGGTACCCGGTGCGGGCCGATTGCACCCGCTCCCGCGCGGTGGCGAGCCCGGGGAACAACTCCGATGGCCCGGCCAGGAAGTCGTCGACGGCGAGGTTGCGCACCGCCACCGTCGAGTACTCCAACGACAGCAGGTGCCGCACCGAGACCCGGAGGCTGTGGCGCAGCAACCCCACCGGCAGCCGGGCCGGCCCGTACAGCGCGGTCACGATCAACCGATTGCGTTGGTGGAAGTAGGCCTGCCAGTCCACCGCGTGGTCCTTGTCCGACCACGGTTCGTGCCACACCGCGACGCCAGGGACGGCGACCGTCGGCACGCCGGCGCGCGCCGCCCGCAGGCAGTACTCCGCGTCGTCCCACTTGAGGAACAGCGGCAGCGGCAGGCCCACCTCCCTGGCGACCGACCTCGGGATGACGCACGTCCACCAGCCGTTGTAGTCGACGTCGACCCGCCGGTGCAGCCACGGTGTCCCGCGCAGCGGCGCGGCGGCCAGGTCGTGGTCGTACTCCGTGCCGGGCGCCGCGACCCACACGAACCGGTCGCGGTCGATCACCTCGCCCATGGTGCGCAGGGTGGTCCTCGTGTGCAGGTCGAGCATCTGCGCGCCGACCAGCACCGGCTGGCGCGCGCAGGCGGCGAACACCAGCGACCGGCGCACCGACTCCGGCTCGACGAGCACGTCGTCGTCCATGAACACGATCTGCTCGGCGCTCGTGCGCAGCGCCTCGTGCACCACCCGCGCGAAACCGCCGCTCCCGCCGAGGTTCGGCTGCTCGACCACCCGCAGCCGCCCGCCCAGCGCTCGCCGCGCCTCCCCGAGGTCCGGGTTGCCGGCGACCCGGTCGGTGCCCTGGTCGACCACGACGACCCCGTCGAGCATCGTCAGCAGGTCGTCGTCGGTCGCCAGCTCCCGTAGCGCGGCGACGCAGTCGGCCGGCCGGTCGAACGTCGGCATGCCGACCGTCGCGGTCACCGGGCCGGCCACGTCGCCGTCCGCGTACCAGCCGCCGGAGTGGAGCACGGCCGCGTCGGGGCCCGGAGTCAGGAGGTCGAACCAGTACCAGCCGCCGTCCTCGAACGGGTCGAGGTCCAGGGTGGTGATGAGGACGGTCCGTCCGGGGCCGTCGGCCGCGAGGTCGCGGACGTGGACGTGGGTGCCGTCGGCCTTGGACCGGTGGACCGCCACTCGGCACGGCCCGTCGACCAGCAGTCGCAGCCGCACCCGGTCCACCGCCGTCCAGCGCCGCCAGTAGCTCGCCGGAAACGCGTTGAAATATGTCCCGAAAGACACCTCGGACAGTCCCGGGATGTGCACAGTGGACCGATCGACGGTGTGCGCGGGGCGCGGATTTCGCGGATGCTCCTCGAGATAAAGAGAACGGACGTCCCGGGGATCTCCCACGCGGGGCATGATCACCTTGTTGAGCAGGGTGCCCGGAATTCCCGACATGGTGCCTCAGCTCGATCGACATCGTTCGAACGCTTTCGGCGAACGTAACAGCGGGGGATAGGTGGGGCTATGGAATTTGAGCCGACTTCGAGTTCGTCGCGACCTCTCTGACGTAGCGTCATTTTCGAGAGCTTTGAGGTCCCAAATTATTTGGGAACGGCGGCGATTTCGATGACGAAGGGGTTTATCGAAATGGTTCGGGTCCAGTCGGCGGCACCGCAGCTCGTGGTCTGGGATGTTGACCGGACCCTGCTCGACGCGGGCCCGGCGACGCACGACGCGCTCCAGGACGCGCTCCGAATGGTGACCGACATGGAGCTGCCGTCCGGCCCGGGCTGGACCGGCCGCACCGACCCCGACGTGATCCGCGCGGTGCTGCGCGAGCGCTTCGCCAACCCCGCCCGGCTGGACCGCATGGTGGCCGACGTGCTGAGCGCGTTGCCGGTCCAGCTCGCCAGGCAGCGTGACCGGCTGGTGGCCGAGGGCAGGGCGCTGCCCGGGGTCCGCCGGATGCTGGCCGCGCTCGCCTCGGCAGGGGTCCGGCAGACCGTGCTCACCGGCAATGTCCGGGCGAACGCGCTGCTCAAGCTCCGCCTGTACGGCCTGGCCGACCATCTCGACCTCGACCTCGGCGCGTACGGCGACGACGCGGAGGCCCGCGAGGACCTGCTCCCCCTGGTGCTCGACCGGGTCCGGGCGGGCGGGCACGACGAGGTCGACCCGGACCGGGTGTGGCTGATCGGCGACACCCCCGGCGACCTGGCCTGCGCCAGGGCGGGCCGGGTCCGCTGCCTGCTCGTCGGCACCGGTCTCTACCCGGCCGAACAGCTCGCCCGGCTCGACCCCGACGGGGTGGCCGCCGACCTGACCGACCTGAATGCCCTGTTCCACATCATCGGCGCGACGACGACCGCAGGCAGGTGAACCGAACGTGAAGTCCCGACCCTTCCGCAAGGAGATCGGCCGAATCATCACGCATTCGACCGTCTACCAGGGCGCGTTGCGGCTGGCCCGCCGCTACCCGGACGTGCACGACAAGAGCCGCGCGTTCCGCCGCGACGTGCTCAACGCGATCAGCGCCACCCGGTTCGAGGAGAAGGAGTTCGCCGGCACGGTCGCCTTCCACGACCACACCGCACTCCTCGAGGCGGCGATCGGCCACGCGCGCCCGGAGCTCGACACCTGGGTCGAGCTCGGGGTCGGCAGCGGTGCGAGCACCAAGCTGATCTGCCGCACCGCGGCCCGCCTCGGTCGCCGGATGACCCTGCACGGGTTCGACTCGTTCCAGGGGCTGCCCGAGGCGTGGGGTGAGATCGCGCCCGCCGGCACCTACGCCTACCCGCCGACCACGTTCCGTGAGCCGAACGTCGAGCTGCACGTCGGCTGGTTCGCCGAGACCCTGCCCGGCTTCGGGCGCGCGAGCGGGGACCAGATCGGCTTCGTGCACGTCGACTGCGACCTGTACTCCTCGACGAAGACCGCGTTCGACGCGCTCGGCGCCCGGCTCGGGCCCGGCACCGTGCTCCTGTTCGACGAGTACTGGAACTACCTGGAGGCGCCGGAGCACGAGATGCGGGCGCTGCGCGAGTTCGTCTCGGAGACCGGGCTCGGCTTCGAGTACCTCGGCTACCACCGGGACAACATGCAGGCGGCCGTCGTGCTCACCGGGGACCCGGTGTGAGGGGGGAGTCCACAGTGGACGCGACGCGTGACTTCGTCGGGCTGACCGGCACGCAGCGAGCGGACTGGGAGCGCGACGGGTTCCTGCTGCTGCCACGGGTGTTCGACCCCGCGGCGGTGGACGCGCTGGAGGCGGCGACCGACCGGCTGGTGGCCGCCCGCGGTGCGACGCCGGAGCCGGGGAGCGAAGCGTTCGAGACGACCAACATCGTCGAGAAGGACCGGGTCTTCCTCGACCTCATCGACCACCCGGTGCTGCTCGGCGCCGCGATGGACCTGATGGGCGCGACCATCCAGCTACTGGTGTCCACGCTCACCTACCGCCCGCCCGCGCCGCACCCGGCGATCCGCTGGCACACCGACGACCCGTCGCCGTACTTCTTCCCCCGCCCCGGCGGCCAGGTCCCGGTGTGGCAGCTCAAGTGCGCGGTGTACCTGACCGACGTCGACCGGCCGGACATGGGCAACTTCGTCGCGGCGCCGGGCAGCCACCGCGACGGGCTGCCGCGGATGGCACCGGAGTACGACCGCGCGCTGGCCAAGGACCGGTACCGCGAGATCGACCGGATCGAGCAGGCGGTGCCCGGCGCCCGGCAGGTCCTCGCCAGGCGCGGCGACGTGCTGATCTTCCACCCGGCACTGTGGCACACGGTCGCCAGGAACACCGCGGGCCCGACCCGCAAGAACATCTGGTACGTCTACGGTCCGCTGTGGATGCGGCTCGGCGACCGCACGGCGAGCTCGCCGGAGCTGGTCGAGTCGGTCGGCCCGGTGCGCCGCCAGCTCCTCGGCGCGACCGTCGGCGCGGCCCGCAGCTCGCTGGCTCCCGGCGACGAGGGCGCGCCGCTGGTGCGGCTGTGGGAGGGCCGGGACTACAACGCGGTCTGGCGTGCCCGGCGCGACGAGCTGCTGGCGGACTGGTGGTCGACGCCATGATCGTCCACGACTATCCCCTCGACCGCTTCGACTTCCCGGAGTGGGTCCGCCGCACGCTAGACGTGCCCGACCTCGGCGGGCTGCACGCGTGGCTCGAGCCCCCGACCGGCGAGGTAACCCCCGCGCACCGGCGGTTCTACCACGCGTTCGCCGAGATAGCCCCGATTTACCACGACTTCGTGGCCGAGCGGATCGCGCCGCTGTTCGGGGAGCCGGTGTACGTGCAGCGGGTGCCGACCTTGCGGATCAGCCTGCCGAACGGGACCGCGGTGTCCCATTTCCACCGGGACTCGGAGTTCCACCACCAGCCGGCGACGGTCAATTTCTGGCTTCCGCTGAGCCCCGCGTTCGGCACCAACACGGTGTGGATCGAGAGTGCGCCCGACCGAGGCGACTTCGGTCCGGCCGACCTGGTCCCGGGCCAGGTGCTGCAGTTCGACGCGATCAATCTGCGGCACGGGAACCGCTGCAACGAAACGGGACGGACCAGGGTCAGTTTCGACTTCCGGGTCATTCCGCGCCGCCTTTACCGCAGCACCGGCCAATACACGGTCACCAGCAATATGCGCATGGAGATCGGTGAGTACTACATGACACTCGACCAGCTTCCGGAGCGGCCGAGGACGATTTCAGAGAGGCGTTGAATCAAATGACGGCTTCCGTGGTGGACCTGCCAGACCTGCATTCGCAGGAGCCCAGCGTGCTGCTCCCCGTCGAGTCCGTCGGGCACGTGGGGGTCAAGCGGCTGATCTCGCTCACCCGGCCGAACCGGCCGGCGATGGTGGTGATGGACATCGCCGTCGGGCTGCGGGCCGAGCAGCGCGGCGCGCACATGTCCCGGTTGATCGAGTGCACGTCGACGCCGGGCGAGCCGGACGACCTCCGGCACTACACCAAGATGATCTTCGACGGGTTGCGGGTGCTGGTGCCGGACGCGGCGTCGTGGCAGGTCAGCGCGCGCGCCGTGCAGACAGTGCCGGTGGCCGGCGGCGGACTGAAGCCGATCGAGGAGATCTGCGAGTGGCGCGCGGAGGACGGCGCGGAGCCGACCGTCACCTGGGGCGCCGCGTTCAAGGTCTGCCTGGCCTGCCCG
>Ga0193742_1000148_pt1 | contig 50950 bp, 69 predicted proteins | sample L2c1metaG_FD_165511 | JGI IMG/M metagenome (GOLD analysis project Ga0193742, IMG submission 165511) | Soil microbial communities from a riparian zone of the East river system, Colorado, United States - L2c1 | ecosystem: Environmental > Terrestrial > Soil > Riparian zone | place: USA: East River... | reverse complement strand
GGTATTTTTTTTATTCATGTAACATTACAAAATCCAGTGAACTTCACAATGATTTGTATGTATATTAATTATATGGCTAATTTGACAGTCTGTAGAGTCCTAGTCTGAGCAAAGTCTGAGCAAAGTCTGAGAAAAGTCCGAGCGGAGTCCGAGCAGAGTCCAAGCAGAGTCCAAGCAGAGTCCAAGGACAGTCCGAAGAGTCCGAGCGGAGTCCGAGCAAAGTCCACTAATGCTGTTTTAGTAGTAGTGCTAGGACTGTCCTCAGACTGTCCTCGGACTACATACGGATTATTAGGACTTTGCTCGGAGTCCGCTCGGACTCTTCGGACTGTCCTCGGATTGCTCGGAGTCCTAGCGGACTCCGCTAGGAAAGGGGGGGGGAGTGTAAAGTACTGGGGTTGGAACATCCGATGAGCCAGGGTTCTCTTCGATGTCCTGCCAGAATTGGTCAATCATGTCCTCTCGATAGTGAATGCTATTGACCCAGCAGTTTTTTCACCACACATGATGCTCGGGAGTCGGAACGTGCCAAAAACTAACTTGCGGTGTCAAAGCGTGCCTACATCTAAGTAGAGTAAGTGTCTCCCCGTTTTGAGATGCCTGGCATGTACTTTCCAGTAGATAAGCAATATAATGTTCACGTGAAACCGGCCTATAACTGCTAACAAGGTGCGCTCTGCGCACACCTGAAAATGTATACCAAACTCTAACAAAACCCTAACCAAACTCTAACCAACCCTAACCAAACTCTAACCAACCCTAACCAAACTCTAACCAAACTCTAACCAACCCTAACCAAACCCTAACCAAACCCTAGCCTAACAAGTAAAAAAAGATAAAATATGTCGAGAATAAGATTCAAATGCTCGACCACACGCAGCACATGCCAAACACAATAACTGTTGCACCATTAGAACCTGTTATCAAGTGTAAACTAAATAGCCCACAACAGCATGTGTTAGCGAACAGTTAGTGCTGATTTGCCTTTTCGAGGAAAGTCAAACATGTTGTCACGTGAAATGTCCTTTTAAAGAAATATCATGATTTTCGGCACGTTCCGAGCATCACGTGTGGCGAAAAAACTGCTGGGTCAATAGCATTCACTCCTCTCGACTGGTCTTCAATTTCTAGCCTCTCTGCCTCATACCGGGCAGAAGCAATGTTGTATCCAGCTTCATAACTCTGAGAAGTGACATCACCTACAGAGGTAGATTCTTCGGTTGGAGTAGAGGCTGCGGGACGGTGAAGAGTGAGCTTTAAAGAGAGAATCTGATGAGATTTAGCCTTTTTCCGGGGCTTGTGAGGCTTGGAGCTGCCTGAAGCCATAGCAAAGGGACCAGGGGTAAAAGGAATAGACAAAGCACTGTTTTCGTTATGTAATAGATATCCACAATTTCCACTGTTCGACATGGTTGTCAGTGACGTCAGCAGTGACCTGCTCCGTATTTCCAATTGACCATCTCCATCCCAAGGAGAGCAACTCGAGACATTTCACGGTGCCCTTCAGAATCTTACCCACCTAGCGCAATTCAATGTCGACTGGGTTTTTGACAAAGGAGCTTCCGCTTGGGAATTCAGCTTGTTCCCCGATATTTGGTAGCGCATCACCCCCACACGACTCAGAAACGATACCGCCAGCTCCTCAGCCTCTTCTCATCAATCTCGAACACCCACATCGACCTTAACAGTGAAGCCTACGAAACCATCCCATACAAATCACAACATTTTTCATTTTTCCGATTCCTTAGCGAAACCTCATGACCTCATCATGCTCCTCCTCCGTCTCGTCTTGTTCCCCTGTGGCGAACCTTCAATCTCTTTGCCAATGTCTGTCCCTACATGTCTATAAATGGCTTCGAAACTCCCTATGACGACGACATGAACACGGTCCTCATTTGTGAAAACTCGGATGGTGAATATTCTGGTATCGAACACGAAGTTAGTCGATCTTGGCATCCCCTTTTCGTGAATGCTTAACTCTGATTTTGAATTCATTGACGGTGTAGTGCAATCATCAATGCGTTGGAACGAGTTGCACGTCATGCCTTCTAACGGGCGAAAACGGGTGACTGCTGTTCACCAGGCAAACATCATGTACGGTTATCAATCAAGGACCTTGATCGCTGAGTTGATGGCTAGGAAAATGTCCAATGGCGTGTACTTGTCTGCCTACCCTGAGGTATTGAGACCATCATTGGAGACTTGGGAGGCAAGGCCAGCAGTACATATCATACAAAATGTTTCGGACCTATAGTTACCTAGATATAAACAGCTAGAGTTATGACAGAAATCGTGGGAAGTATCAAACAGCCGTTGTTCTGTCAATTCGGGTTGCTTGCTGCGAGTTGTTTCCTCAAGTGTCCTTCATTTTACCACCACCTGCTATCTACCCAACTCGCATTCCTTCTCTCACTGGCCCCACAGGGCAAAGCCGCTCAACTCGCACCACTTTAAACTTCAAGGTTTCTCGTTTTTCACATCTTGTTCGACTTTTGCAGTGCCTCATGTTTTCTCGTCTTCTAGGACAACTCACGATACCTACCTAGGTTATAACCAACAACAGCAAAGATTTTATTCATTTTGTAATCATTGCGCTCACAAACGCGTTACGAACGATATGACAGACGAAATAACGCCGCAAACTCAACCTCCGGTGAAGAAGGACGAAAAGAAGCCTTCTGTCTCGGTTAATACCCGTGGGCCTAAGAGGCAATCCTCTAACTCACCCAATTTACGAGGTGGGGCACCAGGTGCGAGGTCTTCATCCAGGGGAAGCAATAAAAAAGCTCCCAATCCAAACTCTTCTTCGGCAGTCGAATCAGGATCAGACACGACATCCCGCAAAGGATCCGAGAGCGGTAAAAAGCAAGAACCCCGCACCAAACCCCAAGCCGCTGGAGGACGCGGCCCAGCTCATCGCAAAGGACAACCTTCTGCTTCTCAGGGAACTCGTAACCCAAAGGACCAGGGTTCCAAACAGTCTTCCTCACCTGCCCCTGCGCAAAACAAGGAATCGAGTGACGCACTCTCCTCTCTCCAGCGAGTTATAGCAGACCTCAAGACAACATCCCCTGTTCAGCAGCCTATTGGTCCCAACAACCCGCCACTTATGCCGGCCGCTCACGGACAGTCTAATTTGGCATCACACGCACCCGTCTTTCAACCTGGAGCCGCAGGATATCCTGGTGGCTTAGGCGCTGACCTGAAACACAGGAAAGCTGCCTCACTTGGGAACTCTGCATTATCTGGCGGCTTCAACTCCTTCTCTCCTCACCTTGGAGCAATGATTGAAGATGCCGAGGATATCGGTACCTTTGAGGAGGGTGAGATTCAAGAGCGTTTCTACCCACAGCCAAGCCATCAACCACGTTCACAATCCCAGAGTTTCATGGCCCCCCGATTTGCTGCACTGGCAGCTCAGCAGGAACAAGACTCAGTCGGCCCCACTGGCCGTCCTCAGCTGGCCCCCGGGTTTATGTTTGGTGCGCGTAAGCGTGCGGGACTTATGGGTCCCCCAATCGATGAAGAGGATGCTGGTTTCCAGTTCCCTCAACAAGGGCAGCACGGGCAACAAGGATTTGCAGCTGAAATATCTCAACAGGGACAGCAGACCCACAGGAGATCAGAGAGTGGCGAAATCACCGGTATAATGGCTGAGCAGGTAAAATTTTATCTGGTGAATTGCCCATCGTCACTCAAAAAATAAAATATCAGATCGCTATTCAGAATCAGATAGAGGCTTTACAACAACAGCAGCAGGCTCTGTACCAACAACAGCTTGCATCCAACCAAGTTCTTTCTTTCCAGACCCCTGGTTTGGCCTTGAGCCGTCCTGCGGCGCATAGACGAGTGCAAAGCACCGTCCCTATGCCTGGATCAGGCGGCTTCGGCTCTGGCCAGAATCCAATGGGTCAGTTTGCTAATATCAACGGCCTGAATCTTGGTCTTGATGGCCAGGCGCAGGGAGTACCTCTTGGGCATGGAAGAAGACATAGTGTGAATGTTGTTAATAAATCTATCAGCCAACCCGGCACAGGAACTGCCAGCTACGATGGATATGACGATGGATTTGTCCCTGCACCCGCAGGTGGGCATTCGAGGCAGGCTTCCCGCGCTGATTCTAGTTGGCGCATTAGTGAGTCCGATTCTCACTTTTATACAGAATTCTCATTCAACGACATCCCAACAGATGGTGGTGTTGGTGGTATTCAAGGCAGCAATGGTGCTTTTGCTGCTGACCTCGCGCAAGCTCAAGCACAATTACAAAGTCTTCAACAGTTCCGTGCTGCTGCTGGTGGCCATCACCACAAAATGCCTTCATTCAGCTTTCCTAATATGCTGCCAAATATGATGGCAGCTAATATGATGGGTCTTGGCCTTGGGGGTATCAATTTGCTCCATCAGCAACATCAGCAGTTCCAGACGCAGCTTCAACAGCAAGCCAATCAACCTCAACGAAAATCACTTTTTGCTCCTTACTTACCCCAAGCTTCTTTACCGCCCCTTCTTGCAGCCGGGAAGCTTGTTGTTGGCATCTTGCGTGTTAACAAGCGTAACCGCTCAGATGCCTACGTAGCGACAGAAGTTCTTGATGCAGATATCTACATCTGTGGCTCTAAAGACCGTAACCGCGCTCTCGAGGGCGACATTGTTGCAGTCGAGCTCTTAGATGTTGATGAAGTCTGGGGCACGAAGAAAGAGAAGGAAGAAAAGAAGAGGAAGAAGGAAGAAAATGCTGCTTATGACCTTAAATCCACTACTGGCCGCAAAGATGACAAAAAGAAAGACGATGTGGAGGTTGAAGGACAGGGTCTCATGCTTTTCGAAGATGAAGAGTACGTCCTCCTTTTTCGCTGGGGGTTTGATGTTTAAACTAATGTCCACAAGGGTAACCGATGAAATCAAGCCTCAATTTGCAGGCCATGTTGTTGCCGTTGTGGAACGGATGCCTGGTCAACTTTTTTCTGGAACTCTGGGCCTTCTTCGGCCCTCATCCGCTGCTACAAAGGAGAAACAAGAAGCTGAACGCCGCGAACGTGAAGGTGATCGTGGAGATGAACCTAGGCGCACTATCGAGCGACCAAAGATCGTTTGGTTCAAGCCTACCGATAAACGTGTTCCACTTATCGCAATTCCAACAGAGCAAGCTCCGCTCGATTTTGTGACTCACTCAGAAGCCTATGTCAACAAATTGTTTGTGGCCTGCATCAAGCGCCATGTATGTTCCATATAATTCTTCTCTTAATTTCTTTTTGTTCACAGTCCGCCAGCCTATTAGCTCTCTCCATCCGTTTGGCACGTTGGTCGAGGAGCTTGGTCCTATCGGCGACATTGAAGTCGAAACGAGTGCTCTTCTCAAGGATTGCAATTTCCCGACAGAAGACTTCACAGACAATGTCTTAAAATGTTTACCACCTACTCCATGGACGTGAGTTTCGAATCGAGAAGCTTTCATCTCCTGATTTCCTGATTTTCAATCTGCGTTCTTACTAGAATTCCTGAACGCGAGTTGGAAACCCGTAAGGATTTGCGCGATGCCCGGGTGTTTAGCATCGACCCTGATACAGCTAAGGATATCGATGATGCTTTCTCCGTCCAACTGAATGAGGATGGCATGTATGATGTGGGTGTACACATCGCAGATGTCGCCTTCTTCGTCAAGCCAAATACTGCCTTGGACCGTGATGCTCGTAAACGAGCTACCAGCGTCTATCTGGTGCAACGGGCCGTCCCAATGTTACCTCCTACGTTGAGCGAACAACTTTGCAGCTTACTTCCTGGGCAGGATCGTCTTGCCTTCTCTATTATTTTCACTATGGATGCAGATGCGAAGGTACAAAAGAAGTGGTACGGCAAAACTATAATTCGGTTAGTTTCTTTCCCGATCATAAGGTTCTCTCGGTCTCATATCCTTTCCAGTTCTGTAGCCAGGTTAGCATATCAAGACGCACAAAGAGTAATCGAAGGCAAACTTTTGGGAGCTGCACAAAGTGTAGCCCATGATGCTTTACATATTGGACAAGATATCAATATTCTTCAAAGTCTTGCGAGTAAGCTGAGGGCGCAACGGTTCCAGAACGGGGCCCTCAGTCGCGAAAGTCTTTCTCTTTCGTTTAAATTGGACGAAAATGGTTTACCGATCGACTGTGGCCAGTATGAGCATACTGAAGCCAATTACCTGGTTGAAGAGGTAGGGTGCCAATCAATCACATTTATATGACCTTGCTCACAGTTTATTTCTATAGTTTATGTTACTGAGCAATATCTCAATTGCCCAACATATAGCCGTGCATCTCCCCGAACAAGCTCTTCTTCGTCGTCACGACATTCCTTTGGAACGACGACTGGTACGTACACATTATTTGTGGATGGCTTTCTCTCAAGTTATTTTCATAGAACGCATTTATGGAGCGGGCGGAGCGTCTTGGTTATAAGGTGGACACGTCCTCCTCTGGGGCGCTCATGCGATCTTTCGAAGCAATCGATAATCCGACAGCTCGAAGACTTTTGGAACTACTGTCCCTCAAAGCTACTCAACGTGCCAAATATTTCTGCACTGGAATGTTGGATATCGCGAAATATGGACATTATGCACTGAACGTTCCCCTTTACACTCACTTCACTTCGCCAATCAGGCGATACGCCGATATTCTTGTCCATCGACAACTCGAAGTTGTCTTACAAGGTGGAAGTAAGCAAGGTTTCTGCATAATTCAAGCAATATCTTTCTGACATCTTTTCTTTGTAGCTGAAACCAAGTTCACCATGGACCGCGATGCCGTGGCCAAGGTGGCCCAACAATGCAACATGTCTGTCACATACCCAAGAATATCTATGTCTTTACGCTGACCACGCTTGATAGCAAACGCGACTCTGCCACTCTTGCTCAAGAGCAATCGGCCCATCTCTTCCTATGTGTCCTCGTTTCTGACCTCACCCAACGTTACGGTCCTGTCATCCGCCAGGCCAAAGTCGTTGGCGTCCTTGATGCTGCCTTCGATGTTTTAGTTCCAGAATTCGGCATTGAGAAGCGTGTCCATGTTGACCAGATGCCTATCGATGTCAGTCGCTAGATCACATCGTATCTGCTCTACTGACGTTTAAATTCAGAACCATGTTTACGAAGAACATTCTCATACCCTTCAGATTTATTGGTCTGACCGAGACGTGATCACTTGGTTGGCCGAAAACAGTGATGATGAGCATTTGAAGAAGGTTAAACAGAATGCGGAACAACATGCGTTGAAGATGGAAGTAGCCTCCCGTTCTGTGCATGATGAGAATGCTTTGTTCGATGAGGATGATGTGGATGAAGACGAGATTGTATTAGGACGCAGTGACCCTGTTGCTCAAGGACCTGAGACTTCGAAACAGCGCCTGCTTTCGATGGCAAAAGCCATGCCCGAATTTGAGGGCTTGCGTACCACTCCTTCTGGGCATAAGATCCAAGACATCAAAGAGCTGATGACCGTTCCTGTGAGCAGAGTAATTTTTTCTTTCCATTAAGTATTATATTCTGACCACTGTTCTAGGTGATTGTCACGGCTGATCTGACCAAAAGCCCACCCGTTATCAAAGTCTACAGCGTCAATCCATATGCCAAAGCCTGATTCGACTCACCTTCCATTCTCAAGGCTTTTCTTATGCCCCCTTTTTCCTTCTGCTAACTTCATGCCCCAAATCAAAGATGCCGTATTGTTCATCTCCAGCGTCTTCTCATGCTATTGTACAACCCTCTTATGACTTGACGCTTTCCCCGATATCTTGCTTGAATAATGTTCTACCTATGCGTTACCTACCTGTCACCGTAAACTGTGATGTTTCAATGAATCTACATAAACTTGATAACGAAAAGAGTTTGATTATTGTGCCAGCAGACGCTAGATTTACAACAAGTGAGGAGGGCAAGCAATGTCGAGATCCTAATATTATTGTTACGGTTAAGAAGTCATGAATTTAGAGGTCGGGATGAGTCAGTATGGGCATGCATTACAGTTAAGCATGAGGTGATCCGTTATGGTAACATAAAATTAAATCCAGCCAGCTGGAGGTGATTTAAGGCTCTGTCGGCCTTGTTGGTTTCGTTGAACAAGAGGCCCGTCCCACGATTGAGGAGTTGGAGGCGATTTCAGTGCTGCATCCTGAAGATTCGGATGACTGGTGTCGGGAGAGTAAGGCAAAACACTATTTCGCAGGTCTGTCTCGACGCGTTCAAGAACTGTATGCAAACTATGGACTGAAGCTTGCAAAGATTGAATAGATAGTCTCGAGCTTGCACTGTTGTCGCGAGTATGGGATTTGGGTCCGTATCGAAGACGGATTTCATCTATACATAATTTGTGCAAGCCTTCGAGGTTAAGGAAGGCAGCTTCGTCCCGGACTTCGATCAAGTTCTCGAGTTGATATTCCGAAGATGTGTCTTGTGTGAGAAACTGGAGGGAACGAGGGAGGATGTCTGGATGGTAGGGCGAAGGGGGTGAACGTAGGTAATTTAATATATGCTTGTATCTAATTGTTTTTGTTTACTGTCACTATGGATGAGAATACAGTAAAACAAAAAGGACTTACGGAGCGCTCGGACGATCCAGGAATATATGCATGGTAGTCGACCGCGGAAAGAGACCTTGGGAAGTCAAATGGTGGTGATATGCAGTCATATCTTCGCTTGACATCGAGTAAACAGATGATGCGGCAGATTTGGGTTCGCATTGATTACAAAGAGAGGATATAAAATCGGACAAATGAGACGGTCGAGAGTTGATTGTATTAAGCGCAGTCCTATACGTTGTTGTGCATGTTTCCAGAGTGACAATGGTCATTGATGAATCCACTTTCACAAAAGGTGGATCAGAAATAAGGATAGCGCTGAAAGGTGGAGGTCGAGTGGATGCGGCGAAGTGGAGAGGGACTTCAGGAACTGCTGGTGTGTCCTGTGATACTTGGACCAATCTTGCCTTGAGGGAAGAGCGACGAGAAGGAGGGGTCAGTGGTGGGGCTCTAATTGGCCGAGGAGGCGGCATCTTTACACTCTCTGGTGCTAGCATTTTCTCTTCCGCCGTATCAGGCAGTGGCAAAGGGGGTAAAGGAGGACTCGTCGGAGGAGAGAGTGGTTCGTCTGGAGATGTATGGGACTGTTGTTCTGAACTAGAAGTCACTCCGTCATCGACAGGTTTTACAAGATATTCTTCCTTATTGTCTGGGGGTTCATAAGTGAGCCTGACAGAAGTTTCTCGAAGGGCTTCATCTGGGGTCCGAACAATCATTGCCCCGGAACCTAATGTACCAGTTCGAGGTGGGGATAGAATGTCGATTGAGCGCATAGGCTTTGGTTCTGAAATGCGCACGGGTTTTGAAGTTGAATAGGAAGTTGCATTTGAAGAAGATTGTGTAGAGGTACGAGCCAACCAGTGCATTGTGTTTGAGATGGATGGTCTGCGTGCTTTGTGGGAATGAGGTAGGGAAGATACTGAGCTTGATATAGTGTGACGAGGAAGGGGAGTGTGGGATGCGCGTGGTTGTGTCGATCGACGCATTGTGATTGTGGTGGTAGAAGGACAAGATAATAACTTTTCAAAGAAACAATGAGACGCGCTTGAAATTTGATCACGTGGTGGCTATTGTTCTTTCACCATGGCATTGGACCCAGCAACCGTGAAATTTCGACAAGCTTTGCCTTTCTCTGTATTTCCAGTATCTCCTCAACTTGCTGCTTTACATGCGGTCTCTCAGTCATCCTCAATCCCTGACTCATGCCAAAGTTGTGGCTCATACCTAACCACCCACGTTACAGTCGTGCGCAATCGCCAGCAATCGCGTGTAATCACAACTACCTGCAACGCCTGCAAAAGGGTCCATTCAACCCCTTTGCACAAGGGGAACTCTATTACCTTTCCATCAAGGAGACGAAAAGCTAACACCCTTCATTTATCCTCTAACCCTATCGGCGATATCAAGAACACGAACAGCCTTCCAGTTCCACTATTGCCTACCCATCAGACATCCTTCGCCTCGAGCTCTTTAGTTTCTAGCTTCGGTTCGTCTATCAAACCAAGCAAACCTTTGAGCACCAAAGCAAGCAACAAGAAATTCAGACTACATGATATTCTTGAAAAGAACCGGGAAAAGGAACAAAAACGTTCCAATATGCCCGAAACGAGTCCAGGAGGATTATCTGCATTTTTGACCACATTATAATTGTACATATCCATACATAGACAAATTGTCGGAACTACAATAGGATCTCAATTTGAGATACTAGGTCTAGACCATGTGCTAGATATGCTTTCATGTTCCCCAAATTTAAACCGGCATTTCCATTTAAAGTGTCTTGCGAGACATTAATAATCTGTGTGGTTATGAACCTCCCAGGCCAAAATGGTATGTAGAGTGAGATAGCAATGAACAAAGGCAATGTATCCAATCCATAGAAAAGTGATTCAGATGTCTACGAGAAAGGAGAGTGTTTATCTCCCAACTAAAAAATCGGACATACCAAGATTCCAATGCGACTGATGAACAGTACCGTGCCCAGTGTACGCCATGGGTTGTACCCAGATTCGATAGAGAAATAGCAAATAAATGAAACTAGCTGGGCAACTAAACCCGCTAGGAAGATCTGAATCCTATTCAAATATTTACTTCATCAATTACAGAGAAATGCTACTCACACGAGATCCCAGCAATCCACGTTTTACAACCGTGGCTCCAGCAGAAACCGCACCACCTCCCGTCTACCATCACTGTGGGTCAAGAACGTACTCACCTGAATAAAGAAGGTAAAGATATCTGAAGCGACATACACGCGAGTGATTTTACGACTGGAAATAGTGAGGTGTTGATCTACACCCAGGTGCTTTGCTAGTCGACCGAGGACTCGGAGTACATATTCCGCCGCAATAAACGCACAGGGCTAGAACGAAATTCGAAGCTGAGTCAGTATTTTATTTCTTATCACTGACTTGGCACTCACCGATAGTACGACGAAAAGATATTCAGTGATTCACAATCCCTGTGAATCAGGTCGTGAATGGAGGCCAAACCAGATGCCAATTCCCCAAGACAAAGACTGGGATGCACTGTTAAGAAAGGGTGACTTTCACCCACAGTAAGCGCCTATCGTCATTGATAACATCTATTTATCACCCCATCGTATAATGCACCATGTTTGTAGCAAAGCAGCTAGCATGATTAGAGCTTCCAAGATTCAGGTCGTCGGCCATTACCAAGGAGCTTACTACCCAAGCGTACAAAATGCAACGCCCGTCAAGACATTTGAAGAAATGTACTTGAGAGGATTGAAAGGATCGCCTTTTGGATCAGTGAATGTATATGGATCTGAGCGGCGGATAGAAGCAGTCGCAGGCAGTATCAACGAGATCAAAGTGAAGAGAGCTCTGAGTTGAAGAAAAGAGACCATGTATGTGTAAAGGACTGGGGGAACAAAGTCCAATTGTCGAGCTCGGACAAGTACACACGTACACCGGGTTGGATCTGCACCTTGTCATACTGCGATAAGCATCCTCGGGTGCAGATATTGCCGCATAAGGTAGATAAGTCCAACTCGTCATTCGGCCTTACGCATTACTCTCATTGTCATCGGGCGCCATTTCAGGGGAGTAAAAATGAATGGGCTATGGAGGTCATGTAAGTATCGTCAATACACACAATACGCCCCTACTTAATGTACCCCGGCTACACAAAGTGCAATGCCTCCGTATCATCTTCTTGGTACCCATAGATCATAAAGTTCTTTATCCGCAGGATCGAAACACGTCAATACAGATGCATCTGAGCGTATTTTCCTATTGTCCGGGGTCCCAGTGAAACGCAATGAGAGTTGGGGCCTGATAGCCGATTCGGAGAGCGCAGACGTCGAAGAGTTGATCTGTAAGTGGCATGATGTAGCAAGGGCGTGAAAATTACACGTAGGCTAACACGAACCTCCCCAGAGATAGGCGGCTGACCGAGTTTGTGTGCGGGTGTAGGTGCTGATGGAATTTTCAGTTTACTAATTAGTATTACAGTACTACTCACTAGTATCCATAAGAAGGTGACATTGAAGTTAGTAATGACGTCAAAGTGACCGTGACGGTTGATATCGTGAGTTGGTCACGACCTGAACAGAACAAAGGCTTTTGTCGGTCCCTGGAACGGTTGTATGCACTTCCGCTTTGCTTGGATCTTTTATCAATCCCCTTCTCAAACGTTGCGGTAATACCTAAAAAATGAATATATTCCGAAGTCGTGAGCTTCGCATATTTTACTCCCAATCGCAAAGGACTTTCTTTCTGATCTTAGCGCTCTAGTTATTGGCAGAGTTTGGCGTTCGTAATTTATGAAAGTACTCGTGTTCTGAACTACGACTAACTTTGTAGTACAGAAGATCCAAATGCTGCTGAAGTTGTTAAGATCTCCTCTGGTACGCTTCCAAGTCTTGTGGGTCTCTTGATATCGCTGACCCGTTGATCCAGGCCAACTATATCTTGTGCGCCCAGGCAACATTCGCACTTCCCGAGAATGCATGTATGTTGCGCGAAGCACACTAATTCCCTGCTTATTTTCTTACCCTTATCGTTGAGTTACAATGATTGCATGGCGACAGTTCGTCGTCTTCCTTCAGTTGAACACAACTTTCAGCTGGTCATTACTAAGGTGTATGAAGATGGAGATCAGGATTTGTTGCAGGATGAAGACGAGAGTAAGCATCTCTGGGCGATTACGATCCTGAGAACATAATCAAATTCTTTTTAATTTGTTAGCGGATGAAGAGAAAGTATTCTTGATCAGCGAAGAACTCGAATTTCGTGCTGGAGAGACAGATGGGGAACCCAATTTCGTCTGGCGTGACCTACACGGGGATGTAGATGAATTTTTTGAGTTCGTTGCATCAGGCACGAATGGGCCCACATGCGCGTTCTTTGAGACTTGTATGTATCGTGCCATGTACGAACGCAAGTACAAGAGAAACGCCGAAAATATCCAAGATACTGCTTTGGAGGAATTTGTATGGCGGTGTGTTGTCTCAGCTAGTTTCTCTTCTTCATGTCGAACTTGATCCATCTATTTTGTTAGGCCGCCTGCGACACCTACACCTAATCCGAGGCGTAAGGTGTCCAAGCCGGCTTCGTCTCCAGTTAAAGCTCCTTCGGCGTCAGTTGCCCCGGAAGTTAGGGAGCCGACGCCAGAGAGAATTCAAGTCGACAATTCTTTCTTGTCTTCTATGGCGCCTCTTTTCACAGCGGAAGCCGAGCTCTATTTCTGGGACAGAGAAGTTCAGGAGTTTCGGAACGATGGTGTCGTCAACGCCCATTTATTCAAACAGATCAACGCCAATTATATCTATTGGCTAGCAGCCTCAAACGATAAAGGCATTCTTTTAACGCACAGAATCTGCTCCAGTATGAATCAGCGGTTCTCTCCCAAAATGCTTTCCTTAACTTGGAATCATTTGGGCGATGATAATTCACAGAGCAGTTGGTTGTTCCGGTTCCCTAGTGAAGAAGACTTTGGAAATGCTCTGCAAATATTCACCCAATGCCTATGGGAATCCCTTCATGAGACGCCCTGGGGTAAAATAAAAGTAAGCAGTGTGATGTGGTCTATCTAAGGGATCGCTAACTCTAAAGACTCCTAGGCTGATGAGCAAAATTATGTGATTCGGTCGAATGAAGACGTGGAAATGAAGGATGTTGAAGACGAAGAGGAGGATGAGGATGAAGTCGTTTCCGAGTTGGACCCCGATGAGGGTTTGTTCTTTGTTGCCTACCCACCTTCTAAGTTCTTACGAGTAAAAATAGAGTCAAGTGATGAATCAGAAGAAGAGGATGAAGATGCGCCTCAACCCATTCCCGGCGATCGCAATTCGCAACTTACCGTTGGTTACAAAGGAGACCGTTCATACGTCGTTCGCGGAAACAACATTGGGGTGTTTAATCACTCTTCTGACAATTCAGTGAAGTACTATGCGACAATAGGCAATATCGCTACACCCAAAGGGAAAATTTTCAAGCCCAAGCATGCATGTCTTTTAATAAGATGACTATTCGGTAAATTGATGGGTATTCTACTAATAGGTTATGTTACATGATCAAGATACCAAGATGATCCTTCAGAATCCTACCGATCCAAGCTCTCTCTATAGCATGGACATCGAGCGAGGAAAAGTTGTGGAAGAGTGGAAAGTCCATGACCATATCACTGTCGACCACATTGCACCAGAAAATAAATTTGCACCCACTACAAGTGAGCAAACGCTTGTGGGTGTGTCTCATAACTCTCTTTTCCGTATCGACCCTCGTGTATCTGGAACCAAGTTGGTTGAAAGTCAATTCAAGCAGTACGTGAGCAAGAACAAATTCTCTGGGGTTGCGACCACGTCTTCCGGCAAGCTCGCTGTTGCAAGTGAAAAAGGTGACATTCGTCTTTTCGACTCCATCGGGAAGAATGCAAAGACAGCGTTGCCACCTCTGGGTGACCCCATTATCGGTATCGACGTCACCGCAGATGGACGATACATCGTGGCGACCACTAGCACATACCTTTTATTGATCGACACCCTGATTGGTGAAGGGAGATATCAAGGACAGCTGGGTTTCGATCGTAGCTTCCCAGCGACTGCGAAACCACAACCAGTCCGCCTTCTCTTGAGAGGAGAGCATGTCGCGTATATGGGTCGCATCTCATTTACACCTGCCAAGTAAGTCCTTTGATGTAGTTCGTCTGAAATAGTTATGATCATCCCCTTGATTAGATTTAATCTAGGAGAGGGACAAGAAGAGAATGCGATTGTAACCTCTAGCGGACAGTTCGTCATTGCTTGGGATTTTGCCAAAGTGAAGAAGGGTCAAATCAGTCAATACGAAATCAAGAAATATGAAGATCACGTTGTACAAGACAGTTTCAAGTTTGGGGATGATAAACAAATTGTAAGTTTTAGTTGTCGAGGAGGCCATTTGGTATTCTTACCGAGTTATTCTCTATAGGTCGTTGCCTTAAACAACAACGTCTTGGCTGTGAACAAGAAAAATCTCAAGAAACCCACTCGCTACTCCCTTTCCACACCAGCGAAAGCGTTGCATAGCAATTCAAATATTGTCAATGCTCCGTATTGAGGAAAATCAAAGTTCATATTTTATACATTTTGGCTGAATTTGAGAGGAAATTTAATAGCTTGTAAGATGCGACGACCCATGTATTTCCAGACTCTAGCACCCCAATGAAAGTTTATAATATCCAGAATGTTGCTTGTTATATATAATATAATATCCTAAGGAAAGTATTGATGGATCACTTCTTTTCTGATTTTACTTTCCTGAAAGATCCATCCCTAAAGTCCACATATCGCCCAATTCCCAAGTGCCAACAGATGCGGGGTATCATCAAAGTCAGTCCAAGAATAAAAGTTGTCCAAAGCATGGGAGTCCAGTTCCCGAAATCCCACTTCTGGTCTCCCAACGCCCAGAAAGTAACCCCAAGGTGAAATACATCGCCAATAAGGAGGGGGGTGAGTAGCGAGAAGACGATCTTCTCTTGTAGAGCAGGTTGCTCTTTAAGATGAGTTCGTACGGCGGATAAAAGGAACAGATTGACAAGGCCGAGGAGAGCGCAGACGTGGGAGAGCTGTAAAATTGTTACAAGGGTGGCTGTTGGGAGTATCTTGTAAGGGGGAACGTCCTGTAACCAAGGTGCCTGAGCATTATGGGCCTACAAATACGTGTCTGTAAGTATAAAAAAAATGAAATTTCAAAAAATGACAAGGAAATCGCACGCCAGTAGGATCGCTAGAAATATAAAGTTAGTTGACGTTTTCACTGAATCTGGAGTTTAGATAAGAGACAGACGTACACCAACGCTCCCAGGAAGCCGACGCTGGTCAGAAAAGGCTCGTATGCGCCGAAACAGAAATAATAGAAGTCTGGTATTGCAGACTTGGGCGGCATGGAGTTTCCTTTTGTTGAATCGGAAAAGGGGAGAGAGTTTGGAGGGCGTTACAAGGTACTACTAAATGGAGCCATCTTGGGAGGGCAACTCTGAAACATGACTGTGTTGAAAGGTGACCCGCTGATCACCGGCCCTCAAGTGCGTATTACAATATTTGGCTTGCCATCTTTTTTTTTTCCTTTCATTATACTTACATACGCGGTCTATCTTGAAAACCAAGGCTAGCAAAATTCTCCCATTTTGACTACCCTAATGGCGAAGACCAAGACAACTCTGTAATGCAGACGAAGGATATAATGCTCAGCTGGGGGATACCTAATAATAATATCCATAGCCCGGACAGAGCTTCGCTTCTTTCTGACATGTATAAATGTGGATTTGTTTCCTGTTCCTCGTATAGAAAAAATAAAGATTGGTAAAAAAGTAGAACATTTGTTATTGGGCACCATTCGACACTGTACATGGTCTATTCCTTATTTAAGATGAACCATAGCGGAGACAACTCAGACTCAAGTGCCCAATCCACTCTCCAGGCAACTCGTGTTGATGTATTACCTAGCGCAGAGGGACGAATACCTTTATCCAAAACCTATGAACCTCTCTCTTTCCCGGTCGTCGCTCTTCTAATGCCTGCTGCTGTTTTCGGCGTCCTTACACGATTAGGCCTTGTCGCTCTTATGACTTACAACGGAGAGAGCGTTTTTCCTCTTGCTTATGTTCAGGCTTTGGGTTGCCTCATTATGGGCTTTTGTTTGAGGTTGAAGGAGCCACTGGGCCAATTGTACGTCTCTAACTTCTCTAACGTCATGGAACTCCATACCAAATACTAATTACCGATGCTGGTAGTTATGCGCCTCTCTATACTGCGTTGACCACAGGTATTTTATCAATTTCAAGACTGAGAGCGTTTTCATTCATCCTCACCAGGATTTTGCGGCTCCCTAACCACATTTTCCAGTTGGCAATTGGATATATTCAACGCTTGGATTAATGCAGGTCGATTTAAGCGTGGTGGACTTGGAGATGTTAGTCTCTACTTCCCTTATGAGTGATAGACTAAAATGTAACCAATACAGTTCGTTGACGGTGTGGGGATCACAACCGTTACACTCTCATTGTCCCTTGGCTCTCTAGTATTTGGCTACCATATCGCTTCTGCCTTTGCCGATCATATTATATTTCCTCGATTTCCAAGCCGTTTAACCCGTTACAGCTGGAACATTTTCTCGGTGCTCACATATGCGTCAACCTTCCTGACGTATTTCCTCCTTCCGGCATCCTTCCGTCATCAAGCCACAGCTGCACTTATCTTTTCCTTCCCAGGTGTCATCACGCGCTACCTATTATCCGTCGCACTCAATCAACGCTTCAAGTCTCTTCCAGCTGGCACCCTTGCGGCCAATATTCTAGGCACAGCCCTGTTAGCAGCTTTTCATGTATTGCAACGCACGACGAACCCGCCTTCACCTTCACAGAATGCTTGTTCTCTTCTACAAGGTCTAATCGATGGTTATTGTGGATGTTTAACCACCGTAAGTACTTTTGCTGTCGAGGTGCGCGATCTACGGAGTTGGAAAGCATGTAGATATGTCATGATAAGTTGGGGTCTAGGACAAGTTATGATGGTTTTGATTTTTGGGTCTTCGATATGGACAGGACATGTGAACAAGCAGTTACAGGTCACTTGTACTTTTTCGTAGAAAATGTCGCTTTACAAAAAAAAAAAAAAAAAAATCCTATTGCTTAATACATTGTAACTATAAATACAAAGGGGTAAACATTTCTTTCGTTAGTGTTTACGTGAATCCAAGTAACTTAAACTTACATTATACAATTGGTTGGTGGGACAATTGTGCCAGATCGGAGTTGGAAAGCGGTCTTGAACTGCCATTCTGAAGGCACGACTTCCACCTGCGAAGATGGCCTCAAGACAGAAAATGTCCAGTGATGATCCTCAGCAAGGGATTGAGGATGAAGAAATTGTCAGCGGGGCTGGAGAAGGTGATGAGATCATGGAGGAAGCGGAGGAACAAGAGGATGGTTACAGTGCGTATACAAAACCCCGTCATTTATAATCCATTGCCTCTATCTACTTCTCATCTACAACAAAGATAATACTAACCAAATGACCATGAATCAGCCTCGTCCACACCAACATCAACACTAACATGGATCAGTTGGTTCTGTTCTTTACCCGGCCATGAATACTTTTGCGAAGTCACGGAAGAATTTATCGAGGACGACTTCAATCTAACAGGACTGAACGCGATGGTACCATTTTGGAAGGAAGCTATGGAAATGGTTCTCGATGTCGAACCAGGTGTGGAATCTTTCTCAATTTTGAATAACCAGTGTCATACTTATTCCCTTACTGAAGATGAAGATACCTCGAAGATCCCAGATGTTTCAATTGTTGAATCATCTGCGGAAATGTTATATGGATTGGTTCATCAACGATATATATTGACGCGTGTTGGACTGCAGGCAATGGTACGTCGATTTGTCGTGCATAGCATGCGTGATATGTGAAATGGTGGATTCTTTTTTCAGGCTGAGAAATATGAAACCGGAACCTTCGGCACTTGTCCACGCGTCTATTGCGTTGGGTGCAATGTTGTACCTTGTGGACGAGTAGACATCCCAGCGACCGATACCGTCAAACTCTTTTGTCCCAACTGTAACGACATCTACGTCCCTCCCAGCAGCAGATTTCAGGGCGTAGACGGTCAGTTCACTTGCGAAAGCGGTCAGTCGATGCTTACTGACGTCTCCTTCCATAGGTGCCTTTTTCGGAACCACATTCGCCCATCTTTTCTTTCAAACTTACCGCGAGCTAGCACCTGCACCATTCTGGAAAGCGCCTTCTTCAGGAGGATCTCCTTTGTCCCCAAGAAGTGCCGCGGGTAGTAATGGGTCACGAGGCTCTCCTTTCGTGAATCCCAATCCTCATGGTGGTCAAAAACGCGCATCTGGATATGTTTATGTCCCCAGGATATATGGTTTCAAAGTCAGTGAAAGAGCGAAGAGTGGGCCACGCATGCAATGGCTCCGATTGCGACCTGAAAGTCCGGAGGAATTAGACATGGTAGATTGGCGTGGCCGGTGGATCAATGAGGACGATGAATATGATGAGGAGGAAGAGGAGGAAGAGGATCGACAAATGGAAGACTTCGATCCTGTGAGACCCCTTTATGACACTTTGATTTGCTGGATGCTTACCATAGTTTTGAAGGACGTAGTAGAGGGAGAAGAAGAGGAAGAGGAAGAGGAGGAAGAGGAAGAGGAAACGGGCATCCCTATGTCGGGCAAGCAGACACTTGGTCATCAGGCTGGCCATGCGTTGTTACCAACCCTATCATCCTTAAAATCCAATTGCTCGGCACGCACATCACCTACATCGGTTGGTGCACCACGTAAAGCCGACAGCAACTTGATGGTTGATCTTTCTGTGTATGCCTTGCCACGGTTTGGCCACGCAGGCTGCGCAGCAGAAGGCGGCAAGGTAAAGACAGTGAGACAGTGGGCCCCAAGGACGGAATTTGGTGGTACGGCACAAGTGTGATTTCACGCCAATTTCTTGTATTTTTACTTGTTCTTCTATTCTGATTTTTTTGATAAGATTAGATAAATAGATTAGATTACATAAAATCTTTCATCAAATACGTGGGAAGTCAGCTGTATAGTACCATAGCCACACAAGCACGTGCGGGAGGCGACTTTTTGAATCCCTCCACAGCAGACAACTGCCTCAAGACTTGTAGAAAATGACCCGCACCAGTGAGTATTTGACTGCGTTTTCTTCGATAAAAGGGCTGTTCCAACGGTGTCTATGTTCTTCTTCACAGATCTCCGCTACGGGCCCAACCACGGCCATCCTACGACGCCGATTCCCAAGGCCGTCCGACCGAGCGAGCGCAAGGGTGTGCAATCAACCAAAACCAAATTTGTGCGGTCTGTGATTAGAGAGGTTGCTGGATTTTCGGCGTACGAGCGACGGGTTATGGAGTTGTTAAGGAATTCCAAGGTATGTACTACAAAATCCGTACATGTATATCTCCCGACTCAACATGAATATAAAACAGGACAAGAAGGCCAGGAAGCTGACCAAGAAGAGAGTAGGTTTTTCTCTGGTGCTATCTGAACTTGAACAAAGGACTAACATTGTATCTACAAAAGTTGGGTACTCTTTTACGTTCGAAGCGAAAGTTGGAGGAGTTGTCGACGATTATCCAGGAGAGCAGGAGAGCGGCGCATTGATTTTTGTATTGATTTGCCTTGGTAAAAAATGACCATATCATATATATACATACAACCAGCTAAGCAATTGATGAATATCGATGAATACCGATAAAGAGACACCCTTTTTTTTTTACAAGCACAACAGGAGACCTAATCAGCTGGTATATTTAGATTTAGTAATATTGTGTGTGTAATACGATTGCGAGCCGAACCTGGTGAGATTTATTTAAGATTTGTCATCGTTAGGTCTCTTGCCTTGCTACCATGCTCGACTTTTTTCTTTCCCCCTTCTTTGACTGGCTACATTTACCACAAAAAGACGTCGGCTCATGGTCAAACAACTCTTCTCCCCGTTCCAGTACCGATGACTGCCCGCTACCCCTTGCCGCCTCTGCTCAGGCAGTGGCCGACAAAACCTCTCAAATTATCACCACCAGGCGGTCTATATTTGTAAGACATCATTTTCTATTCTCTGTACACCCCCAAGGCTTATACAGCCTATACAGGTTCATGCACCCATTCTACTCGTCATAATTTCCCTACCCATTTCAACAGCACTGGTTCTTTGGTGCTTATCCACCCTTCCAATATCCGTCTCATGGCCCCACAACATTGCCGATCTGGCTCAACTCGGCAGAGATCTTCACGGTTACTCACAGAGTGGTCCAGGACCCCTCGCTCATGTCATTGGTGTTATGGCAATATCTGCTATCTGGAAACATGCCTGGTCTATCCCAGGCAGCGTCTTATGGGTGCGTTTTTTTTCTTTTTTTTTCTTTTTTTACCAAAAATGGCTAGACCGGAGTTTGATTGGGTGTTCAATTTAGAACGTCCTCGGTGGTGCTCTATTTTCACCGGTTTACGCGACCATTCTCCTCACCACTTTAACAACGCTGGGTTCCCTATGCGCTACCCTTCTATCAACACCCCTCGGACCATTTCTTGCTGGTATATTTCCTCGGGCGTTGGATATGACACGTAATGCCTTAGGGGGAGAATCAGATTCCGATCATTTGAAACCCAAGTCTTCACCTTGGGTCCGTCTCTCCGTTCTGCGCCTCATAGGCGTCGTTCCTTGGTCAGGCATCAACATAGCCTGTGGTGTTTGCGGTGTATCACTAACAGATTGCATGCTCGGAACTTTCATCGGCTGCTTGCCATGGACGGCAGTCACGTGTCAGGTATGTGTCCCATCGTACATCTCGGTGCACAAACGAAAATCAATCGTCGTCATGATGTTGTCAGATTGGGGATATCCTTCAAACTGTCGCTTCTAAACCCACATCAACACCTCAAACTGTTTCCTCTTTACTGGCCTCTCCCGAGATTATTTTTAAGCTCGTTTTTCTATCTGTTCTATCCCTTGCGCCCATTCTGGGACGCACGCGTCTACGCACAATGATTTCAACCTCCACCCGTTCTCCAAATGTAGAGGATCAAGAAATAAAGTGGACGTGGAATGATTGGCGATCGAGCATCGGACTGTCGTCTCAACGACAACAGGATCAGCATAGTATGAATATTCTCGTCCAAGAGAAGAGGAGTCAAGACTAGAAGGATTTTTCATGAACTACTGATGAGCCGATAACAACGTGGACTTGGCCATTTTGTACGCCGTTACCTCCCACGCCTGCCAGACTTAATATGACCGATCTTACGGTCCTCACCGCTGACATCTCACACGAACGATCACACATTCATGAACTACTTTCGACGGCCACCCCCACCTCCCAAGCTAATCCATATCAGATATCAAACCTGTTCATTCAAACATATACTTGTCATCTTCCTCACCTTCATGAAACCCCATTACTTCTGCTAATGAAATTATGCAATCTGGGATGTTGCAATTGTTTTACAATGTATTTTTCAGTGGTTCTTCTTTTCTTTTTTTTCCATTTACGCAAACACACAACTAGCCTCTCGATTTATGCACAATGATAAAATTATTTCACCAGAAATCCAGATATATAACGTTCTATGCATTTCAAATGATGTGAAGTATGGATAAATATGAGAGTAAGAGAGATGGTGAAATTCTACTAGATACATGTTGGGGAATTATCCTCTTAAGAGGTCGAACAAGAAAAGCAAATAAGCAAGCTCTAAACACCAAGCCTATGAAAGTCCATTTAGAGCTCTTACAGATATCAAACAACTATGAACACACCTTCGTTTTGCATGCTCGTATACGACATAAGAAATAGATACAGCTGGCACAACCTAAGAATTATGATTAAGAGAATGAGGGCAAAAAATTATGCACTCACCTTTGCTAACGTAGGGAACAAACCACGATAAAAGCCTTTCCAACCCTCTCGCTCCCAAGTCTTGGCAGCAACGTCCAAAACACCAGTGTATATCTGTGGATGTCCCGAAGAACCCGAAGCCTGCAATCGCGTACGAACGAGATTCAAAGGATAAACGCTAGTAGCACCAACACTTCCCGAAATACTACCGAATGCGAGTAAAGCCAGTACACCTGGTTCTTGTTTTCCCGTTGATCGCTGGTATGCGAGTTTGAGCGCTTCGAAGGTACTCATGTCGATAGCTGAATATCTGTGAAACAAGTATCTGTGAGCGGAGTTTGTGTTTTTACTCAGAGCGCATGACGTACGGGAAAACGCCTACTAAGCCAATCTACAAGTTATTGATAAGTTTGGATTTCACCATGTTAGGAAGCTCTCACCGAAAGACCGCGATAATAGGCATGCATGCCGCCAACGGCCCATAGGTGACGAACAGCAGTCACTAATGACTGTTTTTGTAGCCCAGTACTGCTCATCATTTGCGTCTGTCTCAGAGAATCTATTAATATTCAGTGTACTTGTTTCGTTGAGAGGTAGTGCAGACCTTTAACGTTTCAATTGGATATATACCTGACCAAATATAATGAGTTGGAAACATAATTCAAGTTGGTTCTCTGCTAACTTAGTTGACTGCTGATTCCACCGATTCCACCAGAAAGAAAGCGACTAATTCCACTGATGTCACGAGAGTCTTCCACCTTGTCCCAATATTTTGCAAAGGCCCGTTTCTATTAAAAAGTTAGAAAAAATAGATCACACCTAAGGTGATGCATGGGTAGGAAAGGGTAACAAGTAACTGACAGAGGATTCATATGTAAAGAATTTGATGGCTGATTCCGGGAAGATTTTGGCCACGGAAAGGCCGTTGCCTGTCCAAAAAGCGAGAAGGCCGCCTTCCGAGTAAATTTGGGCAACCGCATTCGTAATGGTTTTCACGCCTGCTATTTTTGCATTGGTAGCGGGAGATGGGCCACCTAATTCTGGAGGCCTTGTGATAAGGAAGATTTTTAGCCTATCAAGGGGTGCAGTGCAAGTGCGTGATACTGCAAAGACTGAGTGAGGAGACAGACCCTCGATGTCACAGAGGAAGAAACCTACCGGCACCGGCAATACCACCTGCCAAAAGGAATTTCAATGCAGTATGACCTTCAAGAAAGTGATGGCCTTCTTCCTCTTCCTCTTCCTCGCCGTCGGTACACTTGTGATTCAACTCATTGGATACATGTGGCTGTTGAGCCTGCGCTATGAACGGACCCGAATCCGGAGGTTTGTTTTCTGCGCTAAGACGGATATCACCTTGATACGGTGTCGAGATGGTATCAGCAAATCTCGAATGAGCCATATAAGCTGCATACCTTCATTGTAAACACGTGCGGAACCGCGTCCATCGTCCCCAATATGCTTCTTTACTTCATAGTACTGGTATACTTCAGCTGGTGAAACTTTCCAAGGTAAAAGAATAAAGAAATCATGAAAATCTTTGAAGCTGATTTGAGATGGATGGGGTTCTGTCGAAAGGGACCTTATAAATTCAGATACTGTTGAAAGCGAGAGTTCTATGCCTGTGATCCGAGTTAATGTTCAAAAAAGTGTTTTGGAAGATCAAAAGACTCATACCCGCTTTACTTAAGGCAGAATGCAAATCTTTGTGGTCTAAGAGTCCACTACCATCTAGATCCAGTTCATGAAATATGCGCCATAGCTCTGGGTGGGTAGGATGATAACGTCAGTAAGAATACCCCTCCTTGCGGCAGATAACGAACCAGCTTCCTTCGCCTCTGCATACATCTTGAACTCTTTCCAACCAACATGTGGCTCTCGGGAACTGGCGGAGGCTGGAATCTTGCATAAGAGCAGAAGCTCACGGTCATACATGGCCTTGAGTGATTCCGCCTTCTCAAAAGTGATCTGGCACCCATTCCCATTCTCAACCCAAGCAGTATGAGGCATGGGGGATTGTATTAGGATATGAGGAGGAGATTGCCATATTCGAAGTAATCGACGTTTTCGGCGGTCTCTGCCCTCTATTTCACGATACTCGGCCAGAGATTGTGGAGGAGATTGTATTAGTCTATCTGACCAAAAATAGGGTATGAAAGGACCATCAGGTGGGATTAACAGATCTTGAGGATTGCCTTGGAGCGCGTTAGAAGGAGACTTTATTGCGGCGGTTTCGGAATTGGACATGATTATGAGCAGTTCAGACTGAGAATAACTACAGTCGGTGGGTGTAAGAGCTGGCGAGAGTGGTCAAGACTGACCAGAGAGCCCTGCTCTCATTGCTGAAAGCGGAAGAAGGATGGAGAGGTTGGAACATAGGCCCATGTGGCAAGCTTCCTTCAACAAAGCCAACTCCAATAGACAAGGATCTTAACTCCACCTCGCAAAACTAACGTCGCGCCTCTTGAATAACAATAGCATTTACCAAAACTATATGTTGATAGCTAGGCAGAATAACATAGGCGTTTGGAATACATTTCACTAAGTCGCTACTTGCATATAACTACTAAATTCCACAGTTTTTTGGCCCATGCTCCTAAAGATCCCCAACAAAATGGATCCACGGATTCGGAAGTATCAGCAGCGACACTGTGTACATCACGGGCATGTTTGTGATTTAACAGCGATGGGCAATTAGATGACCCTCCAGTTGTCATGCCTTGAGACCAACCCACGGACGGATTTAATGTGTTGAATGACCCCATTGTTTTATCCGTTCTGAAAGAAGAGCTGATCTTGAGTGAAGAAGCACCTGGCCCACCTCTTGGGTAATCATGGTACAGTCCGAAGTGGCCAATTCGATGATGAACATTATGAGCCAGAGTAACCTCAGAATTTGCATCATCTGAAATTAAGTTGTCAGGATTCAGTAAAGACTGTCGTGGTTTGTGCGGTGACGGAATAGGCGGCGTTGGTGGACGGTATTGCTAGAAGCGTGAGGAATCAGATTAACCAAGAGGAGCATGCTGACGGTGCATACCTGGTGCAAACGACGTTTTTGCGGACAAGGAACACTCGAGGATGATCGGGTGCCTGGCTTAGAGAAAGCCATGTCGTCCCCATGGACAGTTAAGTTGCTTCTTTTAGGGCATTCTGACTATAAAACATTGCAAGAGCATGATAAGCAACATGAGGACAGCAGCGGCATAAGATTTACCATGATCGATGATGCCAGCTCTGTCATGTCCATGTCGATGCATTCCCCGATGTCTGTTGGTAATAGATGACTCGATTTAGCATTCAGCCTCGGAGGAAGCATGCCAACTTGGTCCAAAACCTCACGCCAATTGGGTGGCAGCTAAAAAGGCATAATAAGATCCCAGGAAAAGGGAAGAAAACAAAAAATACGAACAGGTGGAACTTCTGGATCCAGATTTGGTTGTGTGGCTGAGAGAAATGAAGCCTGGGGAGGGGACGGAGGGGGCGAGGGAACATAAATAGGGACAGGCTTCCGGTAGCTCATGCTGCGCTGCATTATAGCGCGGGTGGTAGAGAAAGGGGCTGGGACTTGTGTGGCTCAAAATTCCCTCTTAAATTCAGGATGTGAAGGAGTGGCACAGTGGCCAATTTGTCAAAGCCCTGTTCACCTGAAACCTAGCACGGCGTCCACGCCATTCGAGGCGCAGTGATTACATCCTTTTGTAGGCTGAGTAGGACACGCCGTATCCATGTGCCAATTTTATAAATTCTGTTAGATCGAGGACAAGTATTAGTATACAGCAGGAAAGAGCAATGGTCACATGATCTACACTTACGGTGCTTTCATTATCGATGAGATAAAAGCGCCCATTGATAATAAATTCAGATGAAAAGTCCAATACTAAGCCTTTCCCCATTTCCCATAAGCCACTCATATGCCTCCTAGAGCATCAGGTAGGAGTGGTCGTGGTGGGACAGGCCCACGAGGTGGTCGCGGCGGTGGCGGCGGTCTATTAACCGTCGGATTACCGTCTGCAGGATCGCACATCACCACCGTCGGCGTCAAGAGACCAAACTTCGGTACAGGAGGTCGTGCACTCCCAATTTTCGTCAACTCTTTCGTGACAACTATACCCGAAGGTATCATACATCACTATGACGGTAAGCTCTAAATAATGGTAGAATTTTTTTGCACTAACATTTTGACATTTTTGTAGTCGGTCCGTATATCTTGAATCCATGTGTCCTTGTCCGAAACTCTGACATGTCTCCCCTAGCTATCCCCTCTGCTGAGAAACAATTTCCAATACGTGTTAACATGGACATCATCAAGCAGCTCCAGTTATTCACAGCTCCCGAGATTTTCACACCTCGTGCTGTATATGACGGCCGAAAAAACATCTTTGCTGTTCGACAACTACCTTTTGGTCCTAGCGACTCTCAAGAGGTATCTTGGACTACCTAATGTGGCTTCATCGTACATCTCATCTTTCTTCTTCAGTTCGACGTTGCCTTGTCAGATACTAGCGGTCGACCGCCTAAGATCTACAAAGTGAAATTGACCAAGGTTGCTGAGATAAACCCCGAGTATGCCTTCATTATTATTGCTTTGTGTGGTGCTGATCTTCGGTGGTCAGAGTTCTCAAACGCTTCATCGCAGGCGAACAATCGCATGACAATAGTGTGCTTACTGCAATCACTGTAAATACAAACAAGTTATCCCTCATGTATTAGCTGCTGATATATATTCTAGGCGTTAAATGTTGTTATCCGCATGGAGCCTACCATGAACTACCCTTTCAACGTGAGATCTTTCTTTACTGACCGCGAAACCAAGGATATTGGATCAGGCATCCAATTGTGGCGCGGGTATTTCCAATCTGTTCGCCCAGCCATCGGCCAAATGCTCATCAATGTCGACATATCTACTGCAACCATGTACAAAAGTGGACCTCTTCTCCGTCTATGTCTTGATTTTCTCCGAAAAGACCATCCTTCCCACCTCGTCTCACCCAAAACGAGTGAGCGTGAATTCATGCGCCTCCACAGGTTCATCGCCGGCATTAAGATCATAACCTCGAGTCCACCAGGACCTAGCGGTACTCCAGTCCAACTGGGTCGCGTCGTCAGAAAATTGAATACCACTGCCGCTAAAAATCTTAGATTTACACTGCGGGAAGGTGGCTCGATGTCGGTCGCAGATTACTTCCACACCACATACAACCGACCCTTACAATTTCCAGATATCGGTTGTGTCGAGGTTGGTCCTTTTTTAATAGGAGGGCTGAAGATGGATTGACCATGTGTTAGGTTGGTTCGGGAGCTCTCATTCCCCTTGAACTTTGCACTGTTCCCCCAGGCCAAATCATGCGCAGACAGATTCCTCCCGAGAAGACCAAAGACGTTCTGGATTTTGCTACCAAACGCCCACGAGATCGTCTTGAAAGTATCAAAAATGGATTGGAGGTATGTTTCATGGATTGTGAGTCTGATGTTGTAATAAGTTGTGACAGGTTTTGGCATACGGACAATCCGAGTATGTCCGCCAATTTGGCATGCACGTCAATACAGGCGGCCCGCTCAAAGTGCAAGCTCGGGTTTTGAAGCCCCCGACGCTGAGATATGGACCCACTAGCAAACAACCTACTATTGTGAGTTAATTGACCCTTCGTGTTGTGCTTGTTATTTTTCTCATTGGCAATAAATAAACAAGGTACCAAATAATGGATCTTGGAACATGTAGGTTAAAAAAAACCATTCCTAAGTTGAGTCGATGTTTCTGATTGTCTATTTCATGCAGGATGGATAAACGGTTCTACAAACCTCAACCAATCCATCGATGGGTCGTTGCCATTTTTGAGTCGCAGGCAAGGTTCCCCCCTCCAGCAGTAAACGACATGATGAAAGGTCTGGTGGATGGTTGTCAAGAAGTTGGTAAGGATTCGTCGCACATCCGAAATCTGAACATACTTTTTGACTTTCTTCATAGGGATGACAATGTCCCTGACGAATGTAGTTCGATATGTCAATGGGCAAGGGAATATTCGGGAGCAGCTTCGTAGTGTTGGGTCTGAATGCATTTCGAAACACCAGCATCCTCCGAATCTCTATGTGGTCATCCTTCCGGAAGGTGGTAACGATATCTATACCGCCGTGAAGCAGTGTGTTATGTTTTTGACTTTTATGACATTTTTTTTATGACAGACGTTTTGTACTAGCTTTGGAGATATTGAGGTCGGTCTTGGACAACCGCATGTATGGTATCTCCCGCTAAAACCTTGTGATAGATGGGAATCCCGACACAATGCTTGAAGAGTTTAAAGTGTACGCGAGCAAAGCCACAATATTTTGCCAACGTTTGCTTGAAGTACTTTTCTCCACTCCTTCTCCGAGTCTAATCTCACATTTCTATCATGATAGGATCAATGTCAAATTGGGTGGAATCAACACTATTCCTGACCCGTCTTCTGTAGCTGTCCTGACGGACCCTAACTATCCAACCATAGTGATGGGTACGTACCCTGTCTGTCCTATCCTAATACTTCGCCATCAGGGATTGACTGCGTGTTCTCTTCAGGTGCTGACGTTATCCATCCTTCACCCGGTACCGATGGTCGACCCTCTTTCACTGCGTTGGTCGGCAACGTTGACTCAGACACTGCGAAATACGTTGCAGGTAGGGTCCCTACAACTTTATCGAACCCAAATACCTAAATTAGTTTAGATTCACGAGTGCAGACTTCACGACAAGAAATGATTGCAGATTTAGAAGTTATGAGCAAAGTATACATTTTTGTCAGGATACGGACACTGGTACTTTGACTTACCTCTATCCACTCGCAGCATATCTTGGGTATGTATATGCGGTATCGTGAGGTCATGGAGAAAAAGATCGGGGCATCGGCGGCTCCCAAACGTATCATATTCTACCGTGGTTTGTCTCTACTTCCCCGTGTGCACCTTGTTTCGTCTGATTTGTACTTTTATGTAGACGGCGTTTCGGAGGGACAGTTCAAACAGGTTCTAGAACTAGGTGCCTTCTCATCAATGTCTTCTTCGCCATCAATTGACTATCATAACTTGTTAGAATTGCCTTTACTGAAGAGTAATCGTTCTTCATATAACCTGGCTGGGTGCTGACTGTTGTGTTACCTACAGAGGCTTGTAGTGATTTACGAATAGATCCTAAGATCACCATCATTGTTGTTGGCAAGCGGCATCACGTCAGGCTCGTCGTCGATTCATAGTTTCTCATGCTACTCAACGGGATTGACTGAGTTTCTTTCCTCAGGTTCTTCCCTCAATCTGACCGCGATGCCGATAAGAGTGGTAACTGCCCAGCCGGCACGGTCGTCGATCGCGAGGTAGCACATCCTACAGAATTTGACTTTTATCTCCAAAGTCACGGGGGTCTTCTGGGAACTAGTCGCCCTGCCCATTATTCAGTGCGTTGTCACTGGTAATCTTTTCTAGTTCATTTTCTCCATTTCAACTTGAAACGCAGGTGTTGTACGATGTGAGTTGATTTTGAGTATGGATTTAGATGGTAATTGAAGTTTTGTATTCGCGAAGGAAACCGGTTTCACGTACGTATTCGGGGTCATTTAGAAGTCTTAGTTCTCTCTGACAATCACGTTGCTTTCAAGTGCTGATGCTCTCCAATCGCTATCGTTTGCGTTATGTCATGTATACGCGCGGTCCACGCGTTCTGTATCCATTCCTGCCCCTGTGTATTGTAAGGCATTGTACCTTGCTGGCCGAGATAACTGTCACTGAAATTTATTTATTTATCTGCTTATAGACGCTGATATTGTTTGCTCTCGAGCTAAAAATCATTATGATCCGCAAGGTCGATGGGACTTGACAGGCGATGATGTTGAAAGTTCTATGGACGCAGGACAGGCAAAGAGTTCCCTTGACCGATTCCAGCAAGCGTTTAAGCCCTTGCATGCCAACCAGAAGTCCCTGATGTATTTCTCTGTACGTAACACATTCCACACGCCTGCTACCAAACATGCACTGATGGTTTCTCGTGGTTGCAGTAAAATCTCAAGTGTAGGCTTAATGTTGTATTTCTTTGCATTGTTCTGTTGTTTTACGTTCGGGATTACCTGCTCAGCTTGATATTGACCGCGTGTATGTTATCTAACCCGTGCTTTATTAAAATGGTCTGCATAGCTTAATTTTATCCTTACATTCGTGTGAGCGTTTAACACTGTAACAGAACTTGAATTCCGATTTTAACACATTCTCCAGAGATGAATTTATTCAAGATGGGCTTGTTGCCAATCCCAAAACTTGTAATACCTGATGAGCGCCAGAGAAGATAGGGCTCCAGATACAATTCAAGCCAAGCTACGCGATAATCCGAGCGACAGATCCTTCCTGTAATTTTATTCATGAACTATAGGCCTTTTGGTTGATGATGGGTGCCTATTTTTTTCAAGAAGTGTACTGTAGTATTTACAGCTGTTTTCATATCGATAACCTGAGGCCTACATCCAAAAACTACACGTACAGGTGGACTTTGGGCGGACTCTAGACCCCTGCTAGCCGGGAGTCTGGAACGATGGCATGTACTCAAATTGTCCTGCCATACACGTATATGACAGTGGCCTCTACATTTGGAGTTCTAAAGTTCCGGCTCCGCCTAAGCGAGCTATGCATGTATGTTTAGGGTTTCGGCCTATCGATATGAAAAGAGCTGTCAATCAATTCGTTCGGGGTGGGGACAAGGACGAAATTGTATCTCCGTCCATCAGTCGAAACCTGAGGTCCTCAGTGTGAGCATTGAGCGAGATGATTTTCCCGGCCAAAACGGGGCACCAAGTTCCGCCTCGGCGCTAAATACTTCTAGAGCCTGACGGAGATTCTGGAGAGGCACACAAATCTCTATATCCTGCTCAATTGTATCACTGGTAAGTCCAAAAATGAATACAGTCCTTTTGTGATCATCTCCGTGATTTTTGGAACGCCAGGAGGATATACTACACACCCAATGTGACGTCATTATGGTATGAATAGCAGAAAAAAGAGAGGCACTGCCCGGAATCGAACCGGGGTTACAAGAACTCCAAAGATGATCAGAATCTTGAGTGATAACCGCTACACTACAGCGCCTTGGTGCTGTCGATATGAGATTATAATATCATCTATATTCAGACAATCTAATCTTTTATTAGATCGACTACAACTTTTCTTCGTTCACCACAATGGCAACCTTTTTGCCACTTGTCACAGAGGAAAACGCAATCTTTCAGTCCCTCAATCGCATCGGACCCATCATCATCGATGCTCACAATTCTTTCCCTCTTCCTGAAACCCCTCAGCATCCCTATCTACTCATAGATCATACAACACCGCTTGACATCGACCTTGTAGCTGGTTGGCTTGATGAGGGAATGGAAAAGGTCATTGTGCCCCTCGCATGGGTAAAAGAACTCACTGGCATAATCCCATCAGAACGTCTCATCCTACTCCTCGACATCGGAAACGTCAGCGCCGTTTCAGACAAAGTACGGAACGGAGTGTCTGGCGTTCTACTGAAGACACCTTCAATCAACTTTGATTTTATTTCATCGGTCTCCAAATTCTTTTCCGGCTCTGAAATATATGTTCTTTCTGATTCAGCGTCGTCTCTACCCACCCTTGCAAATATCAGAGAACTCCGATCCATCGGTGCTACTCTCATCCTCCCCGAAAATCAGCTTACTCTCGATTCGACTTCTAGTTCTAAATTGAACATTGCGGATGCATTTCTTGCTCCCATAGTATCTGATCGCTCCGATGGTTTATTCCCCACAGTTGTTTCTTCCCATACGGGGCAAACACTTGGACTTGTCTACTCTTCTATTGAGTCAGTGAAAGAAAGTATCATCTCCGGAAAAGGTGTCTACCAGTCCAGGAAACATGGCCTTTGGCGTAAGGGTGAATCATCGGGCGCGACACAGGATGTTACCCGTATTCGACTTGACTGCGACTCTGATAGTCTAGAGTTTCGCGTTATTCAGCACGGTGCTGGGTTCTGCCATCTCAATCGGCAATCTTGTTTCAGCGAATCCACTGGTCTTCCCGCCCTCGAGGGTGTTCTGAAATCTCGTTTACAGTCCGCTCCCGAAGGGTCGTATACGAAACGCCTGTTTAATGACGCTGACCTCTTACGATCAAAGATAATGGAGGAAGCCGATGAGCTGTGCAAGGCAACGACAAAGGAAGATGTATCTTTTGAAGCGGCCGACCTTTTATATTTTGCTTTGACAAAATGCATTGCAGCTGGAATAAATTTTGCAGACATCGAGCGCTCGTTGGATCGAAAGGCAAAAAGAATTACCAGGAGACCTGGAAATGCGAAGCCACAGTGGACATCGAAAGATCCAAACATAGTGTCTACTACCCCCGATAACAACCCTCTTCAAGAGCCAGCCGATGCTCCGATTCGCATGCGCACCTCGTATCTGTCCACTGCCTCACCAGAGGCACGCGCTCAACTGCTCCGTAGGCCTGTCTTAAAATCAGATGAAATGATTGGTAAAGTAAAGCCCATCGTCGAAGCCGTTCGCACAAGAGGAGACGAAGCGCTCATCGAATTCACCGCCAAGTTCGATAAAGCAAAAATGACGACTACCGTCATCTTCCCGCCATTCGCACCTGAAACAATGCAGATAAACACAGATGTACGCAAGGCCATTGATGTAGCCTATGCCAATATTCGCAAATTCCACGAGGCACAGGCGGATGGTTCCACACTCGTGGTGGAGACTATGCCTGGGGTTGTGTGTTCCCGCTTTGCCCGTCCCATCGCCCGTGTGGGTCTATACGTCCCTGGAGGTACCGCCATTCTTCCATCGACTGCTCTCATGCTCGGAATCCCAGCGCAAGTCGCAGGATGTAAGGAAATCGTTTTGGCCACGCCACCAAGACCGGACGGCAGCATCTCGCCAGAGGTCATGTACGTCGCGCATTTGGTCAGTGCGTCGGCTATATTGAAAGCGGGTGGTGCTCAAGCGGTCGCAGCCATGGCATATGGAACCAAAACTGTCCCCAAGGTGGACAAGATTTTTGGACCAGGTAATCAATGGGTGACGGCTGCCAAGATGTTTGTACAGAATGATACAGATGCTCTGGTGTCTATTGATATGCCGGCCGGACCCTCGGAAGTTCTTGTGAGCATTAAGTTAAGTCATTCTTGAGTTTTCCCCCAATCTGATTCAAGGGTACGATAAGGTCATTGCCGATCATACCGCCAACCCTGCCTTTGTGGCAGCAGACCTGCTATCACAGGCAGAACATGGTGTTGACTCCCAAGTTGTTTTGGTCGCCGTAAACCTTACTCCTGAGCATCTTGCATCCATCGAGGAAGAATTGGACAACCAAGCGCACGCGTTGTCAAGAGTTGACATCGTCCGCCAGTCTATTAGCAAAAGTCTCACTGTCAAAGCATCGACTGTTGATGAGGCCATTGCCTTTTCCAACGACTACGCGCCCGAACATCTTATTCTGCACCTAGAAAATGCCAGTCAAAAGGTAGCTTTGATCGATAATGCTGGCAGTGTGTTCGTAGGACCTTACACCCCTGAAAGGTACCAGCCATTTTCAAATGTATCCACTCGGAAAATGCTCACTTCTTCCCATAGCTGTGGTGATTATGCTTCTGGAACCAATCATACTCTTCCTACGAATGGTTATGCCAGACAGTTTAGCGGAGTCAACACGCTGTCATTCCAAAAGCATATCACTTCCCAAGAAATCACAGCAGCTGGTCTGGGAGGCCTCGGACCTATCGTTGCGACTTTAGCTGACTGCGAAGGTTTGCAAGCTCATGCCAACGCAGTTCGAATTCGTCTACGTGAATGAGAAGTGTAGAGCGGATATACAGCTCCCGTTCTGCAGATGCAAAGCATTGGTTTGCCCAGTATATGCGGTATATTGAGGCGTCTATGGTGGGGTGAGCACGACGATGTAGCAAGTAGAAACAAGTCTCTAAACGATATGAATATCCCTTGAACCTTCTCACGGCTCCCATCAGTTCGTGCGGTAAAGTGCACGTTTTGCGACCTTGATGATCACGGGTGTATCAGGGAAAGCGAGTGCTTCCAGGTTGGTGGCATACTAGATGATGTGCATGGTCAGCAATGTCGTAGAGGTGAATGTGAACGAAACTTACAGGTGTGGGAACATCAGCACCAGTTACCCGCTCGACTGGGGCATCAAGGTAGTCAAAGGCTTCGCTTTCGACTATTTGTGCACAAATTTCGCTGCCGACACCGAAACCTGGGAAGCCACCTTCCACAATGACCAGGCTATATATATCCACAACTTTAGCGAGCCATTGAATTAATAAAACGAGATTGTCGTACCGGTTGGTCTTTTTCACAGACTTGATGATCGTATCGATGTCAAGGGGACGGATACTTCGGAGGTTGATGACTTCAGCCTTGATGCCCTCCTTGGCAAGAGCCTCAGCAGCTTCCATACTGTGAGTGACCATCTTACTGTGTGCGACGATGGTTATGTCGCTTCCTTCCCGCTCTACCTTGCATTTGCCAATAGGAAGGAGGAACTTGTCTGACATAGCCTCCTCTGACATTGGGAAAGAGACACCGTACATCATCTCGTTTTCCAAGAAGACAACGGGGTTGGGATCACGAATTGCTGACTGACATAAAATAATGAGGTATTGGGTTAATAAAGAGGGGGAATGGGCGTTTACCTTAAGCAATCCTTTACAATCTTCTGCACTCCAGGGGCTGACAACCTTCAGACCGGGAATCGAACCGTACCAGGCTGCATAATCCTGGGAGTGTTGAGCCCCAACGCCAGCAGCAGCTCCGTTGGGTCCACGAAATACAACTGGACAAGGGACATTACCACCAGACATGTAGTAGGTTTTACCAGCCGAATTGACTATTTGATCAATGGCTTGCATAGCGAAGTTGAAGGTCATGAACTCGCAGCTAGTTTTATTGGGGATAAGGCAGATAGATAATCAGAGTTATAAAAAACGTACACGGGACGAAGGCCCTGGAGCGCAGCGCCAATTGCCAAACCAGCAAAACCCATTTCGGTGATGGGAGTATCAATGACTCTCTTCTCGCCGAACTTATCTAAAAGTCCTTTTGTGACCTAGATATGTTGAATATTTTCAGTGCCTTATTCATAATAGTTTGAATGGGGAGTGACCTTGTAGGCACCATTGTAAAGAGCGACTTCTTCACCGAGGATAAATACGGTGTCGTCACGGGTCATCTCTTCCTCCATGGCGAGATTGAGAGCATCACGGACAGTCATCTAATTGAAGAATAAGTTGGCGGGTGCAAAAAGCGGTTTTCCACGACATACCGTGTTAGCAATTTCTGAGGTTGCATACGAGCGAGCCTTCCAAAGAGCACGCCGGGAAAGAGCTGAGGAGGCTGTGCGGGTACTGGTAAGAAGAGGGGCGAGTCGGGAGAGGGCCAGACGAGGGACCATGGTCGTTCTAAGAGATAGAGAGCGGTGAATTCTTGTGACGGGGGCTTTCCCTATTTAGAATTCACTTTCACTTGTCCCCCGGAGACAGCCGTTGGTCTAGTCGAACGACATGAGCAGACCTGTCGTCGTCGTCACAGGCGCATCCAAGTACGGGTTCCTATCCTAAATTTATTCTCAAATATAACAAATATCTTTATAGAGGAATTGGATTAGCAGTTACTCGTCATCTCCTTCTCAAATTCAACGCCAATGTGATCGCCATATCGCGATCTCGCACTCAAGAACTGCTTGGGCTATCGTCCGAGGCCCTGCTCATCGTAAACTGCGATGCGTCAGTCGCCTTGTTATATTCACTTGTAGATCCGTGCTTTACATCCCCAAACGTAGCTCTGACGAGAAAGCTTTATCTAATGCCATCGCCATCGGTGCAGCCCATTATAAAGGACTTGACGGTCTCATACTCAACGCGGGTATCCTTGATCCTCTTTGTCGTATCGGGGACGACACTCCCCTGGAATCCTGGAGAAAACATTTCGATGTCAATTTCTTTTCACTTGTCACCGCACTAAAGATTGGGCTACCCTATTTGCGTAAAAGCGAATTGACTGGTAGAGTCGTTTTCGTGAGCTCTGGAGCTGCAGTGAAAGGAAGCCCTGGTTGGGGCCCGTATAGTGCCGGCAAGGCAGCACTGAATTCTCTTTGCAGGTAGGTACAACTCATGCTTAAAAGGTTTCGTGGTGACATTGTATTGGCAGGACCCTAGCAGAAGAAGAACCCGACGTTATTGGCATATCTGTTAGGCCCGGAATGGTAGATACCGATGTCAGTGCTATGCCCTCTCCTCAAGCGACTTGATGGCATTAATTTGACACCTAGATGCAAGCCACCCTGAGGGCCACCGGCCATGCGCACATGAGTGAACAAGGGCACAAATTTTTTGTAGATGCCCACGCTGGTGGCCACCTTGTTAGACCCGAGGATTGTGCCCATGTTATCGCCGCTTTGTCTGTGCAGGCACCAAAGTCACTCACTGGGCAGTTTGTCAGTTGGGATTCGAAGGAATGTGAACCATATCGCGATACATAGAAGCTATTCCCATGGGTATGTACACATGCGTTTAAACCGCTACAAAGAAGAATTCTATGACCCTTCTTTTGATGGCAAAAGCTTATTTAATTGAGGGCTATATTACTTATCTCCCCTTCTCTTCTTTGCCAATCCTATCCAATGTCCCCGCCTATCCTACAGTCACATATTCGTCGGATAGACGTCCACCATCACTTCTTCCCAACGGATCTCAACAAGGAGAAATGCAACACTCACCTTGGATGGAGGACACCGCCAGAAAATATTCCATGGACACCAGAAAAAAGCCTTCAAGCCATGGATGCGATGAATATCGACTTTGCTATCCTTTCGTTACCTGCCATTTCTAGCGGTTCCATTGATGAAGAAAATCGATTGATGGCAAGGAAACGAAACGAATTTGCAGCTGGTGTTTGTAGCATGTATCCAGACCGTTTTGGGTTTTTCGCGACTCCACCGTTTTTGGACGATGTGGAAGGTCTATTTATTGTCCGTTTTGAAATACAAGAATTCTCATCAACTGTGCATACTCGAAGGCTCCCTGCTGGAAATTGCTTACTCTCTCGACCACCTGCACGCAAATGGGATAGCTATTGCATCTTCTTACGGAGAAGGATCAGCCGCGAGTACTACATAAAAGCAATTCTAAAAACTTGTTGGCTGATACAAAATTTAGCATATATAGGCGATGAGAGGTACAATCCCATATGGCTCGAACTTAACAGGCGAAAAGCCGTAGTCTTTCTTCATGGCAGTCAAGTGCCATCTTCAACGCCTTATCCACATCACCTCTTAGGTGTTCCCATCACAGAAGTGAGCACTTGATCCGGTGAACGTCGATCTTACATTGTGCCTCATGTATTCACGATCCAGGTTCCAAACGAGACATTTAAAGCAGCGGCACACCTCGTTGTAACTGGTCATAGACGGAACTTCTCCAACGTCAAAATTATCCTGGCTCACCTTGGAGGTAGCACACCATTTCTAGCTTCACGCGTTGCCGTCCTTTCGAATTATATGGGATGTTCTTTGAGCCCGGCCGAGATTTTGGAAGACTTTCGAACATTCTACTACGAAACAGCTCTGAGCTCGTGCGAAGCCAATCTTGCAACAATGCAAAAATTTGTGCGAGAAGATCACATTGTTTTTGGTACTGATTTTCCAGGTATAACTTGTATATTCCACCTACCAGTTCGATAATGATGTTGCTATCACAGCAGTGAACAAAGAAGTGGTGACTTGGTATACGAAAAATCTCGAGGTGTATTACTCTAAAGACATACAAAAACTACAAGGTGTGATGGGTAGTAATGTGATAAAAATGCTCTACGAGACTCCGAGTTAATAGCAGAATAATGATATGTAATGCGTTGTAGAAAAGTCATAAATGAAAATTAGTAAGTTATGTATCGCGAGAGAGAGAAAGAACGAGATGTAGAAAATCCAACATTCATATATAGTTGAAATGTCCGCGTCTGTGAATATATATTTCAATGCTCATGTTCCGATAACCATCGGAGGATTTCCTTGAGCCCTGGGCTGCCTTTGTTTAACGCCTGGCCATGTCTTCCAAGAGGATCAAACCAGAGATTTTTTCGAACGCCGTGTGATCTGAGATAGCGTTTGACACGCTACAAAGGTCAAGAATAAGACAGTGCGCAGATGAGGGAAAGACCTATCACTGACTTCGGTATGAACAATTTCATCTTTGCCACCCAAGAGGAAAAAGGTCTTTGATTGGTCCCTTGCATTTGGAATCTCTTCAAACCATAGGGAATTTGAGGTCCAACAAAAATGCCGTTGGAGAAGATTGGAGACACCAAGCTCAGATCCTACAAAATACCGGATCAATAATTCCATTCCCTGTTCTTGATTATGAGCACCGTCCAGTCCTCCAAATGGATGAAGAACTTACCGTTGTTGGAGGACGGTAGAAAAAATTATAACAAACATCTAATCCAAAACAGGAGTTAGAAACGGTGGCATGTTAGACAAGGAATGAAACAATGACCTCCTTCCCATGAACAGAAAGTAACGGGATCAACAAAGCAGGACCGAGCAACGACATTGGGATGTTCTTTTAACATCCAGGCGTGCACATAAGAACCACTGAGGTAATGGAGTTTTAGAAACGAAGAATAGTCGGTTGATGAGAAGTGATATATACTTGGAATGGCTGAGCACAGTAACCCCCCTTCCAGTGTTTCCATTCAGAGAAGATCCAACGTTCTTCTCCCCCTGGCTATCCATTTCTTTGGAGTTTTTATCTTTTGGAAATAAGGTTGCCCAACCAAGTTCTTCGATCAAGCCGGCCAGCCGGTCGGCCATTTGATGTCGGTCCAGAGGTTTCAAGAAAAGGGGATGGAAGATGTTCTGACTAACTTGGGGCTGCAAAGGTACGAGGATGGGCCGGTCTCCAAACGTTTCAGCTAGATGGGACAGCAGGACGTGATATTGAACCAAGCCTAATCCTAGCCCATGAAGAAAGACTATTGGATGAGGTGAAGTCATGGCATCCCATTTGGCTGGCATACGAAGCAAATATCTATTGAATAAATGAGAACCAATCCCACAACTGAGATGGGGGCTTACTCTATGCCATTGCTATGACCATGACGAAAGTCCCACCAAATTTTGTGCAGTTGTCTCAAAGCCCAATTGGCGGAACAGACGACAGAATAGTAGGTCAAAGGTCGCCACATAATACTGGTTCTATCGATGGTAATTCGCATTGGCACAATTTTTGGATTTGAGCCTTCTTCTATTTTGCACCCAAGACGTTTTTGTAAAAGTTCCAAAGCTTCTTCTAGATTAGTCCATTGATCGTCTGGTAGAGATTCTAGGGGGGGTAGCTCTGTATTATACATAGCCCAATAAAGCCATTTCTGCATTTCGACAAGTTTAATTGAGGACCAGGGAACTTTGCAAAACCAGGTTCGAAGGCAGTGACGGAAGTCAATGGCTCGAGGATCATGCCGGTCCAACTGAGTGATGTACTCTTCCGGACTTCCTGATCTATTGGTGATAAGAGTCTCGATATCACCACCATCTTGGGGAAGGTCTGCTAGACCTGCCTTCAGCAGGCGTCTGTAGGCAGCTTGAATTTCCTCGGGATTTCCTGGTCCACGGGGCGAGAGACCAGATACGTAGTGAGCCAGATACAGATAATAGATGCTGAAGAAGACCTGTAAAATCCATGAGCGAGAATAAATTTAGAGGAGTAATATAGGTGACCTCGCAAAGTGCGACATAAAATAAGGGGTTATAAAACGAAAGTCTTATCAGAGAGTAAGCGGTAAAGATCCAAGCCAATGGAACCGATGACCAGAGGGGGATAACGGTGAAAAAGAGTACAAGATAGAAAGACCAAGTTTTTGAAAGAAGAGGCGCTGGGGCTTCTGAAATATCACTGACAGCGACCATAGTGGTCTTTGATCACCCACCACACATAACACGTGCAAACCTTCTCGTCGCGACAGACCGGGGCTCGGGAGTCAGCGGAACCGCACCTTCAACCTTTCAATTGACCGCCAGCGTCTGCGATGTTGCGCAACGCTCTCGCCCAAGTTTCTCGCCCATTTTTCTCTCATTCGCTGCGCAATAATTGTCAAAGATATGCTACCTTGACAGACAGGGTATGATTCACTCTTTCACCTGGTCCATCCTCCTAACGCCTTGGCTTTATCACAGCCAGCTACCAAGTATGGCGGAATCTACACCGTTCGTCAATGTCTTACCTATCTATCTGCCATGATACATGTTGTCCAATAGGTTACCCTCATCCCAGGAGATGGCATCGGTGCAGAAATCACAGATTCCGTAAAGGAAATCTTCGAATACGTCAATGCTCCTATTGACTGGGAGCAATATGACGTCTCTGGAATGTCCTCCTCAGGTGAGGCCCTCTTCAAGCAAGCTATGGACAGTTTGAAGCGTAACAAAGTCGGCCTAAAGGGTATTTGTAGCCTTCCCGTCCATACTAAATCCAACTAACTTCCATACAGGCATCCTTTTCACTCCCATTTCCCAGTCGGGTCATATCTCATGGAATGTCGCCATGCGACAACAACTCGATATCTATGCCTCTATTGTTGTCTGCAAGTCTCTCCCTGGGTTTCCGACAAGACACTCCAACGTCGACTTTGCCATCATTCGTGAAAACACTGAAGGAGAATACTCTGGATTGGAGCACCAAAGCTATCCTGGTGTTGTCGAAAGCTTGAAGGTCTCCACAAGAGCCAAAGCAGAACGCATCTCGCGCTTTGCATTTGACTTTGCTCTCAAAAACAACCGAAAAGTACGCTTCAATAGCTACCAGTATGTTTTGTGTGCTCAGAATTGTTTAGAAAGTGACCTGTGTACACAAAGCCAACATCATGAAGCTCGGTGATGGCTTATTCCTGAATACTTTCCGAAAGGTCGCGGAAGAGTATCGGTCTTCCGGCATCGAATACAATGATATGATTGTAGACAACACGTATGTCCACCTCCTGACTCTTCCGAATCTGGCTAACTTCTTTACCAGTTCCATGCAACTTGTCGCCCGTCCCGGACAATTCGATGTCATGGTGATGCCAAATTTGTACGGCGCCATTGTCTCCAACATCGGCGCTGCCTTAGTTGGTGGACCTGGTATAGTTCCAGGTTGTAACGTTGGACGTGTCAGTTTTATACCTCTGCCTATTGCCTTCTGTGTCTGACGGGTCTTGAAAGGAATATGCTCTTTTTGAGCCTGGCTGTCGTCATGTGGCATCTGATATCATGGGAACCAACCGAGCCAACCCCACCGCCATGATTCTTAGTGCAACTATGATGCTCAGACACCTTGGGTAAGGTCATGTCAATTTGTCTTATGTCTCAAGATACTTACTCCATAGCCGTTAGCCTTGACACCATCGCGAACAACATTGCTAGCGCTACCTTTGATGTCATCAATGAGAAACAAGTCAGGACAGCGGATATGGGAGGTAAGTCGAAATAAAAACCACATTCATAGTTCTCGTATTCAAAACTACCAACATCTAGGCTCAGCAACTACCTCTGATGTTACTGCTGCCATTATCAAAAAACTTGGAGCATAAAGGGCCCAGCCATACATGATATCCATGGGTGAAAGAAGTAACATTGGATTACGGATTATAATACTATTATTGCTCCGCCTATATTTCACTTAGAGGTTTCCATCTATGTAGATTGTTACATTAGCCATGTTGTTACAGATCAGATCACTCATTTTAAAAGATTGACAAGTGCTTAAAGACTATGTTTGTCAGATGTCAAGATATCCGGCTCATATATATCCATCATCCCATATGGTATTCTGATCCAGAGCAGGTTCACGTTCAATTTCTTCAAGCAAGAGTCTTGCCTTCTTTTTAGGTGACCCATTGTCGGAACCGGATCCTTCACCATTCGCCTCCAAGTCACTGACGGTAGGCGTGAGTTCTTTGATTTTTATTGAGGGCACCCATTCAAGACTCTCCACCCGTTGCTTTCGCAATGCCAGAATCTTGCTACAGGAAATTTCCGACCGTTTACCCCATTCGTTGACCTCTGGTCTGAATTCGGCATATAGGGCCCGGGCCTTTGCATTGAGTTCCTCTGGTGTATAGCTCTCCGCTAGTAGTTTGAGAGCGCCGAGGATGTGGGATGTGGTTTGACGAAATGCACGAGATATATATGAAAACGCAGCAATAGGTTGAACAGGGCTGCCATTATTAAGTGCGCGCCATTGACCATTTTGACTTCGGTAGAGAGGTCTGCCAGTGGGAGTTAGCTTGATATATCTGGTAAAGCAGGCACTTACACTCTGCCAAATACATGGGAAGAGTGAGTTCAATATGTTATTATGTAGTCGAGCTGTGTCGGCCCACCTTCGACCCATTAATTCCACGTAGGGCTGGGAGCCATCTTTTGCCGCATCCACTCCTCTGTCAACATCTTTTTTAAAGATGCCTAATGAAATACCTTTCGATACTGCATTCAATTCAGTGTACACAGAAGCTATGAGTTCATTAGGTTAGAGAGAGAATCCTCCATTATGGGAAGCAGATACCAATGCTTAGCGCTTCTTCTCTCGTGAAGTGCATACGTTCCGCGACAAAAGTCGCCCACGCCGTCATGACCGGTGCACGATTGACAACGGTCGATTTAGTCATTAGGATCTAAGAGACGATTTCGCATCACTACGAGTCAAAATCGTAACGATGAAAACGCAACCTTTTCGTCAAGTATTTCGTTGAAACTCAAGCTTTCGACATTTGCAGCTTCATCTGGGGATCCCTCCGGCAAAAACTCATTTGACTCGTCTCCAGCTCGCTTTCGTTTGCGCTTAGGCGGAGTTATCTAAACCACGCACACATATGTTCAATACTCGAATAATTCTATCGGCTATGGACCACGTACCAGAGCTTGTACAGCAGTAGATTGAGATCCAGATGCCGACGCTGATGGTTCAGGGGACATCGTGGTCAATGCGGGTGAGTCCTTCAACTTCTTCAGCGGTTCCCCCTTATATGCATATCCAACTTTGCGCAGAGCTTGCATGATTAGACTACGATCGTCTTTGTCCTCCACGCCTGCCGCTTTAAGCCTGACTTCGCTCAGCTGTCCGAGCTTCGAAGGGGTGTTATATTCTTTGTAACTGATCGTAGTACCCGGTCAGGACAAAATGCAGGGAGTCGAATCACCACGAACATTTTACCAGCGATAGCCATAGCTTTCGGAACGGGAACATTGTTGTTTGTAAATAACTTCAGGAATTTGGGTAATGGGAGCTTTACATCTCTAACTGCATCGGAATTCATATCGAAGCTCGGGATCTGCATCACGAAGTGTCAGAGCCGTTGTTTGGTTCATATCCCCGATACAAACAACCTCGGCGACGTAGTAGGCAACTTCCTCAACACGAATCCGAACGTTCAACACCAACAACATCGCTCGTTCTATTATGTCGCTAGGTATACCAAGTAAAATGGAAGTCGATCAAGTGAAAGTTCAAGAAATTGACGAATTGGAAGATGAATTTGAGTCAGAGGACGAAGAAACTAATCCAAACGCGTTCAAGATCCACGAGCCTCTTCAACCCCCACAAGCCCACCTATTTTCTACACAAATTTTACACAGTATGTTGGTTTTGTCGTGATATTCTACTGAAAAGTATATGAACGTGAATATAAAGGCATGATCCATGAAGGCGTGATCGACTTGAATCCATCATATCAAAGAGGTTGTGCCCCCAATCAATCGCGTTGATACCAAAGTGCTCGAACTCACCGAGGTTCCCAGATGTTGTCTGGCCCGAGTCTAAACAAATTGGTCTTATTGATTCTATCTTTCGAAACTTCTATATTCCTCCTATTGTCTTCGCAGTGCAACGGGATGAAGAAGGCGAGGAAGTTCGTATCTGTGTGGATGGAAAACAGGTTTGCAGCTCAAAATTTTCTGAGCCTAGTTAATAGATTGCCTGACATATCTATTTGATAGCGCCTAACATCAATACAGAAGTTCTTTGACGGCCAAGTGCGTGTATGATTCACATTACGGGGTTGCCGCTTATGACAACCTTTCAGATTCCTCGTATGTGACATATACAACGAAACTATCTACCCTTTTGGTTGCCTCCGTCTCACCTGTTATTGCTAATAGACAAAGACGTGAAAACCAAAAAAACCTTTTGGTATACAACATCTGAATCATGGAAAGGAATTAGAAATGAAGTGCCAGAAAGCTACAAAAGAGATTTTTCAGACAAACAAATCACTTGTGGTAGGTCATACATATGGTTTACACAGGTTTTCTTTATATCTTATTTATTTATTTTCAGTTGAGTATGTCGGCCTCACACCTGGATCTGAGCGAGAAATCTTTCAACGAGTCCAGCTCGGAATGACTCTGACGGCCGCAGGCAAGTTTGTTGGGTATTTTGATCTCTGGACAAAGTTTTCACGATTTTGATCCAGAGAAGTTGCAGGCTATCTCTTCTCCATGGGCTGAGTAAGTGAGAGACTTCCTGCTACTTATCCTTATTTTAACAACCATGGTAAGGTGGATCACCCAATTAGAAGCTCGCCATGTCGCTGTGGATGGTGGACTCTCAGATGTGCTAGAATGGGATACTAAGCGAGGCCGAGACTTTCAAAACATCGTACATATGGTCTTCTGTTGCGATGGTCTTCCCGAAGAGCTGCTGCCGACTGCACAAAAAATAGAGAAATGGATCTCACGTATCGACAACCCCCCTGAGCAATTCAAGGCTGATATCGAAGAGGTTCTCACAGCCTTTTGGAGGATTGCATCGAGTAAAAATTATAATGAAGCCTTCACAAAAATCACACAACGAATCGCACCAGTAGAATTCATTTTCATTGGTAAGCTGCGAACAACACAAAATCTTCAACTTTCACTGATCATTTTTTCTCTGACAACGTCAAGGTGTTCTTTTGTATCGACTACGTGGAGATAGCTTAGAAAATCAAGGCAGGGCTATCTACATTCTTCGTCACACCATCCGTCAAGAGTACAAGGATATCCGGAATAACACAGGAGTCGGGCGATCGTTGTGGATGCATATCAACAATTTACGAATAAGGCCTACTACTTGGTTAACTCCCAACACATCACTTACGACCAAAGGTAAAGGCAAAAGGAAGGCAGACGGAGGCAAGGAAGGAGACGATGAATATCGACCTGCCCCTATTTCATCTCTCGGAAAGCCACTGAAGACTCGAGCGAAACGCGCCAAAGGGGATTAAATCGCGCATGCCTATTCTTGCGATGTAATATATATATCCCATAACGTTATATGGATGTGTTACCCCCCAGTAATACTATGATCAAGTTTAAGGCTGCTATGTCTTGAATTTATCAATGAATAATCAATCTCTTGTCATCCCCAGAATTTCACGTGTATGTAGCCGCTCATGAGTTCAAATCTCAGGATTGTTCTTCTGTCTATTGCCGTCAAGACCTGTCGTTCCCTGTCGTTCCTGTGGGTGGCTCAAGGTGGTTCAACTGCCAAGTTGTCAAACAAGGTTCATTGCGTGCTTATGTACCTGAAGCTGAGCTATTTGCAAGAATGGTTAGACGTTTTTCGAAAATTACTCATGTGCCTTTGTTTGTATAAATACCCATATTTATGTAAAATTGACGTGATATTGCTTACAGCCATAAATGTATAGGCTCCTCGCCGCCAACAGGGTCAAAAATGCGATGACATAGTGAATTGCATTGAGGAAGAACGCAGAGGTCTAGCGAGGTGGGGGAACGTGAAGCGTTGAGGATGTTGCCATGGCTTCTTCCGTATCTGGTTTGTTTACAGCAAACAAGGCGCACACTACCATTTTGCAAATAACTGTACATGTAAAAGAAAGAGTCTTCGGGCTTTCGATCCTAACTAGTCTGCCGGAGAAATCACTCAACTGCCATCAAAAAATCTCCTTTCAAGCCATGAAAAGATATATGCGATGATCATGAGTGAGAAATGCTACAAGATGCTTGCTACACATGTCAAACAGTGCCCAGAGCTTTGAAAGATGACTATTCAAGAGTTTCCCTTTCAACTTTTTTCGGACCGTGATTTGTATTGTGAACCGTCACGAGTCCGTTGTTTGATAAGACAAGCGTGTGGATCTGCAAATGCATATGTCATGTCGCGATGACATATGTTCGGTCTTCATATGACTCGGATAACTTTGTGGTTTTTGTCAAGGTTTTGTGGCGTACTGCCAGGTACTATAACCAATTACCCCACACATTAGCCCCGTCGGATTTAGAATTTGTAACATCACGCTGCCAACTGCCAACTTCTGAAGGCTTCTGATACTCTTCTGATTGACTCAGAACTTGGCAAAACTCGGCTCTACGCTTGTGTCTTCCCAATTTGGATACTACCCGCGGTAAACCACGGGTAAGGTTTACCCGAAGCCGGGGAGCCAAATACCGACTAAGATGTGGCTGTGTAGCATATTTCCTTATGATCAACTACATCCTCCTAGTTTCGCGACAAGGTCGGTTTTATATTGTGGTTGCAATGGTTATCAAGTTACATAATCTTGGTCATCAGGTAAAGTCCGTCTCGCGAAATGGTTTACAACGATGGCCCCAAAAGTCAAGGCCAAGATTGTAAAGGACGTCACGCAACTTGTCCTAGCTCGACGAACAAAAATGTGTAATTTCCTTGAGTACAAGGGTGTGTATATGTAGAAATTGAATTTAAAGATCGTCTCATGTGATGCTAACAAATGTGCTATATCTATTTGAATAGATTCAAAGGTTGTATACCGAAGATATGCCTCACTATTCTTCGTCTGCGGCATCGGATCCTCGGATAATGAGCTGGTGACTTTGGAGATTATCCATCGATATGTGGAGGTCCTGGATCGATATTTCGGGAATGTGAGTCAAAATGCCTCAAGACCTTGACTTGTCGTCTAAATGAGACTCAGGTTTGCGAGCTGGACCTGTAAGTGTAAGTGGACAAGAAGGAAGAATAATCGTCTGACAGTACTGCAGAATATTCAACTTCCAAAAGGCCTACGCAGTATATCTCACTCCCCACCAATTTATTTCAGGTTGACTAATTCCGTGTTGCTACAGATCCTTGATGAACTAATTATTGCTGGTGAGCTACAAGAATCATCGAAGAAGTCGGTTTTGCGAGTGGTAAGTTGAAAAGAGAAAGGCCGACTACACGGCTGATGGTTGAGTTTTTTTTTAGGTTACTCAATCGGATAGTGTTGAAGAACAAGAGAACGCAGAAGATACGATGGCTCGGATTGGATCACGAAGCGGTTAGAGTCTCACTTTTTCTGTTCCATGAGATGTAGATCTAGACAATTTTTGTACAAGGTCCGATGATGTAAATATATAAACACTGGCCAGACCTTGGCAGGCTGTTGGCGGATTCCGTAACCGACCATATTGGTGCCGTTCGCTTATCGGACAATCATCTGGAAGAGATAAATAGACGACAACAGGGGTACTAATAAAGACCTGACTTTTTCGTTCCATAGTTCTTCACATCAACATCATCATGACCTACAAATACAACAACGAACTTCTTGCTCCTTATCTCGCACTTTCTCAAGGAGATAAGATTCAGGCAGAATGTTCGTTTTTGTTATCTTTTTCGTTGATCTTCTCCTGATCAGTATCATCCAATAGACGTCTGGATCGATGGCGACAGCGGTCTTCGTTCAAAAACTACTGTCAGTCAACCTTCTGTACTCCCATTGACCCTACTCATCAATTTCATTATAGACCGTGAACAAGAAGGTCACAGACATTGGCCAACTCAGAGTCTGGGATTTTGATGGTTCCTCAACCAATCAAGCTCCAGGTAATGACTCCGACGTTTACCTCCGACCAGCGGCCATCTTCAAAGACCCCTTCCGTGGCGGTGACAATATCCTTGTCCTCGCTGAGACCTACAGCAATGACGGTACACCTAACAGGACTAACTTCCGTCATCACGCAGCCAAAGTCATGGACCAAGCCAAGGAGGATGTTCCATGGTTTGGGCTTGAACAGGAGTACACTCTGTTCGATGCTGACGGCTCTCCTTATGGCTGGCCCAAGGGTGGTTTCCCTGGTCCCCAGGGGCCTTACTACTGCGGTGCTGGTTAGTCTCGTGGTCCGTGATCGATCAGTTTCTTTTTGACCCGTATATAGGTACTGGAAAGGTTTTCGCCCGTGATCTCATCGAGGCTCACTACCGTGCTTGTCTTTACGCTGGCGTCAACATCAGTGGCATTAACGCCGAGGTGATGCCATCTCAGTGGGAATTCCAAGTTGGTCCTTGCGAAGGCATTTCCATGGGTGATCATCTCTGGATGGCCCGATATCTTCTCGTGAGGATTGCTGAGCAATGGGGTGTCAAAGTTTCTTTCCATCCCAAACCCCTCAGCGGTGATTGGAATGGTGCCGGTTGCCACACCAATTACAGCACCAAGGCGATGCGCGAGCCCGGCGGTATGAAATACATTGAAGAAGCCATCGAGAAGCTGAGCAAGAGGCATGATGAGCACATTGCCGTTTACGGCGAGGACAACGATCTACGACTTACTGGTCGTCACGAGACCGGTCATATTAGCAACTTCAGTTCAGGTGTCGCTAACCGTGGTGCTTCAATTCGTGTACCCCGGCATGTCGCTGCTCAAGGATACGGTTACCTTGAGGACAGGCGCCCAGCTTCCAACATAGGTCTGTAACTTCTGTAACGTCTTCATGTGATATCAGCTTTACCTTTTTTTTTTTCCTTTCCTAGATCCATACCGTGTCACAGGCATCATCGTTGAAACAACTCTGCTTAATGTCTAAGTTGTTTTTTTTTGTCACTACAGTTGCAGTAATTCACAAACGGAAACTTGGAGGAGTGGATTCAGAAAAGAAAAAAAAAAGGTGTAACACGTAATTGTAATCGTTGGAGAGATAGCCCGAGTTCTTATAGATTTCCTTATAATTGATGCGACACCTAAGGCCTAAGTTCCGACCCCGAACGATACTATCATTGTTCAGCTTATTGAAATTGTCAGGAGTTTGAAAATCTCTTTTTTTCTATCATTCTTCATCCAGGTTCAAAAATTTTGCACAATGATTCATCCATACTATTCATTTGGGAATATTTGAGTAGAACCATGAATAGATGTCAAATAAGAATTTGCATACACATACAGAAGAAATTAAATTTATCAGGATGTCAGGGTAAACAGATTATCTGATTTACCCAGATCTGAAATTATGGAATTCTTTTTTTCCATGGCCAAACTCTACTCCGAGCACTAACTGTGATTGTCCAAAGTCACAACATACTTAACATGCATCTCCTCCTCAATGTTTGGAAGCATGTGAACAGCCAGAAAATTTCCTCTCTTACCTTTGCCTCACTCCTGGCTTTGGTGGTCTTATTGAAGCTATCAATGATGAAGTTTTCTATAATAATTCCCAGAATGCACAGGCACCTGTTGAAGAACAGTTTAGTCATTATGGAAATGTGGCATCTATCATGAATGTTGCTGGAAATATTGGATGTTGGATTAATCCAATAGAGATCCACTCTAAATGATTCAGGTACTTATACACATGGAAATGAGGCAGTGCTACTAAGGCTATGCTATGAGTTCATTCTGCTATTGCTCAGTATCCAATTTGCCATAATGATGCAATATGATGTGATCTGACATGATTAGAACAACATATTCCAACCAATGTAGCTTTGCACTTTGGAATTGGATATGGGACAAACTCAGTTACTCAGCATATCTAGTGATGCCAAAGTTCAGTTCAGTTCTTCAACCATTTTTGAAGAACCGAGAACAGAACCAACAGTGTTAGGGGATGCTCCACTTCGTCCGATGTTTCCTCCGATATTTCTCTGTCACCTCTGTACATCCCTCCTCATCATCGCTAACTCAAGACTCAAAACAGAGCACACTCATGGCTCCGATATCAGAGTCCAATGGTCATGTGACATAGCATTCTTATCACCTTTTCACCATTCTCCATCTTTTTCATCATTTCATTATTTTTCATCATTTTATTATTTCAACTCCAATTTTTGGTATATAGACATGCATCCCACCTTAGCAGGGCTTTATCCTTTTCTTTTAGGATCCCCTGCTAGGTGCGCTTTCCTGTTGTATTTTATGTTTATATATATGTTTAAGATCCCCTACTAGATCTCAACTAAGTTGCAGCCGCAGTTGCCCTAACAGACAGTCCCTTTGCTGAATGAACCAGAACCAGAACCAAACTGAAAGAACCAGTTCTTTCTGTTCTGTTCTGTTCTAAAACCAGTTTGAACTGCTGAACCAATCCCTAAACTAAATTTACCCCAGGATCAGTTGCATGGCTCAGAATGGGGATTGTGTTAGGGCAACTGCGGACGACTTAGTCGAGATCTAGCAGGGGATCCTAAACATATATATAAACATAAAATATGACAGGAAAGCGCACCTAGCAGGGGATCCTAAAAGAAAAGGATAAGGCCCTGC
>Ga0193742_1000147_pt1 | contig 51000 bp, 34 predicted proteins | sample L2c1metaG_FD_165511 | JGI IMG/M metagenome (GOLD analysis project Ga0193742, IMG submission 165511) | Soil microbial communities from a riparian zone of the East river system, Colorado, United States - L2c1 | ecosystem: Environmental > Terrestrial > Soil > Riparian zone | place: USA: East River... | reverse complement strand
GGGCCACCAGCAGCAGGCCACCCAGCGTGACGACGATGGTGGTCAGCGCCGCCAACGTGTCCGGCACGGCGAGGCGGACACTGCGCGACAGCACGTCGACGTCGCGGGTCGTGCGGGTGACCAGATCCCCGGTACCGCCCCGTTCGACGGCGGCGAGCGGCAGTGCGAGCACCCTGGCGACGAACGACTCACGCAGCTCGGCGAGGATCTTCTCGCTCAGCTCGGCGGACGCCTGGAGTGCGAACCGCAGCAACACGGCCTGTGCCACGACGAACAGGGCGATGACGACGATGACGACGGTGGCGCCGCCGACCTCGACGTGGTTGTCAGCCACGTCCTGGACGAGGTCGCCGAGCACGCGGGGAGCAACGAGTCCGCATGCGGCGGCCACGGCGTACATGCCGACCACGACCGCGAGGCCGCGGCTGTCCCGCACGGCGATGCGGCGCGTCTCGGCGCGCACCTCGGCGGCCGAGGCGACGGGCAGGGTGCTCACGCGACCTCGTTCTCCTCTCGGGTGATGACCTGCCGGTACCGCGCGTCGGCGAGCAGGTCCGCGTGGCTGCCCTCGCCTGCCGCGCGTGCCCCGTCGAGGAAGACGACGTAGTCGGCATGGTCGAGCACGAGCGGGCTGTGGGTCAGCACTACCGTGGTCCGTCCGGCCCGGTGTGCGCGCAGCCTGCGGGCGATCAACCCCTCGGTGTGCGCGTCTACCGCGCTGGTGGGGTCGACGAGAATCAGCACGGGGGGATCGGCGAGCAACGCGCGGGCCAGCCGCAGCCGTTGCCGCTGCCCGCCGGACAGTTCCCGCCCCGCCCCGCTGAGCACCGTGTCGAGCCCGGACGGCAGCGCGTCGGCGATGTCCCGCGCCGACGCGGTCTCCAACGCGCGCCACAGCGGCTCGTCGGAGCCGCCGTGCTGGTCGGCTGGCGCGAGCACGGTCCGCATCGGGCCGGAGAACAGCAGCGCGTCGTCCGGCACGACCAGCACGGCGTGGCGCACCGCCGCCCGTGACAGCTCCGACAGCGACACGCCCCCGAGGGTGACGGATGCGTCGACGTAGCGACCGAGCCGGTCGGCGAGTGCGGCCGCGTCGGTTTCCTTCGCGCAGACCACGGCGGTCAGCGCGCCGTGGCGCACCCACAGTCCCGAGTCGTGGTCGACCAGGTCGCCGTCCGGTGCGGCCCCCCGCCGGTCGCCGTCGGCGATGTCGGGTGACATGGCCAGCAGGTCGGTCACCCGCTGTGCGGCGACATGGCCCTTGATCATCAGGTTGACTGTCGCGGTCAGCCGACGCATCGGGTTCGCGAGGAACACGGCGTAGGCGTAGAAGACGACCAGCTCGCCTGCGCTGATCCGACCGTCGACCAGGAACAGTGCGCCGATCCAGACGGTGAGGGCCATCAGCAGCCCCGGCAGCAGCTCGCGCGCGCCGCCGAGCACCGACTCGACGCGGGCCACCCGCACCGCGGCGTGCCTCACCCGCTGCGACTCCTCGCGGTAGCGGGCGGCGAACGCTTCCTCGCCACCCGAGCCACGCAGCACCCGAAGTCCACTCGCGATGTCCACGGCACGGGCGGTCAGCTCGCCCTGCTGCGTGCGCAGTTCCTGCTGACGGCGGTGCATCGGCCGGGCCATCGCGGTGATCGCCCACACCATCAACGGCACCCCGGCCAACACCGCCAGCGCGAGCTGCCACGAGACGGTCACCATCACCGAGGCGACCACGGCGATGGCCGCGAGCGAGCCGCAGCCCTGTGCCGTGCTCTCCAGCGCCCTGCCGATCTGGTTCGCGTCGGCGATCCCGGCGGTCACCGCCTCGCCGCTGGACACCCGGCGAGCGAGGGTGGCGCCGAGCCGGGCCGCCTGCCGCGTGACGAGGGCCATCGTCCGGTACCCGGCGCCGAGGGAGACGGCGAGCGACGCGCGGTCGCGCAGGATGCTGGTGGCGGCCTGGACGACGCCGAGTCCGAACACCGCACCGGCCCACCACAGCAACGAACCCCGGTCCCGCCCGATCAGCCCCTGGTCGACGGCGGCCCCGACGGCGACCGGGATCAGCGCCTGGGCCACCAGGCAGACCACGCCGTGGCCTGCGGCGAGCAGGACCGTCCACCGGTGTCGCAGCGCGAGCCACCACAGGTAGCGGCCTGGCGTGCGATGGTCGGGCTCACCGTGGTCCGGTTCGGGAAACGTGCGCATGGCGAAGCCTAACGAGCCGCGAGGCGGGTGGACGAATCCAGATCCAACCGGACGGTGATGTCGTCGGGGCACAGGCGCTGGATGTCCGCCGGGCTCGATCCCGGGTTGAAGAAGTCCATCTGGGTGCTGTCGGAACGCACGTGTCCTGCCACGGCCAACTCCTTGTCGGGGTGCGAGCGCGCTCCCGTCCACACGTAGCCGTTGCTCATATCGGTGATCCTGGCCGCCTGTCCGTAGACGAAGACCGGGTCCATCCTGGTGTTGGCCACCAGGTGGGAGGTGGGGAACGCCATGCGTAACCTGCCGCAGATCTCCAGGTACAGCTCCTTGGTCACCGTCAACGACGGGACGACGTCGAAGTCGGCCGGCGCGGTCGTGCCGTCGGACAGGGTGATGCGTTGCTGGACGGGTGTCGCCACGAAGTCGAAGCCGCCGACGTCGTGGGACCAGCTCACCAACTGCTCCAGCTCCGCCTCCCAGTCGGGGCACAGCCCCCACAGCAGCGCGTTGCCGACGTGCAGGCCCGCGTCCCGGATCCGGCCCGGCGCCAACATCCGCTGCGCCTGGTCGGCCTTGAGCCCGGAGCGGTGCTTGCTCCGGTAGATCTCCGGGGACATGGCCTCCATGAACGTCCACACGGCATCGGCCCCCGCGTCCTTCAGCCTGCGGTAGCCGGCGGGCTGGAGGGTGTCGCAGTTGACGATCAGGTAGCTGGACGGGTCGAGGGCACGGGCCCGTTGCACCCACCTGGCGACCCGTGCGGCGAGCCGCTCCTGGTCCTCCGCGACGGTGCCGAAGACCAGTTCGTGCACGCGGTAGCCGTCGTCGGCGAGGTGGCGCATGAGCCAGTCGAAGGTGGCGGGCGGCATGCCGCCTCGGACGCCGTGCGCGCCCTCCTTGGCCAGCAGGGTGCTCAGCCCGCAGTAGGTGCACCCGGAGGTGCAGTAGTCGATCGGGTAGATGACCGAGTGCAGTACGAGGTCGCTGCCGAAGTTCCTGGTCCGGATCGCTTCGGCGTCCTGCGTGGTGGTCGCGTTCATCGGTGCCTCCTTGGCGAGTTGGCCGGGTCCGTTGGATCAGCCGAGGTAGTCCTCCGGCCCGCCGTCCCGGACGGTGTCGAGGGTGAAGCAGTGCAGCCCGCCGCCGAAGAGGCGACGGTGGCGGTGGCGTACTGGCACCGAGGTGAAGCCGTGGCGCTCCAACGTCCGCATGAGCTGTGGACACGCCTCGTTGACCAGCACGGTGTCCTGGTCGACTGACAGGACGTTGAGGTCGATGTACGGGCTGGTGAGGATGAGGTCGTCGTCGTCGTACTCCGGGAACGACGACTCGTCCGGCTCGGGCGCGATGATCATGTCCCAGGTGCGCAACCGCTCAGGAAGGAAGTCGGCGACGCCCGCGTGGCGCACGAGCAGCGTGCCGGGGCGCAGCGCGAGCACCATGGAGTCGATGTGGTTGGCGGTCAACCGGTGCATGCGGTGGACCCGGTACCGGCCAGCGAGGTGCCGTTCCAGCCAGTCGCAGGCCAACGCGTGGTTGGCGGTTGCGATGTTGACGACCAGGTCGCGGCCGAGGCGCAGGCACTGGGCGGCGTCGATCATGATCTCGTGGCCGACGTCGTACGGCGACGGCTCCGGCGCCCCGGCCAGTTCGGTGTTGCCGACGGAACGGTCGGTGTAGGAGGTGTCGAACGAGGCGTCGGTGAGCAGTGGACGCGGCATCACCGTCCAGCGCGCGCCCTGGCGAAAGTACTCGGCGAAGACCGGGGCGAGGAACTGCGTCTCGACGTAGCGGGCCCGCAGCATCGGTGGCGTCTCGATGATCTCGTCGCCGAGGATCAGGGTGTTGTCCCGCAGGTTGAGCGGCGGGAGGACGGTCGCGGTCCAGGACAGCGCGACGATGTCGGTGGTCTCCTCGTGCAACGTCATCGGCCGGTGCACCGTGACACCTAGCGACTCGAGCACCTTCGCTATCCCCTCGACGTCCTCGTTGAGTTCGTCGACGTAGCGCTGCTTGATCGGCGAGCGTGGCGCGGCGTCGGCGCCCTGTCTGCTGGGTGCCGAGACGCGCGGGTAGTAGGAGTGCGCCCTGGTGACGTTGTCCTGGAAGAACAGGTCGAACGACAGGTCCCGCGCGTGCGAGGTGTAGTTGGCCGCCGAGCCGAGGACGATCTCGCGCAGCGGTGACCACTCGTCGTAGCTGTTCAGCTTCATGGCTGTCGCTCCTGCTCTGGTTAGGTGGTCACGGGCAGCCGATGGCGATCGCGGACCACGAGTGGGGGCCGATGGCGCTGGCGAGTACGTGGCCGCCCGGTGTGATGCGGTCGGCGTACTGGTCGAGGGTGATGAGGAGGTCGGCCGAGAAGCAGTGGCCGAGTTCGGCAACCGGGCCGACGAGGAGCCGGTCCTGCGGGCCGCGCAACGCGGAGGCGAAGAACCGCTGCGAGACGATGCGGTAGTTGGCGAACAGCACGTGGTCGAAGGCGGCCGGGCGGCGCCCGGTCTCCTCGGCTATCCCCTCCGCGCACTCCGCGGCGAGTTCTGCGAGGTGGAGCATGTCCCAGTCCGCCGTGCCCGGCCGCACCCTGCTCCTGGTCACGACCGCATCGACGGTGAACCGAGGGCCCGCGCCAACCGGTTCGCGGCTGACGAGGCAGCAGGCCGAGCCGTCGCTGAAGACCGAGAGACCGCTCGTCATCACCCTGGGGCGCTGGTCGGCGCGGTCGGCGAGCACCAGCAGGACCCGGTCGCACCGCCCGGCGGCGAGTGCGTCCGAGGCAAGGCGCAGCGCCGGTCCGAGGTTGCCGCACCCGTGCCCGCCGACCGACACGTGCGCCACGGTGGGCAGCCCGAGCGCGTCGGCGATCCTGGCAACGCCGTCCGCCGGGTCCTGGTCGGTCTCGGTGACGTAGACCAGCAGGTCGGGCTGGTGCGGTGCGGCGGAGAGGGACCGCTGCGCCGCGGCGACGGCGAGCCGCCAGCCCGGCTCGTCGCTGCGCCGATAGGTGGCGAGGCCGTACTCGGGCAGCGTCAGATCCACCGGCATCGGCTCGGCGAGGTCGCGGAGGGGGAGCGGCGCTCCGCAGGCGTAGCCGATGGCGGACAAGTGGACCGGTGCCATGTCAGCGGTGGTCCGGTGCGCCGCTGAACAACTCCGCCACCCGCGCCTGCCGCTCCCATGCCGCGTCCAGGGTCGGGGCGACCACGCAGTGCATGACGGAGTTCTCCTTCTCGGAGTACGCGCCGCACAGCACGACGCCCTCGCGGGTGGCCGGGTCGTAGGCGAGTCCTGCTGCGGTGAGCCGCGCCAGTGCGTCCTCGAACGACGGGGTGGTCCAGTCCGACGGCCACACGCGATCCATCAGCACCCGCTCGCCGGCGTAGTCGGGGCCGACCACGCGGCGTCCGACGGCCTCGTAGATGTGGGTCGAGCCGGTGATGCGGCCGTTGTACTCGGTGAAGTACACGTCCTGATCCGGCGTCACGACGGCGTCCATGCTCAACGTCCCCCGGTAGCCCATCGCTTGCACCGCTGTGCACACCGGCATACTTGCCGCGACCAGGACGTCCACTGTCTCCGGTGCGAGGCCGGGCGCCGGCATGATCTCGGCGACGCCGAACGGGGCGAACAACATCTCGCCCTGTCCGGCGAACGTCACGTCCTTGTCGCCGATGTGGAACTCGGCGAACACCGAGGTGACGTCCCGCAGGTACTCCTCGACCACCACCGAGGACCGCCCGCCGTCGCTGAGCCAGTCCCACCGGTCCGCGAGGTAGGACCGCACCGAGGCAAGGTCCGGGGTCGCCACCACCCGCCGCGCCCCGACCGGCCGCAACCGCTCCGCCCTGCTGAGGATCTCGTTGCCTCGTCCTCCGGAGAGGAACTCCTTCTTCACCATCGCCAACCCGGTGGCCGCCAACAGTTCCGTGAGCACCTCCGCCGCGTCCTCCGGTCCGGCGCAGACCGCACCGTCTGGCAGCGGCGCACCGACGCCACCGGCGACCGCGCGGAAGGCCACCTTGCTGTTGAGCATCGTGCCGCCGCCCTGCGCCATGAAGCCCGCGCCGGGCAGCGCGTCGGTGATGCCGAGCCGCCGCGAGAGCCTGGCCACCGCCGCGTCCGGCCACAGCGGGAAGACGGTGTCGACGGGTCGGCCGCCGATGGCCGCGCGCAGGTCGGCCACGAAGCGGGGGTCGGCGAGCCGGTCGGCGGTCAGTGCCGCGTCCCCGTGGCGTCCCGCCGGCGGGACGACGAACCGCAGCGACGCCAGGTCGGTCCCGGTCAACGACGTCACGTGGTCGAAGAACGCCTGCTGTGGCGCGACCGGCAGCACGAGGAGGTCGCCGTCGCGGGCGAACCAGGCGAGTCGCTGCACCCACCAGGTGGCCCAGCCCCGGTCGTCCCGCAGATGCTCGTTGAAGTCGTTCCCGATGAGGATGCGCAGCACGGCTGCTCCTTCGGCTGGTCAGTCCGGCTGCTCGACGAGCAGGGCAAGGGCGGCGATGGTCGGCGTGCGCAGAAAGTCGATGAGTGCGACCTCCTTCGCGAACTCCGTCCGCACTCTGGACAGCAGTTCCATCAGCAGCAGCGAGTCGCCACCGCAGCGCATGAAGTCGGCGTGCACGCCACAGGACGGGAGGCCGAGCACCGCGCACCACAGCGCGGCGATCCGCCGTTCCAGTGGTGTTCGTGGCTCCTCGCCCGTCGGGGCCGCTCTCGGCAGTGCCGCCCGGTCGACCTTGCCGGTCGGCCCGATGGGCAGGGTGTCGAGGACGACGACCCTGTCTGGCACCTTGTACTCCGGAAGTTGTCGCCGCAGGTAGTCGATCAGCTCACCGGCGTCCGCGGCCATCGCGGTCGCCGAGGTCACGAAGGCGATCATGCGGGGCCCGGTGTCGGTCCGGTCGACCTCGACGACGGCCTGCGCCACGCTGCCGTGGGCCCGCAGCACGGCCTGCACCTCGTCGGGTTCCACGCGGTTGCCCCGGATCTGCACCTGCCGGTCCCGGCGCCCGACGAAGACGAGGGCGCCGTCGGGGAGGCGGCGGGCCAGGTCGCCGGTGCGATAGGTGGCGGTGCCGTCCTGCGCCGTGCCGAACGCGGTGGCCGCGTGCCCGGTGCCGTACCCGGCCGCCACCCGGTCGCTGACGATCTCGAGTTCGCCGAACACCTCGCTCGGCTGCCCGGCGGCGTCGACCAGCCGCACGGCCACCCCGTCCACCGGGAAGCCGACCGGCAGCGTCGGGCGGTGCAGATCCGCCTGGCCCACCAGGTGTTGGAGGGCCAGCGTGCACTCGGTCGGGCCGAGGCCGTTGACCAGTGCGCAGCCGTCCGGGAGGTGGCGCAGCACAGCGGTGAGGTCGCGGTGTGTTGCCTCCTCCCCGCCGAGCACGACCACGCGGACCGCCCGCGGCCCGCAGCGGCCCGCGCCGTCGAGGAGATGGTGCAGAAGCGTTGGTGTGCAGTGCAGCACGGTGACGTCGGCGAGTGCGGCCCGTACCCGTGCCGCCGACGCCTGCGGTTCCACGACCCGCAGGCAGGCACCGGTCAGGTGCGCGCAGAATAGGTCCATCACGGCCGCGTCGGTGGTGATCCTCGGCAGCAGTGAGAGCGTGTCGGCTGGCCCGACCCGCAGCCGGTTCGCGTAGGTGACGGCGGTGGCGAGGACGTTGCGGCGCGTCTGCACCACGGCCTTGGGGCGACCTGTGGTCCCGGAGGTGTGCAGCAGGTACGCGGGCTCGCCCGGCGCGATGGCGGGAAGCGGGGCGGGGACCGTGTCGGTGTCGGTGAGGATGACCACCGGCCTGTTCTTGGCGATCGCGCCGGCACGGTCGGCCAGCGCGGCGTCGCACACGACCACCGTCGCGGCGGAGCCCGCGACGATCCTGGTCAGCCAGCCGTCCGGGTGTCGTGCGTCGAGGGGCACGTAGGCGCATCCCGCCTTGAGCACGCCCCATACCGCGGCGACGGCCCCGATGTCGTGCGCGCAGAGCACGGCGACGGGCGAGCCAACCGGTGCGACGGTGCGCACCTGGTGTGCCATGGCGGTGGACACACGGTCCAACTCGGCGTACCGGTACTGCCCGGACGGGCCGGTGACGGCCACGCGGTCGCCGAAACGTGCTGCCACCGAACGGAACCGGTCGACCAGGCACTCGTCGGCGCCGGGGGCGGGCACCACGGTGAACCCGGCAGGCGTCGGCAGCAGCCATGGCGGCGCGTCCGGCGCCGTCCGCATGCGCAGCGCGGCGACCGGGGAGCGTGGGTCTCGTAGCGCGTTGTCGAGGAGGGTCGCGCAGTCGCGCAGCAGTGCGGTGGCGGTGGCCCAGTCGTAGCGGCCGTGGTCGAAGACGAGCCGCAGTGTGGGTTGGGGGCCGGGGCCCGAGACGGTGAACGTGACGGCGGCACTCGGCCCGACGTCGGGCTCGCCGAACGGGGCCAGCACCACCGACGGGACCGCGTCGGGGTCCGAGGTGACCGACTCGCCGGGCCCCACGAGTTCGGCGAGGGGGACCGGCGGATCGACGGTGTGCCGCACCAGACGTACCGCGCCGTCCGCCGCCGCGACGCCGACCAGCAGGTCGGTGTGGCCGGTATGGCGGTGGAGCACCGCGCACCAGGTGGACAGCAACAGCGTCGACCGGGACGTGTCGCCACGCTCGACCGCGTCCCACAGCCGGGCCGGCAGCGCCAGGTCGACCGTTGCCATGGCCGACCCTGGCGTCCCGTCCTGTTCGAGCCGGTCGGGCGGGAGTGCGGTCGGCGCCGTGGGCACGGCCGTCTCCGGCAGCCGGGTGCTCGTCATCGCGGGGCCCTACCCTCGGACCGGCGACGGCCCCGTGCGGACGCTGGCCGGCCGCAGGTCGTCCGGCTCCGTGTAGTCCCGCACCCGTCGGATCAGCGTGGTGCTGTTCTGCCCTACCTTGTGTGGCTCAAGGAGGTTGGTGACCTCCAGCCTGCCGCCGTCCGGGCCACGCAGCGACTCGAGGTAGCGCAGCACCATGCGGCCCTCGGGGTAGGTCATCAGGTAGTGCACGGCGAGGATGCCGCCTGCGGGATTGATCAGATCCCAGTACTCGCGGACGAACGCCAGGGTGTCCCAGGTGTCGATCCAGGCGAAGTCGACGACGGCCAGCCGCTCGCGGACCTGTGGACCGCACTCCCGCAGGTCGCCCTCGATGACGTGACACCGGTGCGCCAGCCCGAGATCGTCGAGCACTCCAAGCACCTTGGGCGCGGACGAGGCCGCATCGCTCAGCCGGTCGACGCACACGAGTTCCGGTTCGTGGGGATCCTCGTAGTAGTGCGGATATTCCAGCGCGAGTTCGCCGTTCGGAACGGCCTCGGTGAGGCTCTTCTTCTCTGCGGCAAAGGCGTTGGCATTGTCCTGTAGTGCCTGTGCCAGAAAAGGGGTGGTATATCCCATTCCGACTTCGAGCACGTGTCGAGGTCGGACCGTGCGTATCAGCCAGTAAAGCAGGGGAGCGGCCGTTTCCGTGCCCATTTCTCGCACCAATAGCGAACGCGTACTTGCCATGAATTCAGCAGGTAACACGCACCCTCCCCCCGGCGGTGTATTCGATGGGTGCTCCATCGACAACGTAAGACAGGTCTATGCGCATGTCAATCGTCCATCGCAGGTCGCAGAGCACGCTTGACAGGTGCGTGGTGGCGATATTACCGTTAGTGAACGGCTAAGTGAACGCTCCGATTCCTCGACTGGAATGGAGGGCCCCGTCATGTCGGACGTGGTCGACGCATTGGCTGCCATGTGGCGAGACCTGCTGGGGATAGACGATGTGACAGGTGAATCCGACTTCATCGACTGCGGCGGAACTTCCGTCACCGCGGTCCATCTCGCCGCGCTGGTACAGGAGAAATTCGCGGTACCGATCGACGCCATCGACGTCGTCATCCTGCGCAGATTCGACGTCATTTCACAATGCATACAAGAAAGACTCGCCCACCATTCCACGTGATTTCCTGGGACGGGTATGCACCTCTACAGCGTGACGCCGGAGTCGACCCAGCCCGCCGGCGCGCCCACGTTCCGCGAACGGCTGGACACCTCCGCCGCCCGCTGCGAGAGTGCCGGGCTGACCGGCATCCTCGTGCCGCACAACATGCACGAGGTCGACCCATGGATGGTGGCGTCGTACCTCGGCTCGGTGACCGACCGGCTGATCCCGCTGCTCGCCGTCCAGCCCGCGTCCACCCCGCCGCACACCGCGGCCGCCTGCGCTGCGGCGTACGCCGCGCTCTACGACCGGCCGCTGCACATCAACCTGGTGGCCGGGGCGCGGGAGGATGAGCTGCGTGGCATCGGGGACGGCCTCGGTCACGACGAGCGCTACGACCGACTGCGCGAGTACGGCACGATCCTCCGTAGCCTTCTGACCGGCGGCACGGTCGACACCGATTCGACGTACTACCGCTACACACGGCACCGCCTCGTGCCGTGTCCCGAGGTGCTCGCGCAGTGCCGGATCTTCGTCGCAGGGTCCTCACCGGCCAGTCTCGCCGCCGCGACCGGGGTGGCCGACGTGGTCGTCACCCACCCCACCCCGTTCGCCGAATGGCACGACGACTTCCTCGCGCCCCTGCTCGCCGCAGGCTATGCGGGGGAGCTCGGGATCCGGATCGGGATCCTCTGCCGTCCCGACCGTGCCGAGGCATGGCGCGTCGCCAGGGAACAGTTCCCCCGGTCCTGGATCGGTCGACAGGAGACGCTGCTCAAGACCCGTTCCGCCAACTCGTGGTCCCGTGAGCTGGCCGTCCTGGCAGTGGCACGGGAGGCGGCAAGCGACGACGAGTCGGACCCGTACTGGCTCGGCGCGTTCCACAGCGGACTGGCCAGTACGCCGTTCCTCGTCGGCACCTACGCCGACGTGGCGGAGCGCCTCGCGCACTACATGGCTGCCGGTGTCGGGCACATCCTGCTCACCGGCAGCCGGGACGACGAGTTCATCCACATCCAGCGCGGGATTCGGCTGGCGACCGGCGGATAGCGCGTACTGACCATCGAACGGGGGACGAGAAGCGTTGGCATCTCGAGAACAGGACGGGTGCTTCCTGCACGCGGGTTTCCTACGCTCCGCCGCCCGCCACCCGGACCGCCCCGCGCTGAGCCTGCGCGGACAGCACTGGACCTACGCCGAGCTGGACGAACTCGCCAGGCGCTTGGCTGCGGAGCTGATCGGGTCCCTCGGTCGGCCACCTGGGCGGGTCGGGCTGCTCACCAACAAGAGCCTGGTCTCCTACGTCGGCATGCTGGCCATCCTGTACGGGGGTGGCGCCGTCGTCCCCCTCAACCGCACGTTCCCGGTGAGTCGCATCCGCGTCATGGCGATGACCGCCGACGTGGACGTCATCGTCACCGACACCGACGCGGACTCGGCGGGACAACCCGAGGAGCTGACGACCGCCGACTGGCAGCCCCGCGTGGTCGTCCTGTCCGAGGCCGCCTCCGCGCCTCGCCTGCGAACCCCGCACACACCGGCAGAAGAGGACCTGGCGTACCTGCTGTTCACATCCGGCACCACGGGAACGCCCAAGGGTGTGCCCATCTCGCACGGGAACATCGCGCACTTCCTGCACAACAACACCGGCCGCTACGACTTCGGTGTCGACGACCGGTTCACGCAGATCTTCAGCCAGACCTTCGACCTCGCCATCTGTGACATCTTCTCCGCGTGGCAGAGCGGAGGTTGCGTGGTGCCGCTCGACGCGATCCACCAGCTCGCACCGTTCCGCTTCGTGCGGGAACAGGGCATCACCGTGTGGTGTTCGGTGCCGTCCACGGTGACGTTGTTGCGCCACAAGGGGTTGCTCACGCCGGGCAGCCTGCCGACACTGCGCTGGAGTCTGTTCTGCGGTGAGGTGCTGACCGAGGAGAACGCCGACGCCTGGCAGCTCGCCGCGCCGAACTCGACGGTCGAGAACCTGTACGGGCCGACCGAGGTGACCATCACCAGCCTGGCCCACCGCTGGGATCCCGCCGGTTCCCCTCGGTCGGGCGGGGAGGGTGGTGTGCCCATCGGCACCCCGCATCCCGGCGTGCTCACCATGATCGTCGACGCTTACGGCCGGCCCGTCGGCCCCGGCGAGGACGGACAGCTGTGCCTTGCGGGTCCGCAGGTCTTCTCCGGGTACTGGCGGGCGCCGGAGCTGACCGCCGCCGCGCTGTTCACGGCACCGGACGGCACCGGTGTCAGCCGCACCTGGTACCGCACGGGCGACCTGGTCCGCCGTCTGCCCGACGGTGAGCACGTGTTTCTCGGCAGGACCGACCACCAGGTGAAGGTGCACGGCATGCGGGTCGAGCTGGGTGACGTCGAAGCGCACCTGAAGGCCCTGCCAGGGGTCGGGCAGAGTGCGGTGGTCGCACTGCCGGGGGAGATCGACGGCGGCGTTCGGCTGGTGGCGTTCGTCGTGGGCCCGGACCTCGATGCCGCCTCGGCCACGGGGCTCGTCGACGCGCTGCGCGGGCGGGTGCCGAACTACATGGTGCCCCAACGCCTCCACGTGCTGCCCGAGGTGCCGCTCAACCACAACGGGAAGACGGACCGGGCCGCGCTGATGGAACTGGCGGCGCACCCGTCGGACAGGAAGGTCACACCATGACGCCGTCCAGCGACACGATCGTCGACGTCATCGCCGCCGCACTGGACATCCCGGTGGACGAGGTGGTCGACGAACTCGCCTTCCAGGAGATCCCGCAGTGGGACAGCCTTGCGCACGTGTCGCTCATGCTGCGCGTCGAGGAGTTCTACGGCGTCCCGGTCACTGGCGACCTCGTGGTCAGGTTGACTTCCGTGGCCGCCATCCGTGCCTTCGGCGCGGCGTGCACGGCCGAGTCGCGGTGAGTGGAGCGCCGCGCGCGTCCTCCGGGCCGCTGTCCGAGGCACAGCAGGACCGCTGGTTGGCGCTCTACTGGCGTGAGCACGGCGGGCAGGAACGGATCCGAACGGTCCAGTGGCCGCTCGACCCGCCGGTGCCCGTCGCGGTGGTGACGTCGGCGATCGCCGAGTTGGTGGCCCGTCACGAGATCCTGCGTACCTCGTTCGCGCTCGGCCCCGACGGTCAGCCGATGCAGACTGTCCACAACCCTGCGGAGTTCCGGCTGCCGGTGGTGATCGGCTCGGCCGAGCCGCCGCTCGGTGGGCCGATCTCGCGGACCCCGCTCTGGAGCGTCGCGCTACTGGTCGACGACGAGCTGGTGACCGCTGTCCACCTGCGCTACAAGCACATCGTCACCGACGCGGGCGGACTTCGGGAATGGCGAAGCCAGCTCCTCGACCTCTGCCGGGGCGTCGACGTGCCGATGCCGTCCCGCCAACCGCTGGACCGGGTGGCGGCGCAGGCCCGGTCGGGCACCCGGGACGACCCGGCGCGGCACGTCCCGCAGTTCCTGCTCCCCGTCGGGGACGGTACCTTCACCGAGCTGGCCACCACTGTCCGGCTGGCCGGCGCCACCGGCGTCGCCGACGCCGTCTGTCGGGAGGCGCGGGTCTCCCGCCCGGCACTCCTGCTCTTCGCGGTGGCCTGGTTCCTCGGCCGGTACGCGCGGCAGGACCGGGTGCTGTTCGCTGACATCGTGGCTCCGAACCGGGCGACTGACCACGGCATCGACTGCCAGCTGACGGAGATCCCCGTACTGGTCGAGCTCGACCCGCTGGCGGGGTTCGCGCAGGCGCTCGGCAACGTGCAGGCGGCGACGGTCCGCGCCGTCTGGGACGACCTGCGTGGCGCCGTCCCGTCCCGCGAGCTGCGCGCGGCGACGATCGCACGGCGGTGCGTCGGCGGCGTCTCGCCGGTGTGGTTCAACTTCCTCACACACCCGTACCCGAAGGATCTCCCCCCGGTCACGCTCGGACCGGACGCACGCGCCGCCGTCCGCACCGATCCGTCCGCCGTACTGGGCGACCCACTGGCCCCGCTGGTCGAGGCGCACGTCGCGGGGACGGACCTCTACGTCCACCTGACCGCCGACACCCGCATGCTGCCCGAGGCCGCCGCGTGCTCGTTCGGCCGGCTGGCGACGCGGTTGCTGGAGACCATGGCGGCGGACGTGTCCTCTCCCGTCGCCACCGCGGACGCCCTGCTGCCACCGGCGTTCGGCACCCGAGCCGACACCGTGACGGTGGGCGTCGACCGGGTGCACCTCGCGACCCTCACCGCGGTGCTGACCGCAGCGCCCGGCATCCGGCGCGCGTCGGCGACCGTGGAAGACGACGTCGTCGTCGCGCGAGTCCAGCCGGAGCCGTCCTGGGCGGCGTTCGAGTGGTTCGACGTGCACGAGCACGTGCTCACCCAGCTCCACGGCCATCGCGACATCACCGCGCCGCGTCGGTATCTGCGCTTCGGCGCCGGCGAGGAGCCCGACACCGGGTGGGAGCCCGACCGCCACCGGCCCGTGCTCCCGCCGACGACAGCGGCCGAACACACACTGTGCGCCGCCATCGAGAGCACCCACGGCCACGACGTCACTGACGTGGCACTGACCTACACCGAGGCGGGCGGCACGCTGCTGCGTGCTCCCGCCGTGGTGGAACAGTGCCGCCGCGACGGCATCACCGGCCTACGGCAGGAGCACTTCACTAGCCCGTTCACCCTCCGCGCGATGGCCCGCATCGGGGCACTCCCGACCTGACGCGGTCAGGGTATCGACTGGTGGATGCCGGTCCGCATCCCAATCCCGTGCATGCCCGTTGGGGGTCGGCGGCTGCATGTCTTGGAGCCTGATCCGGTGACCGGGCCGTGGGTGGAGTGGATGTTCCTCCAGCGGGCTGGTGGTCGGAGTGTGGCGTCTCTGGTGCGTGAGCTGAACGAGCGAGGCGTGTCGTGTCCGTCGAGTGCGGATCCTGGACGCAATGGTCATCGAGCGGGTAGTCGGTGGATTGTGCGGACGGTGGCGATGATCTTGGAGAATCCGCGGTATACGGGGCGGCAGGTGTGGAATCGGCATAACACCGTCGGTCACGGACCGCCAGTTGCTGGTGAATGGCAAGGCGGTGCTGTTCAAGGGCGTGAACCGGGCCGACACCGATCCCGACCACGGCCGCCAGGTCCCGCGTTCCCGCCACGAGCAGGACGTCGCGCTGATGAAACAGCTGAACGTCAACGCGGTTCGCACCGCGCACTACCCGTCCGACCCGTACTTCTACGACCTGGCCGATCGGCACGGCATCTGGATCGACGACGAGGTCGAGGTCGAGACCCACGCGCACGAGCACTGCCCGGACAACTGCCTCGCCGACAAGTCCGAGTGGCAGGACGCGTTCCTCGACCGGTTCGTCGGCATGATCCAGCGGGACAAGAACCATCCCAGCGTGTTCATGTGGGACACCGGCAAGAGGCCGGCCTCGGCGCGGCGCACTACGCGATGGCCGAGTGGGCGGGATGCCGCGCAAGCGCGCTGGGAGCCGTTGCCAGTCGACCCAGTGCTACATGGAGTGTTGGAGCGATCGCCGTGAGTGGCGACATTGCGCCGAATGACGTAGCGATCCTCTGCTGTAGGGCTAATTGTTGGTAATGATTGTCGTTTTCCGGTAGGAACACAGGTGTCGTCCTGAGCACCCTGCACATCGGCTCTTTCGAGGAGATCAATGAGTTCCGTACCGCCATCTCGCCTGCCCGCGGACGTGGCGGGTGTCGCCGCCTGTGTGGCTGACGTACTTGGTCTGGCCGACGCTGAGGTGGATGGTGAGGTGGATGTCGATGCTCTGCTCAGCGAGCTGGGGCTGGAGTCGTTCACGGCGGTGCGGTTGCGTCGCAGGCTGCGTGACGAGCTCGAGGTGGATCTGCCGCTGACGGCGTTCCTCGGGCGGGCGACGGTGCGGACGGTGGCCGCGGGGGAGCGCGATCCGGGGGCCGACGAGCCGTTTCCGCTCACGCCGATCCAGTCGGCGTACCTGGTGGGGCGGGAGCCGTTGTTCCCGCTCGGCGGGGTGGCGACGTTCTTCTATCACGAGTACGACCGCGTTCCCGATGGCGACCAGAAGGCGGATCTCGACGCGTTGGAGGCCGCGTGGAACCGGATCGTTGCCCGGCATCCCATGCTGCGGATGGTGATCACCGCCGACGGTCGGCAGCGCGTGCTGGGCGAGGTGCCCGACTACGGGTTCGAACGTGTCGACCTGCGTGCCGTCTCGGACGTCGACGAGGCGCTCGACGCACTCCGAACGGAGTGTTCGCACCAGGTCCGTCCAGCGGAGCGGTGGCCGCTGTTCGACATCAGGGCCGCGTTGCTCCCCGAGGGGCGGATCAGGCTGTTTGTCGGCATCGACGTGCTCACCGTGGATCTGGGTTGTTGGTTCCAGCTCATCCGGGAGTGGGGAGCATTGGTCGCCGATCCCGCCGCCGCCTTGCCCGAGCTGTCCACGACCTTCGCGGAGTTCGTCCGCGGTCGGGCCGAGGATCCGGCCGAGCGGGACCGGCGTGCGGCCGACCTCGCCTACTGGGCGGACCGCGACCTGCCGTCCGGTCCGGCGCTGCCGTGGCTGCGTCCGGCCGCGGAACTCGGTATCCCTCGGTTCACCCGCCGGCTGTCCGTCCTCGACGAGCCCGAATGGGCGACGCTGCGCAAGCGCGCCGCGGGCCATGGGCTCAGCCCGACCGGCGTGTTGTTGGCGGCGTTCGGGCTGGTGCTCGACCGGTGGGGTGCGACCGCGCCGTTCAGCTTGAACACCACGCTGTTCGACCGCGCTGATCTCGCCGCCGCCGACCGGGCGCCCGGTCTCGAGCACGTGGTGGGGGACTTCACGTCCACGCTCCTAGTCGCGCTGCCGTCGCCGGATCCGGTGGCGTGGCGGGGTTTCGCAGACTACGCCGTCGCGGTGAACCGTCGGTTCTGGTCCGACATGGACCACCGCTCCGTGTCCGGTGTGGAGCTCGCGCGTGGCATCGAGGACCCCGGCGCTGCGCCGACGCATCCGGTCGTGTTCACCAGCGGCGTCGGTCTGGCGGGCGACGGTCCCGCGCCCACCGGGTGGCTCGGGCATGAGGTGTTCGGGGTGTCGCAGACCCCGCAGGTGCTGCTCGACCACATCGTCTACGACGAGGCGGGACGCCTGCGCATTGCCTGGGACACGGTGGATGGCGCGCTCGACCCGGCCGTCGCCGACGGGATGCGTGCCGCACACCTGCGGCTGCTGCGCCGCCTCGCGTGCGACGACACCGCCTGGACCGATCCCGCGCTCGGCTGGGACCCGGCGTTCCTGCCGGACGTCGCGCTCACGGCGACGCCGTTCGCGGACGCGGGCCCGTTGCTGGACGACCCGGTTCGCGTCGCGGCCGGCCGGCACGCGGACGCGCCGGCCGTCATCACCTCCGGTGGTGTGGCGTCGCACCGTGAGCTGGCCGAGCGCGCCGAACACATCGGCGCGGTCCTGGCAGGTGCGGGTCTGGGACCGGGTGACCTCGTCGCGGTGGTGGCGGAGAAGGGGATCGACCAGGTCGCCGCGATGCTCGGGGTGAACCGCGCCGGCGCCGGGTACGTGCCGGTCGAGCCGGGGTGGCCCGACGCCCGCGTCGCCGCCCTGTGCGCGCGGGCCGGAGTGCGGCACGCAGTAGTCGCGCCCGGCGTGTCCACCCGGTGGCCGGACGGGATCACCGTGCACCAGCCGACCCGTGACGGCGCGCTGCCCGGGCCGCAGGGCCAGCCGCGCCGTGCGGCGGCGGACGATCTCGCGTACGTGATCTTCACGTCCGGTTCCACCGGCGCGCCCAAGGGTGTCGCGATCGAGCACCGGGCGGTCCGCACCACACTGGACGACCTCGCCGACCGGTTCCCGGTAGGCCCCGAGGATCGGGTGCTGGGGCTGTCGGCGTTCAGCTTCGACCTGTCGGTCTACGACGTGTTCACCGTCATGGGCGTCGGCGGCGCCGTGGTGCTGCCCGAGCCGGTCCGCCAGCGCGACCCCGGGCACTGGCTGGAGCTGATGGCCGCCCACCGGGTGACGGTCTGGAACACCGCGCCCGCCCTGCTGGAGATGCTGGTCGAGTACGCCGAGATCGACCCGGAGCTCGCCGCCGAGGCGCTGGCACCGCTGCGGCTGGTGTTCCTGTCCGCCGACTGGATCCCCGTCACGCTGCCCGACCGGCTGCGGGCACTCGCGCCGCAGGCCCAGGTCGTGTCCCTCGGCGGAGCCACGGAGGGATCGATCTGGTCGATCTGCTTCCCCGTCGGGGACGTCGACCCCGCCTGGCCGAGCATCCCGTACGGCCGGGCGCTGGCCGGCCAGTCGTTCCACGTCCTCGACGCCGCGGGGAAGCCGTGCCCGGTCGGGGTGGACGGGGAGCTGCACATCGGCGGCGACGGCCTCGCCCGCGAGTACATCGGCGATCCCGTGCAGACCGCGCAACGGTTCGGGCGCCACGACATTCTCCGGCGCAGGCTCTACCGCACCGGAGACCTCGGGCGCTGGCGGCCGGACGGGACCATCGAGTTCCTCGGCCGGGTCGACCGGCAGGTCAAGATCCGCGGGCACCGCATCGAGCTGGGCGAGGTGGAGTCCGTGCTCGACCGCGCGCCAGGGGTGCGCAAGTCGGTGGCCCAGTCTGTGCCGGGCCCGGACGAGCGACCCCGCCTGGTCGCGTTCGTCGCGCCCGCCGTCCCGGCCGCGCCGCCGAGCGACGACGAGCTGATCGCCCTGCTGCGCGCGTCGGTCCCGGAGTTCATGGTGCCGAGCCGGTTCGTGCACCTGGCCGAGTTCCCCGTCACCGCCAACGGCAAGATCGACTACCAGGCGCTCGGCAACCCCTACCGCCGCGCCGCGCCAACCCAAGCCCCCATCCAACAGCCAGTCGTGTCGGCGAAGCCCCGTGCCGGAGCCGCGTCGGGGAGCCTCGGGCCGCTCGTCGAGTCGGCCGGGCGGCGCGGACTCGGGGTCACCATCACCGTCACGCCGGGCTCCCTCGCACCCGGCGAGGCGCTGCTGGCCGCCGCCGACTGGGCCCGCGAGATCCGTGAACATGCTGCCGCGTCCGGGATGGCGGTGACCGAGCGGCTGCCCGACGCCGGCCTGCTGGCCATCGACCTCGCTGGCACGACCCAGGTCAACTCGGTGGCGCCGCGGCCAACGCCGTCGCCGGAGGCACCCGTCGCCGCTCCGCCGCCGCGTCGAGCAGAGCCCCAGTCACCCGATCCCGAGATCGAGCGCGCCGTGGCCGGGATCATCGGTGATCTGCTCAAGGCGCCGGTTGACACGACAACGCCGTTCTTCCGGCTCGGCGCGACATCGCTGACTCTGGTGCTCGCCCATCGCCGGCTCGCCGCGGACATGGCGCCGGATCTGACAGTGGTCGACCTGTTCGCGAATCCCACGGTCCGCGACCTGGCGCTGCTGATCACGCGACAGCGGCCCGGCACGCCACCGGCCGAGCCCGACCCGCCCACCGAACCCGGTCCGTCCGCGCCGCCAGATCGTCCGGACGCCGGCGCCCGCAGGCGAACGGCCCGCGCGCTCGCGGGCGAGGTGGCCCGGTGACTCTGATCGCGGTCACCGCGGTTGCCTGCCGGTTTCCCGGCGCGTCCGACGTGGAGCAGTTCTGGTCGCTGCTGCGTGACGGACGGGACGGGCTGCGCCGGTTCACAGACGACGAGCTCGATGCGCGCGGCGTCCCGGCAGCCCTGCGCCGTCACCCCGACTACGTGCCGGTCGGCGGCATCGTCGACGGGCAGGACCTGTTCGACCCGCTGCCATTCGGGCTGACCGACGCCGAGGCCGCGCTGATGGACCCGCAGCAGCGGCTGTTCCTGGAGTGCGCCTGGCAGGCGCTGGAACAGGCCGGGCACGGCGGCGGCGCTGGCGTGGACTCGGTCGGCGTGTTCGCAGGCGCCATGCACAGCTCATACCTGACCAGCAACCTCGCGGGCCGGTGGGACCCGACCGGCGGCGGGCTCGACCCCATCGGCAGCCTGCAGACCGCGATGTCGACCCAGGCCGACTACCTGCCGCTGCACGTGGCCTACCGGCTGAACCTGACCGGGCCGGCACTGTCCGTCAACACCACCTGCTCCACCTCGCTGGTGGCGGTGCACTACGCCGCGCAGTCGCTGCTGGCGGGGGAGTGCGACATGGCGCTCGCCGGCGGCGTGTCGCTGATCGTGCCCCAGGGCCACGGCTACCGGTACGTGTCCGACGGCATCTTCTCCGTCGACGGGCGGACGCGCCCGTTCTCCGCCGAGGGCACCGGGATCGTGTACTCCCAGGGTGTCGGCGCGGCCGTGCTGCGCAGGCTGGACGACGCCCTTGCCGACGGCGACCCGGTGCTCGCCGTGCTGCACGGCAGCGCGGTCAACAACGACGGCGCCGACAAGGCCGGGTTCACCGCCCCGTCGGTGCGCGGGCAGGCCCGTGTCATCGCCGAAGCCCTCGCGGTGGCCGAACTCGACCCGCACGACATCGGCTACGTGGAGACGCACGGCACCGGCACCCGCCTCGGCGACCCGATCGAGGTCGCCGCACTGCGCAGGGCCTTCGGCGAGCACGGCCCGGCCTGGTGCCGGCTCGGCTCGGTCAAGAGCAACATCGGCCACGCCAACTCCGCCGCCGGCATCGCCTCATTCATCAAGACCGTGCTCGCCGTGCGGGAGCAGACCCTGCCCGCGTCGCTGCACGCCCACCCGCTCAACGACCAGCTCGGCCTGGCGAACTCCCCGTTCGAGGTGGTGACCGAGACCCGGGCGTGGGACACGGCGCCGCACGCGGGCGTCAGCGCCTTCGGCATCGGCGGCACCAACGCGCACGTGCTGCTCGGCCCGCCACCCACCCGGCCCAACCCGGAACCCGATCCGCGCCCGCAGGTACTGGTGTTCTCCGCGCACGAGCGGTCCGCGCTCGACGCGGCCACCCGACCGCCCGCCGTTCAGCCGGTTGCCGACCTCGCCCACACCCTGCAGTCCGGCCGGACCCACTTCCGCCACCGGGTCGCGGCGGTGGCGCAGGCCGACGGCACGGTACTGATGCTCGACCCTGCAAGCAGGTCTTCGGTGCCGATGCTCGACCCTGCAAGCAGGTCTTCGGTGCGGTTCGGTGCGCCCGCGGTCGCCGACGCGCCGCCCAGAGTCGTGTTCGCCTTCCCCGGCGGCGGCAGCCAGCACGCGGGGATGGGCGCGGACCTGTACGCCGCGGAGCCGGTGTTCGCCCAGTGCGTCGACGAGTGCGCGGCCCTGTTCGACGGCGATGTCCGGGAGGTGATCCTGGGTGGCGACAAGGCTTCCGCCGAGGCCGCGGCCACCGGGCTGCCCGCGTTGTTCACCGTGTGCGTGGCGACCGCCCGCCTGCTGATCTCGTGGGGCGTCCAGCCGGACGTGCTGCTCGGTCACAGCCTCGGCGAGTACGCCGCCGCGGTCGTCTCCGGGGCCCTCACGTTGGCAGAGGCCGCGCGGCTGGTCGCGGTCCGCTCGGTGGCAATGGGGCGGGCCGCCGGTGGCGGGGCAATGCTCGCCGTTCCTCTCGGCGAGACCGCGCTCGGTCCCGTCCTGGCCGAGCACCCGCAGGTGGATCTGGCGGTGATCAACGCACCGGACGCGTGCGTGGTGTCCGGGCCCGCGGGCGCGGTGGACGCCCTCGCCGCGGCCCTGGCCACGCGCGGGGTGCGGGCGACGCGCCTGCGCCTGGACTCCGCGGCCCACTCCCGGCTCATCGATCCCGCGCTCGGTCCGATGCGGGATGCGGTGCGGGGTCTGGCCGCCGGCACTCCCTCGGTGCCGGTGGTCAGCTCCCTGACCGCGGCCCAGGTCGGTGGCGAGTTCGCCGATCCGGAGCACTGGGTGCGGCAGCTACGTGAACCGGTGCGGTTCTCCACCGCGCTCACCGCCGCACTGGACCAGCCCCGCCGCACGGTGCTCGTGCAGATCGGTCCCGGGGCCGCGCTGGCGGCCCTGGCCCGCGCGCACACCGTCGCGCATCTGGCCGCGACCCTCACCACCTTCGCCACCGACGACTCCGGCGCCGACCTCGCCGCGGCCCGCGCCGCCGTCGGTGAGCTGTGGGCGCACGGCGTCGCCGTGGACTTCGCCGCCCTGCACCGGCCCGGCCGCCGCCGTGTCGCCGCACCCGGTTACGCCTTCCAGCGGCGCCGACTCTGGGTGGATCCCGCGCCTACCGGGTCCACTGTGGACGTCGAACTTCTGCAAGTTCCCGTGTGGCATCAGCAACCCCCGCTGCCGCTCGGTCGCGTGACCGGCCGCTGGCTGGTGACCGGCGCAGGCGGTTCGCCGGTTGCTGCTGCCCTTGCCGCGGCGGGCGCCGAGGTGGTCGCGGCGGACGCTGAGGCCGGCGAACGTCCGGTGCGCGGCGCCGTCATCGTGGCCGGTGCGGACGCCGATCCCGCCGACGTGCGGACCGCGGTTCTCGACCATGCCGCGTTGGCCGCCCAGCTCGCCCGGCTCGACTCGCGCCCGGAGGTCCTGCTCCAGGTCACCGTCGGCGCCTGCCGGGTGGACACCACGGACGTCCCCGCACCAACGGCGGCCGCCGCTCGCGCGCTGCCGAGGGTGATCGCCCAGGAGACGCCCGGTCTGGCCTGGCGCACTCTCGACGTCACCGACGCGGCTGGCGCCGGCGCGGCGGTGGTGGCAGAACTGGCCGACCTGCTCGCGCCGGACGCCCGGCCGGGCGCCGAGGTGGCCGTGCGCGGCGGCACCCGTTTCCTGCGCACGCTCGCGCCGTGGCCGGTCGAGCCGGCGTCACCGCCGGGCGGGACCGCGCTCATCCTCGGCGGCCTCGGTGACGTCGGCCTGACGATGGCGGAACACCTGGCCCGCAACGGGATGCGGGTCATGCTCACCTCCCGGTCCGGCAACGACCCGGAGCGCGCGACGGCGGTGCGGACCCTCATCGAGCGCGGCTACGACGTCACTGTCCGGGTCGCCGACGCCGCCGACGAGACCGCCACCAGGGCGCTCCTCACCGAGTCCACTGTGGACCTTGTGGTGCACGCCGCGGGGGTGGTGGCCACCGCCGACCTGCGGCCCATGCGTGCGGTCAGTGCCGAGCAGGTCGACGGGCACGTGCACGCCAAAGTGCGGGGCGTGCGGGCGTTGCGTGCGGCGATCGACGCGCTGCCCGCCGACGCCCGCCCGAAGACCGTGCTGCTCATGTCGTCGGCCGGCACGCTTGTTGGCGGCATCGGGACCGGCCCGTACTCGGCGAGCAACGCCTACCTCGACGCGATCGCCGAACAACAGTCGACAGTGGACGGAACGCGGTGGGTGAGCGTGGTGTGGGACGCGTGGAAGGTCGGCCCGCTCGGTGTCGAGCGCGAGGTCAACCTCGACTTCGCACTCGACGCGGCGACCGGCATGGCGGCTCTCGACAGCGTGCTCACCGCCTGCCGCGCGGGCACCGCGCCACCGGTCGTCGCCGTGTCCACCACCGACCTTCGCGTGCGGATGCGCCGGGCCGCCGCCGCGGTGGCGACCGTTCCCGCCGAAGCCATGGGCGACCTGAGTCCGGTGGAGTCCGTTGTCGCGGCGATGTGGTCGGAGCTGTTCGGCGTGCCGGTTGCCGACGCGGACGCCGACTTCTTCGCGTTGGGCGGGCATTCGCTGGTAGCCACCAGGATGCTCGCCGCGCTCGGCGAGCGGTACGGCACCCGCCTCGGGCTGCGCGACCTGCTCGCGCACCCCACCATCGCCGCGCTCGCCGCGCACCTGGCCGCCCACACGGGAGACACCGCGCCGGCCAACCCCGTGCCCGTTGCCGACGGTGGAATGGACGCCGACGGCACCTTCCCCATGACCCGGGTGCAGCACGCGTACTGGGTCGGCCGCGACGGCGGTTACCGGCTCGGTGGCACCGCATGCCACTTCGCCCTCGAGTACGACTGCCCCGACCTGGACCTGGACCGGTACGAACAGGCATGGAACCGCGTCATCGCACGGCACCCGCTGCTGCGCGCGATCGCGACCCGCCATGGCCGCATGCAGGTGCTCGACCACGTCCCGCGCTACCGCATCCGCACCATCGACCTCGCCGCCGACGCGCACGGGGAACAGCGGCTGAACCGCTTGCGGGAGCAGGTCTTCCACCAGCCCGGCCCCTCGGACCGCTGGCCGCTGGTCCAGGTACGGGCGGCCCGGCTGCCCGGCGGCCGGGTCCGGCTGTTCCTCGGCGTCGACGTGCTGGTGTGCGACGCGGCCAGCTACTGGATCATCGACCGCGAGCTGCGGCACTGGTACGAGCACCCCGACGCCGATCTGCCCGATCTCGGCGTCACGTTCGCCGACTGTGTCGCCGCGCTCGCCGCCCGCCGGGACACCCCGGACTGGCAGCGCTCCGCGGACTACTGGCGGGCACGCCTCGACACCATCCCGAACGCGCCCGCCCTGCCGGTGGACACCGGGGTCGAGCAGGCCCGGTTCGTGCGGCGTGCCGCCCGGCTCGACCGCGGCGAATGGTCCGCGCTGCAGGCCGCCGCCGCGGCGCACGGCGTCACCCCGACGGCCGCTCTGCTCGCCGCCTACACCGAGACGCTGGCGAACTGGAGCGGGGACAACAGGTTCAGCCTCACCGTGACATTGTTCGACCGGCCGGTGATCCACGACGGCGTCGACTCGGTGGTCGGTGACTTCACTTCGCTGCTCCTGCACGAGGTCCGCCACCCTGCCGATGGGGGCTTCGCCGAGCACGCCGCCCGCACCCAGGCGGTGTTGTTCACCGACCTGGACCATCGCGAGTTCTCCGCGCTCGACGTGCTGGCCGAACGCGGTGCCCGCACCGGCACGGTCGGCTCGGTGCCGGTCGTGTTCACCAGCGCGCTCGGACTCGCCGACGTCATCGGCGGCGACCACGACCTGGAATGGGTCGGCGAGCAGGTCGGCGCGCTCAGCCAGACCCCGCAGACCTGGCTCGACCATCAGGTGCTCGAGCAGCGCGGCGAGCTGCTGGTGCAGTGGGATGCGCTGGAGCCGGTGCTGCGCCCCGAGGACGTCGACCACGTCTTCGCGGCGTACACCGCGCGGCTGCGTGGGTTGACCGACCCGAACTCCTGGGACCGGTGCCCGGACGAGGACATCGCCATCACCCTGCGCGAGGGCACCGGCGCGCGCACCCTGTTCCTCGTCCACCCGTCCGGCGGCGATGTGCTCTGCTACGGCGGCCTGGCCCGCGCCCTCGACGAGCGGGTCACGTTGGTCGGGATCACCGACCCAGGTCTCGCCGGGCACCCGGCGCCCACCGACCTGACCGCGCTCGCCCACCGCTACGCCGCGGTCCTGCGCCGAATGCAGCCGACCGGGCCGTACCTGCTGGGCGGCTGGTCGATGGGCGGCAGCCTCGGGCAGGAGCTCGCGTGCGTGTTGTACGAACAAGGTCAGCGCGTCGAACTTCTGGTGATGCTCGATTCCAACGACCCCACCCACATCACCCCGGCGAGCGGTGACGGCGAGGTTCTCGCGCGCCATCTCGGCGCGCTGGAGGCGTATCTCGGCGTGGACCTCGGCGTCGGCAGCCCGGAAGAGCGGGCCGCGTTCCGTACCGAGGAGCCGGAGCGGCGGTGGGCACTCGCCGCCGAACGGCTGCGCGGGCACCGGCTGCTGGGCGCCCGCGAAGATCCGCGCGACCGGGTCGCGGTGTTCGCCCGCCACCTCGCGGGGCTTGCCGCCCATCGACCCCGCCGGCATCCCGACCCGGCCACCCGCACGGTGCTGTTGCGCGCCGACCGTCCCGCCGGCCGCAACAGCGGCATCGGCATGGGCGTCGACGACACCCCGCCCGGCCTGCCCGACCTGGGCTGGTCGGTCCACCTCGCCGGCCCGGTCGAGGTCACCGGCGTGGCCGCCGACCACTACTCGCTGATGCGTCCACCGGTCATCGCCACCGTCGCCGCGGTCCTCAACGCCGCGCTGGCCCCCTACCTGTGATCACTCCTTCGAAAGGCACGAACCAGATGAACCGACACCACACGGTGTCTCGCGGCGTCGCCATGTTCGCCGCGCTCGCACTCGCCGCCGGATGCGTGTCGGGCGCGGACCCGGCCGGCTCCGGCGCCCCGTCGGACACGTTGCGCTATGTCGCGGTCGGTGCCGCCGCCTCGGCCACGAACGACCCGCACGGCGGCATCCTCAACCAGTCCGACCTGGTGCGCTTCGCACTGACCTACGACGTGCTCGCCAAGCCGGGCGCCGACGGTGAGACCGAGCTGCGGCTGGCCGAGTCCATCACCCCGGACGCGGCGCTGACCCACTGGACGGTGCGGCTGCGCACCGACGCCACGTTCACCGACGGCCAGCCCGTGGCGGCCGCCGACGTGCTGTTCTCGTTGCGCCGCCTGCACACCAAGTCGGCGGAGAACTTCGGCCGCATGCAGATGTTCGACCTCGACGCGGCGAAGGTGGTCGACCAGCACACCGTCGAGCTGGTCACCACCAAGCCCTACGCCGAGGTGCCGCGCGCGCTGGAGTCGGTGACCTTCGTCGTGCCCGACGCCACCACCGACTTCACCAAGCCGGTGGTCGGCTCCGGTCCGTTCCGGATGACCGGCGGCACCCCGGAAGCCGCCGTGCTCGAGCGCAACGACCGGTGGTGGGGTTCGGCGCCGGCGTTGCGCCGTGTCGAGATCCGCGCCGTCGCCGACCCCCAGGCCAGGGCACAGGCCGTGCTGTCCGGGCAGGCCGACGTGGCGGCGAGCGTCAACCCCGCCACCGCGAAACAGGTTGACGGCAACGCGGAATTCGCCGTCGTGCACCGCGAGGCGATCACGCTGTACCCGTTCGTCATGCGGTTGGACCAGCCGCCCTTCGACGACAACCGCGTGCGCGCGGCCGTCAAGCTGGCCGCCGACCGGGAAGCCCTGGTGGACAAGGTGTTCCTCGGCTACGGTCGCACCGGCAACGACCTGATCACCCCGGCAGACCCGAGCAGCCCCGACCTGCCCGCCCGCACCCGCGACCTCGACCGGGCCCGGCAACTGCTCGCCGATGCCGGCCACGCCGACGGCCTCACCCTCACCCTGCACACCACGACCTCCTATCCCGGCATGGACACCGCCGCGCTGCTGTTCGCCGAGCAGCTCGGCGAGATCGGGATCGACGTCGAGGTCAAGACCGCGCCGCCGGACACCTACTGGACCGAGGTGTGGGGCAAGGAGGCCTTTTACGTCGGCTTCTTCGGCGGCATCCCGTTCCTGGACGTGGCCAGGGTGTCGCTGCTCTCCGGCGGACCCACCAACGAGACCGGCTGGCAGCGGCCCGACTGGGACGCGGGCTTCGACGCCGCGCTCGCCACCGCCGACCCCGCCGAGCGAACCCGCATGCTCGGCGCGCTGCAGACCACACTGCGCGACGAGGGCGGGTACCTGGTGTGGGGCGCGGGTGACGGGCTCGACCTGACCCGCACGGGTGTCGACGGGCTGCCCACCGGACCGGGATTCGAGAGCAGCTTCATCGAACGCACCCGCCTCACCGCCTGATGCCCCGTCTCCTCGCCCGGTCCGCGCTGGTGCTCGCGGCGGTGGCGGTGCTGGTGTTCCTCGCCACCGCCTTGTTGCCCACCGACGCGGCGCGGGCCCGCACGGGAGGTCGGGCGGGTGCCGCCGACCTGGCCGCACTGCGTGCGGAACTGGGACTTGATCGTCCATTGTGGACTAGAATTGCCGGGTGGGCGACCGGACTGGTGCGCGGAGACCTCGGCACGTCGCTGGTCAGTGGTCGCCCGGTGGCCGACCTGCTCGGCGCACGCCTGCCCGCCACGCTCGCGTTGATGGCAGCGGCGGCGTTGGTGGCTGTGCCGCTGCTGCTGGTGGGCGCGTGGGCGGCGGGCCGGCGGCCACGGACGGCCGCGCCCGTTCTCGTCGCGGTGGCGGCGGTCCCGCAGGTGGTGGTCGCGGCGGGGCTCGTCGCGGTGTTCGCCGGGGCACTGCGGTGGTTTCCGGCCGTGTCGTTCGTGCCGGTGTCCGGGTCGGTGTGGGATCGACCGTCGTCGCTGGTGCTGCCCGCGGTGGCGCTGGCGGTGCCGGCGGCCGCGTTCGGCGCCGGGCTGCTCGGTGGCGCGGTCGCGGACGCCTTGGCGCTGCCCCATGTGCGGGCGGCCCGGGTCCGTGGGTTGCCGGAGCCGCTGATCCTGGTCCGGCACGTGCTGCCCCGGCTGGTGCCCGCGTCGCTGCGCGTGACGACGCTGGTGGCGGCGGGCATGCTCGCGTCCAGCGCGCTGGTGGAGACCGTCTTCGGTTACGCGGGCCTGGGTGAGCTGCTGGTCGGCGCGGTGTCCACAGGGGACTCCCCGGTGGTGCAGGCGATCGCGGTGCTCTCGGGTGCGGTCGTCGTGGTGTGCCTCGCGGTGGCTGACGTCGCGGCGAGGTCGCGATGAGGCTCGTCTTCTTGGCCGTGCTGGCGGTGGCGTGCGCGGGCGGGTTGCTGGCGCCGCACGATCCGGCGGCTGTGGTCGGACCGGCGTGGGCCCCGCCGGGTGCCGCCGTGCCGCTGGGGACCGACGCGCTCGGCCGCGACGTGCTGTCGCGGGTCCTGGCCGGTGGGTTGGCGCTGACACTCGTCGCAGCCCTGGCCACGGCCTGCGCCTGCGCGGTCGGGCTCGGGTGGGGCCTGGTCGCGGGGTGGACCGGCCGCGCCGGGACGGTCGTGGCCGACGTGCTGCTCGCGGTGCCGTTTCTTGTCCTGGCGCTGCTGTTCGCGGTGACGCTGCCCGGCTGGGCCGCGGTGGTGGTAGGCACGATCTGTGGCGGCGCACCGCTGACCATGCGGGTGGTGCGGGACCTGACTGGGCAGGCCAGGACGACCGGGTACGTCGAGGCAGCGCTCGGTATCGGCGAGTCCACCGTCGCCGTGCTGGGCCGGGAGGTCCTGCCCTCGATCGCCCGCTATGCCGTCGCCGACGCCGCGCTGCGGTTCGTGGTGGCGCTGCAGCTGGCGTCTGCCTTGGCGCTGCTGGGTTTCGGTCCGCAGCCGCCCGCGCCGGACTGGGGGTTGATGCTGCGGGAGAACCTGCCCGGCGCGGCGCTGAACCCGGCCGGCCTACTCGCTCCGGCGGTGGCCCTGGCCGTCCTGTCGCTCGCGGTCGCCATCGCGGGCCACGGTGCCGTCGCGTCACCACGGCCGCCCAGGCCGGCCGCAGGGGACAGCGCGCGTGCGCCGGATCCCGGCCTGACCGTGACCGGTCTGTCCGTTGTGGACAGTGCGGGCCGGTCGCTGCTGTCGGACTTCTCGCTGCGGGTCGCGCCGGGGGAGGTGGTCGCGCTGGTCGGGCCGTCCGGCGCGGGCAAGACGACCGCGGTCCGGGCCGCGCTCGACGCACTCGACGATGGGGCGGTTCGGGTGGCGGGAACCGTGCGCTGGCAAGGAGAACCGGTGCGGCCGGGCCGGGCTGCCCGGCGCTGGCGGCGGGCGCGTGTCGGGTTCCTCGACCAGGATCCGGCCGGCACCCTGGACCCGCGCCACACCGTCGCGAGGACCCTCGGCGCGGACGGCATGGCCGTACTGGCCGAACTCGGGGTCGACCCCTCGGTGTACGGCCCGCGGCTGCCGCACACCCTCTCCGGCGGGCAGGCCCGGCGTGTCGCCCTGGCCCGCGCCCTTGCCGGGGCACCGGCTGTGCTGGTCCTCGACGAGCCGACCAGCGGTCTCGACCCCGACGCCGTCGACCGCGTGGTCCGAGCGATCGCCGCCGATCCTGACCGCGTCACCGTGCTCATCTCGCACGACCGGGCCGCGGTGGCGCGGATCGCCGACCGCGTGCTCACCATCGGGGCCGACGCCGCACCCCGAACGGCCGCGCGGACCCGATCCCGCTCCGTCCACGACGAGGTGCTCGTCGTGGACGGGCTCCGGGTGCGCCGGGCCGCGACCGTCGTCCTCGACGGCGTCGATTTCCGTGTGGCGGCAGGGGAAATGGTCGCCGTGGTGGGGGAGTCGGGCGCCGGGAAGTCGACGCTCCTGCGTGCGCTGGTGGGGCTGGTGCGTCCCGAGGCGGGCGAGATCCGGTTAGGCGGGCGGGCGTTGCCGCCCGCGGTGCGCGACCGTGATCGCGCGGACCTGCGCGCGGTGCAGTTCTTGGCGCAGGACCCGGCGGCCGCGCTCAACCCGGCCCACACCGTGCGCACCGCGCTTGCGCGGCCGTTGCGCCGGCTTCCCCGGCACGCCGCCCGTGCCCAGGTACCGGGCCTCCTGGCGAGAGTGGGCCTGCCCCCCGACATCGCGGACCGCCGGCCGCGAGGCCTGTCCGGCGGGCAGCGGCAGCGGGTCGCGCTCGCCCGTGCCCTGGCGGCCGACCCGGCCGTGCTGCTGGCCGACGAGCCGACCGCCGCACTCGACCACGCGACCGCCGCCGATGTGCTGGACCTGCTCGATGACCTGCGCGACACCGGTCTCGCGGTCGTGGTCGCTACGCATGATCCCGCCGTCGCTGTGCGCGCTGACCGCATTGTGCGGATCGCGGCGGGTGCCCTCACTGACGACCGATCGGAGCCGACCTGTGTCCCCTGACCAGACCGCCGACCTGGCCGCGCTGTTGGCCGACCACCCGTGGATCGCCGCCGCCGTGGCCGACGGCGCCGGTCTTCGCCTGCGGCCCAGTCGCGTGGCTACCGCTGTACGCCCGGTGCCGGGACCGCTGATCGCCGAGTACCTGGAGCACTGGGGTGAGGTCTACGACTTCACTTACGGCGCCGCGGCGGGCCGGCACGCGGAGGATCTGGACCTGTCCGGCTGGCGTGCCTCGGACACCGGCGAGCCGTTCTCGGTCGAGCACATGGCCGACTGGGTGGACCGCGCCGTGGACCTCGTCCTCGCTACCCGGCCCCGGTATGTGCTGGAGCTGGGCTGCGGTACCGGTCTGCTCGCCCACCGCCTTCGGCCGCACCTGGCCGGTTATGTGGGCACCGACGTGGCCCAGTCCGCCGTCGATCGCCTCGCCGCCACCGACGACACCACCTGCGCCTACGCCCTGGCCGCCGCGCACGAGGTCGCGACACCGGTCGTGCGGAACGCGATGGCGCGGGCGGGGTTTCCCGCGGCGGGACCGGACTGCGTGCTGGTCAACTCCGTGACCCAGCATTTCCCGAACGTGGCTTACCTGACCGGGATGGTCGTCGACGCGATCGGTCTGCTCGCTCCCGGCGGCACACTCGTGATCGGCGACATCCGGCACGCCGGCCTGCTGGCGGCGCACTCCCGGTGGATCGAGGCCGCCGTCGACCCCGACCCGACGACCCTGGCGCGACGGGTCCGCGACCGCGCCGACCGCGATGACGAGCTGAACGTCGACCCCGCCACCCTGGCCGTGGCGGCGACGGGCGCGGGCCGGCCGGTCCGCATCAGCGTGCATCCCAAGGCGCTGCGGGCCGACACCGAGCTGACCCGCTACCGCTTCGACGCCGTGCTACACGTGGACACCCCGGGCTCCACGCGCCCGGGGAACCAGCCGTGGCGAGGGCTCGCGGACCTGCTGACCGTCGTCGACGCGGGAGCGCCCGTCCGCATCGAGGACATCCCCAACCGGCTCCTGACCGACAGACCTGGTGGTGTCACCGCGCGCGAACTGCGCGACGCCCTCGCCGGCCGGGACGCCACCGTCCTGCTCGACGTGCGGGACCCCACGCGGCTGGCGGTCGCCGCGCCCGCCTCGGTCGCGGCCGACCCGGTCGCCGAGGTGGCCAAGCGGGTCCCGGTCGCGCACGAGCCGTTCCCCGCCTTCGTCAGCCGGCGCCTCGGCGAACTCGCCCGCACCACCCTGCGCCGCCATCGCCCCGGCGCCACTCTGCCCACGATCACCGTCGACAGCGACCCGCTCGCCGCGGCCGCGGCCGCAGCCGACGCGGCCGTCGACGCCGGGGATGCCCGGCGCATGCCCGCGTTCCTCGACGACCTCGACCGGGTCGCCCTGCTGGCCATGTCCGCCACCCTCGGCCGGTGTTGGCCGGACGACGATCCCCGCACACCGGCGGAGATAACCGACGCGCTGAACGTCGCGCCGCGGCACCGCTGGATCGTGCGCCGCTGGCTCGCCGCGCTGGTCGACGCCGGCATGCTCACCGACGACGGGCACGGCTACCGGGACCTGCGCCCGGTCTCCCGCACCGACCTGGACGCCGCGACCAAGGACATCGACCGCGCCCGCCGCGGCCTCGGCTACCCGCCCGAGCTGACCCGGTTCTTCCAGACCGCGATCCTGTACCTGCCAGAACTGTTGCGCGACGAGGTCGCGCTCCAGGCGCTGCTGTTCGCCGACGGGGAGACCGACACCGCCGAGGGCGCCTACCGCGACAACACCGTCAACCGCTACGTCAACGCCGCCGCGGCGAACCTCGTCCGGGCACATGCCGACACGCTCCCGGCGGGTCGGACGGTCCGCGTCCTCGAGGTCGGCGCTGGGGTCGGCGGCACGACCGCGGACGTCCTGTCCGCGCTTGCGAACCTGCCACTGGACTACCTGTTCACCGACGTCTCCCGGTTCTTCCTCGACGACGCGCGGGAGCGGTTCGCCGGTGTGGAAGGCCTGCGGTTCGGCACGTTCGACATCGACACCGGTGAACACCTCGCCGACCGGGACGTCGTCCTCGGCGCCAACGTGCTGCACAACGCGCGCGACATCGGCGCCACCCTGCGCGGGCTGCGCGAGCTACTCGTCCCCGGCGGCCTGCTGGTGTTCGTGGAGACGACCCGCGAGATCCGCCAGATCCTGACCTCGATGCAGTTCCTCATGTCCGCGCGCCCCGGCCACGAGCGGCCGGGAGCGGGCGACGCGCGGGCGGGCACCGACCGCATCTTCCTCACCGCCGCGGAGTGGGCCGCTGAGCTGGCGGCCGCCGGGTTCGACCCGCTCGGCTGCCTGCCCGCGCCCGGCCACCCGCTGCACCCGGTCGGCGTCCAGGTCTTCGCGGCGGGCCGCCCGCCCGCGTGAAGAGGCGGGCGGCCCGCACGGTCACGCTTCGGGGAACACGACACCCAGATCGGCGCGGAACATGTCGGTCTCCATCCACAGCGCCGCCCGCACCCCGTCCCCGGCGCCCAGCACCACCAGAGTGGTCGCGTCCGGGACTGCCGGAAGCTTGGCCATGTCGCCGACTGCGGCCACCCCCGGCACGGTCGTCTGCTGCGTCTCGTCCACCCTGATCGTGCCGTCCGGCAACACCTCGCAGCCGAGTTGCTCGGCCAGGCCCGAGTGCTGACGCGTCGGCGCGCGGTGGAAGATCGCCTCCCGGCGCAACATGCTGGCGTCGTCGAAGTGAATGGTGAGGTCGTCGACGTCGCCGGTGATCTCCCGGATCGGCTTGTCCACGATCGGCAGCTCGCGCACCGCCACGGCCGAGGCCACCGGCGCCGGGAACTCCATCGGGCCGTCGGTGCACAGCACCACGTCTTTGCTGAACCGGTCGCCGAGGTAGAGCGCGAGCATGGCCTCCATCGGCTGTCGGGTCACCACCGCCAGGGTCTTGTCGCCGGCCTCCCAGCCATGGCAGAACGGGCAGTGGAACACACTGCGGCCGAACCGCTCCGCGAGGCCGGGAATGTCATACGGCTCGTCGACCTGCCCGGTGGCCAGCACGATCCGCCGTCCGTGGACGACGTCCCCGTCCGCCAGTTCGACCTCGAACGCCTCCTTGGCGCCGCGTGCGGCCATCGCGAGACCCGGCCGCACCTCCACGCCGGGATAGGCCGCCAGCTCATCGCGGCCCAACGCCAGCAACCGCTGCGGTGGGAAACCGTCGCGGCTGAGGTACATGTGCATCTCCGCCGCGGGAGCGTTGCGGGGCGCGCCGCCGTCCACCACCAGTACCGACCGTCGCTGCCGGCCGAACACCAGCGCCGCGCTGAGTCCGGCCGGCCCACCTCCGACCACAACGATGTCGTACACCGTGGTCACCTCCATCCTGTGATACAACGATAATCATGTTCGACAACGATCCATGGCTGCGTAGGCTCACCGCGCCCACAGCGCCCCGGCTGCGTCTGGTGTGCCTGCCGCACGGCGGCGCCGGCGCCTCGGTCTTCGCGCCGTGGGCCGAGCACGTGCCCGCCGACGTCGAACTGCTCGCCGTGCGCTACCCCGGTCGCGAGGACCGCTGGGGTGAGTCGTTCCCGCGGGATCTCGGCGAGGTGGTCGCCCGGTTCGTCGCCGCGCTGCGTTCGCTGCCCGCGCTGCCGTTCGTCCTTTTCGGACACAGCCTGGGCGCCGCGGTCGCACATGAGACAGCCCAACGGCTGTGTGCGTTGGGCCGGCCATTGCCGGTGCGGCTGGTGGTCTCTGGCAGGGAGGCGCCCCAGGACGAGCGTGGCGGGGACGTGCACCGCCGCGGCGACGACGGCCTGCTGGCCGAGCTGCACCGTCTCGGCGGCGCCGGCTCGGAAGTGCTGGCCGATCCCGGCATGCGCGCGGTGGTGACCGAGTGCGTGCGGGAGGACTACCGGTTGGTGGAGACGCACCAGGGCTGGAGCACAAACCCTTTGCCGGTGCCCATTTCGGCGTTCGTCGGTGACCGCGACCCCGATCTCGACCCGGACGGCGCGGCCCGCTGGGCGGCGCTGACCACAGTGGACTTTCGGCTGGCAGTCTTTCCCGGTGACCACTTCTACCTGACCGCGCAACCGGATCGGGTCGCCGCCGCGGCGCTGTCCCATCTCTAGCACCGGCGCCACGCCAGCATCCCCGGCGGTACGTCCGGCACCGGTTCACAGCCCGCGTCGCGCAGCTCGGTGTGCAGGGTGTCGTCGGCGACCACGAACGACGGGAACGACACCGTCTCCTCGGAGACGAGCCGTTCCCGCTCGTGCACGCGGTAGGTCATCGTCCACACGAGACCATCGCCGTCCACGACCGCCCCGGCCACCGTGTCGTACCGGTGGCGCCCGAGCGTGCGCCCCGGGATCACGGTCGCGGGCACGGACACGGGCTCCTGTGGCGCCTGCACGTCGGCGACGACGAGACCGCCGACCCGTAGCCGCGGCACCCAGCGCGCCCACAGCGCTTGCCGGTCGGCGGGGGAGAAGTGGGTGAGCACATGCAGCAGCACCACGGCGTCCAGCGGTCCGTCGACCTCGGCGGTGAGGGCGCTCTCCGGAAGCACTGTGACCGGCGGGTCGTCGAGCGCCGCCAGTCGGGTGGTGAGGGCGGCACGCATCACCGGCGCCGGCTCGACGGCGAACACCTCCCCGCCCGGCGGCAGCCTCGCCAGCAGCGTCTCGGTGAACAGGCCGGTGCCCGAACCGATCTCCAGCACACGTGCCGCGCCGTCGAGCAGCTTGCCCAGCGCCGCGCGCACCGAGTCGCGCTGGGCGGCGGGAAAGATCAGGTCGTAGTACTGGGCGTTGACGGCGTAGCCGTCCACCCCGGACGTGTCGGTCATCGATCAGTGGTCCTTCGGTGTCGGCAGTTCCAGTCCGGTCACGAGGTCGTCCGCGTCGAGCAGCGCGGCGGTCCGGTGGGGGTCGAGCACGTCGGCGGCGTGATGGACGCCGGCGGGCACCCGGCCCGCCAGGATCTCGGCGGCGGCGGCCGCGGCGACCACGCCGCTGAGCTCGTAGGAGTCGGGCGTGCGCAGCAACACCCTGCGGCTGGTACCGCCCGAACCGGCGAGCGGGCGGGCGTTGGCGAGCACGGCGTAGTACCTGCCGCTCTCCTCGACGTCGCGGCGGGCCGCGTCGACCACGGCGCCGACGTGCGCCGCCACCGGTCCGGTGTCCGCCCACGCGGCCGCCAGAACGGCGGGCAGGTTCTCCGTCGCGTAGACGGTGTAGCTGCGCAGCTCGGCCACACCGAAGGCCCCGGCCAGCCTGACCATCTCGGTCGAGAGGAACGGCCAGGCGTGCACCCGGCCGAGGAACCCCGGCAGCGTGACCGACCGCAGCGGGCCGAGCGCGTGCTCCGCGATCCGCCCGTCGCGCCAAGCCGCCAGTGCGTGGCCGAACCGTGGGCCCCTGGTCAGCAACGCGTCCATCGCGGACAGCGGTCCGATCTCGACCGCGCCGCCGACGTAGACGTCCAACCTGCCGATCGGACCCGCGTCGGCGAGCAGCCGGGGGAGCAGGCCCGACAGCCCCGGCATCAGCCCGGCGGAGAACACCGCCGGGAGCCGGGCGAGCCCTGCCGGCAGACCGTCGGTCAATGCGTCCATGGCCACGGCGTCACCGGCGGCGTCCACGTAGCCGGCGCCCGCCGCGAGCGCCGCTCGCGCGACGGTGTCCAGCACCTGGTACGAGGGTCCGGCGCAGTTGACCACCACCGCGCAGCCCGCACAGAACGCCGCGAGCGCGGCAGCGTCGGCCAGGTCCACCCGCACGGCGTCGGCCGCACCCGAGACAGCCTTCGCCCGCGCAAGGTCCCGGCCGCCGACCCGCACCGGGTGCCCGGCAGCCGCGAGCCGGTCGACGGTCACCCGGCCGACCGCGCCCGCTCCGCCGAGCACCCCGACCAGCTCGGTCACGGGGTCGCCCCGCGCGTGGCCAGCGCGGCGGCCACGCCGGCCACGGTCGGCGAGGCCAGGAAGTCCCGCACCGGCACCCGCGTGCCCACCTGCTTGACCAACCGCGCCAGCGCACGCACCGCCAGCAGCGAGTCGCCACCGAGCGCGAAGAAGTTCGCCGACCGGTCCAGCACCGGCACGTCGAGCAGGTCCTCCCACAACGCCGCCACGGCCTCTTCCAGCGGCGAGGACAGCGGCCCCTCCGGCACCGCGGCCGGATCGTCGCCGTACCGCCCAAGGCGTGCCCAATCGCCAGCCGGGTCAGTCGCGGCGGGCACCTCGACGACCCGGTCCCAGCCGTCGCCGTCGGCCAGGGACTCGACCAGGGTGACCAACTCGGCGAACGCGCCGTCCACCTCCTCGGCCACGAAGAGGTCCTCCACCAACGAGAACACGATCGCCATCTCGGCGCGCAGCTCGTAGAACCGCGCCTCCAACGCGACCTGAGGGGTTCGTAGCTGGTGATAGAAGTCGTCGAAGGCGACATCGCCGAGTGGACCGGCCGACTCCGGGTGCGCCGCGCCCACCGCGGCGTCCATGCCGAGCGTGCTCTGGAAGACCACCGGCGCCACCGGGCGGTGGGTGCCGCGCCGGCGGCCCAGCTCCCGGGACACCTCGACACCGGTGATCAGGTTGTGCGCGGCGTGCTCGCTGAAGCGCCGCTGGGCACCGGCGGCCAACTCGGCGAACGTCGCGCCCTCGGCCAGGTCGGCGGGCAGCAGCATCGTCGAGGCGAACGCGCCGACGACGCGGTGCACGTCCGGGTGCACGGGAAGACGGTTGAGCTGCAACGAGTTCAACAGCATCCGCCGGTGCCCGGCCCAGCGGGCCAGCACGACAGCGAATGCGGTGAACATCGCCGTCGACGGCGTCACGTCGTGCCCGGCGCACCGGTCGCGCAATACCGCCCACCGGCCCGCCGAGAGCCGGGCCTCGCGGGTGCCCATGGTCGTCGCCCGCACCTCGCGCGGGTCCCGCACCAGGGGCAACGCCGGCGGCTGGGGCAGGGTGTCCAGGCGCGACCACCACCACGACCGGTCCGCCGCGAAGGCGTCGCTGCTGGGCAGGTCGCCGACCGAGGCCACGTAGTCGCCGAAGTCGATGTCCAGCGGTGCGAGCACAGCGTTCCAGTCCGCGCTCAGCGCCAGCAGTTCCCGGTTGAGCAGGGTCGCCGACCAGCCGTCGAACACCAGCAGGCTCATGCTCGTGTGCAACCGGCCGGACCCGTCGGGCAGGAGGCTCACCCGGATGTCCAGTCCGGGACCGCTGCTCGGGTCCGGACCGGTCGCGCTCATCTCGGCGCGCACCCGGTCCACGGCCGTCGCCGCCGTCGCGGCGTCGTCCTCGCGCAGGTCGTACATCGTGGGTTCGGGCACCGCGCCGGGCGCGTCCAGCGGCAGTACGTACTGGCTGCCCTCGGCGGTGACGCGGGCGCGCAACATGGGTTGGTGCTCGGCGAGCCTGCGCAGCGCGTCCTCCAGCGCGTCGCGCGCCTCGTCGCCGTCCACGCCGAGCAGGCCGACGTCGCCGTAGAAATGCGCGGACTCGTAGGAGAGCTCCCAGCCGTCCTGCTGGCCGACGAAATAGCCCTGTTGCAAGGGAAGCAGCGGGAACGGTGCGTTCCGGTCTGGCCGCCTGCGCAGGTCGATCGGCAGTGCCCGCGCCGAGGTGCCCGCGGCGGCCCGGCGTCGCACGAGGGTCGCCAGCTCGCCCACTGTCGACTCCACGCCCACGTCGGACAACGCCAGCACCACGCCGAGCCGTTTGCGGATCAGCGCCGCCATGCGCACCGCCAGCACGGAGTCCCCGCCGAGCCGGAGGAACGACGTGCCGGGGTCGACCGGGCGCTCGCTGAGGTCGAGCAGCTCCGTCCAGATCTGCGTCAGGGTCAGCTCTTCGGTCGGGGCGGGTTTCGTGGCAGGGGTGGTCACGACGTCTCGGCTCCTCAGTGTCAACGGATGAACGTGGATAAGCGTTGGGAGAACGCGGCGAGCGGGTGGGCGGGCGGCGGCAGCTCCACCGCGGGGCGCAATCCCGCGCCGGTCGCGGCGGCGCACCACTCCGGTCCGGTCAGGTAGGTGCGGGTGGTGCCCGCGCGCTGGTCGGTGCGTCGCACCGGCTGCTCGCCGGTGCGCGGGGACAGCAGGAACGGCATCGACGCCAACGACTGGTGGTGCTCGTGGCAGGTCTCGATCAACAGCAGCGCCCCACCCGGCCCCAGCAGCCCGGCGATCTCACCGAGCAGGTCGCGCACGTCGACGGCGTTGTGCGCGGTGTTCACGGCCACCACGAGGTCGAAATGCCCGCCCTGGCACTGGTCGGCGATCGAGCGGGCGAAGTCCACGAGTCCGAAGCGGACGAACGGGAAGCACGCGAAGCGCTCCCGCGCGTCGCGCAGGAACAGCGGCGAGAGGTCGGTGAACAGGTAGTCCGACCCGCCACCCAGCGCGGGCAGGAGATCGGCCGTCGTGGCCCCGGTGCCCGCGCCCAGCTCCAACACCCGCAGCCCGCCGCGATCGTTCGCCAGATCGGCCACCACCGCTGCCGCGGCGGCGTTGAGGTACCGGTTGACCGGGTTGTCGCGGTAGATCGCCTCCGCCGTGTCCGGCTCGGAGTCGCGGAACAGCAACGACTGCGCGCTGATCTCGTCGCGCAGCAACGCGGGCAGCGCCCGCAGCGAGTCCAGCAGGTACGTGGCCAGCGCGGGCGGGTATCCCAGACCCGCGGTCGCGGTGCTGATCGTCTCCCGTGCCGCGGTCAGTTCCGACCGGCGCGGCGCCTCGACGCGGTGGAGCCGCCCCGTGTCATCCAGTGCCACCAAGCCTTCCTCGGCCAGGGCGCGTGCCCAATGCCCCGGGATCCAGCGGTGTCGCTCGGTGGCGGGCACCACGTCGGCCGGGGCCGCTGGCAGCTCCACGGTCGCGGCGGCCCGGCCGACCAGGTCGCCGATGCCGAGCAGCGCGGCCATGTCCAGGTCGCGAATCAACGCGGGGGCGGCCTCGACGGCAACGGTCCCGAGCGCGTCGAGACCACGGGCATGAGCGATTGCGGTCAGCGATCCCAAGCTCCGCAACCGATTCCCCTTCCCATCCGGCACGCCGCGTGGCACAGTCACGCCAAACGTACACGATAACGATTGTCATTTCGTACAACTTTGTGACGAGCGGGAGGCAACGGGCATGGCTCGGATCGGGCACGCGGTGGTCGTCGGCGCGAGCGTGGCGGGAATGGTCTCCGCCGCGGCACTGGCCGGGCACGCCGAGCGCGTCACCGTGATCGACCGGGACACGCTGCCCGAGGAGCCCGGCGCCAGGAAGGGCACGCCGCAGGCCCGACACCTGCACAGCCTGATGGCCTCGGGTCAGCACGCCCTCGACGCGCTGCTGCCCGGCGTCCTAGACGACCTGGTCGCGGCGGGCGCGGTGCCGGTCACGGCGCCGGAGGACAACCTCTGGCTGTCCCCGGTCGGTTGGTGCACCCGCTTTCCCGGCACCCACACCGTTCCGTCCGCGTCCCGTGATCTGATGGACTGGACTCTGCGGCGGCGGGTCGCGGCCCTTCCCGGTGTCACCTTCACCACCGGCGCCGATGTCACCGGCCTACTCGTCGACCCCGCGGGCGCCGCCGTGACCGGCGTGCGGCTGCGCCACCGCGCCGGATCCGCCGTCGAAGACGTGCACGCCGACCTGGTCGTCGACGCGAGCGGTCGAGGCACCCGAACCCCACGCCTGCTCGCCGAGCTCGGGTTCGGCGAGCCGCGCAGGTCGGTGGTGGACTCCCGGGCCGCCTACAGCAGCCGCTTCTACCGAATCCCAGCCGATTTCGGCGGCGACTGGCGGTGCATCTCCATCGGCAACGAACCGCCCCGCACCACCCGAGGCGGCGCGCTCATCCAGGTCGACGGCGACCGCTGGCTGGTGTCGCTGTTCGGCTACCTCGGCGACCACCCACCAACCGACGAAGCGGGCTTCCTCGAGTTCGCCGCCAGCCTGCGCCACTCCGTGCTCCACGACGCCATCCGCGCCGCCGAACCCGCCGGACCGATCCACGGCTTCGCCCACATGGCCAACGCACGCTGGCACTACGAGGAACTACCCGCGTGGCCGAAGAACCTCCTCGTCCTCGGCGACGCCGCGTGCGCTCTCAACCCCGTCTACGCGCAGGGCATGTCCGTCGCGGCGATGAGCGCGGTCGCCGTGCGCGAACACCTCGGCCGGGTCGAGGAACGGCCCGACTGCGCCGAGATCCAGAAAGCTCTGGCGTCCACTGTGGACGGCGCGTGGACCGTCGCGGTCGGCGCCGACCACGCCCTGCTGTCCCCGGCGGACGCGGAGATCGACGAGGAGTCCCGCCGCGTCGGCGAGAACATGGACCGGGTCCTGCGCGTCGCCCTCGTCGACGCACACGTCAACAAGATCTTCTTCGACGTCATGATGATGGTCGAGGAACCCGCCCGCCTCTTCGCACCGGACATCGCGGAACGAGCCGGGCAAGGTCCCGCGAAGTTCACCACCGCGACCGTGTGACGCCGGCCCTCGATTCAGTGCTCGTCGTAGTGATCCCCGTGTCGGGCGTGCCGGTGCCCGTCGTGCACGAAGTCCACGTGGTCACCGTGCGGCACCGACACGTGTCCGCAGCTTTCGCCGTGTGAGTGGTCGTGCCCGGTGTGCGAGTCGTGCCCGGTCCGTTCGCACTCGTCGAAGTGACTGTTGTGCCCGACGTGCAGGTGTCCGTCGTGGGCGTAGTCAACGTGGTCGCCGTGCGGGATCGCGACGTGCCCGCAACCCTCACCATGCACGTGGTCGTGCCCGGTGTGCTCGCGGTGCTCTGTTGTGGTCATGGCTGACTCTCCTGTCCAGCCCTCGCGGTGTTGAAACGCTGTCGAAACCAGGCAGCCATCATCCACCCGCGACCGCTCACTCGCACGGTCGAGAACCGTCAGCCGACCGGGTCCGGTCGGTCGGTGAGGCCGAGGTCGCACCGCAGGCGGAGCTGGCGGGACACCGCAGACTGTTCCATGCCGACGCCGTCCGCATGATCGGTGATGGGAAGCCAGCCCTGCCGTAGCTCGGTGGGGGATCAGTAGCCAGCTGTTCGAGCACCAAAATCTGGGTCCGCACCCTCGGCACGAACATGGCCAACGCGGCCAGCAATCAGACGGCCATGATGGCATTGCCGAGCGCGATGAGCCCGAAACCGCTGAGCTGGATGCAGTGCTATGCGATTGCTGGGCAGAGCTACGCCAAGCACGACTCAGGAGTTCGGCCTGCTTCTCGGAATGAACCCGATTCAGGTGAGAAATCACCGTACCAGCGAGATATCACCAAGACTGGTGTCCGAGGGGGGAAGATCACCAATTCCTAGGAAATCTCCGGAATTCCGGGAGATTTCCATGAATCCCAGGTTAGCAGGTGTCTGTGTTGTGTGGTCAAGTGTGCCAGAGAATCTGGGTTCGAGTTCGCTGATGTGGGTGACATCCCGCATACGCCGTCGAATGGTGGGAGCGCGAGGGGATGTGGCTGGCCGGTCATGACGGCCAGGGCGGTGGCGACCTCTTGGAGGCTGGCTTTGATGTAGGTGGTGGTGGCCGGTCCGGTGTTGTCGGTGTGTCCGGCGTAGGCGCGGGCGACTCCGTAGCCGAAGTGGCGTTCTACCCAGGTGAGGGTGGTGTGGCGGAGCCAGTGGGTAGAGATGCCCTGCGCGGCGACCCAGGGAAGTCGTTCGCCGAGCCGCTTCCACAGGTGGTCGTAGCGTCGGCTGGTGAGAGGCCGCCCGTCGCGATAACGCAGCAAGGGATCGGTGGCGAGGACGGCTCCGCGGGCTGCGGCATGGTCGACCAGGCAGTTCGCGAGCGCGGGCGTGATGGGTTGCCAGCGGACCGTGCTGCCTTTCTCGCGGAGCTTGATCAGGCAACGGTCGGGGTCGAGGTCCTCGAGGCGAGTGCCCAGGGCGCCGCCGCGCCGGCAGGCAGTCTCGGTGTGCAGCCGGAGTAGGAGTGCGTCGAGAACGGCGTCGTTGCCGCTGCCCCGAGCGGTGGTGTTGATCTGCTCGAGTTCCCATGCGGTGAGCGCGCGGCGGGTGTTGGGTAGTCGACGCGGTTTGACGACGCGGTGCGCGGGACTGTCTTTCTGCTCGATAAGTCCGTCCGCGATCGCGCGGTTGTAGATGGCGCGGGCCGCCGCGACGACGTGTTCGCCGGCGTGTCGGCCGTGGCGGGTGGTGCGGCGCGAGCGGCCTGTGGTCGCGGCGGTGTTCTTCATGGCCTCGATGTCGCTGGCGTACACCTCGTCGAGGCGGCGGTCGGCCCAGGCGGTGGCCATGCGGGTCCAGTAGGTGCCGTAGGTGCGACTCGCTCCTTGGCCGGCGGCCGCGATCACAGTTGGCAAGTACTCGCCGAATGTCGGTGGCGGAGAGGCGTCCTGGGTTTGGAGGTCTGTCACGGTCACGCCGAGGTCGGCCAATGCCTGCTGGGCAGCGGCGAGCTGGTCAGGACCAGGGCTCACGACGTCCCCTCCTCGAGTTTCCGACCGGTCGCCATGGCGGCGGGCTGCTCGCTTTGGATGAGGTGGGTGTAGTGGCTGGCGAGCATGTCGGCGACGACGATCCCTGGGTGCACGACCATCACCTGTTCGGGTACAGCTGCGGCGAGAACGAGTGGCGGGCCGTAGATGATGTTGCAGAGGCGCCGCAAAGTGGCGGGGAGCTTGATCGCGCCGCGGTCATCGATGGTGTGTAGGCCGGTGGGTGTGTTGGCGATGAGGATCATGCCGTGGATCGTGTCCATGTCCACCCGGTCGCCCGGTTCCCAGTCGAGCTCGCGGAGCAGGAGGCGTTCGTGGATCCGGCCGGAGCGGTCCATCCTGCAGGTCGACACCAGCAACGACACCGGGGCAACGTGATCCAGCCGACTCAACGCCGGCAACACGGGCATCGGAGCGGGGATGCTGTCGGTGCGTGGGCCCAGGGCGTCGGGAATGAGCGCGCCGATCAACCGCTCCTGCGCGTGGCTGGGGCGCGACGAGTGCCGACTGATGGGCGTCACAGGTTCATAGTGGCTGCGGATCGCAGGTTCGACAGCGCAGGTGGTTTTCGTGCAGCGGAGTCTGTAACTGACGGCAGTTGATGGTCTACCTGGACAGCCCAGCCACATGCTACTAACCGGCACATGTCCTGTCTGGGAGCGGTGACCTGTCGTTGCCTGCGTCTTCTTCCGCACTGGGGCGTTGGGGGTGGTGTCGGGCGCTTAGTGGCTGCTCGATGTTGGGGTCGATGGCGAGGAGGTCGGGATAGCCGATGTGTGCCGACCAGCACTCGGTGGCACCGCCTTGAGTCAGGAGGTCACGGCGCAGCGATACCGGCGCCATCGGTTGGTAGTGGTTGAGGATGAGGCGCTCGATGTGTAGAGCGGTGGCGCGGTCGGGGACCTGCACGGTGTGCAGCAGTAGGCCGCCGTTGCGGGTGTGGTCGCGTAGCCGGCTGTCGTTGGCGCAGTGCGTGATGCCGATCTTGTACACCCCTGCGTCGCCCAGGTGCGGAAAGTGCATCAAGTAGACGCGGTGAGGTGCGATGGGGTTCAGTCTGGCGCCATCACAACGCAGGCACGGAGGAGTGCCTGAGCAGATGCTCGTCCACGACACCGCCCGCGGCGCGTCACAACGGTGGCAGAAGGCCTGCAGCGGCTCGCCCGGGTCGCCGGTGTAGTCCTGCAGCAGCCGCAATCCCAGCTCGTGCAGTCGGGAAGCGATCGTCGTGGTGGTCGGCCTGAACCTGGCGGCGTTGCAATGATCGCAGGGCAACCAGGACAGCCTGAGTCCTTCGGCTATGCCGAACACGCTGTCTGCTGCCGCGCCGCCGCACTCCAGACACTCGTAGTTGATCGGCTCGTCCCCATCGGCGTCACCGAGCGGCAGCAGAGAGCGCATGTTCGCGGCGCGCAGCAGCTGCTCCTGGCGGGCCACCGACCACTGCTCGGTGACCGCGCCGAGCGCGCGGTTACGGGGACCGAGGTCGATCCACTTGCACATCTGGCAGGTCCATCCGCCGCGCCGCAGCATGGACAACGAGACATCGACCACGACGCCACACGGGTTGTGCCGAGTCCGGAAACGGTCACGAGCGTGATCGCCGAGTCGTACCACGGTCGCGTCGCAGGCAGCCGCCGACGCGGTGAGGCACTCGTCGCAGAAGCCCACGGCGCGGTTACGCCGCGGCCACCGCGACTCACGCCCGCATCCGGGTGCACCGCACTGCGTCAACACGGTCACTGCATGCACTCCGTCGTCGTGTCCGCCGGAAGGGGGAACAAGTGTCTAGCCCTGCGTCGGCTCCTTCTGGTTCGACAGACCTAGCATGACGAGCATCAACCGCTGACCTCTACCACTGTCTGATGATCGGTGTTCGGCGGTTGAGTGCTACACCATTGCAGCTGGCTAACCGTGGGGGATCGTCGCGATCGAGCACGTGCGAGTGGATGCGGTCAGCAGGCGCTACCCGGCGCCCGTCGTCCGGCGTGACTGAAGAGAAGGAGCGGGCGGTGCTGGCCGCAACGGGCTACCGACGGGGCGGGTGCAACTGAGACCGTCCCGGTGGTGATCTGCGCCTGACAGGAGGAAATGAGATGACACCGGCGAGATAATGGCGGCATGCCAACGTTGCTCGAGGACGCGCTCGACAGGGTGTACTCCGCGTTCGCCCGGTGGAGCCGTCCGACCGTTGTCGACTACTGTTCGCACTGCGTCCGGCCCGGCGTCGTCGAGGGTCTGCTGGTGCCGACCCGGCTGCGGGAGATCCCCGCCGAGACACTCCGCCTCTACACCGTCTACGTGCTGAGCACCGCGGGCAGCCTGGCGGACTTCCGCTACTTCCTCCCGCGAATGCTGGACATCGCGATCGCCGACTGGTTCGACGGTTACCCCGACCTCGATGTGGTCCTCGGCAAGTTTGTCCTGGGGGACTGGCGAGGCTGGCCCGCGCACGAGCGGCAGGCGGTCGCCGCCTTCCTGCACGCCTGGTGGAGCACGACGCTCGCGCGCTTCCCCGCCGACCCCGGCCCGGAGGCGGTGTTGAGGTCGATCGGTGACATCGAGGACGACCTCGGCCCGTACCTGCGTACGTGGGAGGCCGCACTCGCGACCCGTGCCGGTGCGAACCACCTATGCGACTTCGTCTACGCCAACTTCGGGCGCAAGGGCCAGAGATACTGGCTGCACGTGTCCGGATGGGGGGACACCACCGTCGCCCCTGTGCGGACCTGGCTCGCTGGCCTCAGCGGCACGGTGGCGGCGACCGCCGAGACCGTCACGGACGAGAAGACCCACGACGTGCTGCTGGAACTCCTTCTCTCACTCTGACGTGCCGCGGAGGATGGACCGCAGCGCGTCCAGCACAGCCGGGTCCTCGACCGTCGACGGGACGGATTCGTCGCGGCCGTTGGCGATGCCGCGCATCGTCTTGCGGACGATCTTGCCCGAGCGGGTGTTCATCCTCGCGTCAATCGTTCTCAGGGCTGTCTCGTAACCCCGGCGCGGGCGCGTCTGGTTGATGGTTGATCATGTTGCTTGTGGTGCAGGTGATCACAGCGTCGAGGCCGGAGTGGATCGTCCCGTTCACCGGGTTGGAGCCGGGTCAGTTCCGCAAGCTGGTGCGGGTGGTTGCGGAGCGTGGTGGGGAGGAGATCGCGGACGGGAGTCCGGGTCGGCAGTGGGCGTTGCCGCTGGCTGACCGGGTGCTGCTGGTCGCGGTCTATTGGCGGACGAACCTGACCATGCGGCAGATCGGGCCGTTGTTCGGGGTGTCGCACTCAGCGGCGCATCGGGTGATCGACAAGGTCGGTCCGCTGCTGGCGTTGGCGCCGGTGCGCAAACGGCGGGTCGATGCGGTGGCGATCGTGGACGGCACGCTGGTGCCGACCCGCGATCATCGGCTCGCGGCACCCAGCAAGAACTACCGGTACTCCACCAACGTGCAGGTCGCGATCGACGCCGACACCCGCCTGGTGATCGCCACCGGCGACCCACAACCCGGCAACCGCAACGATTGCACTGTCTATCGCGAATCCGGAATGCCGGCCGGTCCGCCGTCACCACCAGCGTCTCGGCGGTCGCGCCGCGGGCGGTGATGAAGCCGGCCAGGGAGCCGGACCACTGCCGCACCCCGTAGAACGACGAGAACGGGCCGGGGTTGATCCACTGGGAGACGAGCAGTTGGGCGCTGCCCGTCGTCGAGTACGGGTGCACGACCGGCGCGTAGATGTTCTCCGCCTGCCCGTACGTCACCTGCGTCCTCGGCGCCGACCAGAGGCCCGTCGGGTACGGCACCGTCTGCGTCACGGCGCCGAACCCGCTGTTGAGGAACGACAACACGACCCGGCCCTCGATGACCTCCGCCGCGATCTCGCCGATCGAGTCGAACGGACTGGGCGCGTCGATGATCGGCGTCGACGGGCCGTTCGGGCGCCAGTCCCAGCGCCCGGTCTCGTCGGCGCACCCAGAAGGTGTACTGGCTGCGTTCCCACATGTGGTTCCACGGCACGCGCATGAGGTGGATGCCGCCGCCCGCCCACCGGCCCTCGTTCGTGCCGTAGAAGTAGACCCAGTCCTCGCCCGGCCACATGATCATGGCGTTGTTCTGGAAGTGCGCCATGAGGCCGTCGTTCCAGAAGTCCATGTTCTCGCGGTTGGTCTCCAGGTTCCAGGTGGTCGTCCAGTTCTCGGCGTGGGTGTCGGTCGACGTCCACTGGCGCGAGTACCAGGTGCGCCAACTGCCGCCGGCGCTCGGAATCCCGCCCTGGTCCGGGATCGCCCAGTCCCGCACCCCGAAGGTGGTCATCATGTACCGGCCGTCGGGCAGGTGGATCAGGTCGTTGGGGATCTCCGTGACGATCAGCCCCGGCGTGTTCCGCGCGACGTTCGGATCGGTGTGCACGTACGGGATCAGCTCCTTCGCCCGACCGCCGCCGATGCAGTTGTCCCACCGGATCCCGTTCTGTATGTCGGTGTTCGACTGCCGCAGCCCGACGGGCGAACGCCAACCGGTGCTGTTCTGCGGCACCGGCTGGTCGAAGGTGTCCCCGAAGATCGTGATGCAGTACCCGTGGTTCGTCCGCGCGGTGAACCCGAGATCGGTGCCCCGGAACCCGAACCGGGCGGTCTCCTCACCCGTGAGGTCCTTGACGTACCCGGCCCGAGGTCCGGCCGAGGCGCTCCCCGTCCTCGCGAGCAACCCGCCCGCGCCGAGCACCGCCCCGGCCGCCCCCCTTGAGGAACATCGCGCGGCTGAACCCACGCGACGCGCCGGCTGCCGGTTCGGTGCTGATGTCGTCGTCGCGCCGCATACCGCTCCCCGATCAGTGAGCACTGTGTCATCACGACGCTACCCAGTGTCAAGGAGTTCGGAAATGCTCCGACCGGCTGACACCCGCGCCTCCAGATCGGACAGTCGGACGAGTTCACCTACGGCGGGTGTACTTCCGCTCGCCTCGGGGACCGGTGCGGTCGAGCAGACCGGCCAGGTACAGGGTTCGAAGTAGTTCTTGTGCCTCGTTGGCGTTCACCTTCAGCGCCGATCGGACCGAGGCGTTGCCGACCGACCTGGTCTCGGTCATGTCCCACACCCTGTGCACGTCAGGGTCCGCGAGTACCGGGTGCTCGAGGACGCGGTGTCGCCCGGTGCCGGGCAGCACGTAGCGCGTGCCACGACGTTGCCCCTGCTTCTCCAGCACGCCGTCGTCGACGAGCGCCGCCAGAGTGAGACGCGCGGTGTCCGCGTCGATGCCCAGCAGATCCCGGACGATCTCGTTGGTCAGTGGTTCACGGCGGTTGGCGTGGGTGAGCAGCAGATCGCGTTGCCAGTCCTCGACCACGACCCTCGACGCCGTGCCGCGTGGCACCGAGGCCATGGCGTCGGTCTCGGTGCCGGGCAGGACGTAGCGCGTACCCCGTGTCTGCCCAATCCGCGCCAACTTGCCCTCGTCGACGAGGGCGGACAGTGCGTCGCGCGTGTCCGCCTTCGGCAGTCCTAGGACCTCCGCGGCGTGCACGGTGGACAGCGGCCCGCTCTCTGCCATCTCCACGAGCGTGGTGGCGAGATCGCTCATCGGGACGGCAGGCATGGGTGCGATGACGGGAATCGTGACCACGACCGGCTCGTCCGGCTCGTCTTCCGTCGGCCACTCGACGTCCTTCGGCGCGTTCGTGGTCGGCGTCCACGCCGGTGAGTCCACTGACCCGGCGTGCGGTCCGATGCCGAGACGGTTCAGGGTCGGCCACAGCGTGGAAAGAGCGTCCTCCCGGTCGAGGTAGTACCGCGACTCGCGCACCCGCCAGAAGGTCCAGCCACACCGCTTCAGCTCCTGCTCGCGGTTCAGGTCGGCGATCCGTTGTTCCGGTGTGGTGTGGAAGGCGTCGCCGTCGCACTCCACCGCGAGCTTGCCCGCCGCGCCGGTCACCACCAGGTCGATCCGTCTGCCATTGGTTTCGACCTGCGGTGTCACGTGGTATCCGCGTGCCACGAGGTCGAGGAACACCCGTTGCTCGAACAGCGAGTCGAACGGCGCCTGCCGGTCGGTCGCCGACACGTCGGCCAGCATGTCCGGCAGTGGCGCGGTGCCGGTGCTGAGCAGGTAGGTCAGTAGCGAGTGCCGAAGATCGCCGGCCCGCAGCCGGTCCGCGGTGACGGAGTGGAACAGCCACAGTTGGTCCTGCGCGCGGGACACGGCGACGTTGAACCTGCGGCGGAACTCGTCACGGGTGAGGGTGGCGAAGTTCTGCTCCGGTGCGACCACCAGCGACAGCCAGACCACACTGCGCTCGTCACCCTGGAAGTCCGGTGGCGTGCCGACGCGGAACCGCCGCTCTTCCCAGTCGTCGGCGCTCATTCGCTCACCGAGCTCGGCGTTGATCACGTCGACCTGTGCCTGACCCTGCAGCACCACGACACCGAAGGTCTTACCGTCGTACGTGGGGTTGTCCAGACAGGCCATGACCGAGTCGGCGATCGCGTGCGCCTCGACGCGGTTGGTCAGTGTCGCGTACTGGCCCTCGACGTACGCACCCTCCACATAGGACGTCCGCAGCGGCGGCAGGCGGTCGGCACCGAACTGGCGGACGGGCGCCAAGGGCGCGTCGAGGTAGAACTCGTTGGAGCACCAGTTGATGATCTCGGGCATGCACCGGAAGTGCTCGCGTAGCCGGACCATCTGTCCGAAGCGGGAACGCAGCATGGAGAAGACGCTCGACTTCGGGGTCAGGTCGGCACGCAGATAGCTGGGCACGTCAGGTAGTTCTGTTTCGAGTCGGGCGAAGATGGGTTCGAGCGACCCGGCGCTCACCTCGGATGGCGCGCACTGCTTGTCGTCGCCGACGACTATCACGCGCGGCGCGAGCCAGAGCAGGAAGCTACTGGTGAGCTCTGCCTGACTGGCCTCGTCGACGATCACCACATCGAACACGTTCGGCTTCGCGGGAATGGAGGCGAGCACCTGCTGCACAGGCATGACCCACGCGGGCACCGCCTCCTGTGCGACGACCATGGCCTCGCGGGCCGCCTGCCGGAACCTCTCCGCGTACTTGCCGGTGCCCTTGCCGACATTCGACATGGCGGCCCGGTAGCTCTGCAGGGCTTGCACCTGCTGTGCGTTCATCCGCTCCATCGAGGACTTCCAGGCCTTGGCGGCGGCGAGGTCGGCGGTCAGCCTGCTGAGGTCGCGGACCGCGGTGTCCAGATCGGCTTCCAGGCGTGCCTCTCGGCCGGGTTCCGCCTGGGTGGCGATCCATGTCCGGGTGCACGCCAACGCCCAGGCCTGCGGCCACCTGTTCAGCCGCGCGTCCCATGTGTTGTCGAAGACCGTCTCGTGGACGAGTGACCACAGTGCGGGCGCCGAGGACCGGAGCCGGGTGTCCAGACCGTCGCACTCGCCTTGTTCTGCCTGTTGCCCGCGCGCGACGGCCATCGCGTCGAGTGCGGCGCGGTAGTCGTCGACGTCGTGCGTCCGTACGGACTCGCCGGCGGCGACTAGCTCCGGCGGCCGCTGCTCCGTCGTCACCAAGTCGTGCAGCAACGTGTTCGCGATCCGGGTCAGCTCGGCGGTCGCGAGCGCGGCCTGCCTGCTCTCGGCCACGGCGACCGCGACGGACGCGATGGTGTCGAGCGCGTCGACGCTCGTGGTGGCTGGCCGGGCCGGTGCGGGCAGGCTCATGAGCGGCGTCGTGAGAGTGCCGCGTGCCTGGACGACCGCGTCGACCACGCCGCAGGTGACGGCCAGTTGCCTGACGCGCTCGACCAGCACGCTCCGGTCCAGATCGATCGGCAGATCGAGACCCAGCGGGGAGAATGCGCGGGCGAGGTCGCGGACACGCGTGAGCACGAACAGGTGATGGGCTG
>Ga0193742_1000145_pt1 | contig 51552 bp, 60 predicted proteins | sample L2c1metaG_FD_165511 | JGI IMG/M metagenome (GOLD analysis project Ga0193742, IMG submission 165511) | Soil microbial communities from a riparian zone of the East river system, Colorado, United States - L2c1 | ecosystem: Environmental > Terrestrial > Soil > Riparian zone | place: USA: East River... | reverse complement strand
AGCCGACCACCACCGAGCCGCCACCGACGACGGAGCCGCCGGCCACCACGACGACGACCGAGCCGCCGCCGCCGACCACGACCGAGCCCCCACCGCCCACCGAGCCCCCGACCACGACCAGCGAACCCCCGCCCCCACCCGCCGGCTGATCACCTGCCGCCCCGAAGGTCTGCCCACCTCCCAGGTGAGTGACCGACCGGGCGCGCGCCGGGGCCCGGTCGGTGACCGGGCCCCTGGGCGTCGCTCGGTGTGTCGTCGCTACACGGTGGGTGCGGCGACCTCGTTGTAGGGGGTGACGAGGGGGTTCGTGCCGGCGAAGATGCCGTCGGGGTTCGGGTACCAGGCCCAGACGTGCAGGGTGACCAGGTCGGGGTGCCAGAAGGTGAACGCGGCGTCCGTGTCCGGGCTCTGCTCGGCGCAGGCCGCCTCGTCGTCCTCGGGGACGAACGTGCCGTCGACGTAGTGGCAGGCGGCGGGGAACTCGCCGTACTCGGCGCCCGGCAGCGGCGGGTCGTCGGGCTCCTCGGGGAACACCCACTCGACGGCTCCGAGCTGCCAGCCCTCCTCGGTGGGCACGTAGACCAGGATCGCCGGTGTCGCCGGGTCGAAGCCGGTGACCTCGGCGTTCAGGTAGTGGAAGCCCATGTCCGCCATCATCGGGGTGATCACCGCGTAGCCGTCCGCCTTCGCGGCCTCGATGTCGGTGAGGTACTTCACCGTGACCCGCCGCATCTCGGCGACCGGGTCGGCCAGCAGCGAGGGGTCGGGTGACGTCTCGTGCTCCGCGGGGTCGGCGGCGGCGGCTTCGGTTTCGGTCTCGTCGGGCGGTGGGGTGGCCTCGTCGTCGTCGTCACCGCAGGCGACCGCGGTGAGGGACAGGGCGAGGACGGCGCAGGCCGTGCGGGTCGTGCGGCCGAGCATCACGCCGTACCGCCGTAGAAGTAGGGGTCCAGCACGCGGACCTCGGTGATCTGCTCGACCGGCAGTTCGTTGCTCGCCGCGGCCCGCCGGATCGACTCGGGGTCGGGCCCGTCGTAGATGCAGAAGGTGGTCGAGTTGTCGGGGGTCACGTAGGAGTGCACCCACGTCACGCCCTCGACGAGGTTCCGGTCGACGACCGCGTCGCAGACCTTCGCACCGCTGGCGTCGAGGGGGATGTGCAGGCCGTCACGGAAACGGCGCTCCACCAGGTAACGAGGCATCTGTTGCTCCTCGGGGGACACGCACCGGTCTTTCCGGTGGCAGCCCGCATTGTCCGGAGCGGGGCGCCCGGGGGCATCGGGAGCCGGTACCCATATGTGGGGCGGGGGTCCCTAGGCCGGAGGGTCGTCGGCGGCGGGGTCGACCAGGCGGGCGGCCTCGCGCCGGGTCCCCACGCCCAGCTTCGTGAGGATGCTCGACACGTGGTGGTCGACGGTCTTCGCCGAGATGAACAGGCGGGCAGCGATCTCGGCGTTGGTCAGCTGCCGGGCCAGCAGGCCGGCCACGTCGACCTCCCGCGGCGTGAGGCCGAAGGGGTTGGCCCGGGTCGCGGCGTTCGGGCCGCGCACCGCCCGCCCACCGAGGGCCCGCAGCCGTGCCGCGGTGTACCCGGCGGCCGGGCGGGCGCCCAGCCGGGTGAGCTCGGCGTGCGCTGCCTCCACGGCGTCGACGTCGTCGCTGTCGGCGCCGGCCAGCGCCGCCTCGTAGGGACAGCCCAACGCCGACCAGGCCGCCGCGGCACCGGCAGCGTCGCCCCGGCGGTGGAGGGCGAACGGCGTCGTCGCCTCGGCACCCGGGACGGGGTCGGGGTCGGGGATCGCCTGGCCGGCCCGCCACAGCCAGAACGACAGCTCGTCGACCGCCCACGGGTAGGCCAGGCCCGTCGCCAGCCGGTGGGCCTCCTCGACTACCGTCACCTCGTCGCCCAGGGCGTGCCCGTCGAGCCAGGCGGCTTCGGCGCGGGCCGCCGCCGCGGGCCAGAGGCGCTGGAGGTGCCCGTTGGCCCGGGCCAGGGCCAACGCTTCGTCGAGGGCGGGCCAGGCACCGGGGTCGCCACGCCGGGCGCGCAGCTTGCCGAGCACGGTCAGCGCCGTCAACCGGGTGACGCCCGTGGTGCTCGGCTTGGCGACCAGCTCGCCGGCCAGTGCCGCCGCCTCGTCCCAGTGGCCCTGCTCCAGCTCGCAGCGGGCCAGCCACGCCTGGCAGTAGCGCATCTGGGCCAGCAGGTCCCGGTCGTCGCAGAAGGCGATCGCCTCCCGCAGCGCCGGCACCGCCAGGTCGTAGCGGCGGACCTCTCCGGCACCCGAGCCGATCTGCAGCAGGCCCAGGCCGACGCGGTGATCCCAGCCCTCGGCCCGGGCGATGGCCATGCCGCGGAGGATCCGGAGGTGCCCCGCTTCGTCGCCCGCCATCAGCACGCCGACGCCGCTCTGGATCAGCACGAAGCACAGGTGGTCACGCCGGCCGAGGCGCTCGCACAGCTCGATCGACCGCTGCGCCCAGCGCTCGGCCTCGTCGAGCTCGCGGGCCAGCATGTGCTGCGCACAGCGCCCGGCGTACGCGACCGCCAGCTCCGGTGACGGGCCGAGTCCTTCGAGGAGGTCGATCGCGGCCCCGATCGCCTCGGCGGCCTCCCGCTGGTCACCCAGTTCGGCGCGGGGGCCGGCCGACGCGACCAGCAGCTCCCCCTCGCGGGCCGGGTCGCCCAGCTCCCGGTAGCCCTCCACGGCTCGGGCGTAGGCGTCGACCGCGTCGTCGGGTCGTCCGACGAGGTAGAGCTCGGCTGCCTGCCGGGCCCAGAGGTCGGCACGCTGCTCGAGGGTGACGCGCTCCGCGTGACGCAGCGCCTGTGCCAGGTGGGTCACTGCCTCCCGGTGTGCCCCCAGCGCGGCGGCGTGGTCCGCTGCCGCCGGGGCGTGGACCAGGACGGCGTCGACGTCGCCGGCCTCGGCGGCGTGGAACGCCAGGCGTGCGTCGGGCACCCCGCCCCGCTTCCGGAGCGCCTGCAGCGCCGCCCGGTGCAGCGCCCGGCGGCGGGCCGGGGCGACGGTGTCCTCGATCGCCAGGCGGGCGAGCTCGTGCCGGAACGTCACGACGCCGGCACCGGCGGTCAGCACGCCGGCCTCGACACAGGCGTCGAGCGCCTCACCGGCCTCGTCGACCAGCGCGTCGAGCAGTTCGAGGTCGACGCCACCCGGCACCACCGCCACGCCGTCGAGCACCTGCCGGGCGCCGGGCGTCAGGCGGGCGGCGCGTGCCAGCACCGCATCCCGCACGGTCGCCGGGACCGTGGTTGCGCCGGCCGCCAGGCACTCGGTCACGTAGAACGGGTTGCCGGCGGTCACCGCGTACAGCTCGGCGGGGTCGGCCGCGTGGTCGCCGGCCAGCACGGTCACGGCCTCCAGCGACAGCGGGCGCACCGGCACCCGGCAGCCGATCTGGCCGCCGACGTCGCCGAGCAGCACGCGGAGGGGGTGGCCGGCGTCGAGCTCGTCGTCGCGGTAGGTCAGCACCACCAGCGCCCGGGTCTGCCCGATCCGCCGGCCCAGCAGGGTCAGGACGTCGAGCGTGGCCTCGTCGGCCCAGTGGGCATCCTCGACGACCACCAGCTGCGGGCGGGGGAGCGTGCGCAGGTGGTCGAGGAGCGCGGTGAAGACCCGGTCGCGGCCGGCGTCGTCGTCCAGGGCGGCGGCGACCGGTCCCCCGACGCCGGCGGCGATGTCGGCGATAGGGCCCAGGGGCCGTGGCGTGCGGAGGCTGTCGCAGGCCCCCCACAGCACGTCGCCGGCCGGTACGTGCTCGGCGGCCAGGCAGCGCACCAACGACGTCTTCCCGGCGCCGGCCTCGCCCACCACGACCGCCAACGTGCCCCGCCCCCCGTCCCGCACCCGCGCGAACGCCGCCACCAGCGCCTCGAGGTGGTCCTCCCGCTCCAGCAGCACCCGGCGACCGTACCCGTCAGTCCGTGGAGCGGAGCTTGGAGCGCCAGGAGGTCGGCGGGGTCGGGGGGAGGTCGCCGTTGGTGAGCGCGGTGGCGAGGCCGTCGAGGAGGGCGCGGCGGAGCCAGGGGGTCACGGGTTCGAGGACGGGGTCGCCGAGGTAGGTCAGGCCGAGCAGGATCGGCCGTGAGGTGACGACGAAGGCGGCGTGCTCGGTGAGGTCCGGCAGCCAGCGGCGCACGCGGGCTATGAGCGCCTCGAACGTGGCGACGGTCGTCGGTTCGTAGGGGCCGCTGAACACGTACTCGCGCAGGCCGGGGTGGCGGGCGGCGAGGTCGACGGCCCGTTGCGCGACCACGTCGACGTAGTCGGTCCAGGTGTCGGCGTCGGCGTCGATGTCGAGGCGGTCGAAGACCGCGGCCGCGGCCTTGGCGTAGAGGTCATCACGCCCCGGCACGTAGTTGTAGATCGTGGATTCGCCCACCCCGACGTGGGCCGCGACGTCGGCCAGCGTGAAGGTGTCGAGGCCGACGGCGACGGCGGCGTCGAGCAGCGAGGCCATCGACGTGCGGGCGGGGCGGCCGGGCCGGCGTGGTGGCCGACGACCGGCCGTCGGGTCGACCGTGGTGGTCCTGTCCTGGGCGGGCATGGTCGCACCGTAGGAGAGCGCGCCTCTGGGCCGCCGGACCGGTCAGCCGTCCTCGTCGAGGTCGGCGGTCGGGTCGGTGGCGCCACCGGAGCGGCGCCAGTAGGTGATGAGGGCGACCGCCTCCCGGGGGAGGCCCTGGTGGTGGCGGAGGTGGCGGCGGACGGCGGCGAACGTGCGGCTCTCCCCGCCGCCCCACACGTAGGTGGTGGGGGTCGGAGCGGGTCGGGCGGTGACGGCGTCGAGCAGGAGCGTCGTCGTGCCGGCGGGGGCGCCGTCGCGGTGGCACCAGGTGACGGTGACCGACGGCCGTTCGGGGAGCTCCTGGCGGGAGGCGGCGTCGGCGACCTCGGCCACCACGTCGACCTGGATCCCGGGCGGGAGCCAGTCGAGGATCGCGGCGACGGCCGGGAGGCCGCTCTCGTCGGCGAGGAGCAGGTAGCGGTCGGTGCCCGCCGGCGGGTCGAACGAGGTGCGCGGGCCCCAGAGGGCGACGGGGTCGCCGACGGTGGCCTTCGCCGCCCACGACGAGGCCGGCCCGTCGCCGCTGCCGTCCCCGTTCCCGTCCTCGTGGCCGTGGAGGACGAACAGCATCTCGACCTGGCGGGCCTCGGGGTACCAGCGTCGGACCGTGTAGTAGGCGCCCACGGGCCGCTCGTCGGCGGGCATGTGGTTGTAGGCGCCCCAGGTGAACGACTGGTCGATGGTCAGCTCGGTGCGGCCCGGCGGGGGCAGCAGGACGTAGAGGAACGCGTCGGGACCGGGCAGCTGCAGCCCGGCCAGGTCGTCGCCACCGAAGGTGATGCCGCGCAGGTGAGGGTGCACGTCCTCGACGGCGACCACCTCGGTCAGCAGCGTGCGGTAGGTGCTCAGCTCCGCCACCTGGCGCTCGGCGCTGGTGAGCCCCTCCTCGCCCGAGGCCTCCCGGGCTTTCCCGACCAGCCCGAACAGGGCCACGGTGAGCTCCGACAGCTCGGTGACCGCCGCGTCGAAGGGCAGCTCCACCTCGACGTCGCCCGCCGCGTCGGTCACCGCCAGGCGCACACCGGCCGGGCTGAGCGCGGTGACCCGGGCCGCGGTGGCGGACGGGCGCTCGCCCAGCACCTGGGCCACGAAGAGCGTCGCATCCTCGAAGTCGGTGTTCATGCTCTGGATGATCTCGGGGGCGGCTTCGGCGATGTCTGCTTCGATCGACGACATGCGGGGACCTCCGGTCAGGTGGCGGCCGCCTCGAGCGCGGGGTGGATGCGTTCGAGGGAGTAGGGGATCGACAGCGGGGTGGGCGTGTTGAGCCCGACGACGGCGGCGAGGTCGAGGAGGGACACGGCGCCGTCCCGCACGGCCGGGAGGTTGCCGTAGCCGGCGATGTCGGCGGGGTCGGCGCCGTTGGTGAGGAGGACGAGCAGGTCGGCGTCGAGCTCGTCGATCCGCTCGAGGCTGAGGTCGACCCGGCCGACGGCGCCTTCGGCGAGGGCGAGGATGTCGGGATCGATCTGCAGCCCGAGTTGGGCGAAGACGGTGGCGGCGCCGTCGTTCGGGTCGGCGACGACGGTGATGACGTCGCCGGGGGTGTAGTTGGCCAGGACGTAGGTCTTGCCGTCGAGGCCGGGGAGCTCGGCGGCGAGGTCGGCGCTGCGCTGGTCGGCCTCGACGACCAGGGCCTCGGCCTCGTCGGGGATGCCGAGCACGTCGCCGGCGGTGCGGGCGATGTCCTGCCAGGTGTCGACCTCCCCGTCGCCGAGGAGGGGGATGGTGGGGGCGATCTCGCTCAGGCGCTCGTAGTCGGACTCCTGGGTGACGGCCCAGGTGACGACGATGAGGTCGGGCTGGGCGGCGGCCACCGCCTCGTAGGGGATGGTGTCGGTGACCGGGATGTCCTCGACGCTCGCCGGCATGTCGGCCTGCCACGGGTAGCGGCCGCCCTCGACGAGTGGGTCGAGCGCGGCGGCGGCCAGGGGTGCGTCGAGGGCGACCAGCACGTCGGTCCACTGGGTGTCGAGCGACACGATCCGCTCGGGCGGCCCGTCGACGGTCGTGGTCCCGTAGTGGTGCCCGACGGTGACGGCGTCGGCGTCGGCGATGGGCGCCGAGGCCGCGTCGCCGGTGTCGCCGTCGCTGCTGACGTCGCCGTTGCTGCCGCAGGCGACGAGCGACAGGGCCAGGACCAGCCCGGGCACGGCTCGCGTCATCTTTCCCAGCTCCTCAAGGCTTACCATTGGATGTTCGGCATGCTTATCATGTTTCCGATCTAGACCCGCAAACATTGAGGAGCTGGGCCGATGGTGCACACCCGTGACGGACGCGAGCTGTACGTGGAACGCCACGGGCAGGGCGCGCCGACCGTCGTGTTCGAGGCCGGGATGGGTTCGTCCCGCAGCGCCTGGGGCGCCGTCGTGCCGCTGGTGGCCGAGCGGACCGAGGTCGTGACCTACGACCGCAGCGGTCTGGGACGCAGCCCCCGGGATCCCGCGCCGCGGGACCTGGCCCGGCTGGTCGACGATCTGGTCGACGTCCTCGACCGCCTCGGCGCCGGGCCGTTCGTGTTGGTGGGCCACAGCTGGGGCGGCCCGATCGTGCGGGGCGCCGCCGCCCGGCGACCGGACCGCGTGGCCGGCCTCGTCCTCGTCGACCAGAGCGACGAGGGCTGCGACCTGATGCTCTCCCGCTCCAACGAGCGCGCCGAACGGTTCGTGCGGCCCGTCGTGCCGGTGCTGGCCCGCCTCGGGTTGGTCCGCCTGGCGGTGCGGGGCCTGGCTGCCCGACTGCCCGAGCCGGCCGCGAGCGAGATGCGCCGGGAGGACGGCACCGTCGCCGCGACGCGCGCCCACCAGGCCGAGGTGGCGGGCTCCGTCGCCGACCTGCGGCGCCTCCGGGACGCCCCGGAGACGTTGCCCGACGTGCCCGTGACGCTCATCTCCGGCGGCCGGTCGGGCCGCCTCGGCGGTGGTCGCCGCCGGGCGCTGATCGACGCCCACCGGGCCCGGGCCGAGGCTCTGCCACAGGGTCGGCACGTGGTCGCCGAGCGGTCCGGTCACTACGTGCCCTTCACCGAGCCCGACGTGGTGGCCGCCGAGGTGCTGCGCATCGTCTGACGGCGAAATGTGCACGGAAGCGCTCGATTTCCGTGCGTTTCCGTGCACATTTCGGTCGGGTGAGGTGAGGGGTCAGCCCCCGACGAGGGCGGGCTCCCGGGTGTCGGCGTCGGCTTCGGTGGCGGTGGTGTCGGCGGCCTCGTCGGTGTCGAGGACGCCGTGGCCGGCCATGTCCTGCTTGCCCTTCTTGCCGAGCGACAGGGCGATGACGAGCCCGGCGGCGACCACGGCGATGCCGGCGCCGATCCACATCGAGCTCGCCCAGGCGTCGACCAGGGCCTCGCGGGCCGCGGTGAGGATCGGCAGCCCGTCCTGGCCCATGCCCTGGGCGACCTTCGTGGCCCCGGCGATCCCCTCCTCGACGAGCCGGCCCTGCGTCGGGTCGAGGCTGGACGCCACGTCGCCGATCTGGGCCCGGTACTGGGAGTTGAAGAGGGATCCCATCAGGGCGATGCCGAGCGCCCCGCCGATCTCGCGGGAGGTGTCGTTGAGGGCGGAGGCGACGCCCTGCTGCCCCCGGGACAGCGACTCGGTGATGGCGGTGGTGGCCGGTGTCATCGTGGCGGCGAGGCCCACGGCGGTGAGCATCAGGCCGGGGACGATCGACCAGTAGTTCGAGGTGTCGACCAACTCGGCCATGACCACCAGGCCCAGGCCGACGAGCAGGGCGCCGGCGACGAGCATGTTGCGCAGGCCCACCCGCCGCGACACCTTCGGGGCCAGCGGCGACAGCGACATCATCACCAGCGCCATGGGGAGCAGGCCGACGGCGCCCCGGATCGCCGAGTAGCCCAGCACCGCCTGCATGAACTGCATCAGCGTCAGGAAGATCCCGAACATGATGCCGAACACCGTGGCCAGGGCGAGGATGCCCGCGGACAGCGCGCGGTTGGCGAACACGCGGACGTCGAGCAGCGGGTGCGCGGTGCGCAGCTCCCAGGCGATGAAGCCGACGAGCCCGACGATCCCGATCGCCAGCCCGGCGGCGGCGAGAGGGTCGGTCCAGCCGCGCTCGGGTCCCTCGTGGATGCCGAGCACGATGCCACCGACGGCCAGCACCGACAGGACGGAGCCGGCCACGTCGAAGCGCCCCGGCCCGCGCTCCTGGCTGTTGGGCACGACGGCGAAGGTGAGGAGGCCGGCGACGACCGCCATGGCCACGGGGAGGACGAACAGCCAGGGCCAGGTCAGGTCGTCGATGATGACCGCGGACGTCAGCAGGCCGATGATGCCGCCGACCCCGGCGAAGCCGGCCCAGACGCCGACGGCGCTGCCACGGGCCTCCTCGGGGAACGAGGCGGTGATGACCGAGAGCGTGACCGGCATCACCATGGCCGCTCCGGCACCGGCGATGACCCGGCCGGAGATCAGCAGCTCGGGGTTGTTGGCCAGGGCCGCCACCACGTTGCCGAGGGCGAACACGCCGAGGCCACCGAGCAGCACCGGCTTGCGGCCCCAGCGGTCGCCGATGGCACCCACCGGCATCAGCAGCGCGGCGAGCGCCACGGTGTAGCCGTTGATGGCCCACAGGATCTGGCTCTGCGACGCCCCGAGGTCGAGGGCGATCGCCTGCTGGGCGACGTTGAGGCCCGAGACCCCGGCCACCACCGCCACCAGGGCGGCGCAGACGGCGGCCATCACCAGCCGGCGGCGCCTCGGATCGGTGATGGTCGACGCGTCGGCGTGGCGCGCCGCGGTGACAGTGGACATGATCGGCTCCGTTCGGGGGACGAGGGGAAGATGGGAGTCGACGGCGAGGTGTCAGCGGTGGGATTACCGACACCAGACGGTCCCTCAACCGACCAGTACGCTACAGTAGCGTATCGATAATGGTCAACCAGGAAGGGTGGTGATCCATGTCACAAACCGCGCCGCAGGCAGGCGACCAACGCGTCGCCCGATCGCGCGCTGCCGTGCTCGAGGCCGGGGTGGAGCTGCTCGTGGAGGGCGGCCCGAACGCGGTCACGGTCGAAGCCGTCGTCCATCGCTCCGGCGTCGCCAAGACCACCATCTACCGGCACTGGAGCTCACGGGACGACCTCGTGGTCGACGTGATCGGCGAGGTCGTGGGCAGTAGGCCCGTGCCGCCGACCGACATGGCGTTCGAGCCCGCGCTGCGCGTGCTGATGCGCGCCAACTGCACGCAGGCCCGCGAGGACCGCCTCCGTCGCGCCTTCCCTGCCCTCCTGCTCGCCAAGGCCCAGGGGCAGCCCGCGCTCGACCAGCTCCGGTCGAGGAGCGACGAGGAGCAGGCGGTCCAGCTGGAGGACCTGCTGCAGCGGGGCGTCGCCGAGGGCCGGCTCGCTCCCGACGTCACGCTGGAGGACGCCCTGCTCCAGCTCGTCGCGCCCCTGGTCCTCATCACGTGTGACTTCCGCGACTTCGGCGACGACGTCGCGGACCGCATCGTCGACCTCTTCCTCGCCAGCCACCGACCCGGGTCGAGCAGTTCGGGCTGAGGTTCAGGCGGCTCGGTGAGCGTCGACGACCCAGGCTCCCCGGCCGGGCCCCCGACGTCCGTCCCGGCCGCCGGAGCGCATCCGCACCAGCCGGGCACACGCCGGGCAGACCCCATGGCCCCGGCCGTCCGTGCACCCGTGTCGCAGCTCCCACCCCGAGGCGACGCACAGCCGATCGGTCCGCCTGGCCCGCAGGGTGTTGGCAAGGGCAAGGGCTCGGCTCATCATCGTCAGCTCCCCGGTCGTCCGCTCCACCACTGACGGAACCACGAGGGGCCGGGTGGGCACATCGGGTCCAACCCCCGCGTCGCAACCACCTGTCGGGGGACCCCACCCCGGGGGACCTCGACGGTCTGGCGTGGGCGCGACCGGATTGCCACGGAGTGTGCTAGACGCTCTCGTCGTGAGCTCACCGCCGGGTGGAGGAGATCGGACGGCGCAGGCGCCGGAGGCCGAGGAGCGCCTGCGGGCCGCGTTGGACCGGGTCGAGGCGCTCGCGCCGCCGTGGGGGTGGCCCGAGCGGCTGGCGGTGGCCGGGGTGGGCCTGTTGCTGGCGGCGGTGGCGTTGCCGTGGGGCTCGGGCTTCGGTGACCAGCCGGTGGTGCTGGCCCAGGCCGGGCGGCCGGGCCTGTTCGTGGTCGGGGCGGCGGTCGCGCTGGTGGCGGTGGTCGTGCAGTTGGGGGTGGGCCGGGCTTCGCCGGCCACCCCGCCGGTCGTCGGGATCGCGGCGGGGGTGACGGCCGTCGGGTCGTTGCTGGTGCGGGAGGCCGACGGCCGGGCCCTGGCGCTGCTGGTGCCGGGGCGGGTCGCCGCCGTGGTGGGGTGCGTGGCCCTGGTGTCGGCGGCCCTGTCGCTCGACGAGACGGCCCGGGCGGCCCGGGCGCGCACCGACAGGGTGCTGCGCGCGGCCCGCAAGCGGTTGGCCGACGACACGGGCGAGAGCGTCGAGGACGAGGTGGTCGAGCGCGTCGCGGCGGAGGTGCTGGCGGTGGTCGGGGCCCCCGACCGCCGGGGTGCGTGGGTGGTCGGCGCGCTCCTGTGCGCCGGCGCGGGCGCGCTGGCGCTCACCGGCCCGTGGTGGCGCTCGGCGTTCGACGTGACCGGGCCCTACCGGGACCTGCTGGACGAAGGGGAGGTCGCCGTGACCGTGCGCTCGGGGGTCGACATACTCGGTGCCGCCCGGTCGTGGGTCGTGGGCGCCGTCGTTCTCACCGCGGTCGGTGCGGTGGTGTGGCCGGGCGGCCGCCGGGCGGCTCCGGTGGTGGCCCTGGCCGGCGTGGTGGTCGCGGCGAGCGGTGCGGCGGCGTGGGCGAGCGACGAGGCGGCGGGATCGACGAGCGTCGCCGCCGCCGTCGTGGCCCTCGGAGCGGCCGCGGCCGCGCTGGCGGTCGCGGTGTGGTGGTCGGGCTCGACGGGCCCCGCCCGGGCCGGCTCGCTGCTGGTCGCGGCGCCGGGCCTGCTCGCCGTCTGGCCGGTCGACGAGCGTGAGGTCCCTGCTGCGGTGACCGACGGGCCGTACCAGGTGCTGGCCGGCGCCGAGTCGGACATGTCCATGTCCGGCTTCGGGGCGCAGGACGGCTACCCGGTGTGGGTCGACGGGCAGCCCGGGGTGGTCGCCTGGGCCGGCGCCGGCGCCGACGGCGACCGGCGGCCGGTGTTGTGGACCGTGGACGACGGCCGGATGGAGGTCCGCGCCGTGGGCCCCGGGTCGGTGCCGGAGGACAGCGTCCCCGTGGGGTTCGCCGACGGCACCGTCCTGTTCCGGGCGCGCGGCGACCTGGCCCACCTCTGGCCGGTGGGCTCCCCGGCGACCGCCGTGCCGCTGCCGGCCGGGCCCGGCGACCTCCCGGTCCTCGGCTCCGACGGCGCCACGTGGATCGTCACCCTGCCCTACCGGCCGCAGCTGGGGGAGGAGCCGACCGCTCCCGGCCCGGTCCACGTGACCGACGTGGACGAGGTCCTCCGCCGGCGGGGCGACCGGTCGGGTCAGCCGGTCGACGCCCTCGCCGACGGGCCCGAGCTGCCGGCCGGCACGCTCGAGGTGGTGCCGGGTCAGGGCGAGGGGGAGGCCTTCGCCGTGCTCGAGGACCGGATCCTGGCGTTGGCCGCCGACGGCTCGACCCGGTCGGTGTTCGGTGGCGCCGTCGACGGGGCCTGCGGCTTCAACGGGGACGCCCCGGCGAACTTCGTGGGCTCGGGTCGCCTGGCGCTCGCGGCCGAGAACGAGGGTCGCTACGACGGCGGCGTCGAGGTGGGGCGGCGGGGCTACGTCGCCACCGACGGCGTCCTGCCCGACTCGTCCGTCGTGCCGCTGTGGACCGCGGAGCCCGCGGCCGGCGGTGGCCTGTGGGTGGCGCTGCCGGTGCCGGCCGACCCCGTCGGCGGCGCGCACCGGCTGGCCCGGATCACGGCGGACGGCGAGGTGCGGGTGGTCGACCACCCTGTGCCCGGCATCCGCTTCATCGCCGTGGACCCCGCCGACGGTGATGTGCTGGTGGTCGACCACGGCGGCCGCCTGCTGCAGCTCGACGACCCGGACGTGGCGACCACTCCGCTGCCCCCGCCGCCCGACGACTGCTACCCGGAGGTGCCCACCGTGGCGCCGCCCGCCCGCCTGACAGCCGTCGGCGGATCACCCTCTCCCGAACCGGATGCCGTGCTGGTCGACACCGCCGGCACCCGGCTGCTGGCCCGGTCGTCGGGCGCCGCCACCGAGATCGTCCGGCTGCCGGTCGGCGGTGGCGAGCAGGTGGTGGCCGAGGTTCCGGGTGAGGTGCTCGCCCTCGGTCCCGACGGCGCGGGCGGCGCGTGGTGGCTGGAGAGCGAGGACGGCGCCGGCGACTCCGGCGACGACGAGGACGAGGACGACGAGGTCGACGCCGTGGCCGTGCACCTGCGGGTGGACGGCGGGATCGACCGGGGCCCGTCGCTCCCCGTGGGGACGGGTGCGTTCCCGATCCACATCGCCACCTACGGCGCCGGCGACGTGCCGTACGTCGTCGACGCGCACGACACCCGGCCCCGGCAGACCGACCGCGGCATCGGCACGGTGGGCGACCACCGGCTCCGCCGGATCGTCGGCGGGCGGGTGGAGGTGGTGTACGACGCCGCGGCGGACGCGCCGGTGCTCGCCGACACGGGCCCCGAGCAGTCGCTGGCCGTCACCGCCACCGGCGAGGTCGTGAGCGTGGACGGCGGCGAGGTCCGCCGGCTGGTCGGCGACGGGTTCGAGCCCGTCGCCGGCAGCGACCCGGACGAGGTCGCCGCCGAGTCGGCGAGGCCCCTGCCGGTGCACCTGGCGGCGGCGACACCGCCCGACGAGATCCCCGTCGTCGGCGACATGGTGGCCGACCCGGCCGGGGGCGGCGTTCTCGTCGCCCAGGACGGGCTGCTCGTCCGCATCGGCCTCGACGGCACGTTCGCCCCGGTGGCGCAGGATCCGCGCCTGGACGACGTCGACCTGGCCGTGCTCGACGGCCGGGTCGTGGCCACCGACGCCGACGGCCGACCGTTCCTCGTGGAGGTGGGGACATGACCGGTCGGAACCCGTCGTCGCTGGTGGCGCTGGAGGCGGCGCTCGCCGAGCGGGAGCGCGACCGGTCGGCCGCCCCGGCGTGGACCTGGCTCGCGGGCCTGGGTGCCGTCGCCATCGCCACGTCGACGCTCCTGTACTGGATGCTCGCCCCGGGACCCGTCGGCCCGCTCGCCGTCACCACCCCGCCGGCGCTGCTGTGGGTGGGGCTGGTCGTGACGACGAGCGGTGTCGCCGTCGGGCTGGCCCGTCCCGCGATCGCCCCGACTCCGGTGGCCGTGGCCGTGCTGCTCGGAGCCCTGCTGGTCGCCGCGTCCGTCGCCGCCGACGCCCGCTCCGGCGCCGCCGGCCCGGCCCCCTGGCTGGCACTCGCAGGCGCTCTGCTCACCGCCGCCGCAGCCTCGCCCGCCGTCGCCCGCCGCTTGGCGCCGGTCGCCCGCTGACGCCGGGGCTGGCGTCGGTCGGGTCGTTCATGGTGGCGTTGGACGGCCGGGGCCGGCGCCGGCTTCCTGCTGTCGGCATCGCTCTACAGCACGGTGTTCTTCATGGCCCAGTACCTGCAGTCCGGCCTGGGGCTGCAGGCCGTCGGGCTGGTCTGGCTGGTCTGGCTGGCGGTGATCGCCGCACCTGACCTGTCGTATGTCGTGATGGTGGTCCCGCTGGTCGTGTCCGGCATCGGGTGCTCGGCGGCGCTGCCCGTGTCGCAGACGGCGATCGTCGGCTCGGTGGGCGGCGACGATGTGGGCAAGGCCGCCGGCGCCAACAACATGACCTGGCTGCGGCTCTGGCGTTGCCGCGCCACGCGCCCGGCGACCACCGATGAGTCCCGCGGCCCGGAAACGTCCTAACTGATGATGACCGTCGCCACCGCCACCAGCGTCACCGCCGCCGCTACCGCCCCCACCACCGAGCAGGCGCTGCTCCTCGCCGCCCAGGACGGCGACGAGCGCGCCTACACCCGCTTGATCGAGCCCCGCCGCCGGGAGCTCCACGCCCACTGCTACCGGATGCTCGGTTCGGTCCACGACGCCGACGACGCGCTGCAGGAGACGCTGCTGCGGGCCTGGCGGGGCCTGCCCCGGTTCGCCGGCCGCAGCTCGCTGCGGACCTGGCTTCACACGATCGCCCACAACGCCTGCCTGGCCGTCATCGAGCGGCAGCCCCGGCTGGCCCTGCCCGTCCACCATGGCCCGGTCGAGTCGGTGTGGGTCGAGCCCTACCCGGACGAGCTCGGCGCCGGCCGGGAGGCGCCCGCGGCCCGCTACGAGCGGCGCGAGAGCGTCGAGCTGGCCTTCACCGCCGCGGTGCTGCTCCTGCCACCCAACCAGCGGGCCGCGCTGATCATGCGGGACGTGCTGGGCTTCTCGGCACCGGAGACCGCGGCGGCGTCGGCGACCACGGTGGCCTCGGTCACCAGCGCCCTCCAGCGGGCCCGCACCTCGATCGAGGCTCGACGACCCGCCCGGAGCCAGCAGGTCAGCCTGCGGCAGCTGGGCGACGCCGGTGTGCGCCGGCTCGTGGACGCCTACGTCGACGCCTGGGAGCGCGGCGATCCCGCCGCCATCCTGGCGCTGCTGGCCGACGACGCCACGTTCTCGATGCCGCCGGGCGCCAACTGGTACCAGGGGCACGCCGACATCGCCGCCTTCCTGCAGATCGGGCCGCTCACCGAGGACTGGCGCCTCGTCCCGGCCGCCGCCAGCGGCCAGCTCGCCTTCGGCAGCTACCGCTGGAACCCGAGCCACGGCCGCTACGTCGGCCACTCGATCGACGTGATCGACGTGGCCGGCGACCGGATCACCGCGATCACAGCCTTCCTCGACGCCGACCTACTGGCCCGCTTCCGCCTCCCTCCCGCACTCGCAACCCGATGACGCTAGCAACGCAACGATCGGCCAGGCCTGAGTCTCGACTAGTGCTCCGTGCGCCTCTTCGTGGGCTTCGCCGGGAGCGAGCGGGCGTAGGTCGCTCCCGTGTCCACCCAGCTGCCGAGCTGGTCGTCGGTGCGGACGTGGTCGGCGTCGACCCGCAGCCATCCACGCATCTCGCGGCCCCGCATCTCCATCGGCCGGGCGTCGGTCGTCGCCACCAGCTCCTCGGACTGCGCCGGGTCGGCCCGGACCAGGAGCCCGCCTTGACCGCTCGCTGCCACCGCCATGTGCCCGCTGATCTGCCCGCCGCTCGCAGCTCCCGTCCTAAGGTCGCAGCCGATGCACTGGCCAGGATCTCCGCACCGCCTTCATCGGCTGACTCCCGCCTGGGACCTCGGCACCTCGGGCTCACCGGGTGGGTGAGCCCGAGGTGAACGGTGCCGCTGACGACGATGCCGTGCGAGAGTTGCTCTGTCGACGGGCCGAGGCCGAGTGGCTGCGGGGCGACGTCGTCCAGGCCATGGCGGCGGTGAAGCAGGTCGATGCGGGGCGCTATCGCGTGCGTGGGCTCGACGCCGACGGTCATCCGCTGGACTCGTTCGCCGTGCGCGCCACCGAAGGGGTCGTCGATGCCTTCACCAGCGAGTTCAACGATGGGGGCATCTTCGCGGCCGTGCGCGGTGATCACCCTGAGTGCGCCGCCGTGGGCCTCTACCAGGCTGCTCGGCACGACCACACCTGGCTCACCTTCACACCGCATCGGGTCGCCGTGCTCCGTCTGCGGGACGTGCAGAACGAAGCGGAATCCGTGTTCGATCAGGAGCTGGCACGGGCCAAGCAGGACCGCTCGGTGCGCGGTGCCGTGCGCGGATTCGGGAAGATCGTGAGCTCAGGGGCGAAGGAGCTCGCCAGGAGCGTGCGGCGACCGCCTCTGCCGGACCGCCCGCAGGACGCCGTGCTGGAGTGGCCCTTCGAGGCCCCACGCCACCTGCTGCAGGCGATCGAGTCCTGGAAGCCTCGGATGATGCCAACCTTCCGTCACGGGCCCAGGTGGGTGAAGGTGCGCCTGGCCGACGGCTCCTGGGCGTGCTTCGAGACCGATGTCGCCGGCGCCACCGCGCTCACCGGTGGCGACGAGCGCTGAGTCGATGACGGTGACCGCCTCGGGTAGCTGGCCTTCCGTGAGGTGCCGGTGCCGAGGCGCGACCCGGCCGGCTGGCCCGGGGAGTGGCCAGCCGGCTGAAGGGGAGGGGAGCGGGAGGGGCTAGGCAGCGGTCTGCATCCTTTCGGTGACCTGGCCCACCTCGCCCACCTCGCCCGACTCGGGCTCCGAGGCCACGCCTTCCTCGGCGGCCGCCTCCTTGCTGTCGAGCCGGTGGATGCGCTCGTCGTGACCGATCTGGCGGAGCACGTCGGCCACGGTCACCGGCACGCTCCACCGGTCGGCCAGGGGGCCGGCGAAGGCCTGGTGCTCGGTCTCCGGGTGCTCGGCGACGAAGCGCATGTAGGAGCGCTCGGCATGGGCCTCGAAGGCGGCGTTGAGCTGGTAGCTCCACAGAGGGCGGACCAGGTGGAGGGCCCAGGTCGTGGCCTGCCAGGGCAGGGCCATGAGCCGGGGCAGCAGGCGGTGACGCACCCGCCGGAGCGGGCGGCCCTCCCGGGCGATCAGCTCCTCCATCACCAGCATGTGCCACTGCTCGTTGTCGTGCTGGGCCCGGGCCTCGGCGACCCGCTGCCGGATGCGGCGGGCCAGCACCGAGCGGCCCCGGGTGCGGGCGATGCGGCGTTGGGCCACACGCTCCCACGACCGGTAGGGCACCTGTGCCAGGTGCTCGAGCACGAGGAACTTCTCGATCGACAGGCGGCGCCCGTAGAGGACGTCGATCGAGGCGAACATCATGCGCAGCATCAGTCGCTGGCGGGTCTGCGGCGCCGCCAGCGTGCGTTGCTGCTCGACCCGAAGTTGGGCCGGTGCGAGGGTCGGGGGACCCTCGGCGTGGACCGCCGTACCCGCCCCCGGGGCCACGGCCAGGTGCCGCGCCGTCGTCGGGGTTGCGGATGCCGATGCCAGTGGGGTTGGGCCGGTGACAGGGGGTGAGGTGCTCATGACGTCGACGGTACGGACGAGTCGCCCGCGGGTCGTCCGCCACCAGGACCGACGTCGCGTACGCCTCCGGGGGTAGAGGAGGCCCTGGCGTGGTCGGCCGTCGGGCGTAGGCACGCAGCCTGAGCACTCAGGCACCTATGAGCACGGCCTCAAGCGGTCCATGAAGGCCTCTGCTGCTGGCGTCGGCCCCAGTCGGCTCCAGATCAGGTGCTCGATTCGGTGCGAGGTGTTCACCACTGGCATGACGGTCACTCCTGGTAGCTGCACCGCATAGGTGGAGGCGAGGAGGGCGACGCAGAGACCCTCGGTCACGAGCCGCGCCATGACGAGGGGGTCCGTGATCTCGAAGGCGACCTTGCGCTCCAGACCGGCGGCGAGGAACGCGCGGTCGGCCTGTATCCGACCGGTTGTCCCGGCGGGGAAATCGACGAACTCCTCGTCGGCGATCGTCTCCAACCGGATGCGCTTGCGGGCGGAGAGCCGGTGGTCGGGTGCCAGCAGTGCGGCCAGTGGATCGCGGGCGAGCGGCCGGCTGTTGAGGTTGGGGATCTCGACGCCCTCGGCAAGACCCAGGAACGCGACGTCAAGGGCCCCGTCGCGGACCTGGTCGGCGAGGGCGTCGCTCCCACCTGTCAGGAGACTGATCCGAACCTGCGAGTGTTCCTGATGAAACGTTCGCAACGCTGCGGGTACGTCGACGGCCGCTGCCGTCGGAATCATCCCGACGGCGAGTCGACCACGGATCTCTCCGGTCGCCGCGTAGACCTCCGCCCGCGCCCGCTCCGCAGCCCTCAGGCACTCGCGGGCGGCCGGAAGCAGCGCCGCGCCCGCCGGCGTCAACGCCACCGACCTACTCGTGCGGTGGAACAGCCGGGCACCCAACTCCTGCTCGAGCTTCGCGATCTGGTGGCTCAACGCCGACTGCACGACGAAGCACCGTTCCGCCGCGCGGGTGAAGTTGCCGAGCTCGGCCACGGCGACGACGTACTTCAGCTGCTGGAGGTCCATCCGGCAATCGTGAATCACGATCAGTCTCATGACAACAGTGCATTGGAATCATCGCTGTCGATGCCGCAGGCTGGTCGGCGTACGAGCCTCCACCGGCTGCCAAGACCCGGCCATGACTGCCAAGTGAGAAGGACCTGACATGAGCGCTGTTTACACCTGGGACGTCTTCTCCACCCTCGACGGATACGGCTCCTACGCCGAGGGCGGTGACTGGGGCGGCTACTGGGGCAAGCAGGGCCCCGAGCTGCTCGAGCACCGCGCCGCCCTGTTCGACACCGAGCAGCGGATGGTCTTCGGCGCCACCACCTTCCGGGAGAACGCGCAGATCATGTCCTCGGGCATCGATCCCAACACGCTCGACGAATGGAACATCCGGACGATGCGCATGCCGGCGACGGTGGTGTCCTCCACGTTGCAGGACACCCTTGGCTGGCCGGACGCAACCATCGTGAGCGGTGACGCCGTGGACATCGTCGCCCGGCTCAAGAAGGAGTCGGACGTGCCGCTGCGCTCGCAAGCCAGCCTGACGCTGAACTGGGCACTGATGGCCGCCGGCCTGGTCGACCGCCTGCAGGTGACGGTCTTCCCCGTCATCTCCGGACGGACCGGGACCAGCCCGATCCTCGGGGGCGCGGCCGACTTCGACCTCGAGCTGCTCGAGAGCCGGACGCTCGACGGCCACACCCAGGAGCTCGTCTACCGCCCCACCCTCCGATAACGGCGTCCTCCCGCCGCGTCCGGGGGCGCGGCAGGCGGTCTGGCTAGCGTCGGCGGGATGGAGTTCACAGTGGACGACGACTCCGGGTTCCTGGGGATCGTCGACCCGGATGCGTACGAGGGCTTCGTCGCCGAGGACTGGACCTACGAGTCGCTCTTCGCGCGCTTCGCCGCTCAGACGGCTCGACGAGCGCTGCTGCTGTGGGCGACGTCGGCGGACGGCGGCTCGTGGACGGTGGCGCTGGACGGCACCCTCGCCGGTGCCCGGTCCGCCACCGGGCCGATCACCTCCCGGCAGGGGCGGCTCTGCCTCGTCAACTACGAGACGCTGACGATGGCCGCGCAGTTCGCCGACGTGACGCTGCCCGAGCCGCACCTGGCCGACCTCGAGCTCGACGTGACCCCCGGCACGTACGCGTGCACGGTCACGCAGGTGCACGGCGACGACAGCCATCCCGCGCCCCACTTCGGCCTGCACCTCGCCCCGTCCGACGGGGCCCTCACCCCGTGGGCGGGTCCCGCGTGGTTCGACCCGGCGAGCAGCGCCTTCACGCCCCTCAGCTGACCGGTCAGGCCGGGGGAAAGGCCATCGGTGCTCGTCCTTCAGTGCGAGCTTGGCGGCACACACCGAAAGAGTCACACCGGTGGCCCCACACCGCGGTGGACGTCCTCGACCACCTCGATGGTCAGGGCGTGAGTACGTAGCGACCGCGCACCCCGCCCTTGGCCACTGCTCGGTGGGCGTCGGCGACCTGGTCCAGCGGCACGACCGCGTGCACTCTGGCCGGCAGCTCGCCGGACGCGACGCGCTCGAGCAGGTCGCCCAGTCGAGCCCCGTCGGGGATCGCGACGACGACGTCGACGGTGATCCCGCGCTCGGGAGCCGGCTTGGCGGCCGGCTGGACACCGACGAAGTCGCCGCCGTCGCGGACCAGGGCGAGGCCCCGCTCCTGCAGCACTCCGCCATCCGCGACGGCATCCCAACCCGGTTCGGCGTGGATGGTGAAGTCGACGCCGAGGCCGCGGACGAACTCCTCGTCGTCGGCTCGAGCCAGACCGGTCACCTGCCAGCCGCGATCCTGGGCAAGTGCGGCGACGTAGCCGCCGACCGCGCCGGCGGCCCCCGTCACGAGCAGCCGGTCGGCGTCGGGGGGTGCGTCGCCGAGCAGGTCGACGATCTGGGCCGCGGCCAGGGCGTTGAGCGGCACCGTCGAGGCCGCGACCAGGTCCAGCCCGTCGGGCACGACAGCCAGGTTGGCGACCGGCACGACGAGCTGCTCGGCGTAGGTGCCGAAGTCGCGGTCGAAGCCGTCCACCACGCCGGCGACCCGGGTGCCGACCGCCAGGGCCACACCCGGGCCAGCGGCGGCGACGGTGCCGGCGAAGTCCCAACCCAGGCCGGTGTGATGGGGCTGGTCGACCAACCCCATCTCGTGGAAGCGGCCGCTCACGACGCCGAGGTCGACGGGGTTCACGGCCGCGGCGGCGATCTCCACGCGGACCTCGCCCGGCCCCGGCTCGACGACGGGAACGTCGATGATCTCGATCGAGTCGGGGCCATCCGGGTTGTGGACGACGGCGGTACGGAAAGTGATGGTGCTCATGGTTCGCTCCTTCGTGGGTGCGTTGTGTACGACTCCACTATGGATCTGTTACTCTCTGAGGGGAAGAAGGCACCTCAGAGTGCGTAAGCCACCATGAGGTAGGGAGGAGCGTTCGATGCCAACGACGTCGGCGGCCGAGCAGCGGGCTCAGGCGAAGGTGAACTACGACGCGTTCCTGGCGGGCTGCCCCAGCCGCCAACTGCTCGACAGGATCTCCGACAAGTGGGTCGCGCTGATCCTGGCCGCGCTCGGCAGCGACGGCCCACACCCAAACGGCGATGCCGTCGACGAGCCACGGTCGATGCGCTACTCCGAGCTGTCACGCCGACTGGCCGGAGTCAGCCAGAAGATGCTCACCCAGACACTGCGCTCCCTCGAACGAGACGGCCTGCTCACCCGCACCGTGACACCGACGGTGCCGGTCACGGTCACCTACGAGCTGACCGACCTCGGTCTGTCGCTCCACCACGTGATGCGCGACATCAAGCAGTGGGCCGAAGCACACATGGACCAGGTCCTCGCCAACCGCGATACGTACGACACCCACATCGCCTGAGCGGCAGCCCAACGATTCGTCAGTACCAACCCCAAAAACCACAACAGACCGAACCCTGAGGGTTCGGTCTGTCCAGGATCTCTCGAGAGATCACAAGAGTGGAGCTGGGGGGAATCGAACCCCCGTCCGTCGAGCGGTTGGCGTCCGCGATACGACCATTCCCGAGGTTTTGCGGCTCTACGGCTGCCGCACCGCCGGGTCAGTAGGCCTCGCTAGGAGGCCGCCGCCAGGTCTTTGCCTGAGGTCAGCGGTCTTTCACGCCGTCAGCGGTCTTTCCCGCCGTCAACCACCGCTTCTGTTGCCGGGCTGCGGTGATCAGGCCCCGCGTGCCATCACTGGTCGCTGGTGCTCTCGTACTACCTAGGAACTAGGCAGCGACAGCGTAATCTGCGTTGGCAGATGTGTTTTTTGCGCCGTTTTGGGAGTCTGCGCAACTCCGGTCGCACGATCCGACTTCCGGTCTCGACGTCGAAACCGATCAGCCCCGTGTTGTGTCTGACGATGTCAATGAGCGTCGACCACTCTACCGGCACCCGTCCCCCGCCCCCGGCTCCTTTAGGCTGCGGCGCCATGGCCGACCACACGAGTTGGGCCGAGCGTGATGCCGCGGTCGTGTGGCACGGGTTCACCCAGATGTCGTGCTACCTCGACAACCAGCCGATCGTGGTCGAGGCCGCCGACGGCCACGAGCTGATCGACGTCGACGGTCGCCGCTACCTCGACGCCATCTCGTCGCTGTGGGTCACGACGCTGGGCCACAACGTCCCCGAGCTGGACGACGCCCTCCGCGCCCAGCTCGACCGGGTCGCCCACTCGACGCTGCTCGGCAACGGCAACCGCGCCACGATCGAGCTGGCGGAGGCGCTGGCCGCGGTCGTGCCGGTCGACGGGCCCCACTTCCTGTTCGCCTCCGACGGAGCCGCGGCCGTGGAGCAGGCCCTCAAGATCGCCTTCCAGTACTGGGCCAACCTCGGCGTCGAGGGCCGGACCCGCTACCTCACCCTGGGCAACGCCTACCACGGCGACACGGTCGGGTCGCTGTCGGTCGGCGCCGGCGGCTTCGGCACCGACCTGTTCGATCCGCTGCGCTTCCCGGTCGTGCGGGCTCCCGGCTACGACGACCCGGGCTGGGCGACGGCGGCCGCCGCCCTGGTCGACGAGCACGGTCCGTCGCTCGCGGCGGTGGTGCTGGAGCCGTTGGTGCAGGGGGCCGCCGGGATGCTGGTGACCGACCCCGAGGCCTACCGCCCGCTGGTCGACGCCTGCCGCCGGCACGACGTGCTGCTCGTGGCTGACGAGGTGGCGGTGGGGTTCGGTCGCACCGGCACCCTGTTCGCGAGCGACCAGTGCGACCTACGACCCGACCTGCTGGTCCTCGGCAAGGGCCTCACCGGCGGCTACCTGCCGATGTCGGTGACCGTGGCCAGCGAGCGGGTCTACCAGGCGTTCCTCGGCCCCGACCTGTCGGAGCGCACCTTCTACCACGGGCACTCGTTCAGCGGGAACGCCCTGGCGGCGGCGGTCGCCCTGCGGCACCTGCAGCTGATCGACGAGAAGGACGTGCTGGCGAACGTCGTCAGCCGGTCGGCCACCCTGGACCGGCTGCTGGGCGCCGAGGTCGCGGGACTGCCGGCCGTGCGCGAGGTGCGGCAGCGGGGCCTCATGGTGGGCGTCGAGCTGGCGCCCCCGTCCGACGGTCTGCGCTGGGGGCGCCGGGTGTGCGCCGCGGCCGTGGGGCGGGGGGTCCTGCTGCGGCCGCTGGGCGACGTCGTCGTGCTGATGCCCCCTCTGACGATCACCGACGCCGAGCTGGAGCGGATCGTGTCGACCCTGGTGGAGGCGATCCACGAGGTGTGCGAGCCGTGAGCGACTGGGACCGCCGGGTGGGGGACCGGCTCGACGGCATCCGTGACGCCGGGCGGTGGCGCCGGCCCCGCACGCTCGACGCGACCGACGCGGTGTCCGGGCAGGTGGACGGGACGCCCGTCGTCGCCTTCGCCAGCAACGACTACCTCGGGTTGTCGCACCACCCGGCCGTGATCGCCGCGGCCCACGCCGCGCTCGACCGCTGGGGCGCGGGCACCGGGGCGGCCCGGCTGGTGGTCGGCTCCCGTCCGGTGCACGACGAGCTGGAGGCGGCGCTCGCCGACTGGAAGGGCACCGAGGACGCCGTGCTGTTCCCGACCGGGTTCGCCGCCAACCTCGGCGTGCTCACGGCCTTCGGCGGCGCCGACGTGACCGTGCTGTCCGACGAGCTGAACCACGCGTCGATCATCGACGGCAGCCGGCTGGCCCGGGCGACCGTCGAGGTCTACCGCCACGCCGACGTCGACCACCTCGCCAAGCTGCTCGCCGACTGCGCCGGCCCCGCCCTGGTGGCGACCGACACCGTCTTCTCGATGGACGGCGACGTCGTCGACCTCGCCACGCTGGTCGACCTCGCCGCCGCCCACGACGCCCTGCTGGTGCTCGACGAGGCCCACGCCGTCCTCGGCCCCGAGCTGCCCACGTCGGCCCAGGCCGACGGCCGGGTCCTCCGGGTGGGGACGCTGTCGAAGACGCTCGGTTCGCTGGGCGGCTTCGTCGCCGGGCCGAGGGACTACGTCGACCTGCTCCGCAACGTCGCCCGGTCGTTCATCTTCACCACGGCGTCGTCACCCGCCGACATGGCTGCGGCGCTGGCCGCCGTCGGGGTCGTCCGCTCGGCGGAGGGGGATGCGCTGCGGGCCCGACTGCGGGGCCACGTCGACCGGCTGCGGCCCGGGCACCCGTCGCCGATCGTGCCCGTGGTGCTGGGTGACGAGGCGACGGCGGTGGCCGCGTCGGCCCAGCTGGAGCGCCAGGGCCTGCTGGTGCCGGCGATCCGCCCGCCGACCGTGCCGCCGGGGACGTCCCGCCTGCGGGTCGCCCTGTCCGCCGCCCACACCGCCGACCAGGTCGACCGCCTCGCCGCGGCCCTCGCGGCCCTGGCCCCGGCATGAGCTCCCGGCCCGAACGGGTGGTGCTCGTCACCGGGACCGGCACCGAGGTGGGCAAGACCTGGGTGGCGTGCCGGCTGGCGGTGGCGCTGCGGGACCGGGACCTGGTGGTGGCGGCCCGCAAGCCCGTGATGTCGTACGACCCCGACGACGACCCGACCACCAGCGACGCCGTGCTGCTCGCCCGGGCCACCGACGAGACCCCCGAGGCGGTGTGCGCCCCCCACCGCTGGTACCCGGTGGCGATGGCCCCGCCCATGGCGGCCGAGGCGCTGGGGCGGCCGCGGTTCACGGTGGCGGACCTGGTGGGTGAGACCGTGTGGCCGTCGGATGCGGCCGTGGGCCTGGTGGAGGCGGCCGGCGGGGTGCTGTCGCCGCTCGCCGACGACGGGGACGCCGTCACGCTCGCCGACCACCTCGAACCCGACCTGGTGGTGCTGGTGGCCGACGCCGGGCTCGGCACCATCAGCGCCGTGCGCCTGGCGGCCGGTGTCCTCGACGGCTGGCCGGTGACGGTCGTGCTCAACCGCTACGACCCCCTCGACGACGTCCACCGCCGCAACCGGGCGTGGCTCGTCGACCGCGACCAGTTCGACGTCGTCATCTCCGCCGAACAGATCCTCCCCACGCTCCTCGGCTGGGGCTGACTCGGGTGATCAGCGACCGCCGCGGCGGGCGTGGGCGACGGCCCGGTCGGCATCGCGGGCGGCGTCGCGCTCGGCGATGACGTGGCGCTTGTCGTAGGTCTTCCGGCCCCGGGCGAGCGCCAGGTCGATCTTCACCTTGCCGTCCTTGAAGTAGATCGACAGCGGCACCAGCGACAGGCGCTGCTCGTCGACCTTGGAGCGCAGCCGGGCGATCTCGTCGCGATGCAGCAGCAGCTTGCGGGCCCGCTCGGCCTCGTGGCCGCTGTGCATCTGGGAGTTCTCGTAGGGGGCGATGTGCAGCGACTCGAGCCACACCTCGCCGCCGTCGAAGCGGGCGAAGGCGTCGCTGATCTGGACGTGGCCGAGCCGCAGCGACTTCACCTCGCTCCCGCGCAGCACCATGCCGGCCTCGACGGTCTCGAGCACCTCGTAGTTCCGGCGAGCCCTCCGGTTGGAGGCCACCAACTTCGTCCCGTCGGGTCGTGGCATAGCGGAACCGACGAGCCTACAGGCGGCCGCCGCTAGTCTCCGGCCGGTGCTGACGTTGTCGAACGAGGTGTGGCTGCAGATGGTGGGCCACGCCTACGACGGGCTGCCCGACGAGGCATGCGGGCTGTTCGCCGGCGACCCGGGGTCGGGGTTGGTGCGGGTGTTCTACCCGTGCCGCAACGCCGCAGCGTCGAGCCGGGTCTACACCGTCGACCCCAAGGACCACCTGGCGGCGGACCGGGATGCGGAGGCCCGAGGCCTCGAGCTCCTCGGCGTGATGCACAGCCACACGCACACCGAGGCCTACCCGTCGTCCACCGACGTCGCCCAGGCCCCCGACCCGGCGTGGCACTACGTGATCGTGTCGCTGAAGCGGGAGGCGCCGGTCCTCCGGTCGTACCGCATCGTGGACGAGTCGATCTCCGAGGAGCCGGTGGCGCTCGGAGCGGGGTAGCGGCGGCTGTTAGGATTCCTGACAGGATCGATCGGGAATTGCCCGGTCTCCGACCCCGGCCGTCACATGCCTGTCCTGCCCTCGATACTCGACCTCATCGGCAACACGCCCATGGTCGACGTCAGCGCGCTCAGCCCCAACCCGGCCGTGCGCATCGTCGCCAAGCTGGAGGGCCAGAACCCCGCCGGGTCGATCAAGGACCGCATCGCCTGGGCGATGATCCAGGCGGCCGAGGCCGACGGCGCGCTGCGGCCGGGCAAGACGATCATCGAGCCGTCGTCGGGCAACACCGGCATCGCCCTGGCGATGATCGCCGGGATGCGGGGCTACCCGATCAAGATCGTGATGCCCGAGAACGTGTCGATCGAGCGCCGGCAGGCCCTCGAGGTGTGGGGCGCCGAGATCCTGGTGACGCCCGGGGCCGAGGGGTCGAACGGTGCCGTCCGCCGGGCCCAGGCGCTGGCCGACGAGCACCCCGAGTGGACGTTCCTCTACCAGTACGCCAACGAGGCCAACCCCCGGGCCCACTACGAGGGCACCGGCCCCGAGATCTGGAATGACTGCCCCGAGGTCACCCACTTCGTCGCCGGCCTGGGCACCAGCGGCACGCTGATGGGCGTCGGGCGGTTCCTCAAGGAGCAGAACCCCGACATCAAGGTGGTGGCCATCGAGCCGCCGCTGGGGGAGCGGGTGGAGGGCCTGCGCAACCTCGACGAGGGCTACATCCCGCCCGTCTACGAGAAGTGGGGCGGCCCCGACCTGCTCGACCGCAAGCGCATCGTGCGGCCCCGCGAGTCGATCGAGTGGACCCGCCGTCTCACCGAGGTGGGCGTGTTCTCGGGCATCTCGGGCGGTGCGGCGCTGGCCGGTGCGGCCAAGGTGGCGTCGGAGATCGACGCGGGCGTGGTCGTGGTGGTGCTCGCCGACGGCGGCTGGAAGTACCTCTCCACCGGCGCCTGGACCGCCGACATCGACGAGGTCACCGCCCTCGCCGAACGCCTCATCGTCTTCTAGCCGGGGATGGAGGTCTTGCCGACGACCGACGAACGGCCGATCGGCATGTTCGATTCCGGGTTCGGGGGGCTGACGGTGGCCCGGGCGGTGATCGACCTGCTGCCCGACGAGCGGCTGGTCTACGTGGGCGACACCGGCCGCTACCCCTACGGCCCCCGCCCGCTCGAGGAGGTGCGGCACTTCGCCCACCAGATCACCGACCACCTCGTCGCCGACCACGACGTGAAGCTGGTGGTCGTGGCGTGCAACACGGCCAGCGCCGCCGCCCTGGAGGACCTGCAGGCGGCCACGCCCGTGCCGGTGGTCGGTGTGATCGAGCCCGGCGCCCGCTCGCTGGTCGCCGCCACCCGCAGCGGACGGGTGGGGGTGATCGGCACCGTGGGGACGATGTCGTCGGGCGCCTACCAGCGGGCCGTCGAGGCGCTGGAGGTCCCGGTGGAGCTGACGTGCGCGGCCTGCCCCGGCTTCGTCGAGTTCGTGGAGAAGGGCGAGCTGGCCAGCGACCAGGTGCACGTGCTGGCGGAGCGGCTGCTGGCCCCGCTGCAGGAGGCCAAGGTCGACACCCTGCTGCTGGGCTGCACGCACTACCCGTTCCTGGCCCGCACGATCGGCGACGTGATGGGCCGTGACGTGGTGCTGGTGTCGTCGGCCGACGAGACCGCCTTCGAGGTGCGCCGGCTGCTGGACTCCGAGGTGGTCGGCGCGGCAGCCGGCGGCGACCGTCCGCCCCGCCACCGCTGGCTCTCGTCGGGCGACGTCGACTGGTTCGACGAGCTGGGCCGACGCCTCCTCGGTCCGGAGCTGGCCCAGGCCGAGCCCGTGCCGTGGGCCTGAGCGTCACCGTCCTCGGGTGTGCCGGGAGCTATCCCGGGCCGGGGGATGCCTGCAGCGGGTACCTGGTGCGCAGCGACGAGGCGACGGTGGTCGTCGATCTCGGGTCGGGGACGCTGGCCAACCTCCAGCGCCACGTCGCCATCGCCGACGTCGACGCCGTGGTCGCACGAGGGCCGCGTGCAGCACCTGTCGGGCCGCCAGGCGGGGACGCTGGCCGAGGGCGCCCGGGTGCGACGACTCCTGCTGACCCACATCACGCCCGGCCTCGACCCGGCGGCCCAGAAGGCCGACGCCGCGGCCGAGTTCCCGGGCCCGATCGACATCGCTACCACCAACACCACTTACTCGATCTAGCCGGTCGGGTAGGCCTGTTAGCGTCGCAGGACGATGCGAGCCGACGGACGAGCGCCCGACGAGCTGCGGCCCGTCACCTTCGAACGAGACTTCACCGAGATGGCGGCCGGGTCATGCCTGGTCAGCTTCGGTCAGACCAAGGTGCTGTGCACCGCCTCGATCGACCCCGACGTCCCCCGCTGGATGAAGGGCCGGGGCAACGGCTGGGTGACCGCCGAGTACTCGATGCTGCCGGGATCGTCGTCCGAGCGGGTGCGCCGGGAGATCAAGGACGGGCGGCCGTCGGGTCGCTCCCAGGAGATCCAGCGGCTGATCGGCCGGGCGCTGCGCTCGGTGTGCGACATGTCCGTGCTGGGCGAGCGGCAGGTGACCGTCGACTGCGACGTGCTCCAGGCCGACGGCGGCACCCGCACGGCGTCGATCTGTGGCGGCTACCTGGCGTTGCACGACGCCCTGGCCCGGCTGGTCGACCACGGGGCCATCGGTGCCCACCCGCTGGCGGCGGCCTTCTGCGGCGCCATCTCCGTGGGCATCGTCGACGGCCTGCCCCTGCTCGACCTCGCCTACGTGGAGGACAGCGCGGCCGACGTCGACATGAACGTGGTGATGACCTCCGAGGGCCGCTTCGTCGAGCTGCAGGGCACCGCCGAGCGCATGGCGTTCAGCCGCGACGAGCTCGACCAGATGCTGGCGCTGGCGGAGAAGGGCATCACCGAGCTGATCGAGCTGCAGCGCGACATGGTGTCGGTACCGCCCCCGTTCCGCCCCCCGGTGCCGACGCGCTGAGCGGGTCGGGCGCCGGGCCGTGCGTGGGGGTGGGAAGCGGGTGCTCGTCCTGGCGACGGGCAACGCCCACAAGGTGGAGGAGGTCGCGGCCATCCTCGACGGCTGGGTGGTGGAGCCCCACGACCCCGAGGTCGAGGAGACCGGCACGACGTTCGAGGAGAACGCCCTCCTGAAGGCCCGGGCGGTCGCCGTGGCCACCGGCGACCTGGCGGTGGGCGACGACTCGGGCATCGAGATCGACGCCCTGGGTGGGGGGCCGGGCATCCACTCGGCCCGCTGGACCTACGAGAGCGACTGGATCCCCCGGGTGCTGCGGGAGCTGAAGCTGGTGCCGGCCCGGGAGCGGGGCTGCCGCTACGTGTGCGCCGCCGCGGCCGTGTGGCCGGACGGGCGTGAGGTGGTGGTGCGGGGCACGGTCGAGGGCGTGATCACCCAGGTGCCCCGGGGCACGGGCGGCTTCGGCTACGACCCGATCGTCCAGCCCGTCGAGGGCGACGGCCGCACGTTCGCCGAGATGACGGCGGCCGAGAAGCACTCGTTGAGCCACCGGGCCCGGGCCGTCCGAGCCCTCCTGCCGTACCTCTCCTGAGCGCCCGCCGGGCTACCAGTTGCGGAGGTCGACGGGCCACACCGCGGTGATGGGCGCGTCGGGCGTGGGGGTCGGGGCGCCCGTGTCGGCCAGGTCGGCGACGTAGATGCGCTCGTGGAGGGCGACGGTCGGGTCGACGTGGGCGGGCAGGACCGCCACCCGGTCGCCGACCCGCACCGGGTGCTCGCGCCGCATGCCGAACGTGATGTGCTCGTCGGACACGAACCAGACGTCGCCGGCGTCGACCACCGTGGGGTCGCCGTGGTCCATGGAGTGCGACTTGAGCCCGGCGTCGAGCACCGCCCAGCCGTTCTGGTTCACGGAGATGACCGTGGCCCACAGGTAGAGGGCGTGGCGGAAGGCGGGCGCGTGCGGGATGTACTCCGTGTCCATCAGGCAGTAGGAGCCGGCCTGGACCTCGGTGACCCAGGGGTTGCAGTCGTACGTGCCGGTGCCGCCGCCGGAGACCACGTCGCCGCCGACCGCCTCGGCCGCCGCCAGCAGCAGCTTCATGGCCGCCTCGACCTGCGTGGCCTTGGTCTCCCCGGGCTCCCGCATCAGGTGCCCCTCGTAGCCCATGACGCCCCGGACCTCGAGCCCGCGGGACCGGGCCAGGTCGGCCAGCGCACCGGCCTCGTCCGGGTTGCAGCCGCAGCGGGGCATGCCGACCGACACGTCGACCAGCACCTCCCGGACCCCGCCCCTCACGGCGGCGTCGACGGTCTCGGGCGAGTCGACCGCCACCGTCACCCGGGCGGCCTCGGCGGCGACCAGCGCCCCCAGGCGGGTGCAGTCGAGCACCTCGTTGGCCAGCAGCAGGTCGGCCCCCAGCCCGGCGGCGGCCATGCCCTCGATCTCCCGGACGGTGGCGCAGCAGAACGTGTCGTGCCCGGCCTCGTGGAGCTCCCGGGCCAGCGCCGTCGACTTGAACGCCTTCACGTGGGGCCGCAACTGCCGCCGGGGATGGGCGGCCGCCATGGTGGCGACGTTGTGCGCGAACGCCCCTTGGTCGACCACCAACGCCGGCGTCTGGATGTCGGCAAGCTTCACGCCCAGCGACCTTAACGGCCCAGACCGCGGTGCCGGCGGCGGGATTCGAACCCGCACTGAACAGATTCTAAGTCTGTTTCCTCTACCGATTGGGACACGCCGGCTTCACGTTTCGCCTGCACCAAGTCGGGGTCAGCGCATGGCAATTGGGGCACAGGATACGTAGGTTGTCGAGGCGGTCACCCATGTGCTCACCGTTGATGTGATCCAGGGCGTCGAGAACCCGGCGCCGGTTCCGACTACCGGGCATGACACAGGTGACCGCACAGATGTCGATCTCCCTCGACGGGTACTACACCGGGCCCGTCGACAACCGGGATCCCAAGGACATGACCGGCTGGACGCAGGGGCCCGAGGCGCCCGGGTTCTTCCGGGTGACCCGCTGGGCCGTCAACGCCATGGGTTGGCGGGAGCGGCAGGGCTACGCCGGGGGCGAGCGCTCGGTCAACTCCGAGATCATCGAGGAGACGTTCGCCGCCGCCGGGGCCTACGTGATGGGCCGGCGCATGTTCGACGCCGGCGAGGTCCCGTGGGGCCCCAACCCGCCGTTCCGGGCGCCGGTCTTCGTCGTGACCCACCGGCCCCGTGAGGTGCTGCAGCGGGAGGGCGGGACGTCGTTCACGTTCGTGACCGGCGGCGTCGAGGAGGCCGTGGGGTTGGCCCGGAAGGCCGCGGCGGCGGTCGGCAAGGATGTGGCCGTCGCCGGCGGCGGCACCCTGGTGCGCCAGGTGCTGCGGTTGGGGCTGCTGGAGCAGCTGGAGCTGCACATCGCGCCGGTGGTGCTCGGCGACGGCCAGCGCCTGTTCGACCCCAGCGTCGATCTGGCCGACGACCAGGGCATCGAGCTGACCCCGACGCGGGTGGTGTCTGACCCCGAGGTCACCCACATCCGCTACAGCGTGGGCGCCCGCACCCGGCTGGTGCTGGACGACGACCGCTTCACCGGCTCCGGCCAGGGTGCGTAGGGTTTCCCGATGAAGTACATGCTGCTGATCTACGGCAACGAGGAGAACTGGGAGGCGGTGCCGCCCGAGGAGTTCGCCGAGATCGTCCGCCGGACCGATGCCCTCAACCAGGAGCTGTTCGAGTCGGGTGAGCTGGTCGGCGCCTACGGGGTCGGCGACCAGCTCACCGCCAAGATGGTGCGGGTCGACGAGGGTGTCGTGGCCGTGACCGACGGGCCGTACGCCGAGGCCAAGGAGTACCTGGGCAGCTTCACGATCGTCGACTGCGAGAGCCTCGACCGGGCCCTGGAGATCGCGGCCCAGAACCCGTCGTCCCGCTACTGGGGCATCGAGGTCCGCCCCCTCATGCACGAAGCGAACCCGGACATGTGAGCCCAGCCCCCCACTCCACCGCCGACGGCTGGTCGGAGGTCCGGCGGCTGGTCCCGGAGGTGCTGGGTTCCCTGGTCCGCCGTTACGGCCACTTCGACGCCTGCGAGGATGCGGTCCAGGAGGCACTCCTGGCCGCGTCCACCCAGTGGCCCGTCGAGGGTCGCCCCCGCAGCCCCAAGGCCTGGCTCCTCACGGTCGCCCGCCGCCGCCTCACCGACCACCTCCGCTCCGAGGAGTCCCGCCGCCGCCGTGAGGAGCAGGGCGCGGTCGAGCCCGCCACGCCGGCTGGGCCATCGGGCGACGACACACTCACGCTGCTGTTCCTGTGCTGTCACCCGTCGCTGTCGGCGCCGTCGCAGCTGGCGCTGACGTTGCGGGCGGTGGCGGGGCTCACGACCGCCGAGATCGCCCGGGCGTTCCTGGTGCCGGAGGCGACGATGGCCCAGCGGATCAGCCGCGCCAAGCAGCGCATCAAGGCGGCCGGCGCCACGTTCCGCCTGCCGCCCGAGCCCGACCGGACCGAGCGCCTGCAGGTCGTCCTCCAGGTGCTCTACCTCCTGTTCAACGAGGGCTACACCGCGACCTCCGGGCCCGACCTGCTGCGCCCCGACCTGACCGCCGAGGCGATCCGCCTGGCCCGGGCCCTGCTCCGCCTGGTGCCCGACGACGGCGAAGTGGCCGGCCTCCTGGCACTCATGCTCCTGACCGACGCCCGCCGGCCGGCCCGCACCGACGCCGACGGCGCCCTCGTGCCGCTGGCCGAGCAGGACCGGGGATCGTGGGATCACGACGCCGTCGCCGAGGGCGTCGCGCTGGTCACCGGGTCGCTGGCCAGCAAGCCGGTCGGGCCCTACCAACTGCAGGCGGCGATCGCCGCGGTGCACGACGAGGCGCCCCGGGCCGAGGACACCGACTGGCCCCAGATCCTGGCGCTCTACGGTCTGCTGGAGCGCGTGGCGCCCAGCCCGATGGTCACGCTCAACCGGGCCGTGGCGATCGCCATGGTGCAAGGCCCCGAGGCAGGTCTCGACCTCGTCGCCACCGTCGACGTCGACTCCCACCACGTGGCCTCGGTCCGTGCCCACCTCCTGGAGATGCAAGGCGACCTCGACGCCGCCCGCGCCGCGTACCGCCACGCCGCCCGCCTCACCACCAGCATCCCGGAACACCGCCACCTCGTGTCCCGCGCCACACACCTCGGCCTCGGCGATCGATCGGGCCCACAGAAAGGTGAGGAGGGGTGCATGTGTTCGTGTGTGGTGGATGGTCGGAAGTGGACCTGAGGGCCGCCGGGCGCAGGTACCCTTCCGCCGTGACCTCGATGCATCCGATCCTCCCGACGGCACAGTCCACCTCGATCGTCAGCCCGACGCACGAGATCTTCAACCGCCTGTTGCGGGAGCGGATCATCTTCCTGGGTACCGAGGTCGACGACGACATCGCCAACGTCATCTGCGCCCAGCTGCTCCACCTCGCCGGCGAGGATCCGGACCAGGACCTGTGGCTCTACATCAACAGCCCTGGCGGCTCGGTGACCGCCGGCATGGCCATCTACGACACCATGCAGTTCATCGAGCCCGACGTGGCCACCGTGTGCATGGGCCTCGGCGCCTCGATGGGCCAGTTCCTGCTGTGCGCCGGCGCACCCGACAAGCGCTACGCCCTGCCGCACGCCCGCATCATGATGCACCAGCCCTCCGGCGGCATCCGGGGCCAGGCGGCCGACATCGCCATCCAGGCCGAGCAGCTCATGTACGTCAAGCAGCTGATGGCCGAGCGCATCGCCTTCCACACGGGCCAGACGGTCGACCAGGTGTCCGAGGACTCCGAGCGTGACCGCTGGTTCACCGCCGAGCAGGCGAAGGACTACGGCATCATCGACCACGTCATCGTGAAGCGTGGAGAGATGCGGTAGGCCGAGCGCCTACCGCACCTCCCTCAGGTCACGGCGCGGGCTCGGCGGGCGGAGGAGCGGCCTCGGCCTCGTCGGCCGGCGCTGCCTCGGCGGTCGGGGCGTCGGCGTCCGCGTCGCCGTCGGCGTCGGAGCCGCCGCTGTCGGCGATCTTGTGGACCGCGCTCTTGGTGGCTTCCTGGGCCTTGTCGATCTTCTCGGTGAAGCGGCCCTTGGTGACCTTCTCGTCGATGAACTCGCCGGTCTTGTCGACGGCGCCGTGGATCTTCTCCTCGTTGTCGCCGACGAAACCCGCGACCTTGTCCTTGATGTCGATCGCGAGGTCCTTCGCCTTGTCGATGATCGTCGGCTTGTCGTCTTCGGTGGTCATGCAGGTTCTCCTTCTGGGGGTCGCGCCGCCGAGGTGCCCAGCGAGCGCAGCTCGCCGACGGCGTGCTCGAGGCCGGCGGTGTCGCGGAACAGCGACGAGCCGGCCACCAGCACGTTCGCTCCGGCGGCGGCCGCGCCGGACACCGTCTTGGGTCCGATGCCGCCGTCGACCTCGACGTCGCAGTCGAAGCCGCCGTCGAGCACGAGCCGGCGTACGGCGCTGATCTTTGGTTCCATCGTCGCGATGTAGGCCTGCCCGCCGAAGCCAGGGTTAACCGTCATCACCAGCACCATCGCGCAGAGGTCCAGCACGTGGGCCACGGCCGAGGGGGGAGTGGCCGGGTTGATGGCGACCGCGGCCGCGGCGCCGAGCTCGCCCACCCGCCCCAGCGTGCGGTGCAGGTGGCGGGTCGACTCGGCGTGGACGATCAGCAGCGAGCAGCCGGCCTCGACGTAGCGGGGCAGCAGCAGGTCGGGGTCTTCGACCATGAGGTGCGCCTCGAACGGGACCGATGCATGGGGCCGGCACGCCGCGATCACGTCGGGGCCGAAGGTGAGGTTGGGGACGAAGCGCCCGTCCATCACGTCCCACTGGATGCGGTCGACACCCGCCTTCTCCAGGGCCGTCACCTCGTCGCCGAGTCGGGCGAAGTCGGCGGGCAGGACCGAGGGGACGATCTCGATCGGACGGTTCGTACCGGGGCGGGCAGAGGGGACCACGGCTTTCATCCTACGGGCGCAGCACCCACCGATCGGGGCCACTACTGTCGCACGGATGCTCAGTGCACTGCTCGCCGTCGGGGGTGGCTTTCTCGACCCCGAAAACCTGGTCGACAAGGGCGGCCTGGTGCTGATCTTCGCGATCATCTTCGCCGAGTCGGGGTTGCTGATCGGCTTCTTCCTGCCCGGCGACTCGCTGCTGTTCACCGCCGGGTTCTTCGCCTCCGGGCCGTCGAGCGTCGACGAGGCGCTGCACCTCCCGCTGGGGTGGCTGCTGCTCGGCTGCTTCCTGGCTGCGGTGGCCGGCGACCAGGTGGGCTACGTGTTCGGCAACCGGGTGGGCCCCGCGCTGTTCAAGCGGCCCGACTCCCGGTTCTTCAAGCAGGAGAACGTGGCGAAGGCCCAGGCGTTCTTCGACAAGCACGGCGCCAAGACCATCGTGCTGGCCCGCTTCGTGCCGATCGTCCGCACGTTCACGCCGGTGATCGCCGGCGTGTCGAAGATGAAGTACCGCACGTTCGTCACGTTCAACGTGATCGGCGGCCTGCTGTGGGCGGTCGGCGTGACGCTGCTCGGCTTCTTCCTCGGCCAGATCGACTTCGTGGAGGCCAACCTCGAGATCGCCATCCTCGCCGTGGTGGCCATCTCGGTGCTGCCGATCGCGCTGGAGCTGTGGAAGGCCCGCAAGGAGCGCAAGCACGTAGGGCTCGACATCGCCCACGACCTGCTCGACCCGGACCTCGACGACATGGCCCGCGAGGCCGTGCGCCCCGACGGCCACGTCGACTGAAGTCCAGGTCAGATGTTCGGGGGTGCCGCCGAGATGTCGGCCAGCGGCGACTTGGGGTCGTCGGCCACCGCCAGGTCGCCGATCGACACGATGCCGACCAGCCGGCTGTCCTCGATCACCGGCAGCCGCCGCAGGGCGTGCTGGCGCATGATCTCGGCCGCCTGGGTGGTGGGGTCGTCGGCGCCGACGGTCTGGATGGCGGCGCTGCACACCTCGCCGGTGGACGTCGCCGCGGGGTGACGACCGGCGGCGACGGCCCGCACGACGATGTCACGGTCGGTCAGGATCCCCCGCAGCACGCCGTCCTCGGTCACCAGGACGTCGCCGATGTCGTTCTCGCGCATCACCTGCGCCGCCGCTTCGATGGTGGTCCGGGCGTCGACCGTCAGAGGGCTCGGCATCATCACGTCTCGCACTGTGTCTGCCATGCTCGGTGGCTTCCCCCGGAGCCGCCGCCCAAACGCCGGTCAGACGCCGACGATGTGCTTGCGCAGCCGCCGGATGGCCCGGGCCAGCAGCCGCGACACCTGCATCTGGCTGCAACCGAGCTGCTCGGCGATCTCGGTCTGCGTGTGCTCCTCGACGAAGTAGAGGCGCAGCAGTTCGCGGTCGTCCTCGGAGAGCAGGCCCAGGGTCTGGCTGAGGGCGGTGCGGTTCTCTATCCACGAGAAGCCGGCGTCGGGCTTGCCCACCACCTGCTCGGTCTGGAGCTGGCTGACGGGGTCGACGGCGTCGAGCGAGCTGGGCGAGCGGGCTCCCTCGGCGGTGAGCACCTCGAGCACCTCGCTCTCCTCCGCGCCGATGAAGTCGGCCACCTCGGCGTGCGACGGCTCGCGCCCGAAGTCGTGGGTGAGCAGCTCGCGGGCCTCGCGCATGGGGCTGGCCATCTCGTGGACCCGCCGCGGCACCCGGATCGACCAGCCGGTGTCGCGGAAGTGCCGGCGGATCATGCCGGTCATCGTCGGGCGGGCGAACGCCAGGAACGGGAGCCGACGCTCCGGGTCGAAGCGCTTGAGCGCCAGCAGCATGGCCTCGAGGGCGATCTGGGTGAGGTCCTCCAGCGGCTCGCCCCGGCGGTAGTGGCGGCGGGCCTGCGACTCGGCGTGCGGCCGGTAGTGGTCGACGAGCGTCGCCAGCGCCGCCTCGTCGCGGCGCCGGTCGTAGCGGACGTGGTCGGTCCACAGCTCCGGCTCGACCGCGGGGCGGACGTCGGCGCCGGCGAGGTGCCGGTGGGGCACGGGGTCGCGCGGCAGGGTGGCGGCCGCGAGCGCGGCGTCGCTGGCAGCACGCAGCCGAGCCAGCGTTTGCCGGCACTGCGTCTGGTGACGCGACGCCTTTCTTCCCATTTCCGATGTATCTCCCCGTAGGTCATGTCGGGTATACCTCTTGCGCCGATGGCTGACGACTGGACGGAAGACCCGAGCGATGCCGGGCTGCTCGACGCGGCGCGGCAGGAGATGGATCGGGCGGCGGGCGACCTCGAGCGGGTGGTGCGGCTGCTCGACGAGCGCATCGAGCGGGTGGAGTGGCTGGAGACGTTGGTGGACGAGTTGCTGGAGCTCGTGGACGCGCCGGCGCTGGTGGTCGACGCCGACGGGTGCATCCTGGCGGTGAGCCGGGGCGCCGAGGCCGACCTGCCCGGTGCCAAGGGGGCGCTCGGCAAGCCGGCGTCGTCGGTGCTGCCCGACCCGCTGGGCGACGACGTGACGACGGTGTCATTGCCCGGAGCGGCGACCCTGGTGGTGCTCTCCCCGTGAGGCCGACGTGCAGTGCGACGTGTGTGGCGCGGGATCGCCGGGTAGCCAACCCGCGTCGAGGGAGCTGAGTGTGGACGATCTACTGCCGAGCCCCATCGTGCTGGAGCTGCCGGGCGACAGCCGCTTCATGCGCCTGGCCCGCCTCCTGGCCAGCGGGGTGGCCACGGCCTGTGGCCTCCCGCTCGAGGAGGTCGAGGACTTCCGGGTGGTGGTCGACGAGGTGTGCGCCACGCTGATCGAGGCCGGGGGCGGCAACCCCATCCGGGTCTCGTTCACGATCCGGGGCACCCTGCTGTGCGTGGAGGGCACCACCCGCGACCGGGGCATCGGCGGCCCCGACGCCGACCGGCTGGCGCTCAGCTACCAGATCCTCGACGTGGTCACCGAGTCGCACGAGTTCGCCCGCGACGACGGCGAGGTGGTGTTCACCGCCGCCACCCGCCTGCGGGGCAGCGGCGTCGGCTAGGTGGCGAGGCCGCCCGAGCGACCGGGCTACTGGCCGCTGGGGGCCGGGAGCAGCTCTTCGGCCAGGCCGGCGATCTCGATGACCCGCCCGACCGACGGCGACACGCTGACCAGGCGGAACTTGGCGCCGGTGCGCATCGCCTCTGCCCGGGCGAGCAGCACGGCCCGCAGCCCCGCCGAGTCGGCGAACGTGAGGCTCTCGGCGTCGATCTCGACGATCTCCGCCGAATCCGACAGCGCCTGCTGCACCTCGGCGGTGAGCCGGTCGGTGCCGTGGAGGTCGAGCTCGCCCACCAGCTTCACGACGGTGCGGTTGCCGTCGCGGCTGCTCGACACGAACAGCACCTGGTCGGTCGTCGGCTCGTTCCCCGGGGACATCTCCGACAGTCTGGCACTTCCGGCCTCGGAGGGTGCGCGGCCGGCGTTCAGACCTGCACCAGGGAGTCGACGTCGGACGAGGTCGACACGTGGGTCATCCAGAGGCGCACCTGGTCGGGCCGGGCGCTGAGCGTGGCCGCCACCACCACGTGCCCGTCCTCCTTCTCCAGGAACACCTTGTCGAGCTCCACCTCGGAGAGCTCGTCGAGCCGCGCCAGGAACGCCGTGGCGTCGGCGCCGGTGGCGAGGTGGACGCGCACCGTCAGCGACGTGCGGGACCAGCGGCGGCGGATCGTGTCGCGCAGGGGCCGCAGCAGCACCAGGCTCCCCAGCAGCACGACGGTGGCGACCGCGGCGGTGCCGATGTCGCCGACGCCGCAGGCCAGGCCGATGGCGGCGACGGTCCAGAGGCTGGCGGCGGTGGTGAGGTTGCGGATGGAGTTGCCGCTGCGGAAGATCACGCCCGCCCCGAGGAAGCCGATGCCCACGGCGACGTTGGAGGCGACGCGGGTGACGTCGATGTTGACGTTCGTGCCGGAGCGCCGGCCTTCGAGCTCCAGGAACCCGAGCGTGGAGATGACGCCGAACAGTGCCGCGCCCAACGCCACGGCGATGTGGGTGCGCAAGCCGGCCGGCTGGTCGCCCGCCTCGCGCTCGATGCCGACGGCCGCGCCCAGCACCGTCGCCGCCAGCAGGCGCACGAGGGCGTCGCCGTCGAGGCTCAGCGTGGTGAGATCGGCCCCAGCAAGCGTTGTCACGGACATGGGTTTCCCCGTCGTCGCAGGTCGCAACCTCGGGCGTGTCCTGCGAAGGGGGTTCGCCGTCCCGTCACCGGGAAGACATCTCGTGACGAAGGAGGTTCCCCATGGGATTCCGCAAGAACGCCGACGACGACGGGCAGCCCCGCAAGCGTCGCCGCAAGCCCCTGTTCCTGGCACTGGTCGCCGGTGCGGCCGGCTGGGTGTACGTGAAGGTGATCCGGGCCGGTCGCCCGGACGTCACCGAGGAGGCCGACGACGCCGAGGCGGTCGAGACGAACAACCGCAAGGCCGCCGCCAACCGCAAGGCCGCCGTCAGCTAGCAACGCAGTGGTCTGGTCCTGCTGGTCAGGCGTTCGTGTCGACCAGCAGGATCAGCTGCTCGTCACCACACGAGAACTGGTAGCGCAGGCCGTCGTCGGCGTCCTCGACCTGCAGGTCGAGCAGCGCGCCGCCCGCCTCCCAGTGGCTCATGATCGCCTCGAGCTCCAGCTGGGCGTCGGTCGACGGCTCGGCGCCGAAGCCCAGCGACAGCGGCGTGCCGGCCGGCACCCGCTCCAGGCCGCGGTCGCACGGCTCGAGCGTCACGAGGTCGACCACCGTGCCCTTGCGCAGGTGCTCCACGTGGATGATCTGACAGACCACCTGCAAGCGGCCTGACGTCCAGACACCGAAGGGATCTCTCACCATGGAAGCGTCCCCACCCTCGGCCGGCGCGATACGTCAGCCGAGAAGGGTGGCGGCGAGGATGCAGATGTCGTCACGGGCGCCGTCGGGGGCGAGCTCGGCGAGCACGTGGTCGCACAGCTCCTCGGCGCTGCCGGTGAAGCCCTCGGTGGCCCGGGCCAGCAGGGCCAGGCCGTCCTCACCCGAGCGCTCGGCCGGCTCCACCAGGCCGTCGGTGTACATCAGCACGTGGCCCCCGACCGGCAGCGGCAGCGCCACCTGGTGACGCTCCTCGGGCGGCGGGCTGACGCCCAGCAGCCGCCCGTGACCCCCGTTGACCAGGTGCGACGCGCCGTCGGGGCCGATCACCACCGGCGGCGGATGCCCGGCGCTCGTGACCACCAGCTCGTGCCGCGCCGGGTCGACGGTGACGTAGACCATGGTGGCGATGTCGCCCGCACCGAGCCGCTCCACCAGCACGTCGAGGTCCTCGATCACGCCGGCGGGCTCGCGACCGCCGAGGGCGTAGGCCAGCACGGCGATGCGCAGCTGGCCCATCGTGGCCGCGGCGGCAACCCCGTGGCCGGTCACGTCGCCCACCACCAGCCCCACCCGGTCGTCGGGCAGGTCGAGCACGTCGTACCAGTCGCCGCCGGCGTGGGTGTCGGTGCCACCCGGGAGGTAGCGGACGGCCACGTCGAGCCCGGCGGGGATCGGGGCCGCGGTCGGCATCAGGTCGCGCTGCAGCATCCGGGCGATCGCCCGCTCCCGCTGCACGGCCTCGTGGGCCTCCCAGTAGCCGCGCTGGGTCATCTCGAAGGTCGACAGCGCCTCGGCGAGGAAGCCGAAGCTGGCGTCGATCGCCTTCTGCGCCGGCCCGTCCGGCGCCGTGTCGAACAGGTCGGCCACGGCCTCGCGGTGGACGTCGACCAGCTCGAGGATGGTGGCGCCGTTGGCGCAGGCGGCCCGGCCCAGCCGGTAGGCCTCGGCGAGCTGGCTCTCCTCCCCGGCCTCGACGTAGCGGGCCAGGGTGGCGCGGTAGGTGGTGGCGAGGTTGGCGGGGCTGTAGGGCATGGGTGGGTCAGCTCACGTTCCGGCCGCGGTAGCGGGCGACGAGCACGAGCGCGTCGTCCTCGTAGGTGGCCTGGTCGGCCAGGATCGTCTCGGCCAGCCGGTCGACCGCGACCTCGGGCCGGATCGGGCTGGTGAGGTCGCCCCGCACGCCGTCGGTGGCGATCACGAGCGCATCGCCCGGTGCGAGCTGCAACGGGTCGCTCACATGCAGGTTGGGCAGGAGGTAGCCCAGCACGCCGCGGCACAGGAACACGCCGTGGTTGCGGGGCCGGGCCATCTCGTCGGCCCGCAGCAGGGTGCCGTTGACGTTGCCGACCCCGAGCCAGTCCATCCGGCCCGTCTCGCCGTCGACGATCGCCAGGGTGGCGGCGACACCCCGGCTCTCGGCGAGGCGCTCGTGGGCCAGCAGCAGCAGCGCCTCGACCGGCTCCGCCCGGTTCTGCTCGATCACCCTGATCGCCAGCTCGGCCGCCTCGGCCGCCTCGGGGCCGTGGCCCAGGCCGTCGATCACGGCCAGCACGGCCCGCGTGCTGGTGGCGAGGACGGTGGCGATGTCGCCGGACAGCGCCTGGCCGACCATCGGCCGGCTGGCGACGGCCCAGTCGAGGAACGGGTTGTCGGCCATCGACGACTCGGCTACTCGTGACCCGTCACTCGCCGCACCACTTGCGCATGATCACCGTCGTACCACGTCGGGGCTTCGTGATGATGGTGAACTCGTCCATCAGGCGGCGTGCGCCGGGCAGGCCCAGGCCGAGGCCGTCGCCGGTGGTGAACCCGTCCTCCAGGGCCCGTTTGACGTCGGCGATGCCGGGCCCCTCGTCGTGGGCGGTGATGAGCAGCGAGCGCCGCCCGGTGTCGTCGACCAGCTCGAGCTGCAGCTCGCCGCGGCCGGCGTGGGTGAGCATGTTGCGGGCGATCTCGGAGATGGCCGTGGCGACCATCGTGAGGTCCGTGGCGCCGCAGCCCCCTGTGGCTGCCATCTCGCGTCCCACCTGGCGCGCCTTCACGATGTCGGCGTCGGTGGTGATCGAGATGTGGGCCACGTCGGTCGGGCGCCGGCCGTCCACGTCGCTACTCCGTGATGAGCTCGTCGAGCAGCATGAGACCTTCTTCGAGGTCGAGCGCGGTGTCGACGTCCTCGAGGGTGATCCCCAGCTGCACCATGGCGAACGCGACCTCGGGCTGGATCCCCACCAGCACCGTCCGGGCACCCCGGAGGCGGGTCATGTGGGCGATCGTGCGCAGCGTCCGGGCCGCGAACGAGTCGAGGACGTCGAGCGCGGTGGTGTCGACCACGATCCCGCGGGCCCGGTAGCGGGAGACCTGCTCCATCAGGTCGTGCTGCAGGTCCTCGGCCTCGCTGTCGGACATCGTGGCCTGGATGGTCGCGATCAGATATCCCCGTTGGCGCAGGACCGGGACGTGTGACATGTCGTTGCCTCGGGGCCGGCGTTCAGCGGATCTCGCCGACGCGCTCACCCGTAGCGGTCTGCGTGACCTCGTAGCCCAGCAGGCGCTCGGCCTGCTCGATGCCGCCCTGCAGGTCGCCGACGGCGTTCATCTTCGACAGGTCGACGCCGATCGTCACCAGCGTGAGGGCGATCTCCGACGACAGGCCGGTGATGATCACGCTGGCGCCCATGAGGCGGGACGCCTCGACGGTCTGCACCAGGTGGTTCGCCACCGTGGAGTCGATCTCCGGGACGCCGGTGATGTCGATCACGACCACCTTGGCGCGGTGCGTGCGGATGCCCTTGAGGAGCTGCTCGGTGAGCTGGCGGGCCCGCTGGTTGTCGAGGATGCCGATGATCGGGAGGATCACCAGGCGCTCGCGCACCTGCAGCACCGGTGTCGACAGCTCGCGGATGGCCTCCTGCTGCTGGCGGATGATGCGCTCGCGCTCCTGCACGAACGACACGCCCACCGTGTTGGCGATGCGGTTGGCCGCCGGCTCGTAGGCGTCGAGCACCCGGTTCAGCAGGTCGAAGTCGCCCTGGTACTTCTTGAACAGCGACCGGGCGAGCACGTCGCGCAGCAGCAGCACGATGCCGAGGACCTCTTCGGTCTCGACGCCCCGGGGGATGATCCGCTCCGACAGGCTGCGGGCGTAGTCCTGCAGGGCCTCCACGCTGCCGGTCTCCAGCACCTCGACGTAGTTGTCGTACACGGAGGTGGCCTCGGAGAACAGCTCCTCCGGGGTCATCGCCGTGAGGAGGCGGGCGTCGGTGATGCGCCGGGCCCACTCCTCGCGCAGCTGGGTGCGGTTCTCGCGCAGGTGGGCCACCAGCTCTGGGAGCAGATGGCTCGCGTCCGGCGCCGATGCCGCAGTGGCTTTCCGGCCCCGTGCCGACTCGGATGGGTCAGTCAACAGTGCACCTCCTGGTGAACCCAGCGGCGAACTCTACGTTCTCTCCGGGTGGCGGCGCGCCACGTCGGTTCAGATCGGGTTGGTTCAGGGCACCGACAGCGGGAAGACAAGTGGCGGGCGCGGAGCACGTGGTTGGATAGCGGGCCGGAGGAGTGATGCAAGTAGCCGAGCAGTTCCCGGGACGCTCCGACCAGATCCCGCGCGCCAGGGCGCTCGTGCGCTCCTCGCTGCGCTCCTGGGGTCTCAGCGCCACCATGGACGACCTGCTCCTGGTGGTCAGCGAGCTGTTCACCAACGCCGTGCTGCACGGCGACGGCCAGGTGGAGCTGCGGCTGGAGCTCCTGCCGGGCTGCGTGCGCCTCGAGGTGGTCGACGAGGGCGCGCCCGACGCTCCCATGCCGCTGGAGCCGGTCACGGGCGCGCTGTTCTCCGGCCGCGGCCTCGCCATCGTCCAGACGGTGGCCACCGCGTGGGGCAGCGCCCGCGCCTCCCACGGCGGCACACGCGTCTGGGCCGAGATCCCTCGTCACCAGGTGTAGGGGTCTCGCTCGGGGTTCGCTCGGGTGCGGGACTAGCGCTCGGATTCGAGCTTGTGGCGCATCTTGTCGAGCGAGGCCCGCAGCAGGCGGGAGATCTGCACCTGGCTGACGCCGATCTTCTCGGCGATCTGCGACTGGGTGAGACCGTCGACGAAGCGCATCTTGATGATCAGGCGCTCCCGCTCGGTGGGCAGGGCGTCGAGCAGCGTGCGGACCGTCAGCTTGGCCTCGGCCGCGGCGTAGCCGGGGTCGCTGCCGCCGAGCGTGATGGCGTCGGCGGTGTCGTCGTCGCTGGGCGGGGCCAGCGGCACGCCGCGGTAGCAGCCGCTCACCTCGAGGGCGTTGAGGGCGTCCTCGACGGTGACCCCGGCCCGCTCGGCGATCTCGGGGATGGTGGGGGAGCGGCCCAGGGTCTGGTGCATCTCGTCGACTACACCGCTGACCACCTGGTACAGCTCCTTGGCGCGACGGGGGACGTGGAGCGTCCACGTCTTGTCGCGGAAGTGGCGGCGCAGCTCACCGAGGATGGTGGGCACGCCGAACGTGGTGAACATCACCCCGTACGTCGGGTCGAACCGGTCGATCGCCTTCAGCACGCCGAGCATCGCCACCTGCACCAGGTCGTCGAGCGGCTCGCCCTTGTGGGCGAAGCGCCGGGCGCAGTGGACGGCCAACCAACGGTGGTCTTCGATGAGCTCGTTGCGCAGCTTGCGGTCGCCGGTCTTCCGGTACTCGGCGAAACGTGGGTCCAGCGTCCGGCGCTCGTCGCGGTCTGTGCGCGGCGTGGTGCTGCCGGTACTAGTGGGATGTGCGGTTACGTCAATCACCTTTGCTCCGATCGGTCTACCGCTAACGTCATGGAGCTACCCCCGAAGAGGCATGCCAAACGGCTGTTTGCCTCTGCAGGGTGAGGGTAGGCGACGGTCATGCGAGTCCTCAGACGTGAGTCCGACGGTGAATCGGGCGCCGTGGACACCTCTCCTGATCCCACCCCCGCCACGACGACGACCACCACCCGCGAGAGCGAGGTCGTCATCGAGCGGTGGTCCGTTGCCGACGCCATCGTCGCCGTGATCGGCGCCGGTTTCGCCGTCGTCGGCGCGCTGGTGCTGATCCGGACCGGCATCGACAGTTCCTGGTTCCGGCCGGTGGAAGAGGTGGCCGACGTGCCGCACACGCCGCTGCTCGGCGCCCTCGAGGTGGGCGGAGGTGTGCTGCTCATGCTGGCCGCGGCCTCCCGCAGCCGGGCCCTCCCTGCCATCTGCGGCCTCGGCCTCGCCGTGGCCGGTGCCCTGGCCGCCATCGAGAACGACGAGATCGTCCGGGAGTTGGCGCTCGAAGAGCGCTGGGCCTGGTTCCTCGCCGGCACCGGGCTCCTGGTCATGATCGTGTCCCTGGTGCCGCCCCGACGTCGTCGGGTGGAGCGGTTGGTGGAAAGTTAAGCCCGCCCTCCCATCGTTCCCCCCCGGCAACGAGCCCCCGGGTAGCCCTGTGGCTGCCCGGGGGCTTTCATCATCCGCCACACGCGCGCAACGCGCGTGCAAAATCACGCGATGCAGTCGCCAGACGCGGCCCGCCAGCACCTCCGGGGGACGTTCTTCGCGGTCGCGCTGCTGTTCCTCACCATCACGCTGGCCGTCGTGATCGGCGCCGTGCTGGTGCTGGGCGTGGGCGCCGACCCGTCGGACGGGGCGATCCAGACCGTCGCCCGGAGCTCGGTGCCGCCCGGGAAGTCGCCCACCCCGACGACTGCGACGCCCGCCACGACATCGGCGCCGACCACGACCACGACCGAGGCGCCCACCACGACCGCCGCGTTGTGCATCGGTGACTCGGTGATGCTGGCCGCCTCGCCGCAGTACTACGACACCCTCGCCATGTGCGGCACCGTCGACGCGACGGTGAGCCGGGCGTGGTCGTCGGCGGCGTCGACGGTGCAGGGCCGCTCGCTGCCCGACCGGGTGGTGCTCCACCTGGGCACCAACGGCTACACGGACGCCGGCGAGATCGACGCCGTGCTGTCGCAGCTGCAGGACGTGAAGCGGGTGGTCCTGGTGAACGTGCAGCTCAACGGCACCCGTCGCTGGGAGGGTTCGGTGAACGGCGAGATCTCGGCGGCCGCCGCCCGCTGGCCCAACGTCCGCCTGGCCGACTGGAAGGCGGCGTCGGACGGCCACCGCGAGTACTTCCGGGGCGACAACATCCACCCCAGCCAGGCAGGCGCGCTCGCCTACGCCGGGGTCATCGCCGCCGCCCTGTGACTGTTACGGAGAAATGACGGCTTTCACGTTGTCGTCACACTGAGTGACTGCGAGACTGCTCCGGACCAAGAGCCGAGCCGCCAGGCGAGGCGTGGCCCGAGCGGCCCGGCGCCGCAGGCGCCAAGAGCGGGTGGTTCGACGCATGGTTTGACCTCTCGGCGGCGGAGCGCCGAGGACTGGCAGACGTGAGTTGCCTGGCGGACCCGCTGAAGCTGGGAACTGGGTGGGAGGACCTCGTTGGACTTCGAGCAGACAGAGGGCGGGCCGTCGCGCGACTGGACGACCCCCAGGTTGCTGGCGCTGGCGGGCACCCTCGCCGTGGCCGTCACGCTGGCCGCGGCGCTGGTCGTCCGGGGTGGTCCCTGGGGCGGGGAGCCCGACCTCGTCGCCAGCACCAAGCGTGAGGAGCCGACGACCACGGAGGCACCGACCACCACATCGTCGTCATCTTCGAGCACGACCACCACGGCGCCGCCTCCGCCCACCACTGCGGCCCCCACCACGTCGGTCGCCCCCGTGCCCCCGCCGCCACCGACTGTGGAACCGGCCCCCGCCGAAGCACCGGCCCCTGCCGCCGCGGCGCCGCCCGACGTGGGTGGCACCGGCGCCCTGTGTGTCGGCGACTCGATCATGCTGAGCGGCTCGTCGCAGTACTACGGCACGCTCGACATGTGCGCCTCGATCGACGCCAAGGTCGGGCGGCAGATGTCGGCCGGGGCCTCCACGGTCGCCGCCCACGCCCCCTACCCGTCGACGGTGATCGTGGGCCTGGGCACCAACGGCTACACGAACGCCGGCGAGATCGACGCCGTGCTGAGCCTGCTGTCGGGCGTGCCCCGGGTGGTGCTGGTGACCGTGCAGCTCAACGGCACCCGGGCCTGGGAGTCGTCGGTGAACGGCGAGCTGTGGGCCGCGTCCGGCCGCTGGGCCAACGTGAAGGTTGCCGACTGGTACGGCGCCTCGTCGGGCCACCCCGGGTACTTCGGCGGCGACAGCATCCACCTCAGCTCGTCCGGCGCCCAAGCGTACGCAGGAGTGGTCGCCTCGGCGCTTTAACCTCCGGGCGGTGTTCGTCGTCGTCAGAGTGCTGGCCGTCCTGCTGGGCACAGGGGTGGTGCTCGCCATGCTGGCGTCGGCCGTGAAGACCGTGGTGATGCCGCGGGCCGAGCCGGCGCAGCTCACCCGCTGGGTGTTCGTCGGCGTGCGCAAGCCGTTCGACGTGCGGCTGCGGAAGCTCGGCGAGTGGCACGACGCCGACCGGCTGATGGCCCGGTACGCCCCCTTCGCCCTGGTCATGCTCCCCGGGGTGTGGATGGCCATCCTCGTGTTCGGGTTCGTGCCGATCTACTGGGGCCTGGGGCTCGGCTGGCGCGATGCCGTGATGCAGTCCGGTTCGTCGGCCCTGACGCTCGGGTTCGCCACCGACACCCACGGCTCCTACCTGGCCACCACCTTCGTGGAGGCGACCCTGGGGCTCGGGCTGATCGCCCTGCTGATCAGCTTCCTGCCCAGCATCTACGGGCAGTTCTCGCACCGTGAGGTGCTGGTGTCGCAGCTCGACACCTGGGCCGGCACGCCGCCCAGCCCGGTAGGGCTGTTCCGCCGGGCCAACACCATCGGCTGGATGGGCCAGCTCGACGACTTCTGGGCCGACTGGGAGCGCTGGTTCGCCGAGATCGAGGAGTCGCACACGTCGTTCCAGGCGCTGCCGTTCTTCCGCAGCACCCGGCCCCAGCGGTCGTGGATCACCGCGGCCGGGGCGGTGCTCGACGGCGCGGCGCTGCGGGCGTCGACCCTCGACCTGCCGCCGTCGTGGCGGGCCCAGCTGTGCCTGCGGTCCGGCTACCTGGCGCTGCGCGGCATCGCGTCGACGTTCGACATCGCCTACGACGACGCGCCCGATCCGTCCGACCCCATCTCGATCACCCGCGACGAGTACGACGAGGTGGTCGACGAGCTGGTGGCCCTCGGCATCGCCGTGAAGCCCGACCGCGACCAGGCGTGGCGCGACTTCGCCGGCTGGCGGGTGAACTACGACCTGCCGCTGCTGGCGCTGTGCGGCCTGGTCATGGCGCCGGTGGCGCCGTGGTCGTCGGACCGCAGCGTCAACTACCGGGTCCGGGTGGTCACCATGCCTCGGCGCCGAAACGGCCGGCCGCCGGGCACGCCGTCGTAGCTAGCGTCCACGTGGTCCCCCGGGAACAGGTGGCCGAGGTCGTCGAGGCCAACGCCCGGGAGTGGGTGGCGCTGGCGGGGGAGCACGGCGACCGGTTCGGACTGCGCCCGAGCGACGACCGCTGGTCGGGGCTGGAGAACGTCAGCCGGCTTGGTCCTGGTCCTCGGGGTTGACCAGGTGGCGCTCGATGGTGGCGCCCGTCTCGCCGAAGCCCTTCACCGTGATGCGGTCGTAGGCCACCAGGAGGCGGGTGTCCCCGTCGAAGTAGAGGACCGTCGCCGTCAGTGGGTGGGGTTCCTCGTCCTGCAGGCCCCGTAGCCCCGCGCCGCCCGTCGACCCCTCGGTGAACAGCAGGGTCTCCTCCGGCTCGTCCTCGTCGATCTGCTCCTCGCCCTCGCTCGCGTTCTGGACGGTGGTGGTGGAGGCCGAGGGCGGGTCGATCACCGACCGCCCCTGCTTGTGGGTGTGGCCCGCCAGCACCAGCGGCACCTCGCCGCCCAGGTCGGCGGCGACGCGGCTGTCGTGCACCATCACCAGGTCGACCGCCGGCGGGGTGTCCTCGGCGAAGGCCTCGGCCACGTCGGGGGCGAACGCCTCGGCCTGCTCCTGCTCGGAATCGCCACCGACGTGGCTCTCCTGGTCCTTGTTGGGCGTGTAGCGGGGGTCGCCGATGCCCCAGATGCGCAGGCCGGCGACCGTCTCGGCGTCGCCGTCGAGCACGACCGTGTTGGGCAGGGCGGCCATGGCGTTCTGCGTGCGCGGGGAGTCGTGGTTGCCCCGGACCCACACGTAGGGGACGTCGAGGTCGCCGATCTCCTCGAACATCCGCGTCTCGGGCTGGGTGCCCCAGTCGGTGATGTCGCCGGTGTCGACCACGGCGTCGACGTCGAACTGCTCGGTCACCTGGTCGATCACGTCGAACGCCTGGATGTTGAGGTGGATGTCGCTCACGTGGAGGAGCCGGACGGTGCCGTCGTCGGGCTCGAACGTGGGCAGGTTCTCGGCCGCCAGGTACAGGGTGACCACGTTGCCGACCAGGTCGCTCAGCTGCGCCCGGTACTCGCCGTAGCGCTCGATGATCGACTCGACGTCGCCCACGGCGGCGGGCGCCTGGCGCAGGAGCCCGGTGTACCGGGGCTCGGCCACCGCGTTGGCGTCGAACGTGGCCGCGGTGCCGGCACCCAGCGAGGCGACCAGCAGCAGCCCGACCGCGCCGCCGCGCAACCCCGAGCGCCAGTTGGCCCGGGCGAGGAGGGCGCCCGCCACCCCGCCGAGCAGGGCGACGAGGGCGCAGCGCCAGGCGAGGCGGGTGAGCGCGCGGCTCACGTCGTCGGCCACGTCGTCGCCGAGCCGGTCGATCCGCTCGGGGTTCTCGGCGATCCGCTCCGCCTCCTGCAGGCCGATCTGGTCGACCCGCAGGTCGAGCGCCATCGGCCAGTCGTGGGTGTCGAGCACGATCGTGCCCAGCGGTGCCAGGCGGACGGTGGTGTCGCTGCTCAGCGCGGGCCGGGCCGCGACGGTGGCGTCGAACGGGCCGATGTGGGCGCCCACCCGGCCGGCGATCACCACCGCCAGCACTGCGCCGCCCAGCGTGAAGGCCAGGCTGCGCAGGCGGGGGCGCCAGCGTTCCCAGCGCTCGCCCTGGCCCGACGGCCGCGGCAGGCGCTGTGCGAGCCCCCGGAGTCGCCGGAGCGGACCCGGCAGCTCGGGCCGCTGTCGCTCGACGCTCGTGGTCCCAGCCATGCCCTAAGGATTGCCCCGTTCCGACGCGATCCAAATAACCCCCGAAATCACGCTCTTCGCGTTGACTCGACCACCCTCCGCTGGGAGGTTCTCCACCCACGGAGCGGGCACGGCGAAGTCGGCGGAACGGCGGAGGACAGCGGACAATGGGTACCAGTTTGGGGCGGCGGCGTCCCCAACATCGGCATGCCGTCATCCTCGCGGGCGGGAAGGGCGTGCGGCTGCGGCCGTACACCACCTGCCTGCCGAAGCCGCTCGTGCCGCTGGGCGACGAGTGCGCCATCCTCGAAGTGGTGCTCCGGCAGCTCGCCCGGGCGGGTGTCGGCTCGGTGAGCATCGCCATCGGGCACCTCGGCCAGCTCATCCGGGCGGTCGTGGGCGACGGCCACCGCTGGGGGCTCGAGGTCGACTGGTGGGAGGAGGACAGCCCGCTCGGCACGGTCGGGCCGCTGGTGCAGCACCGCGACGAGCTGCCCGCCGACTTCCTGGTGATGAACGGCGACATCCTCACCGACCTCCCCTTCGGCGAGGTGCTCGACCGCCACCTGGCGGCCCGGGCCGACGTCACCGTCGCCGCCTACAGCCGGACGATCCAGATCGACTTCGGGGTGCTGGAGCTGACCGCCGGCGACGACAGCATCGTCGGGTTCCGGGAGAAGCCGACGCTCGACTACACGGTCAGCATGGGCGTCTACGGCCTGGCCCGGCGGGTGCTCGACCGCTTCGAGCCGGGCCTGCCGCTGGGTTTCGACGACCTCCTGCTCGACCAGCTGGCGTCCGGCACGCCGCCGCAGTCGTTCCCGTACGAAGGGTTCTGGCTCGACATCGGCCGCCCCGAGGACTACGACCGCGCCAACGAGGAGTTCCCCCTCCTCCGCTCGGCGCTGATCCCCGAATGACGGCCCACATGACCGTCGTGGGCGGCCGGGGGTGGCTCGGACGGGCCATCGTCGCCGAGGCCCGCCGGCAGCGGATGACCGTCACCGTGGTGTCCCGGTCGGCCGGCCCCGGCGCCGTGGCCGTCGACCCCGACGACACGTCGTCGCTGGCCACCGCCCTCGCCCGGTCCGACGTCGTCGTCAACGCCGCCGGCAACTACCGCCTCGACGACGCCAAGGCGGCCACCGTCGCCAACTACGAGCTGCCCAACCGGCTCGGCTGGCTGGCGGCCCGGTCGAGCTGGCGGCTGGTCCACCTCGGGTCGGCCGCCGAGTACGGGCCCAACGCGGCCGGTCCCACGCCGGTCGACGAGGACCAGCGCTGCCTGCCCCGCTCCATCTACGGAACCACCAAGCTGGCGGGCTCGCTCGCCGTGCTGCGCTGGCGGGAGCAGGGTGCCCAGGCGCTGGTCGCCCGGGTCTTCAACGTGGTCGACGCCGACCTGCCCACCGAGAACCCCTTCTACGGCATCGCCGCCCAGGTGCGCGAAGCGGTGCGGGTCCCCGGCGCTGGCGGGGAAGTGGGCATCGGTGACCCGTTCACCACCCGTGACCTGAGCCGGCGGTCGACGATCGCCGCCGCCGTCGTGG
>Ga0193742_1000143_pt1 | contig 51611 bp, 73 predicted proteins | sample L2c1metaG_FD_165511 | JGI IMG/M metagenome (GOLD analysis project Ga0193742, IMG submission 165511) | Soil microbial communities from a riparian zone of the East river system, Colorado, United States - L2c1 | ecosystem: Environmental > Terrestrial > Soil > Riparian zone | place: USA: East River... | reverse complement strand
TCTATATTTTTTCCCCGGGGGGACTTTTGACATAACAATTCGGAATCCACACCCCGTAATAGGGTCAATGAACAAAGGAAACAGCCATGAGCCAAGACAATGACGACACAATTCTGCATCAGGATGCTACGGAAGGTGTGGTCGACGAACGACTCGATGGAGTCGACGCCGAAAACGTTGCCATTGCAACGCCGGCTTCGCCCGGAGTGTCATATGTGCAAGCAGAGGTCGTCGCATTGCGCACAGCCATTGCTTCAATACTGACGGCGCTTCGAAACAGCGGCATCATTCCAGACGCCTGAGTGTCTCACTAGTGATTGGACGTAGTAGCTATGGATGAACACAAACAAAACGTGATGGTTGCACTACGTCCGATTACTTCTGACTGGTGTGCAATCGCTTTACCACACCTTACTCTTGTTTTCGCAGGGGATAAGGCCGACCTCAAACCGACCGATTTCAATAATCTGGCAAAGACTGTTGCGTCAATCGCAATGAACACTTCCCCGATTCAACTGAACGTCATCGGTTTCGATGTTTTTGGACCAGAGGGCGAGCGAGTTGATGTCCTGAGACTTCAGGCAAACCCTACTCTCCGTGAAGTCCAGAGACGAGTATCAGAGTGGAGTGTATCCGAATTTCCGTTTAACCCTCACTGTACAATCGGCCCGGAAGGGTCACGTCGTATTCTTCCGTTGGCTCTAGCGTTTGACCGTATTATGCTCAGCTGGGGCGAAGAAGAACTGAATTTCTGGTTAAGACCGTAGGAGGTTTTCAAATGACTACAACTGATGTTACAAGACTTGTCGACCTTCCAGGGATTCATCCAGCCCGAGTTGATGCCAACATTGTTTCGTGTGTTCGCTTAGAAACTGGCGAACAAGGATCTTTTCTTGTTGTGCACACGAATCAAGGGTTTGCTTTCACTTTGGTAGATAGCAGTCAATCGGCGAACGATTTTTACCATAAGGTGTTGGGTCTGATCTGGCCAGAAAAGAAGACGACGAAGCAAAGAGGCTCGCAATGAGCAGCGAAATAGTTGTCCACAAGGGCAGAACGAACATCATCACAGTGAGCCTCGGCATCGATGTCTCGGCTGACACGATAACCAGCGAAGTACGATCTGAGCCCGATGTTTCAGCACCACTCCTCATGGAGTGGGATGTCACGTTTGACACGGATGGCACCGATGGAGAGCTTGTGCTCACTGTCGACGATGTTATCACCGCTGGTGTTGCGGCGAATAGTGGCTACATGGACTTGAAGCGTGTTTCAGGTGGCGAGCCAATCGCCGTGTTCGATCGTCCTCTCGAGGTTACCTTTAGGGGGAGTGTTACGGAATGAGCGATGTAACTGTTATTGCAAGAACTCAACGTATCATAGTCAATCCGTTTTCGTCTGCTGTTGCTGTTATCAACGCCGGCCCGATGGGCCCAACAGGTCCGATTGGTCCTTCAGGTGGCCCCGTAGGCCCAGAAGGTCCTGAGGGTCCCGCTGGTGCTGACGGTGCTGACGGTGCCGCAGGCCCTACTGGTGCGACTGGTCCTGTTGGTCCCATTGGCGCAACCGGTCCTGCTGGTGCAATTGGCCCCGCCGGTCCTGTTGGTCCAGCTCTTGCTGATGGTAATAAAGGTGACGTAACAGTCAGCGATGGCGGTTTGGTTTGGACAGTAGGGAATGTCTCTGATTCTGTGCTTTCGGCTGCAGAAATCTCTTCTACTAGAAGGCAGTTTGATCCTCGTTTATCGTTGTATAACTGGAAACCATCGAACACGGCAAGATTGCGAAAAGCATTAGCTGCAGTAAACGAAGGCCTTCTAGCTAGAATTGCCGTTGCTGGTGATTCTCTTTCGGCAGCTGTTCCCCCGCTTGATCCGTTTGCGGATGCCTGGCCGTACAAATTGGTTGAGCTCCTGGAGAATAAAGGCGTCAAGATTGCTGGCGAATTGGTGTTTTCGAACAACAATGCCGGCTTCAACGAGGTAGATACCAGATGGACTCTGGATTCAAACTGGCAACCAACAAACCCCGAAATCCCATACCAAATCTCAGCAGCTGGCGGAGCAACCGCTGTGTTTCAGAGCGTGCGTGCAGGAACGTTTGTTGAACTTGTTTACTTCGATGCTGGAGCATCATACACTGTTAGTATTGATGGTGGCGTACCAGCCCCAGTAGTACCAACGGGTTCCGGCGATACGCTTGCTCTACCTATAGGGCCAATCGCAGACACAACGCATACGATTGAGATTGTTGCTGATGCGGCATTCGCGTTTCTTCCTGCGGTCGGCGTACGTGGACCAGATGGATTATCGATAGCTAATGTCTCATTGGGCGGCGCCACCTCTGCTATGCATCTTCCGGGTATAGATGCTGGCCCATTCGATGCTATTGTGGCTTTAGCGCCAGAGTGTGTCTTCTACATGATTGAAATAAACGACTTGGCAACTGCTGAAGCAACGTTTATTAGTCGGGTTACGACGTCGGTTAATGAGTATTTGGTGAACAGTGATGTTGTTCTTGTTGTCGAATCGCCCGCTAACCCGGCATTATTCTTGGGTAAACCAGAACATGATGCTGCTATTTACTTGATTGCAGACACACTAAATGTTCCTGTGATCGATCTTCAACATCATTTCGTTGATTGGGCTTCGTTTACCGCATCTCCAAGTTTTGCTGTTGATGACGCGCATGCCAGCAAGCACGGGCAAGAAGCGATAGCACAACTCGTATTAGATGTGTTGTCAACGAGTGGCGCGCATAGTATCCCGAATACTCCTGATTCGACGTGGGTTCAGCTCTCACTGTCTGCTTATGAATTGCTTGATCCGCCTGAGTCAGACATTATGTATATTATTGTCAATGCTGACATCATTGACCGACTGTATGCTGGCACAGAACTTGTGTGGGAGAGGGCTGGGTCGATTCCTACCGATCCGACAGTCGACTCGTTTGAGACAGGTACTGGTGGATACGCAGGTAGCGTTCAGTATTGGAACTCAGGCGCAAAGTTTGGGCTAGGGTTTGTTGCTAACTCTGATATTCTTGTGCACGGTGTACGTTGGTATCGCAAAGCAACATTCTCAGCATCTGACCCGGTGCTTCATCTTGGAGACGCTATTCCACACGAACCAGCCTTGGCTTCTATGGCTGCTGAACCCACGTGGGGCTCAGATGGGTGGGAAACTATCTCGTTTGCGGAGCCTATTGAGGTTCTGACTGGCGAAGAACGAGTTCTGTGGATCACCACCGAAGCTGATATTGATCTGGCTCGAGATGCTACATATTTCCCAGAACCTCGTTCAACCTTACCTAATGGCCTCATTACGTCGCTTGCACCTTCCGGTTGGTACAACCTGCCGAAGCATTCTGGCGATAACGAAGTACCTGACGCAACAGCAGATCAGGTATGGTATTGGCTTGACCCACTTGTGTCACTTGCAAGCGGTGAGCCTCCAACCCCAGTGATTGACGCAGTCGACATTACGTTCACTCCAGAAAGCGGCATTGCAGCGACAGACGTCCAAGCTGCAATCATTGAGGCAAAAACCGATGGTGAGGCATACACTGACGCAGCTGTTGCAGCAGTAGCTCCGCATTGGGAGTTGTTCGCCGAGTACACATCCCCGGGTACGACGCCAGGAGTTGTGCTTCCGGCAGATACTATCGAGGCTGAGATTCGTGTTGTTGGAGGAGGTTCTGGCGGTGGCTCCGGTAGAAGAGGTCTCACTACCGAGATTCGATGTGGCGGGGGATCGGGTGCTCCAGGCGCAACAATACTCATGCCTGTTCGTGGTTCAGTTCTTGCAGAGACGTTTACTGTTGTGGTAGGCGCTGCAGGTGCTGGTGGCGCTGCGGTCACAACTGATTCCACGAATGGTTTGGTTGGCACAGCTGCAGCGGTTACATCGGTCACAGCCTCTGTGAGTGGTATAATTGCTCGTGCACGAGCAAGTACTGGCGCAGTCGGTGGTGGGTTGGGAGTTGCCGGCGCTGGTGGTACTGGCAATCAAGGAATAGAGATAACACTTAACGGAGTAGCGAGCTTTGCCGCAGGTGGCGCAGGAGGTTACGGACAACACGCCAATCGAGTAGCATCTGGTGGTGGATCTGGTGGCGGGTTGACTGCAGCAAATGTGGCTAGTGTTGGTGGACAGAGTTGTTATATATTCTCACGTGAGAAATTTGTGTTCGGTGGAACACTTGTATCACCAAATGGTAACATCGGATGGTCACCCACTCTTGATGATAGAGAGGCTGGAGCACTTGGAGGCACTGGTGGCGGTGGCGGAGCATCATCAACAGCTGGCCCAGGTGGAGCAGGTGGAGCAGGTGGTTATCCCGGTGGCGGTGGCGGTGGCGGTGGCGCTTCTTCAAACGGCCAACCATCTGGAGCAGGTGGAGCAGGTGGCGGCGGTTACGTCGGTATCTGGGTCCTACGCCCGTAAACGTTAACGCAATTCAAACAAATCAAACTAAAGGAGCCTATCATGGCAAAGCAAGAACCAGAAAAGGATCATCCTGATCAGGCAATCGATACTGCTCTTCCCGACGACAGTGTAGACGAAGAGACCTTCGCTGCAATGGCGGCTGAGTATGAGCCGATTCCGGAGGATGACGAATCATGACCGAAGTTCTCTATCCATGGGGTTACCAGAAGGCGCTCGTCACGATGTCGAGGCTCAAGGAACTCGCTCGAGCTGATCTGTGTGAGCCTGAGACGTGGCAACGTATCGAAGCATATCTGGTCTCTCAAGGTGGAGAGATGGGTATCGGCGGTGCTGTTCGCTTCACTCAGCCGGATAAGCCTGGATTTGCTGAGGATGGGAAGTCGTTCCACCAGATTCAGGAATTCCACAGTGGAATGAAGGCTTACGCAGCGTTCGACGTTGTCAAGCGAAATGGCGCTGGTGTTCACCGAGCTCCTCGATGGGATGAAGTTCCAAAGCAGGGAACCAAGCACCCGGCAATCACGGACTATGGTGTTCACGCGAACGTTGCTGGTGAGCCGTGGCATATTCAGGCCATCGAGGTTGATGGTTGGGCGACGTGGGTCAAGAACGGTCGACCGCACCCCAATGGGAATTTCCCGATCAAGGGCGGCGCGCCGACAGCTCCTCCGGCGCAAACGCAACGCGATCTGTATCTCACTGCGCCAACGATGCGAGGCCCTGATGTAGGTTGGGTACAGCAAAAGCTTCGTGCTTCCGGGTTGAGTATTTCTATCGACACCATCTTCGGGAGGCAGACGAGGGACCGAGTCATGGCCTTCCAAGAGCGCAACGGCCTCCAGGTTGATGGACGCGTTGGCCCCAAGACGTTCGAGGCGCTTAACAAGGTCTAGAACGTATAAGGAGGCCACATGGGTTCTAGCAATAGTAGACGTTCTAAACGTCCAGCATTGACCGAAGAGGGTCGTGAGAACCAAATAGTCTCCATGGCAATGGACCTTGCCGAAGAACAAATTGCCAATGGCACAGCCTCGTCTCAAGTGATGACGCATTATTTGAAACTCGGTTCGTCAACCGCAAAGCTTGAACGAGATAAACTTCGCAGTGAAAATGCTTTATTGAAAGCGAAATGCGAAGATCTCGCTTCGGCTAAACGAGTTGAGGAGCTATATCGAGATGCTCTAAGCGCCATGCGCGCTTATTCTGGGCAAGAAGAGGAACCATCAGATGCATACGATGAAGACGTATACTGAGTTATCAAAGTTTCTCACATTCGAAGAACGATTCGAGTATTTGAGATTGCATGGGTCGGTAGGGCGATCTACCTTCGGGTTTGATCGCTATATCAACCAGCAATTTTATCGGTCCCGGGAGTGGAAGTCCTCCCGGGACTTCGTTATCGTAAGAGATGATGGCTGTGACCTGGGTGTATCTGGCTATGAGATCAACGGGGAACTTTTGGTTCATCATGTAAATCCTGTTGGCGTGTCGGACATAGTCCATGGTGAGCTGTGGATTTTTGATCCGGAATACTTGATAACGACAACACACACAACACACAACGCAATTCACTACGGAGATGCCGCTCTACTACCAAGAGTAGTGGCTGCGCGTCGACCTGGTGACACCAAACTCTGGTGACAAGAAGGAGAGAAAGACATGCAAATCGAAAACATTGACGAAGTGAAACCAGACGGTCTGGAGCAAGTTCCGCAGCCCGAGCCAACTTCTCCGGCCAACGAACCGATCACTCTCGACCCGCCAAAGCCAAAGGCGAAGAAGGCTGCTGCGAAGCGTTCATCGGCAAAGCGGACCCGTAAGTCGAAGGCGAAGACGGTTGACGCGTCTGTCACTGAAGTTGCTGAAGGTATCGTTTCCAATGGCCGAAACTCAAGTCGATGGGGCTCTGGTCGTGAGCGAGATGAAGCACTCAAGAAGGCCGGATACGATCCGGAAGCAGTGCGTAAAGAGGTCGTTCGAATTCGGGGCGAGAAGCTTACGCAAAACAGCTGATCCAAATCAAAGAACACGGAGGTGAGACATGCCGGACAGCATCCTGAATAGCACAAAGAAAATTCTCGGGCTAGCCGTAGACTACACCGCGTTCGATATGGATATTATTACGCACATCAACTCTACGTTTTCGCTCTTGGATCAGATCGGCGTTGGACCTGTTGGCGGTTTCTTCATTGAGAATAGCGTCCCGACATGGAACGATATCGTAGTGCCACCGAATCAAAGATCTATGATTCGCACGTATATGTATCTGAAAGTACGAATGCTTTTCGATCCGCCAGGTACGTCATATTTGATCGAAGCCATGAACAAACAAATCGACGAACATGAGTGGAGATTGCGAGAGTTTCGAGAGCTCGAGCTTCCGTTGGAGGGATATCCAAATGAGTAAAACTGATATTGGTAAGAACTTCATCGAGCATCACGGGATCAAAGGCCAGAAGTGGGGTGTACGTCGTTCGAGACGTCAACTAGCTCGAGCGGCCGGTGTCAAAGGCCGATCAGCTAAAGATATGACGGATGAAGAACTTCGTACTGCGGTGAACCGAATGAACATGGAGCAGCAATATTCTCGTTTGTCTTCTGGAAGCGGTTCTGGTAGGAATCGAACAGCGATTGCTGTTGGTAGCAGTTTTCTTGGTGGCATTGCTATGAATACGCTTCGATCCCAGATTCAAACACAAACGAATCAAAGAGTTGGAAGAGCCATTGCAACAAGAACAGCAAGAGAGGCTGCCGTTTCTAGGCTTCGTCGACTTGGGTAGTAAGGAGGTCGCTTAATGTCTTTGTCGAACACAGCGACCCCAATCTACTACGGTAAATTCAGAGAAGCAGTTCTTCGGGGCGAAATAGTTGTCAACAGGGAAATCTCTATGGAGATGAACCGAATTGACGAACTCGTCGCTAACCCGAACATCTACTACGACGACCGAGCGATTGACGGGTACGTTAAATACTGCGAAAATGAACTGACTTTAACCGATGGTAGCGATCTCCATCTTCTCGATACATTTAAACTATGGGCAGAGCAAATCTTCTCTTGGTATTACTTCGTAACACGAAGTGTGTGGGAGCCATTAGAAGAAGGTGGCGGCCACTTCGTCGAGAAGACTATCAAAAAGCGTCTCACAACAAAGCAGTATTTGATCATTGCTCGTGGCGCCGCTAAGTCGATGTATGCGTTCACCATCCAGGCGTTCTTTATGAACGTCAATACTCAGACCACCCACCAAATCACAACTGCTCCAACGATGAAGCAGGCGGAAGAAGTGATGGCACCTTTCCGGACGGCTATCACTAGGGCTCGAGGACCTTTGTTCAAGTTCCTCACTGAGGGATCGCTACAGAACACAACAGGCTCTAGGGCTAAACGGGTGAAGCTGGCGTCCACTAAGAAGGGTGTAGAGAACTTTCTTACTGGTTCCTTGCTTGAAGTTAGACCTATGTCGATCAATAAGCTTCAGGGGTTGCGACCAGCATGCTCCACAGTCGACGAATGGTTGTCTGGTGACATCAGAGAAGACGTTGTTGGCGCCATTGAGCAGGGCGCTTCGAAGATGGACGACTATTTGATCGTCGCTATCAGTTCTGAAGGAACAGTTAGGAATGGTTCTGGCGACACAATCAAAATGGAACTTGCTACTATACTTCGTGGAGAGTATCAAGCACCTCACGTTTCCATTTGGCACTACAAATTGGACGATTTGACAGAAGTAGGTGACCCGTCGACGTGGATAAAGGCAAACCCAAACCTCGGAAAGACCGTTACATACGATACGTACCATTTGGACGTCGAAAGAGCCGAAAAGGCTCCCGCTTCTCGTAACGACATTCTCGCCAAGCGTTTTGGCATTCCGATGGAGGGTTTTACCTACTTCTTCACGTATGAAGAGACGGAACCACATCTATCTAGGTCGTTTAACGGTCTTCCGTGCGCTTTAGGTGCTGACCTTTCACAGGGTGACGACTTCTGTGCTTTTACTCTTTTGTTTCCAGTTACAGACTACTCCTTTGGTGTAAAAACCAGGAGTTACATCACAAACTTAACACTCATGAAACTCCCCGGAGCTATGCGGCATAAGTATGATGAGTTTATTAAAGAGGGAAGTCTTCATGTCTTAGAAGGAACAGTTCTAGACATGATGGAAGTCTACGATGATTTGGATGCGTTTATCGATGTCAACCAATACGACGTTCGTTGTTTTGGATATGACCCATACAATGCAAAAGAGTTTGTAACAAGATGGGAAGCTGAGAATGGACCTTTTGGAGTAGAAAAGGTAATTCAAGGCGCTAGAACTGAATCAGTTCCTCTTGGCGAATTAAAGATCTTGGCCGAAGAACGAAAACTAATCTTTGACCAACGACTAATGTCGTTTGCGATGGGTAACGCAGTTACTTTGGAGGACACAAATGGCAACAGGAAGCTTCTTAAGAAGCGAGCAGAAGAAAAGATCGACAACGTTTCTGCTATGATGGATGCGTATGTTGCGTTTAAAGCGAATAAAGATGCGTTCGAATAAAGGAGGTAGCCCATGGCATTTCTAAGCCGCATTAAAACCATTTGGAACGCCTTCCGGTACAACGATCGAGTGGTTGAGCCGTATAGCTCATATTCTATCGGGCCGAGTACAAGCAGTAGACCAGATCGAGCACGACTCCGTTTCTCAAATGAACGATCTATCATCGCCGCTATATTCACTCGAATCAGTATTGACGTCGCTGCTATTGACATTCGACACGTGTTGTTGGACGACCAAGGTCGTTACTTCGAAGACATGAGTAGCCATTTGAACGAGTGTTTTACGCTGCAAGCAAACATCGACCAAGGGCCTCGAGCTTTTCGACAAGATGTGTGCATGACATTGTTCGACAAAGGTTCGGCAGCACTCGTTCCTGTTGACATGCTGAATGATCCAGATACTGATGAAGCATTTGACATCGAAACTCTTCGTGTCGGAGACATCACCTATTGGTATCCACGTCATGTCAGGGTGAATCTGTACAACATCGAACGAGGGCAACGAGAAGAGATCACTCTTCCAAAGCGTTGGGTCGCTATCGTCGAGAATCCGTTGTACGCAGTTATGAACGAGCCGAACTCGACACTTCAACGATTGATTAGGAAATTGAATCTTCTTGATGCAGTTGACGAACAATCGAGTTCCGGCAAGTTGGACATGATCATTCAGCTTCCTTATGTAATCAAATCTGAATCACGTCGTGAACAGGCTGCTAAACGTCGTACAGACATCGAGCTCCAATTGAAGGGTAGTCAGTACGGCATCGCATACATCGATGGAACTGAGAAGATCACTCAGTTGAACCGACCTGCTGAGAACAACCTTCTTGCGCAAGTTAAGTTCCTCATCGACATGTTGTACGGACAGCTCGGCATTACCGAAGACGTTATGAATGGCACCGCTGATGAAAAAGCGATGCTTAACTACTTTAACCGCACTGTCGAGCCCATCATTGCGTCAATGATCGAAGCGATGCAACGCGCCTTTCTAGGAAGGATCGGCACGTCCAAGAAGGAGCGAATCAAATACTTCCAGAACCCATTCAGGCTTGTCCCTGTGAACGACCTCGCCAACATCGCCGACAAGTTCTCTCGTAATGAGATTCTTTCGGCGAATGAGATCCGAGCGTTTATGGGTCTTCCTCCCTCAAAGGATCCGAAGGCCGACAAACTAGTCAACAGCAACATGCCACAACCAGAAGAACAAGAAGAAGAAACAGGGACTTAGTCTTTGGAAAGGAACAGTCAAAATGGAACCCGATTTTAGCGGATGGGCCACAAAGTCAGGCATCAAATGCACTGATGGTCGTACCATCATGTCCGGAGCTTTCAGCCATCAGGACCGAGGGCGAGTCCCGTTGGTGTGGCAGCACGGTCACTCAGATCCCGAGAACGTTCTCGGGCATGCGATTCTCGAGGAACGGAAAGAGGGTGTTTACGCTTACGGCTTCTTCAACAAGTCGGCCAAAGCTAAGCAGGCTCACGAACTTCTCGAGCACGGAGACATCAATGCGATGTCGATTTGGGCCAATCAACTCGTCGAACGAGCGCAGAGAGTCCTTCATGGAGCAATCCGTGAGGTCAGTCTGGTTCTCGCCGGCGCAAACCCAGGAGCTCTCATCGAGAATGTGACGATTCGTCATTCCGACGATTCGACAGACGTCCTCGATGATGAAGTGATCATCCACACAGGCCTCGAGCTTGAGCATGAGACCATGAAGGATGAGACGGAAGATGAACCCAAGGATGAGTCCACGGACGACTCCACACTCGATCACGCCGCCGGCGATGACGACAATGATGACGACTCGAACAATGACACGGTTCAAGACGTCTACGACTCACTGACGGACGAGCAAAAACAGGTCGTCCACTACATGATTGGCGAGGCTCTCGAGTCCGTCAAGCCCGACCTTCAGCAAGACAGTCTCGGCGAAGCCGACAACAAAGACAAGGACAATAACGAAATGGCTCATACAAACGTGTTCGAAAAGGCCAAGGGAGAGGGTGCTACCTCGCTGTTGGAAGGAACGGGCTCAGTTCTTTCCCACGCCGACATCAAGGCCATCATGGACGATGCGGACAAGATGGGGTCTCTCAAGGACGCCGTTGACAAGCACGCTATCGCCCACGGCATCGACGACATCGACACGCTTTTCCCCGAAGCTCGGGCCCTGGCCGATTCTCCGGAGTGGAACAAGCGTCGTACTGAGTGGGTGAACTCCGTTCTGACGGGTACTCGTAAGAGCCCGTTCAGCCGAGTGAAGACCTTGTCCGCCGACATCACGATGGATGAAGCACGGGCCAAGGGTTATGTGACTGGCGATCTGAAGAAGGAAGAATTCTTCAGCGTGTCCAAGCGCATCACTACCCCGACGACCATCTACAAGAAGCAGAAGCTTGATCGTGACGACATGATCGACATCACTGACTTCGATGTCGTGGCGTGGCTGAAGGCCGAAATGCGGATCATGCTCGACGAGGAACTCGCTCGCGCGGTTCTCATCGGTGATGGTCGTGACGTTTCTGCTGACGACAAGATCAACGAGCAGAACATCCGGCCCATTGCCAAGGATCACATCCTCTACACGACGTACATCACCGTCAACCTTCTTGACGCCACCTCGTCATATCGTGAGATCATCGACGCCCTCATCCTTAACCGCAAGGAGTACAAGGGCAGCGGGCTCCCGACGATGTACACGACGGAGACTGTCATCGCACAATTCATGCTGTTGAACGATGGTATGGATCGTCGTCTGTACCGCTCGCTTGACGAGCTGGCTGCAGAGCTTCGTGTTGCGGCGGTCGTTCCGGTCGAGGTCATGGAGGAAGATCCGAGCACGCTTGCGATCCTTGTTAATCTCAATGACTACGTCATCGGTGCTGACAAGGGCGGAAACGTCTCGATGTTCGACGATTTCGACATCGACTACAACCAGCAGAAGTACCTGATCGAGACCCGGGTTTCCGGTGCACTCGTGAAGCTGAAGAGCGCTCTGGTTGTGAAGGCTGCGGCTGCTGGTGCGGACACGCCTGTTGTCCCGGCTGCTCCGACCTATGATGCCGAGCTCGGACAGATCACAATCGTCAACACCACGGGAGTTGTCTACAAGGATAGCAGCGGAGCCGTTGTGACCAATGTTGGTTCTCCGTATGCCGTCCCGGCTGGTGAAGCTGAGACAATTACCGCAGAGGCTGCTGCCGGTCGTTACTTCGCCGTGTCGACCAACACCAGTTGGACGTTCCGCAACCGAGCCTGATCAAATAAGGGAGTTACGATGGCAAGATTTCATGACACAGTAGGGTACGGAGAAACACTGGAGACTCCGCCAAACTCTGGCATTTGGGTGGATCAGATGACCGAAGTCGAATATTTCGGCGACGTGATTCGGAACACCAGGAAGTTAGAGGCTGGAGAAGGCCTGAACAACGATATTTCGGTCGGTAACTCGATTAGTATCGTTGCAAGTCAATACGCCGTCGAACATTTCCATCTGATCAAGTACGTAAGATGGGCGGGGACTCTTTGGACTGTAACCAGTGTTGAAGTTCGGAGTCCCCGTCTTATCCTTAACCTCGGAAGTGTTTACAATGGCCCCACGCCTTGACCTCCATGCGATTTTGGTGGCGATTCTTGGGTCCAATAATGTATATTTCCAACCACCACCGACCGTGCAACTTCGATATCCGTGCATCATCTACAAAAGAGACGATGTGCAGACTGAATATGCAAACGACAAGCCGTACACCAGGACAAAGCGATATCAGATAACTGTTATCGATCCGAATCCTGACAGTGTGATCCACGAAGCTGTCGGAGAACTCTCTCTGAGTTCTTATGATCGTTTCTTCACGGCTGACAACCTCAACCACGACGTCTACAGACTTTTCTTTTAAGGAGAAAAAGACATGCCTCAACTCACATGGGACGCCATTGGCGACCGGTTCTACGAGACCGGCGTTGATCATGGTGTTCTTTACATCCCGGATGTTGCCGGGGTTTACACTACTGGCGTTTCTTGGAATGGACTCACGTCTGTTACCGAGACGCCTACTGGAGCGGAACCGACGGCTACCTATGCCGACAACATCAAGTACCTCAACCTGTTCTCCGCCGAGGAATTCGGGGCCACTATTGAGGCGTATACCTACCCGGACGAGTTCGCTCAGTTCGACGGCTTGGGCGTGCCTCAACCAGGGCTCACCATCGGACAGCAGGTTCGCAAAACCTTCGGTCTGTCGTACCGGACTCGTATCGGTAATGACCTCGAGGGCGATGACCACGGGTACAAGTTGCACCTCGTTTATGGTTGTCAGGCCAGCCCGTCTGAAAAGGCGTACAACACGGTCAACGACACCCCAGAAGCGATTACGTTTAGCTGGGAGGTCTCCACCACCCCGGCGCCGATCACTGGGTTCAGGCCTACTTCGCTGATCACCCTCGACTCCCGCACTGCCGATCCGACGAATCTCGCAGCGTTGGAAGTGCTTCTTTACGGAGCCGTTGCAGCGGAGGCTCAGCTTCCGACCCCTGACGCCGTGGTCACGTTGTTCGCTCCGTGATCAACTTTCGGCACTGATAGAGGAGAGCAGAGAATGCTTAAGCTACTTGTTACTGGAGAAGAAGTCTATAACGAAGAAACCGAAGAGTTCGGTAGTGTAAATGACTTCGTCCTTCACCTTGAACATTCTCTGCTCTCACTGTCAAAATGGGAGTCCAAATTTGAAAAACCGTTCCTCGGTTTAGAGACAAAAACTTCCAATGAGATTCTATGGTATGTGGACGCCATGATTCTCTCCCAGGTTTATCCAGAAAATTTGTGGGATCGAATTTCACAAAAGAACATGGATGACATCAATGAATACATCGAATCTAAACAATCGGCGACAACGTTTGGTGCGATGCCCACACACAAAACTCGTGGTAAACAAGAGACGATTACATCAGAATTGATTTACTACTGGATGGTCGCTTTCAATATCCCCTTCGAATGTGAGCAATGGCACCTGAATCGACTCTTCTCGTTGATCAGGATTTGCAACATCAAGAATTCGAAGCCTAGGAAGATGTCTCGAAATGATCTTGCTCAGCGAAATCGTGATCTCAACGCTCAGCGTAAAGCACAACTGAATACGACCGGTTAAGGAGGTTCTATGTCTGCTCTTTTATGGGATCGGCCCGAAGATCGAATTTACGAAACCGGTGTTGATCGAGGTGTTTTGTACTTTCCCGATGGTGGCGGCGTTTCTTGGAATGGTCTTTTGTCTGTTGATGAACAACCGTCAAGTACTGTCGAACCCGTTTACTTTGATGGCGTGAAGTACAACGACATTATCATTGCCGGGGATTACTCGGCGACACTCAAGGCATACACCTATCCCGATGAGTTTCTCGAATACGAAGGTATTCTTGAGGAGCAAGCTGGACTTTACATTGCCGATCAGCAACAGCGAATCTTTCACATGTCGTATCGTACGGCAGTTGGAGGAGGCGAAGAGGGCTATAAGATTCACCTTTTGTGGAACTTGACGGCGATCCCCTCAACGAAGAGTTATCAAACGCTCTCGTTGGAACCAGCTCCGTTGGAGTTTGAGTGGTCTATCACGTCAGTTCCAGAGCCGATCGATAACTACAGACCTACGTCTCACGTTATATTGGACAGTCGGAAATTAGATGCGTTTCTTCTTGAAGATATTGAATCTGTTTTATATGGACAAGACGCAGTAGGAGAAGATCCTGCGGTTGAGCCGACGATGCCGTCGCTCAAAGGATTTATCAGTTATGTCCGTAAGTGGAATCGTCTTATTATCACGGATAACGGTGACGGTACATGGACTGCAACGGCAATGCTTCCTGGTTTCATCGAGATGCTGGACGCAGTTACATTTGAGATCACAGCTGATACAGCTATATTTCTGGACGCAGACACTTACGAAATCAGCAGCACTGAAAAGAACGAGGAGGACATTTAATGGCTACTGTTACCGGCTTAACCGCCGCAAGAATGCAAGAGATCATCGACGCGACTGTTGTCAGCGCACACATCACTGGTGACGATCTCATTCTCGTGCTTCATGATGCCACTGAGGTCAACGCAGGTGACGTGCGAGGTCCGATCGGGCCGCAAGGACCAGCCGGCGATGTTGGCGATATCAAGACAAGTATTCGTTCTTCGATTCCAGGGTACCTTATTCTGAATGGCCAAGCGATTGCAGGCGCTAATGTTTCGTATGCCGATCTGTGGGCCGTCGCTCCACCAGCTTGGAAGTTCGGGACAACTTTAACTCTTCCTGACATGACCAACCGTATCACCGAAGGCGGCGGAACAGTTGGGGCAGTAACAGGCTCGAATACAAGTGTGATAACTGGCGCAAATTTACCGCCGCATGCTCACGCTGGTCCAGCTCATACACATACAATTGACCATGACCACCCGCAGGTTGCATCCAGCGACCGATCAGCAGCGCACGTTCATTCGATCGCGCATGATCATCCAAATTTCGTGACAGCATTGGGTGGTGGCCACGATCACCAAAGCAAGTTTGTTGCACATCAGGCTGGTACTGGTGCAGGAAGATTCTTGGCTCTCGATCAAGGAGAGGCTGGATTCAGTTTTATTGGGTCGACGACGTTCCCTGGTGGTGGCAATCATCAACACAATGTTGATGTACCATTCTTCTCTGGTAACTCTGGTGGAGAAAACGTTGGCCATTATCACAATGTTGATATTCCGAACTACATCGGTTCTTCTGGTGCTGCAACAGCTGCCAATACTGGTAACGGCCCTGGCACATCAACTCCAGTCAATGTCGAACAAGCAGCTCTGAGAGTCAACTACTTCATCCGATACTGAGCTTGTTTAGGAGTAAATATGATCCGAGTTAGCTCCGCCGGAGATTTCAGGAAAACAAGGTCCTTTCTAGAGAACGCTAAAAAGAAATCCTTACTTTCCGACCTCGACCGATACGGTCGACTTGGTGTAGAAGCTTTAGCGGCGGCAACCCCAAGGGACAGCGGTGAAACAGCTCAATCTTGGACATATACCGTCAATAATAGCAAGGGTAGTACAACGATTTCCTGGGACAATACCCACACTCCTTACGGAGCTAAAGTAGCGATCCTTATTCAGTATGGGCACGGAACCGGAACCGGCGGATACGTTGTTGAGAACGACTATATTAACCCGGCGTTAAGGCCTATATTCGATCAGATCGCACAAGATGTATGGAGGAAGGTGACAAGTGGCTAGTATTGACAATCGCATTGTTCAAATGCAGTTTGACAACGCCGCTTTTGAGCGTAAGTTGTCAACCACAGTCCAAAGTATTGACAAACTGAACGCAACGCTTTCGAACGCAGGGGCCAAAAACGGACTCCAAAACGTAGCTGATTCTGTCAAAAACTTCTCTCTTGGGAGTTTGTCTGCGTCTATCGATGGAATCAGTGGACGATTCCTTGCTATGTCTACTATTGCCATCACAGCGCTTTCGAACATTGTAAACCGAGCTGTAACAGCTGGTATTCAGATGACAAAGGCACTGAGTTTGGATCAGGTTACTGGTGGCTTCGGTGAGTACGAGCTCCAGATTGGATCGATTCAGACAATCCTGGCCAACACCTCCGCAGATGGTACGAACCTCGAGCAGGTAAGTGCTGCTTTGGACCAGCTGAACACGTACGCCGACCAGACGATCTACAACTTCGCTGACATGACCAGGAGCATTGGCACCTTTACGGCAGCCGGTGTGGGTCTGGATTTGTCTGTTCAGTCGATCAAGGGTATCGCCAACTTGGCCGCTATATCCGGGTCGACATCTGAACAAGCGTCGACAGCGATGTATCAGCTATCTCAAGCAATCTCAACAGGCTCCGTACGCTTGATGGACTGGAACTCGGTTGTCAACGCTGGTATGGGCGGTGAGGTTTTCCAGAAAGCTCTGTTTGCAACCGGACAAGCAATGGGGACGATCACTAACTCCCCGATGGGTCAGACATTCGAAGAATGGACCGCCGCAGGTAACATCTTCCGTACGTCTCTCGATGAGGGCTGGTTGACCGCCGAAGTTCTGACAACAACTCTTCAGGGGTTCACTGGAGAGATGACAGAAGCACAGCTGACCGCACTTGGATTCTCTCAGCAACAAGCTGCAGAAATGATCAGGCTTGGTGAGCTTGGCGTTGACTCAGCGACAAAGGTAAGAACCCTTTCACAGTTGATGACCACAGTCAAAGAATCGATCAGTTCTGGCTGGGCCTCGTCGTTCAGATTGATATTTGGCGACTTTGATGAAGCAACTGAGCTCTTTACCGGTATGAGCAATGCTCTCGGTGAGATGTTCGGTAATTCTGCCAATGCTCGAAATGCTCTCCTTCAGGGCTGGGCTGACATGGGCGGTCGTGTTCTCATCATTGAAGGATTGAAGAACGCTTGGTACGCACTTGGTAACATAGTAAGGCCGATTAAGGACGCCTTCAGGGATATTTTCCCGGCAAAAACGTCCGGAGACCTCCTGTCTTTGAGTGTAAGGTTTCACGAGTTCACCGAAAGCCTCATTATAAGTCAACCAACTATTGACAAAGTGCGTGCTGTATTCCGAGGTCTATTCAGTGCTTTGGAGATTGGCTGGACTGTAATCAAAGAAGGAGTCGGGTTCATCAAGGACCTCTTCTCGAGCTTTACCGCAGGCAGCGGTAGTGCTATATTTGACTTCCTTAAGCGCCTTGGTGATATGCTCACATATCTCAATGTATCTCTGATTCTCGAAGGTGGTATCGCAGCTTTCTTTGACGACCTGGCAGCAAAAATTCAACCAGCAGTCGTGTGGCTCAAGGCCGCCGTTGCAGCCGTAATCGAGTTCGTCAAGGGTCTCGATGTTATCGAGAAGGCGAAAGCGGTCCTCGAGTTCATCAAGGGACTTGGGTCCGCAGTCAAAGATTTCTTCAGTGATCTCAGAGGCGGCGGATTGGATGCTGCCGGTGATGCTGTCGGTAGTTTCAGCGATAAATTCGCAGGACTCAGAGAACGTTTAGGACAAGTTGGTAACATTTGGGAGCCGCTCAAGAAGGCTCTCGGTGGAATCGGCGATATTCTCGACAACGTTTGGGACACTCTGAAAGATTGGTTCGGAGGTCTTGGGGAAGCACTCGCTGGTGTCTTCTCTACAGGAGATTTTGATTCTACGCTTGACACGATCAATACTGGTCTATTCGGAGGCATTCTGCTTCTCATAGCGAAGTTCTTGAAGGGCGGAATAAACTTCGATTTCGGTGGTGGATTCTTCAAGAATATTTCGGATGTTTTAGGCGAGCTTTCAGGAACGCTCAAAGCAATGCAGATGGATTTGAAGGCTAATGCTCTGCTGAAAATCGCAGGCGCAATCGGTATTCTTGCTGTCTCGTTGATTCTTCTGGCCACAATGGACTCCGAAGCGCTTACAAGAGCACTTACTGCTATGGGTGTAGGCTTTGGGCAGTTGGTTGCTGTAATCGGGCTTCTTGACCAAATCATAACCGGTCCGAGACAAGCGGCGTCAATCGCTCTTGTTGCCGGCTCTCTTATTCTTCTCGCTGGATCAGTGTTGATCCTTTCTGTAGCGATGAAATTGTTATCGACTATGAGTTGGGAAGAGCTGTCCAAGGGACTAGTCGGTGTCGGAGGAGCATTGCTTCTCCTTGTCGGTGCTGCGTTTATATTGTCGAAGACGAGTGGAAGCATGATCCGCATTGGTATTGGTCTCATGGCTGTTGCCCTCGCTTTAGGCATTATGGCTGGAGCTGTGAAGCTGTTTTCCATGATGGAGTGGGATGAATTGCTCAAGGGACTCGCTGGCGTCGGAGGAGCACTTGTTGCCTTAGCTATAGGTATGAACCTCATGCCAAAGGGAATGCTGGCGCAAGGCGCGGGTCTTATTCTTGTTGGTGCGGCTCTCAACATCATCGTGCTTGCTGTGAAATCATTCGCAGATATGTCATGGAAAGATATGGCAAAAGGACTCGTTGGAGTTTCCGGTGCTTTAGTTGGCATTGGTATTGCTATGCGTCTGATGCCGGCAACGATGCCTTTGATTGGTCTCGGACTTCTCATGGTCAGTGGAGCTCTGTTGATCATCGGTAAAGCAATGGAGAACATTTCTCAACTCTCATGGGGAGAAATTGCTAAAGGCTTAGTTGGTATCTCAGGAGCATTAATTGGTATCGGCATTGCAATGGCTATTGCATCTCAAGGACTTCTTGGAGCTGCAGCATTGACCGTTATGGTCTTTGCTATTCGCATGCTTGTAGATGTCCTAAAGGATGTGTCTGCGTTGTCTTGGGGCGATCTGCTCAAGGGGTTCGTCGCTATTGCTGGCGGTCTCGCCGTTCTGGGTCTCGCTGCTTTGGCGTTGTCTCCAGTTCTCCCGTCGTTGTTCCTCCTTGGAGCAGCTTTGACACTTATTGGCGCAGGATTCGCTCTGTTTGGCGCAGGCGTTATGGCAGTGGCCAAGGGCTTTGAGATATTGGCGAGAGTCGGTAAAGCCGGAGCGAAAGCTATCGGCGATGCTATGAAGGCTGTCGCTGAGAATCTTCCAGAATTCTTGAAGTCCATTGCCAAAGGCGTAACTGAGATGATTCAGGAATTCCTGAAGGGCATGGGCCCGGTCATAGAAGAGCTCGGAATAGTTGTCGGCAAGATTCTGGACGCGCTCATTGATCTCGTTCCGAAAGCGGCTGAGCTTGTCAGAACCTTAGTCACAGAGATGCTCTCGACGATCCGAGAACTGTTCCCGCAATTTGTGGAGACGGGATTCGAACTCATCACTGCATTCCTGACGGGAGTCCGAGACAACATTGGAGAGATTGTTACACTCGTGGCCGACATCATCACGAATTTCTTGGACGCTATGACGGTCAAGATTCCTGAAGTGATCGACTCGATGTACAACTTCTTCGTCGCTGTGATCGAAGGCGTTGCCGCCAAGCTTGTTGACGTTGGCCAAATTCTGGTACCGAAGGGCCTCGAATTAATCCAAGGTCTACTCAAGGGACTGGACGATAGCAAAGACGAGATCGGGAACTTCTTCCTAAGACTACCAGGATTGATTCTTGGTTGGATTGGGAATGCGTTAACGTGGCTTGTCAGCACTGGTGTTGATCTTATTGCCGGATTGTACAACGCTGCATCGGATTTTGTCACAGGAACTCTTGTTCCATGGCTAAGCGATTTGCCTGGGAACATGTTCTCATGGATTGGAGACACGATTTCTACGTTGTCTGTTCGTGGCACGAATCTTATTATTGGGTTCTTAAATGCCGCAAGCAGCTATGTAACGTCGAGTCTTATCCCTTGGCTTGGCTCTCTACCAGGAAAGATGTTCTCATGGATTGGGGACACGATTTCTACGTTGTCTGTTCGTGGTACGAATCTTATTATTGGGTTCTTAAATGCTGCGAGTAGTTACGTGAGCTCAAGTCTTATTCCTTGGCTTGGTTCTCTACCAGGTAAGATATTCGGTTGGGTTGGGGACACAATTGGTACTCTTGGCCTTAGAGGTGCAAACCTTATCGTAGGTCTTTTGAATGGAATCATTGGGTCGATTAACTCGAATTTAATTCCGTGGTTAAGCGGAATGCCTGGAAAAATTGTGGACTGGGTCAACCTTAGTAACCACACTTTATTCCAAATTGGTAAAGATCTGATTCAAGGACTATGGAATGGTATAAAGACTGTTTGGGACCAGATGACTGGATGGGTAGGTAACGCTGCTGGTGGTGTTACGAATATTCTGAGAAAAGTTTGGGATCTTTTCTCACCGTCCAGAGTTACGATGGAAATCGGAGAATACCTCGTCGAAGGTCTTTATATTGGTATGAAAGACCAGTGGAAAACGGTTGATAAATGGTTGAACAATCTCGATCCTGTAACCGCAATGCAGAGTTATTCTGATAGAATGGTCAGTGTTATAACTCAAGCAGCTAGCAGTTTGGATGGAATGTCCGAGTTCAACCCGACCATTACGCCGGTGTTGGACTTGACGTTGGTTCGGAACGGTGCGAAAGCATTATCCGGAATGCTTCCGGTGAACTCGTCGTATCTTCAGGCAGCAGGAATTGCTTCCACGTCACGACCGATTGAGGATCCGACAGCGTTGTCGAATGCTCAGACCGGACCGTCAGAAATCAAGTTCGAGCAGATCATCAACGCACCTAAGCAGCTTTCCACCGGGGATATTTACAAGAATACTCGTAATCAAATTGCATTGGCTAAAGAGGAGTTGAGTATCCCATGAAACTAACCAGTGTTAGTGTACTCTCGAACGAGACAGAAGGCATTCGGTTCGACCTTCGAAATGTGGAGTCCCAATCTCCATACATGGTACGAACCATAATCGGTCTGGATGCGGAAGAACTCATTTCGAAATTTTACGGATTCAGCAAAGACGGCACAAAGAAATTCCATGACTTCAAGATGAAGCCTAGAGACATTGTGATGCGAATTGTGTTGAACCCTCGGTATAACATAGATGAGTCTACTTCGTATATTCGGGATTCTTTGTACAAGATGATCTCGGCAACGAGATCTGGTGAGCTTGAGTTGCAGTTTAACTCTGGCGCTTCGACGGTTGCTCGGATTTATGGTCGCATGACCAAGTTCGAGGTTCCATATTTCTCGAAGACGCCAGAGCTGCAAATCACAATTCACTGTGAAGTATCAATGTTCAGGGGCATCAATCCTGTCGTGATGGGTCCGGGAGATCTGTCAGCAGGCACTAACATCACAGTGCCTGACAGTTTGTCGACTGCGCCACATGGTTGCACTATGTGGATGACACTAGACGCTACGCTCAGCACCTTAGTAATTGCTGATCAGAACCCAAATCCAGAATGGGAATTCCTCGTGGTGCCTGAGTCGGACTTCATTGCTGGAGACCAAATCATACTGGTAAGCGATTTTAACGATCGCCAACTATTCATGATTCGAGGGGCTGTGGTGACACACCTCTTAGATCGGATAGATCCAGAGTCAGTTTGGCCGATCATATTCCCAGGCAACAATGAGTTCTACTTCCCAGGAGCTGCTTCATTCTCCTGGGCTGGGATCTCGTATTTCCCAGCGTACTGGGGTGTGTAGTCATGGAGTTGTTCAAGTACAACAACCCAAATCTCTTCCTCAATGGAGAAGCGGTTAAAGGTTGGGACTCGCTCCGATGGGTTGAACGATACCGAGATCCTGGTGAATTCGAGATTGTAGCCAGACTTAGTTCTGGTCTCAGGACGTCTTTACCAGAAGGATCTTTGATATCTCATTTAAGAACCTTTGATATAATGATCGTCGAGAGTCACCAAATTACCGAAGAGGATGACACAGACCCGTTAATCACAATTACGGGTCGTACTCTTGAGGTTGTTCTAGAGGAGAGGATCATAGGCCAGAACTGGAACTGGGCAGTACCACCAGCCGACCTGAACGCATCTGCTTATAATCTTGTCGCAGAGTACACATGGGCACAAGCTGAGAAGATGATTAATGATCATATTCGAACTGGACAAGTTATCATGCCTGGAGACGCCATTCCGTTTATTCTTGGCGCATACGATATGGGCGCAGCGGTGGGCATTAGTGAGGCAAGAACGATCAAACGCGGAAACGTCTTAGAGCGGATAAAAGAAGTACTTGAGATAGAGGATCTTGGCATTAAGGTAGTGAGACGACATAATTTTGATCTGCCATACCCTGATTTCCCGACTTTATTACTAATTCATGCCGGTGTAGACAAACGTAACAGCGTTGTGTTCTCAACTGAGAATGGTGATATCGATGCTGCGGATTACCTGTGGTCGATTAAGAAATTGAAGACATCAGCTCTGGTAACAGGGAAGTTTGTCGAGACGATGGTGCACGGTCCAGAGACAGGACTCGAAAGACGCGTAATGCTTGTGGACGCCAGCGATTTGGATGGCTCTCTCGAGACAATCCCGACTGGTGGTGATTTGACGGCGATACGTGCACAGATGGCTGTTCGAGGCGCACAAGCTTTGACAGCCCAGAAACAAGTTGCGCTTTCACGAATCGATATGTCAGATGTCCCGACGCATCAATACCGCGTTGACTACAACATTGGAGACATTGTCTCTATTGATGGCAGTTATGGCCCTGTGGCCTCAATGCGGGTAGTTGAGTACGCCGAGATTGAAGATGAGAATGGTGTAAGCGCCCAACCAACCCTGGAATTTCTTCCTTAAGGAGTAATTATGAAAGTAACAAATACGGTTGACACCGCAGGAGCCGAGACTGTTGTTCTCACGCCTCAGGTGTACAACTTCATCAAGAAGCTCGTGCAGATCGTTCTGCCGGCGTTCTCTGTTCTATATCTTGGTCTCTCCGAACTTTGGGGGTTCCCTGCAGCAGAGAAAGTTGTAGGTAGCGTTGCGCTTCTCACTACCTTCTTGGGTGTGCTCATTGGAATCACAGGAGCTCGTTACGCATCATCTGATGCTGGTACAAGCGGTGAGTTTGTTGTGACCGAAGATGGTGGAGGTGCTTCTGGTTATCGACTTGTGCTGAACGCCGACCCCGAACAACTTGCCAATCAAGAGAAGATCACGTTCAAAGTTCACAAAGTCGCAGCATGAACAAAGAGAGTCTTGAGCAGGCTGACAAAGAGCTGCACAGATTTCTACGTCGAGGCGTTCTATTTGCCACGTTGATTCCAGTGATCTACGTGGTTGGTCTCTACATCAAGTAGTCGCACGAACTACAGGCCCTATAATGAGAAACACTACGAAAGGGTAATCATGTTCGGCATAAACCGAAGGAATGAGCACGCCAAGTACGACGAACCGATTGACAAGGTTCTGGACGAGTTGCGCGAATACAGCGTGGATGCGAGTGAGTTCGCAGCAGCAATGGACTATCTGGACAGGCTGACGAAGATGAAGGTTTTAACGAGCCAAGATCGAGTTAGCCCAGATACGATGGCCATGGTTCTGGGGAACTTGTTCGGCATCCTCGTGATCGTCGCATACGAACAGAGGCATGTCATGACGTCGAAGGCAATGGGGTTCATTCTCAGAGCGAAATAGCCGTTCACACTAACCGAGTGTGTAACGAAGGCAGAGAGGCTACATAGGACTAACAATCCGTGTGGCCTCTCTGTTTGTCCTCGCATATTTTACAAGTGCTACTAAAATTTTGCCTTTTTAGAAAAAAACTAGTGTCTGTGGTTCGCTCTAAGCGTTGTTCAGATGCCAAATGGTATCTTTATACCGGAATAGGGGGTAAACGTCTCAGAACGAAGCAGAAGGGCCAATTCGTGTAAAATAGGCCTTTTTGACCCAAAAATTGCCCGGGAGGAAGATTCCCACAAACAATTCGCATAAATTACAGGGCTTATAATGAGGAATACTACAAGGAGATAATAATGTTTAATCGAAAGATTCAGATTGGCCTTGTCAAGCCCCCGAAGTCGCAGGACAGTGAAAACACACCGCGCGAAACATTCGCCCAGAAAATGAACGTCACATCGTTCCATTTGAAGGCAGTGGTTCGCAACGTTGCAATCGCAGTTGCTGCCTTCGTGGTGCTGGACACGGTCCGTCAGGTAATGATCGAGAACGCAAAGAACCCACAAGCGTAAACCACAGGAGAGAGCACACGAGTGCTTTCTCTTTCTCCTCGCATATCTGACAAGCCCTGTAATGAGAAGTAATGAACGAAAGGATTCTTATAAATGAACGAAAAGCAAAAGATCATCGCCCTTATGGGTGTGATGACGGCAAGCTACGTTGCCATGAAATACGCTGAACTCAATTGGAAAATTGGGAAAGTCAATGACACGGTACAAAAGCTGGTCGATATTCACAACAAGAGCGTGATCGATGAACAATTCGTCGGCATTGTGAAGAACAACTACGACGGAAAATACTGATCAATTAGCTCAAGCCCAACAATGGGTTTGAGTTTTGTCGCAAAAATTACAACCCTTATAATAGGAGGAAACGAAATGAAACAAGGAATTGAAAAGCTCAAGCGGAAGTTCAACGAAGATCCCGTGACGACCATCATCGTCGGCACGTTAGCAGTTACAGCTGCAGCGAAGCTGATCGATGCGATGAGTGCGGCACAGGGTCGTCGGGCTTACGCACGGCAGATCGACTACAAAGTCAATCACCGTTAACCCAACTGAGAAAGACACAGCGTTGTGCCTTTCTCTTTGTCTCCTCGCAGGAATTACTAGGGCTATAGTGAGAAGAAGGTTCTAACAGAACACGGAGATCAATCGCTAACTACCAACGAGGCTGGTAGCAATACAGTTGATCTTGGCCCAGCTTCTCATTTTTTTCTTTCAACAAACAAGGAGCAATAATGAATAAGTTAGCTATAGCTTTGGCTTTGGCGTTTGCGGCAATGATCACGTTCGTGATCTTGTCGCTTGACAATGGTGCACGTCCTACGATCGAGGAAGACGAGCAAGCGCAAGAAGACTGGCGAGAACTTTCCCCTGAGGAGAAAGATCTCATTTGTGACGTATTCCTCATGGTCGATGATCATGCGGAGGCGTTCGAATTGATGCAAGATGGTGAAGTACGAGACAGTGCTGGTCTGACTCTCGCCAAGATCGACATCATGGAACGGGAATGTCGATGAACATCAAAGGACACATCAAGAAGCACAAGCGTGTCTACATTGCTTGTGGATCATGTCTTGTGATCGGGGTCATCCTCGGTCGAAACGATAAGGGAAGTATGCAAAGCGTCAGGCAGATCGGATTCCGGAATGAATCGAACCAGATGATCATCAATTTGGTAGAGAAGTCCACGCCAAGTAAACCCGTGCATCTTGTCGGTACTAATTTGTATTTCGACAGTTTACACGATGCAGCGAGAAAGACGGGCCATAGTCTTAGCAGCATTTCGAAGAATGTCAATGGGCATATCGCGAATGTACATGGAGATATCTTCGAAACTCTTCAACCCGCATAGCTCGCAAGAAAAACAAGCCCTGTAATGAGAAGATATTTGGATCACCCTGTTAGGGGAGATTTGCATGGCCACCCTGTTAGGGGAGACCGGCTCAGCCACCGTTATGCGGAGACTGACAAGTATCTTCTCATTTTCTTTTCAGCATCTAATCAAGGAGAATAATGTATACTAACCGATACCCAAGGCGGTACGGCGCCATGAACTTCATTGTGGACGTCCTCATGACGATCTTCACATGCGGGTTCTGGCTAATTTGGATATATGTAAGGGAAATGAGGCAATAATGAGAGTTACATGCAAGCATTGCGGGTGGTTTGACAAAGCTAGTCGAGACCTAGACGCAAAGGCGTCTGCTGAGCATCACTATCGAAAGCATCACCTTCCGATACAAGAGAAAGAATTTCCTGTTCAACACATTCTTAATAAGCATTTCGTATTTGAGTCAGGAGCAAACGCGTGATTCACAAGACTGACAAGGAACTGTGTCTGCAGTTTGGCTTCAAGACCAGCCAGATCCGAAGCGGCTATGTCTACAAGAATCTGTGGTGGTCATTCGATTATGACAGGACGTCCTTCGGCTACGGTGATCTGAATCAGGGGGATCTGCATAATATCTACAAGTGGCTGAGCAAGCCAGAGAATCAGACAAAGGTATTTACTGGTTGGAACGAACATCACGGATCGGATTGGCAGCAGACCGACGTGCCTATGGTGCGTATCTCATATGCTGCCGGCGTAACACGTCCGCATATGGCTGCTATGGAAGCAAGGGTGGGTTTCAGTGAAGTTGGTTAATACCATCCTGCACACGGTGAAGAAGAATTCAACGACGATTCTGTCTTCGACGGCTATATCCGGAGTTGCAGCCACCGCGTTTTTGACTGGCAAAGCAGCAGTCAACGCCCACGAAGAACTGTTTGGCCATCGAGATGAGCCACTAAAAGAACAGGCGAAGCGTGTCTGGAAACTCTATATTCCAGCGATTGCTTCAGGAGTAGTAACTTCTGCATGCATTATCGGCATTGCGAAGGTCGGTAACAAGCGGGCAATGGCGGCACAAGCAGCCTTCGTCTTGACCGAACGTGCATATTCCGAATACCGAGACAAGGTCATCGAGGAATTCGGTGAGAAGAAGGACGAAAAGATCAGAGCGTCCATTGCCCAGGATCGAGTGCGAGCGAATCCGCCATCGTCAGAGGTCGTGATCGTTGGTCCGGGCAACGTGCTTTGTTGTGAGTTGTACACAGGTCGATATTTCCAGAGTGACATGGAGTCGCTTCGAAAGGCTCAGAACGAACTCAACGCAATGCTTCTGAGACAGGATTGGGTGTCATTCGAAGAATGGTACTACATGATTAGTCTTCAACCGACAGAGTTCTCCTCTGACTACGGTTGGAACTCAGACAAACTCATGGAGTTGGAGTTTTCGACAGTATTGGCAGAAGACGGACGTCCATGCCTTTCGTTCAACTACAACTACCATCGACCGTTATACGACGGCGTGCGATAGATATTCAATAAAGGAAGTAATGAGTAAGGTTCAGTCCGTTAAACAACACCTGCGAGAGCACAAAATTACATATTCTTGTGTCGCTACAGGAGTTGTAGTCGCAGGAATTACTGTGCTTATAATGAGAGGGCGACACGCCGGAGTAGGCGATGCCGCTTCGGATGGACTTGAAAAAGTTACCGTGCGCCCTCTTTCAATTTTGTCTAACAAACAAACCGTTGTCACTGTTATCCAACGAGAAGGCCGAGGCCATCCGGGCTATATTATTCGTTGTTTGGAAACAGGCGATTTCTTTCTGTCTCAAGGAGAAGCGGCAACGAACTTTGGTATTCACAAAACGGTTATGTCAAGACATCTCAATGGTATCCTTGATAATGCTGGTGGGTATCATTTCGAAAGACTTGGTTTTCTCGACTAGCTCGCAAGAAAAACAAGCCCTGTAATGAGATACTACTCAAGGAGAAGACAATGGAAGATACAGTCGAAGTCACACACGCCCCCGTTGTGCCATCCCTGAAGGACAGGTTCGCCGTCACCGTTATCAGCGCAATCGCTGGTTTGGTGGTGGGCACCCTCGTCGAGAAGGGGTACTACAGCGCAAAGGCGCGTGCACAGACCATCAACACCACTGCGAACGAGCAGTAGTAAGAGAGAAGGCCCCCACAAGGGCTTTCTCTTTGTCCAATTCAATTAAAAGGAAAGAAAAATGCTCAAGCGACCAATTACATACACGGATTTCGACGACAACGAGGTTACTGAAACTTTCTACTTCAACCTCATGAAGTCTGAGATCGTCAAACTAGAGCTCGGCCACGACGGTGGGCTCGACGGTTGGATCAAGAAGGTCTCCAAGACCCAGGACAACGAAGCCATCTACGAAGAGTTCAAGCGAATCGTCTTGCTTTCGTACGGTGAGAAGTCTGAAGATGGGAAGCGGTTCATCAAATCCCCTGAAGCTCGTGAAGCATTTTCACAAACGGCGGCGTTCGATTCGCTTCTGATTGAGATGATGTCGAACCAAGACGTTCTTGTCACGTTCGTCAAGGGTATCATGCCAAAGGACATGCAGGAAGCGATCGCTCAGGCTGACAAAACTGCGCTTCTCACGCCTCCGAATATTCAGCCGGCAGAGAATCTCCGTTCCCAACAGGGATCTGAGTGGGGTCTCGGCGTTCAAGGACCGGTTGGACCACAGACTACCCCTGGTGGATTTGACCATGGAGCTGGTCCTCAAGGACCGTCAACCGCGTTCGTGCCACAAGTTGCGCCTCCTGGCGTGACTCTTGTGCCTCGCTCTGATGCAGGAATGGAGGGTTGATGCCCGACGAACGTGATCCACTCAAGTATCAAAGCACCCACGGCAATAGCCATAAGCAAAAAGAGAAGGCAGAAGCTCTGGCTAACAAGACCATCGAAAAGGTTGTGACTGGAGAAGTCGTTCAAAAGAAGAAGTCTGTTGGGCAGAAGTTCAAGGGCATTTTCTTTGGAGGAGAGCTCAAAGGAGCGGCAAGGTATATCGCAGCAGATGTGCTTTTGCCGGCTCTTCGGAATTTGCTCGTGGACACAACGTCCAAAGGCATCGAGCGAGTGGTCTACGGTGAATCGTCGGCTCAGCGCCGCCGGACGGTGGGCTACGGGTCTCGAATCCAGTACAACAACCCAATAGCTCGGCGAGATCATGCATATTTGCCAAACCAGCCTGCGCATTCAACAATGCGACAGGTACGAAGGGATACGAACGAATTCGTTCTTGCATCGAGAGAAGAAGCTGAGCTAGTGCTCGAGCGTCTTAATGACATCGTTGACAAGTACGAGATCGCATCTTTGGCAGATCTTTACCAACTGATGGGTCTGCCCACATCAGCAATCGACAACAAATGGGGTTGGATCAGTTTGGTCAACGCCGAGATCAGGCAAGCCCGTGACGGGTATGTGCTTGACCTTCCACCAACAGAGGAAATCTGAATGAATATTAAAAATGCAATTACGAAGAAGCTCGCAACCTCGAGTTTCAAGCTCAAGCAGAACTCCCCCCACATCTTGTTTGTTGGGGGTATCGGGTGCGTCATCGCCGGCACTGTTTTGGCGTGCAAGGCCACGCTGAAAGTCGAGCCGCTTCTCGACGAAGTTAAGGAAGACATCAATGCCGTCAAGAACGAGCTTGTTGATCAGCCCAGTCACCAGCGAGATGTTGCATACACGTATGCACGAAGCGCAGCGTTGATTACCAAGCCTTATATTCCGGCGTTGATCGTTGGTGGAGCTGGTATTGCGGCGTTGACTGGAGCCCACGTTCAGCTCACCCGTCGTAACACGGCTTTGACCGTCGGCTACGCCGCTCTGCACAAGGCATATTCTGAGTACCGTGCTCGTGTCCGTGAGGAACTGGGTGAGGAGAAGGAACGAGACCTATATCTTGGCATGACTGAGGAAACGGTTGTCGGAGAAGACGGTAAGAAGCAGGTTGTGAAGGTCGTTGACCCGAACAAGACGTCTGAGTACGCTCGATTCTTCGATCAGGGGTGTCCTGCTTGGAAGAAGAATGCGGAAATGAACCGTCTTTTCATTCAGTGCCAGCAGAACTATGCAAACCAGCGCCTACTTGCTCGTGGGTATTTGTTCCTGAATGAAGTCTACGATTCGTTGGGGCTCGATATTTCTGCAGCAGGTCAGAATGTCGGATGGTTTCTGAACGGTGATGGCGATAACTTTGTGGACTTCGGCATGTTCGAGGTCCGCAATTCCGATTTCATCAACGGTAACGAACCGACTATTCTGCTCGATTTTAACGTCGACGGCCTCATCATCGACAAGATCTAGGAAGGAATCATGAACGAACGAATTTGGAACGTTCTCCGACACCCTGTGACCAAGTATTCAGCTACAACTGTTATAGGTTTCACCGCTGGAATGATGGCCGGTTATTGGCGAACGAAGTCTCAGTACGATCGGATCGAGAAGAGTCTTGAGTATGTCAATTCTCAGACAGACCAGATCGAGCTCGAGATTGGATCTAGTCAAATCGAACTGGACTACGAGAAGGCCGAGATGCTTTCTGAGTTCAACAAGACAATCGGGCAGGTAAAGATGGTTGCTGACCAATTGAAGGCGGCAGGAGAAGATATGCTCGAAGGTGTTGAATATCTGACAGCGAAGACTATCACCAAGGCTCAAGGCTACGACGATGCGAATGTGTTCGACGAACAAGCAGTCGAATCGTTGCGGGAGGATCACCCATCGTTTTCATCAAAGAGACGACCTCTTCGATCAGTTAGGGACGAAGGAGAGCCTATGGGGCATATCACAAGTATGTCTCGTGACGAAGATGGAAACATTTTGGTCAAGGGCGAGATTTTGGAGTCTGTAGCTTTGATGTCAGAGGAAGAAATTCAACATCGCGTTGCGAATAGAGTCAATGTCTTCGACTCTGCCGGAGATGAGTGGGACTACAAGGAAGAACTGGAATCTCGACGGGACGACAGACCGTACATTATTCACGTTGACGAATTCGTCAACGATGAAAGTGGCTGGGACTCACAGTCCACGTTGACTTGGTACGAGAAGGACCAGATTCTGACTGACTCCCACGACACTCCGATCTATGACCCTGTGTCTACGGTCGGAGAGCTCAGGTTCGGACACGGTTCACAAGACCCGAACATCGTTTATATTCGTAATACGAGGCTGCAGGCTGAGTACGAAGTCTTGAGGGACGAAGGTTCCTATCAAGAGATCGTGCTCGGAGAGAAAATTGAAGAGCAAGGACGTTCTTCAGATCTCAAACATTCGCAGCATCGTCGATTCCGGGACGACTAACCGTGGACGAGCCACTGGAGAATCTGTACTTCAACTGGCTCTGTGCAAAAGTATTTCACATTGAAGTTCCAACTCCGTCTTTGACTTATTGGCGTTTGTTCAAAATTCTACACAGTACGGAATACGTGTGGTTGATTTCGGGCGACGATAATAGGGCCGAAGACGGGTTGGAACTTCGTGAAGAGTTTCTACTCGAATCAAATTTTCCAGGTGATCCGCTTTGGCATGATACTGGATGCTCTATATTTGAAATGCTTATTGCTTTCGCACGTAGAGCTGAGTTCAATGCCGGAGAGAGCCTAGCCTTTTGGTTTTGGCATTTAGTGACTAACCTTGATCTACAAGAGGTAAACGATGCGTCGTATGTATCAGACGAGGAAATCGACAAGATTCTATATGAGTTTGTTTGGAGGATGTACGACGACCACGGTCGTGGAGGGCTTTTCCCCATGAGCAATCCTGATCATAATCAGAAAGAAGTCGAGGTCTGGTATCAGTTTTGTGAGTACTTGGTTGATATAAACTGGCCACTTTAGAAAGGGGGCTCCATTGGATTTCTATTCAATTCGTGTTAATCGCGAGAAAGATGGAACCCATACCGTCTATGTCGAGTGGCATGTCAACAGGCGGATCACAGACCTTCTTGTCAACCACAATTCGTTCCAGGCGATCTGGGATGAAGCGGCTGGCATGTGGTCAACGGATGAGTATGACGTACAGCGGTTGGTCGACAGCGATCTTCATAAGTTCAATGCCGAGTACGTGGACAAGACTGGCGCAATCACATTCGTTCGATATTTGACAAACTGGGCCTCTGGGGCTTGGTCTGGGTTTCAACGTTTCGTTCAAACGTTGCCAGAGAATCGAAAGGATCTCGATGCCAAACTCATATTCCAAAACACCGAAATCGTCAAAAGCGATTACGCAACAAAGCGACTTCCTTACTCACTTGAGCCTGGAAGCTATGAAGCATGGGATGAAATCGTTGGCACTTTATATTCCGAGACAGAGCGGGCGAAGATTGAGTGGGCCATTGGAGCGATTGTTGCTGGCGACTCTGTATCCATCCAAAAGTTTCTCGTATTCTACGGAAAACCAGGAAGCGGAAAAAGCACGGTTCTCGATATTATCGGACAGCTTTTCAAGGGATACACAACAATCTTCGACGCAAAGGCGCTAACAGGAAACAACAGCGCTTTCTCAACAGCCCCATTCAAGCACAACCCACTCGTAGCGATTCAGCACGACGGAGATCTCTCAAAGATTGAGGACAACACCCTTCTAAACACGATCACTGCACACGAAGAGATATTCGTGAACGAGAAGTACATGAAGCCGATTCCGATCGAGCCGAAAGCATTCTTGTTCATGGGTACGAACGAACCGGTGAAGATCCGTAATGCCAAGGCTGGTATTATTCGTCGACTTATTGATGTGACTCCTTCTGGGAATCTCATTCAGAACGGTCGATACCATGATCTCAGGGATAAGATCAAATTCGAACTTGGCGGCATCGCATATCACTGTTTGCAGAAGTACAAGAAGATGGGGAAGAACTACTACATCGACTACACGCCGGTGCGTATGCAGTTTCAAACCGACTTCTTCTACAACTATGTCGAATCTGTCCACGACGTATTCAAGGCTCAGGACGGAGCAACTCTGAAGCAGGCATGGGAGCTCTATAAGCAGTACTGCGATGAGTCTGGTGTTCAGCGTTTTCCTTTGTATAAGTTTCGTTCTGAATTGGAGAACTACTTCGAGACCGTGGAAGATCGTGCCGTGTTCGAGGGAGAAAGAGTGAGGAATTACTACTCGGGGTACAAAGACATCATGAGTCGACCAATTGAAAAGGAGGAACAGGACGTGTACCAAATCGCTCTTCATGAGTACGACGGGACCTCGGCGTTCAAGACTGCATATCCTGATCAGCCGGCTCAGTACGCAAAGGAAAGTGGGTTTCCTGGTAAGAAGTGGGAAAATGTTACCACCACCCTGGAGAATTTAGACCCAACACTGTTGCATTACGTAAAGGTTCCCGAGCAGCACATCGTCATTGACTTTGACCTCACCGACGAAGACGGAGAAAAGGACCTCAACAAGAATCTAGAAGAGGCTGCTAAATGGCCTCCGACATACACAGAGCTTTCTAAGAGTGGCAAGGGCGTACACCTCCACTATATTTACGCTGGAAATGTACACGAGCTCGCACAAATTTACGAAGTGGGTATCGAAGTGAAAACACTCCTCGGAGACAGTGCACTTCGTAGACAATTGACCCAATGCAACGATCTGGATATTGCCACGATCAGTAGTGGGCTGCCCAAGAAGGAGCAAAAGATGATCGATGAAAAGAGCATCAAAAGCGAGAAAGCACTCAGAGAACTCATCGAGCGCAACCTCCGCAAAGAGATCCACCCAGGCACAAAGCCCTCGGTGGACTTCATTCACCATATCCTAGAGGATGCGTATAATGCGAATCTGAATTACAACCTCTTGGACCTACGGCCAAAGATCTTGGCATTCGCTGCTAAAAGCTCGAACCAGGCAATGACGTGTATCAAACTTGTCCAGACGATGCAGTTCGTCGGTAAGAACGACATGCCAGCGCCAGCCTCAGAAGACGATAGTCCTCTTGTGTTCTTCGACGTTGAGGTATACCCAAACCTCTTTGTTGTCTGCTGGAAAGCAGAAGGAGCGCCAGATAGCTCAATCGTCAAGATGATCAACCCATCATCTCAAGAGATCGAGCCTTTGTTCAATCTGAAGTTGGTGGGGTTCAACAACCGTCGGTACGATAACCATATTCTCTATGCGAGATTCCTTGGGTTGGACAATCTTGCGTTGTTTCACGTTAGCCAGGGGCTTATCGATAATAAGCAGTCTGCGTTGTATGGCGAAGCTTACAATCTGTCCTATGCCGATATTTACGACTTCAGCTCAAAGAAGCAGGGTCTGAAGAAGTTCATGATCGAGTTGGGTCTCCATCACATGGAGCTCGACCTTCCTTGGGACGAACCGGTGCCTGAGGAGCTGTGGCAGAAGGTTGTTGACTATTGCTGCAACGACGTCATTGGTACGGATGCAACGTTCCAGTCACGCCGGCAGGACTTCGTGGCTCGTCAGATCCTGGCAGAGATCTCTGGTCTGTCTGTTAACCACACAACGCAGAACCACACTGCACGGATCATATTTGGTGTGAACAAGAACCCTCAGGCTCAGTTTGTGTACACGGATTTGAGTCAGAGATTCCCAGGGTATGTGTTCGACGGCAAGGAAAGTAAGTACCATGACGAAATCGTCGGAGAAGGTGGATACGTCTACGCCGAACCTGGGATTTACACAGACGTTGCCGTTTTGGACGTTGCGAGTATGCATCCGACCAGTATTGAGGAATTGGAACTATTCGGTCCCTACACCGAAAACTTCTCTGCGCTCAAAGAGGCTCGGTTGGCGATTAAGCGTAAGGACTACGAGAAAGCCAGAGCTCTCCTTGACGGTAAGCTCGAGAAGTTTCTTGTGGATGCTGAAGATTCTCCCGAAAACGCTGAAGCTCTTTCGTATGCTCTCAAGATCGTCATCAACATCGTCTATGGACTCACTAGTGCAAAGTTTGACAACCAATTCCGGGATAACCGTAACAAGGACAACATCGTCGCTAAGCGAGGAGCCTTGTTCATGGTGGACCTCAAGGAGGCGGTCCAAGACCTAGGCTTCACGGTAGCACACATCAAGACTGACTCGATCAAGATCCCTCACGCAACAGAAGAGATCATCGAGTTTGTGATGGAGTTCGGGCGTGAGTATGGGTATGACTTCGAGCACGAAGCCACGTATGAGAAGTTCTGCTTGGTGAACGACGCTGTTTATATTGCTCGAGAGGGTGACAAGTGGACAGCGGTTGGAGCTCAGTTCCAACACCCGTTCGTGTACAAGCAGTTGTTCTCTCATGAAGAGCTGACGTTTAACGATTACTGTGAGACTCGCAGTGTTACTCAGGGCGCCATGTATTTGGATTTCGACGGCAACCCAGAGGACACCTCAACGATGGTTCACGTTGGTCGCACCGGAAGTTTCGTCCCTGTCACCCAGGGTGGAGGGACTCTATGGAGGATCAAGGAAGGAAAGCCCTACGCCGTATCAGGCACAAAGGGATACAAGTGGGTTATTCGTGAGGTCGCTGCGTTGCGTGACGAACTGAACGAACCAATCGACATTGACATGTCATATTTCGAGCATCTCAGACAACAGGCCATTGAGGCCATTAATAAACACGGCTCCTTCGATGAGTTCGTGGAAAGGTAATAAAAATGAGTGAAGAAAATAGGACCGTTACGATAGAGGACGCACAGATCATCTATCGAAACTTCGCAGGGAAGGAAGGTCAGTATAACCGAGCTGGCAGTCGCAACTTCTGCGTTATTCTCGATCAGGAGACGGCGGATCAAATGGCTACGGACGGCTGGAATGTTCGTACGACCAAGGTGCAAGAAGAAGGAGACGTTGGGCAGCCTTATCTCTCTGTTGAGATCGGCTACAAGGTCAGGCCGCCTCGAGTTGTGTTGATCACTTCACGTGGCAGGACGACTCTGGACGAATCAACGCTTGAGATCTTGGACTGGGTCGAGATTCGGATCGCTGATCTCATTGTCAATCCATATATGTGGACTGTCAATGGGAAGACTGGTGTCAAGGCCTACCTCAAGACGCTGTTCATCACGATCGAAGAGGACTACCTCGAGCGGAAGTATGGAATCGATGGTGATGAGGTATCTCCTCCAATCATGCCGAGCTACGGAGATGACCCAGTTCCTTTGGATGAGCAGTAATAAACGCCAGTATCGGAGTGACCAAGTAGGCACTCAACCTCCAACCAGCACAAACCCAAGAACACACTCGGTTGCTCGTAACAGAATGCGAAAAAAACTCAGAAGTAGGGGATATTCTGAGGAAGACATCGCAGACGTTATCGAGCGTATGTGGTTCGAACAGGATTGTGCTCGGTTGGGGGTTGAGGCCGCTCGACAACTCCGATACGACAGAATTCAAGAGCTCGACGACTCGGGCTACAAACCGAAACGCTACGACCCGCTTCTCAATGGGGTAGGCAGAGCGATGGGTGATACAGCGAAAGCTGTTAAATCAACAAAGAAAGCGATAGTGAAGTAATGGCAATAATCAAACTAAAGCAACCGAATGGGCCATACAAACCTACAATCGATACAGACGCAATGAATATTGAGATTCGTGAAGCATATCTAGGTGTCTCATTTGTCACTGAACAAGGCGAACGTCTTTCCGTGTCTATGAGAGATAACGGATTCGAGGTTCACTATACCGGTGACTTTGGCGAACAGGGTTTCGACGCCGGCTGGACAACGTTCAACAACGGATCCATCACACACGAGAGCGAAGGCAAATAATGAACAACAATGACCCAGAAATGCAACGACTTCTCTATGAAGAAGCACAGATCGAGCACGAAAAGAACGAACTTGGTAGAGCACTCCTTGAAGAGTTGAAAGCTGACCGCAGTTCAGTAGGCGTCAATGCTCTTCGTGAACGCTTCGGTTACCACAAGGCAACGGAGACGACAGCGCCTATGCACCAAGCTGTACGTGGGCTGATGCTCGATGTGGCAACAGTCTTGGATCGGATGCTGCCGAATGGTCGGGCGAAGTTCCAGGCGATTGTTCAGCTCGAGGAGTCATGCATGTGGGCGAACAAGGCGATTGCTGAGATGGCGCCGGTGGTAGACGAATGAAGAAATACATGTCCAGACAGATTGAACTGGAGGCCTATCAGTTCAAAGGTTGGGGCGATGCCATAGAGTTCATGAATCTAAACGATAGTGTGTATTTTGTGCCACCCGGATACGAACACGATCTTCGATACGAGAACGAATTTGACAGAAGTAACGGTCATCTCCTTGATACAGCCCGGTCGTATCTTGTGGTGAAAGCCGAAGATGGTCTCATGCGAGTTGATCACGGAGAGTGGATCATCAAAGGAGAAGATGGGAAACTTGGCTATATGTCAGATGAGGCGTTCAAAGAACATTTCGTGCAGGAGTCTAGTACGGGAGTCATAAATGAGTAAGCAAGTCCCACTAGTCATGTACGACTCAAATGGTGAACGAAGACTAGTCGGAACTGTCGAAGTGGATGGTGGAAAGTTATCTGGGGCGATCACAAATACCACTCTTGCTTTGGCTGTTGATGAGCTGCGCGCAAGCGCTTTTGTCATCATGCCTGAGATGGTAGTACCAGTCAACGCCGCCCCTACCCTTTGGTAGAGACATAACAAAAAGGAATAATATTAATGGATGACAAAGAACTCGGTCTGTACCCGAAGTACGAAGTCTTTCGGAAAGATGGAAAGAGCATACCACAAGGATGTGTAGTTCTCCCATTCGACGATCCTAACTCTTGGCCGGCCTTGTTAGTTTGGGCTAACACGGTCGAGAGCGACGGATACGTGGAACTAGCAAAAGATGTGCGAAGGCTTCTTGCTAACGCCTCGAATAACAAAAGGAAGTAATCAAAATGGAATTTCAGAAATTTGTCCGTAAGCCATTCGTGGTAGAGGCAATCGAGATCACAACCGAAAACATCGGAGAGATCGCCAAGCATGTAGGAGAGTTGAAGGCGAAGGGCGATGGTACGCCGTTTATTCTAGTCGATCGAAAGCTCGTCCCGAGTGTGTATCGAGTCTTCCCCGGGTATTTCTTCACCCGGATGGGAGATCATCTTCGTTGCTACACGCCGAAGCTTTTTGCCGAGCAATTCACCAAGTTAACACCGCAGCTCAGCACGTGGGTTGAATTCGTGAACGCCGGCGAACCGGATTTGCTATTCGAGCATCCTGACGCAAAGACTTTCGTGGAGGTCGCAGTAGAGTCATGACCACGAATCCAGAACCAGGGACGGCGTTACGTCTCGAGGATGCAGCGATGATTATCGACGCGCTTGATGCTCGAAGCAAAATGTTTCCGCATGAACCACTCGATGTTTCCATGAAGGTCGTATTGTTCAACATCGGAGATCGTTTTGCCAAAGTTACCTGCGTCAATGGAGAATGGACTGGTATGAAAGCAGACTTCCCTCTATATATGTTTGCCATCCCAAAGTGTCCGAACGGGCATGTGTGCACACAAGACAAAGATCTCCGACTCGGGTGGATCGAAGGATGAATAATTCAACGTCGAAATGCGGTTGCCATCGTCAATGGCATTCTGGGCATGTATGCAACAAAGAAGCAGGGCATAGTTCGTTTCATCAGTGTGACTGCGGAAAGATAGATGTCGATTCTTTACCAGTCCTAGAGATAGATGACCATGGTGCTGTAATAGAAACAGTTGATGGTCCGATCTGGGTGAGAACCAAACCATCGAAACCCGAAGGCTCGCAAGAATTACAAGCCCTGTAATGAGAAGGAAGGTAATGGCTCTCGAGCTACAAACCAGTCAAGACCTCGTATTAACGAGAAAAGACTAATCCTTCTCATTTTGTTTTTGTGATCGATGGTTGTGGGTGACTGCGAGAGTGGAACCCTCATAACAAAGGAGAAATAATGGATGTTGCAATTGGAATAGCACTGGGCCTCGGTATGTTCGTTTCCTTCGTAGGAAGCATTGCAGCTATCTCATACTTCGGTATGAAGGCGTGTCTCAAAGAACTGAATCAAACCAAAGGAAAGTAATGAAGAAAATAATGTTAATGCTCTCGGTGATCCTTACCACCTTGGCCTTCTTCGCATCGAGATCTCATGCGGCACCTCAAGCTGCGTCGATCGTCATCATAGGCGATTCAATCATTCACAACGCTCGAGGGTTCTATCCCAACGGCATCGTGAACGCACACAACGGCCGTGGCAGCGTGATTGCTGGCTACGGCACTCCTGACTGGTACGTCGAGGGTTGGGGTGACTATGGGACTGGTCTCGAGGCCGTCACACAGTTCGCTCCGTCAATCCCTGTCGATGGGTGGTTGGTCATGGAGATCGGTACAAACGATATCGTCTCAGCCGTGTCAATCGAGGACTACAAAGCCTTCGTTTTGACAACGGTTGAGATGTTGCCGGACGATCGTTGCCTCGCCTGGGTTATTCCTTGGGTTGGTGGCGATTATCAAACGGTTACGGACGCTGTCGTGCAGGTTCTGCGTGATATTGTGCCACAACAGCCGTGTCATCAGTTGATTGAGTGGGGCTCTGTCGTATCGGCAGCGTCGACGACTCTGACGACTGATGGAGTGCATCCGAACGAAACTGGGGCGGCTGTGCTTGCCTCAATGATTTACACAACAACAAACAACTAGAAAGAAATGAAATGAAAAAGAAATTGCTACTCATCGCCACTCTTGTGGTGATCACCGTTGGAGTCATCTCCAACAAGGCTTCTGCACATCACGCAGATGCTTTCTGTGTCTCGACTGGCGCTGCCTCCAACACGTGGGTCATCGTCAGCTGGGATCCGGAGCTCGCGATCACAAGCATCGTCAGCTTCGATCAGGCTGGGGCAACCGTCATCGGCGGTCTCGGCACTCCTCACGTTGAGGTTGACTACGCAGGTGAGGATCTGAGTGGTACTGCGATGTGGGAGAACGGCAACACCGGTCCATTCTCAGGCACAGGAGACTGTGTTATCGAGGAACCGACCACCACTACTACGGAGGCAACGACATCAACAAGCACAACGTCTTCGACGACAACCCCGGAGACGACGTCAAGCACGTCCTCCGTACCCCAAAGCGATCCCACGACAAGCTTGTCGCTCGACACGACTTCGACGATCTTGTCAGCGCCCTCGACTACCTTGACCGATACAAGCACACCACCAGCGCCACAGTCATCCGTGCTGCCAGGACTCTCGTCGCCCACGCCAGAGACGCCGAGTAATCCTTGTGATGCTCCACCCGGCACAGAGTCTGAGGACGGCTGCGTTCTGCCAATGGCGGAGAGTCTTCCTGAGACGGGTCTGCCGACGTGGATGGTTGTCTACCTCGGTTGTGTCGCTCTCTTCTTGGGCGGGCTTTGCTTCGTGATTTCTCATAACAACAAGCGCTAGAACCAATCAGGAGACATAATGCCATATTCATTCCCGGCCTCAGACGTTGCTACATGGACACCTGAGAACGTCATTGCCTTGTTGTGTCAGCCGGGCTACATGTCTCCGGATGATTGGCGGCCCATCACTGGTGCCGCTGTTGTGTTCGCTGAGTCAGGGGCAAAACCTCGACGATGCAGTGATGCGAATTGGAACCCAGCTAACCAGAGTTACCACTTGACGATTGATCTCGGTATGTTCCAACTCAACGAGTATGCGAATGTGGACAACGAGCCATATCCGGGTATCGGAACAATCTCACGCAAGGATTGTTTCGATCCGTTCGAAGCATGGGAACATGTGTGGAAGATCATTAATCGTGTCGACATTGGGTGGCAGTATAACTGGGAGCTCTGGACGGGATACACATCCGGTGCCTACGACAAATTCATCAAGACATGCTTTGACGGAATGCGGTCGTATCGATCAGTGATGGGGCTGCCGCCTGGGGTGTTTGGGTAGAACTCGTCTGAGCGAGTATAAACCGTGGTGTGAAGTGCACGGACGTGTCAATGACACGTAGCCCTTAGGCTCAGAGCGTTGGGCGGTGTGAACGCCCAAGTAGGAGCAGACAGTGGCCGTGTGTACCACTGTGGTGCTTATGTGAAAGGGAGGTGATCTAAATGCGGATGGGGCTAAAGACCCCAAGACCTGTCCTAGGCAAGATAGACATTAACCAAAAAAGGCCTCGTCGTCTGAGCGACGTTAAATAGCCCTTAGGCTCAGAGCGGTAGTGGATAGCTTTTGGACAAGCTCTGCATGATACGACGGTATTATGGTAATGTGGGGTTCGATTCCCACCTATCCACTACGTGAACTGTGAAGGATAACACAGAACTTCATCTAGACTGATCTACAAGATGATTGGCAGCCAAATAAAAAACCGCTTCGTGTTAGTCTTCGGCCCCGTGGTCCGGAAGGAGGACGTGGATGTATCTCACATTCCATGAGCCAATCTCAGGTGAGATCTGAGAACGAAGGACGCTGGGAGAGAGTTTAGAGGGACTAGACTTTCTGCACTCTTTTCCAGCAATTTCTTTAGGGCGCTAATGATTCGCAGCAGGCTACTCGCCATACCCTGCGTGTTTGAGCTCTTACAGTCTGTAGCACTCCCCGGTGCGTCAGGCCGCCCTACCAATCGACCCAACTAATAAAAAGGAGAAATAATGAAACAGCAACACAACATCTCTTGGGAGCAGAAGCAGAGAATGCTTGACGAAGAGTCTCGTGCGATCGTCAAGGAGCAAGAGCGTTTGCTTCTACAGGATCGACTCAGTCGGTTGACACCTGGTCGCCGGCAGCTTCATGATCTGCTGAACCACAATCCGAATCGTTGTCGGTGTTTCGAGATCGAGGGAATCAAGTGATGGCAGACGAAAGAATCAAAGTGGATTTCTCTGGTATCAAGACGTCCAAGAGTCTTCCCACCGGAGACTTCCGCAACAAGCTCAACCTCTTCGATACCGATCTATCGGTTGAGGACAAGTGTGCTGCTCGCCGGCAGTATAGAACGTTGCGATTAACTATGTATGCGCCTCAGTCGTCTCCGTACGCCAAAAACGGAATGAGCCAAGGACACTACGGATATAGTCGAAACGCAGCGAAAGAGGTCGTTTCTCAGTACTATCGAACAATTTCGTGGCTTAGCTATCTGGGGACGAAATGACCGTCGTCACATGCAAAGCATGCACATCAGAAAAGGCGTTTTACTCGGCTACGAACGCCAACGATTGGATGTATCGGCATTACAGATCAGAACATGGGGAGTTCCCAGGACTGTTCGCAATGTCTGATTTCTTCGTGATAGATGGCCGAACTCTATCCGGGGACAAGTTGTAAGATCTCGTCTGAGGATGAGGGGTTGCTCCAATGTCTACACCTTGCGGGGTGCCAAAAAGTAGACGCTACTCCGGGCCTGGCAAGCCCGGAGGCAACCTTACTATGTTTATAAAAAATTGGAAGGAAAAACGAATGTATAACGGTGTTAACTACACAGACCCTCGAGATGAAATGACAGCTCGAGCTTTGGACGCTCAAGAGTTGCGTATTCCGTATGTAGCCGTGCCTGTTGACTTGCTTTTCGCATGTCTTGCTGAGAAGAAGGTCTGCGCTGCCAGGACGGTGGTGAATGGTGACCCTATGAAGAAGATCTTGATTGAGGTCCGCTGTGAGCGTGAGGTCGATCAGGTGACTGGGAAGCACATGGGTATGCACGCCAACGGACGTACTACCTGGGAGTGATCGCAGCTTCTACAAGCCCTGTAATGAGATACTACAAAGGAGTAATGATGAAAGAACGAATCAAGAAACTGTACAACGAGCACAAATTTGCCGTTGGCGCCGTCACAGGACTGGCTGTCATGGAGCTACTGAGTCACAAGCACAACAACCGCTTAGCTGACAAAGGCTACATCACATGCCGTCCGGTTGGCTACAACGAAGAAGGACTTGCTCGTGTACGGGATCTGAGCGGTCAGATCTACACCATCCCGAAGTGATCAAGAGAAAGGACTTTAGCCGGTCCTTTCTTTTTGACACATTGTACATGAAAGGAATCGAAATGAGTACACAAGTAAATCCGGAAGAAATCGTAGAACAACGAAAATTAGGATGGCCTGACTTCCACCCAGAAGATTACTGTCATCAATGCGGTAGACAAAACGTTCACTCATGGCATTCGCCAGAGTGGGTGCAGTTGACAGGCAGCCATGCAGGAATTCTTTGTCCTGTTTGTTTCTGTGCCCTAGATCCAAACGCTATTTGGGTCGTAACCAGGTTCGTAGAGCCTGATGCAGATCGTTTAGTGACGTTGACTGAGTTGTTGAACGTCGTATCCGATCTCGGAGAAGATGCAAATAGGGTTGCATCTTGTGTATTAGATTTTCTAGCGAAACGAGACTAAGGAGAGTTCTAATGAAAGACACGAACTGCGACAATTGCTTCTATGCGTTACCTACCGTTGGAGACGATGGTATACCAAACGTAAAGTGCCGCAGATACCCGCCGAGTTTGCTCCAAATAGATGGTGAAGTGAATCAGGTGTATCCGGACGCTGTTCATCGATGCGGTGAATACAAAGAAGAGGGATGATGTTTAAAGGAACACCTGAAGAATTTGAATTACTTGGTAGAGCCTTCGCAGCTGTTCCAAGTAAGGACATGGAGTCTCAGGACGCCAGAGGATTCAACAAATGCATTGATGCTGTTTGGACGCTCTACAACTACCTGCAGCAAAGGAGAACGGAAGCGCCAGTTTACGGCGGGATGCCAGGAGAACCTATGCAGCCGACGCCGAAATATCCATTATCTGGAGGAGAGGAGAAGGACTGATGAATAAGTACTACTGGTGTCCATCGATCGAAGAAGAAATCACAACGACGCGTCGATACTTCGGCTTTCGAGTGTTCGCATTCGGAGCCGTCGTGTATATGGGAAAGCGCTCGTGGATCGTTCGGCTGGCGGTAAGAACGTGAGTTACAAAAAAGAGTGTAGAGGAAAGCGGTGGAAAGCCGAACCGATATACGATGGCCCACATAAAGGCCATTTCTTTTACTACGGCCCTCCTGGACAATACGAAGGACATATGTATATGGGCTATTGTGCCGGTGTAGACAAATCATGAAATACAAAGACGCATGGACTCCTTGTATTGAGCACGAAAAATCCACAGGCTCATTCAGTTACTACTGCCACTCATGCATGGTCTGCACGGTAGCGAAACTGTGTGAAATGTTAGACATGGCGAATGCAGAGGCCAACAAACAATACCTCCGTAAACGAGCCCCAAAGGAAGGAGGATCTGATGGAATTAAGAGAGCACCAGAAGGACGCGATAGCTCAGCTCGGCAACGGGAAGATCCTCTACGGCGGGGTCGGAAGCGGTAAGTCAGCTACAGCACTTGGATACTACATACAGTCAGAAGCACCAAAGGATATTTATGTCATCACTACAGCTAAAAAGCGTGACTCTCTTGATTGGGAAGGAGAGGCTGCAAGATTCGGTATCTCTACTCGCCGAGATTGCACAACTCAAGGAACAATTACAATTGATTCCTGGAATAACATTGGGCGATACCGTGACGTTGATAATGGGTTCTTCATCTTCGATGAACAGCGTCTTGTTGGTAGTGGAGTTTGGGTCAGATCCTTCATTGCCATCGCCAAACGTAACCACTGGATTCTCCTTTCCGCCACCCCTGGGGATACCTGGATTGACTACGCCCCAGTCTTCGTGGCCAACGGATGGTACCGAAACATAACAGACTTCAAGGTTCAGCATGTTGTGTATGCGCCTCATGTGAAGTTCCCGAAGATCACGCACTACATGGGGACGGATAAACTGCATCGATTGCGGAACAACATCTTGGTTGAGATGCCGTATGAGAAGCACACCATCAGGCATATGAACTGGCTGGAGACTGCGTACGATCAGCACCTGTGGGATAGGGCTGTGAAGGATCGTTGGCATGTTTATGAGAACCGTCCGATTAAGGATGTGGGTGAGTTATTCCGTGTGATGCGGAAGATTGTGAACTCAGACACGTCACGTCTGGAGACGGTTAGGCAGTTGATGAAGGTGCATCCTAAGGTGATTATCTTCTATAACTTTAACTATGAGCTCGACATTCTCCGGACGTTGGCGGACGAAATTACGGTAGCAGAATGGAATGGACACCGTAAAAACCCGATTCCTGAGGGTGATTCTTGGGTGTATTTGGTTCAATATGTGGCTGGAGCGGAGGCATGGGAATGCACGTCTACGGACGCAATAATCATGTACAGTCTTACCTATTCTTACAAAAATTTCATGCAATCGCAGGGCAGAATTGACCGAATGGACACTTTGTACACAGATCTTTATTATTACATTTTAGTCAGTTTTGCTCCGATTGACCAAGCAATTCGAAAATCTCTGAAAAATAAGAAGAATTTTAACGAGAGAGATTTCGAAAACATGAAAAAAAAGTTCGAATATTAGTGTACATACCCCCTATATTCATGTACAAAGCCCACTTTTTAGTGGACAAAACCCCCTATTGTTAATATTTAAAAATCGATATTAATACATGTGAGCATGTACCAAGGTGAAATTCTCCAGAAAGAATTGCGAAAACACTTTTGGCCGCAAAAGTGGCCATTTCCACAAAACACACGAAATGAGGACAAAATGGAAGAAAGATGGCATCCGATCATCGGTTTTCGGTCGTATAGCATAAGCGATCGTGGTCAAGTACACAGCGAACGTCACGGTGGAGTATTATCGCTGACTCAAAATGCGCATGGTGTTGTGAAAGTGAATTTGTTTCGTGATAAGAAGATGTACACGAAGTCGGTGAGGCTTCTTGTAGCGCAAGCGTTCTTAGACGACCCTAATCCTGAATGTGACACACCTATCAATTTAGATGGTGACCCAACTAACAATAACTACTTTAACTTGGCTTGGCGTCCTCGTTGGTTCGCTTGGAAATACGCCAGGCAATTTCATCAGGAGATACCAGTCTTCTACCATAGTAACGTCCGGAATCTTCATACTGATATCACATATCCTTCCGTGATGGAAGCCGGGATAAATGACGGAATCATTTGGGAGTATCTTTGGGAGTCGGTTCTGAGCTCTCGACCGGTGTATCCGACGGGCTGTGTGTACGCATTAGCGTAAATAAATATTCATGTACAAAGACGTAGGTAAAACAATGCTTATAATAGGAGGGAATGAGATATGTCCCATTGGTTTTGTTTTTGGCACGGCGGTGCGTTTTGATTATTGTCTTTCCTGAGATACGAAGAGGATAAACAATGCACTACGATAACCCGAGAGGATGAAAATGTCTTCCAAAGGGCTAACACCCAGATCCCTTATTCAATGGGGCCAAGCGATTTGTACGGCTATAGTTCCGTTGATCGTTCTTTGGATTTACTTCACTGGAAGAAAAATTGAACCTGGGGATATCACGATCATCACAACACTGCTTGCGTCAAGCGCCGCAGCACATGCTGGTCTGAAATTTATTGAGAGTAAGACTCAACAGGAGGATCAACGAAATGGTACTAAGCCGAAAGGGCAAAGCTACCGGACCAGTGCAGACAACGAACGAAGGAAACGGGAAGTCGTCCCGAGAAGAAGGACTGATCGCCTTCAAAGAATCATTGGACCGCAAAGTCAATGTGTTCATGGCTTGGATAATTGCTGTAATAGTTATCCTTGGCGTTGGCCAGGCCGCAGCTTGGTGGTGGCGTCAAGCAGATATCGATTATCGGGACCGTTTGCTTGAGTGGCGTGATTGTGAAGACGAGGTTGATGTACATAATGATGACCGTGAATTTGTAGTTGAACTCGTTAGTCCTTTTCTGAATGCCGAAGATTTAGAAGAGGTTACTGCTCGTGCTAATGAACTACGCCCGTTTGAAACAGTGGAGGGGAAATGCGGATCCCGACCCTAAATAAACCCATTCGACGCAACCTTGAAGTTATTGCTTTCTCAATTCTTGCAATAGTTTTACTTGCTTTTGGCCACGCTCTTAGAGAAAGACTTGAAGTAGTCGAGAGAAACGATGCTGCTGTCGATCAATTCATAGATAGAATGACTGTTGGTTATGATGCTTTGTTGGCAGAGAATCCGACGTCAAATCTGGAAACACCAGAAGAAATTGCTGAAGCAGTGGCAGAAGATATTGGTGTCGATGTAGAAGAACTAGCTCCAACCCCAACTGGGCCACAAGGCGAACGTGGTGAAGCTGGCCCAATAGGCGAAACTGGTCCAGGCCCAACAAGCGAACAAATTCAGGAAGCCGTCGACAGTTATTGTTCTGTTAATAATCGTTGTTCTGGTGATGCCGGTCCTCAAGGTAATGATGGAAGCACTGGAGATAGTGGGCCACAAGGAGAACAGGGCGAAATAGCTCCTGGGCCAACTCACAATCAATTGCTCGCTGCCGTTGCTGCTTATTGTTCAGAGGCTGGGTGTGTTGGTGATAGCGGACCAACCGGGCCCATTGGCCCACAAGGCAGACCGCCTACAGCGGAAGAAGTAGCCGCCGCCATCGATTCGTATTGTTCCAATGGTGGTTGTACTGGCCCACAAGGTGAACAAGGTATTCAAGGACCAATCGGACCAGTTCCGACACAAGAACAGATCAACGAGGCAGTTTCTCAATACTGCACTAACAACGGATGTACAGGACCTCAGGGTTTGCAAGGTGAACCAGGTCAGGATGCACCTCTTGTTGTTGATGTTATTGTGAATTGTACTCTTGATGCACCGGCAGTCGGTCCAATTTCTTGCACTAGTCAGGTGGTATACGGGTGAGAGAAGCAAAATTCCAACTCGAGCTGATTAAGAAGCTTAAAGAGAAACTCCCAGGTTGTTTCGTTCTTAAAAATGATTCAAGCTATATTCAGGGAGTTCCAGATCTCATTGTTCTTTGGGAAGATCGATGGGCTATGCTCGAAGTAAAAATGGATGCTTTGTCTTCAGTCCAGCCAAATCAGCAGCATTATATTCGAATGTTCGACGAAATGTCGTTCGCTGCGTTCATTAATCCTGATAATGAAGAGGATGTTCTGTATGCGCTTCAACGATCATTCGGTGCTAGAAGGTAAACACGCCTTTCTTAGCCCAAGCAACTACCACTGGATAAACTACTCAGACGAGAAGTTAGAAGAGCGGTATAAGGCCTCCAGAGCCGCTCAGAGGGGCACAGAGCTCCACGAGCTGGCTCATAGAGCTATTATGCTAGGAATACACCTCCCAGACGTTCCAGAGACCCTGAGCATGTATGTGAATGATGCTATTGGGTTCAAGATGAATGTAGAACAACCGCTCTACTATTCGGACAACTGTTATGGGCATGCGGATACTATTTGCTTTCGACAGCAACTACTGCGTGTTCATGATTTGAAAACAGGAGTTATTGACGGTTCCGAGCATCAACTCGAGGTTTACGCTGCGTTATTTTGTCTCGAGTATGTCTTAACTCCGTTTGAAATTGATATTGAGCTTCGTATTTATCAAAGCGATGAGGTTCGAGTGTTTAAACCATACCCAGAAACGATTGCGATGATCATGGAAAAGATCGTCGTGTTCGACCAAGTTATTGAAGAGATGAAGGAAGGGGGGTCCTGGTGATCATAGAAGAGAAAGACTTGGTGCATTATGGGATCCTCAGAAAGTCTGGGCGATATCCGTATGGATCTGGAAGTGAATCTCCAGGCCAAAGAAGCAAGACTTTTCTTGACTTTGTAGAAGACCTAAAGCGCCGACTTGGTCTCGGTGATCCTCAGGTTGCTGAGTATCTCGATATTTCGACCACTCAACTTCGGCAACTTCGTTCCATCGCTAAAGAAGAACAAAAGGCATCCCAAATTTCTCAAGCACAACGTTTGAAGGATAATGGGCATTCTAACGTTGCTGTTGGCCAGAGAATGGGTCTCAATGAATCCACAGTTCGAACTCTGTTAGCACCAGGCGCAGAGGATAAAGCTAATGTGATTCGAACAACGGCAGATATGCTTCGAGCACAAGTTGATGAAAAAGGTCTACTTGATGTTGGTAGTGGTGTGGAAAATCACATTGGAGTTAGCAAAGAGCGCAAAGATACAGCGATTGCTTTGCTGATGGAAGAAGGATACACCAATCATTATTTCAAGGTTCCTCAACTTGGTGGTACAGGAAAAGACACAACTCAACGAGTTTTGGGCCCACCAGGCATGACTTCGAAAGAAGCATACGCTAACCGCTTTCAAGTGCGATCCATTAGCGACTATTCTGAAGACGGTGGTAGAACTTTCTTTGGAATTCTTGATCCTCTTGCTATCAACCCAAATCGCGTTGGAATTCGATATGGGGAAGATGGTGGTGGAGTGTCGGATGGCGTTATCTTTGTCCGTAGAGGTGTCGACGACGTTTCTTTAGGCGGATCGACTTATGCGCAGGTTCGCATTAGAGTTGGCGAAAATCACTACATAAAAGGTATGGCAATCTACAAAGATGACATGCCGGATGGTGTTGATTTGTTGTTCAACACGGCCAAGAGTGACACCGGAAACAAGTTGGACGCCCTCAAAGATATGCGTGATGAGGCCGGAATTATTGATCCGGATAACCCGTTTGGTTCATATATCAAACGGCAAATCATCGTAAAAGATGCTGATGGCACAGAGCGTTTAACTTCGGCTATGAACATCGTTAACGAGGAAGGTAACTGGGGTGGTGGATCGATAAACCCCAAAACTGGAAAAGTTGATACGGGTTGGTCAAAGTCTATAGCGTCTCAGGTGTTATCTAAACAAAGCCCTGAGCTGGCTAGACAACAGCTTGCTATGACGATGGAACGTCGTCAACGAGAGTTTAAAGAGATCACAGCGCTTACTAACCCAACAGTTCGTAAGAAGTTACTAGAAGAGTTTGCTGATGGCACGGATGCTGCTGCAGTGCATCTGAGCGCAGCTGCTCTTCCGAGACAACGTTGGCAAGTGATCCTTCCGATTGACACGCTTAAAGACACAGAAGTCTTTGCTCCAAACTTCAATGATGGTGAAAGTGTTGCATTGATCAGGTACCCACATGGTGGTACCTTTGAGATCCCAGTCTTGACTGTTAACAACAAGCACCGGGATTCGGTCAGAACTATTGGTCGTGAAGCAAAAGACGCAATTGGGATTAACTCTAAGACAGCAGAACGTTTGTCCGGCGCAGACTTCGACGGTGACACGGTTCTTGTAATACCAAACAACAATAACCGTATTCGTACAACAGGAGCACTTCAGGCGCTTAAGGGTTACGATCCACGTTCGGAATACAAAGCGTACCCAGGTATGCCAAAGATTTCAGAGGATCGTAAACAACGAGAGATGGGCGACGTTTCTAATCTGATCACAGACATGACAATCAAAGGCGCCACACATGCCGAAATCGCTCGTGCTGTGCGTCATTCGATGGTTGTGATTGACGCTGAGAAGCACAATCTTAACTATAGACAGAGCGCTATTGACAACGGTATCAGGGATCTGAAGGCTAAGTATCAGGGCTCAGCTCGTTCTGGAGCAGCTACTCTCATCTCAAGAGCAGAGTCTCCTATACGTGTTCCTGAAAGAACCCTCCGTCGTGCATCACTAGGCGGCCCAGTAGATCCAGTTACCGGTAGGCGTGTCTATGAGTATAGCGGTCGTACCTATGTGAACAAGAAGGGCGAAACAGTACCGAGTGTCACAAAGGTTAAGCGCCTTGATGACACAGACGATGCTGCTACCCTTTCATCTGGCACACCAATGGAGAGGATCTATGTCGGTCATTCGAACAGGCTAAAAGATCTAGCTAATCAGGCTAGGCTTGCTGCGCTTAATACCCCACGCGCTACTAAGTCGGCCTCTGCTGCTGTTACATACAGTCATGAGGTGGGGGTATTGAACGCCAAATTAGACCTGGCCATTCGGAACCGGCCTCTTGAACGGAATGCACAAGTACTGGCTAATGCAATCTCCCAGCAACGCCGTGACGCCAACCCTAACATGGATGTTGAGACACGTAGGAAGATTGAGTTCCAGGCATTAGAAGAGGCTCGCCGTAGGACAGGAGCTCAGCGTACAAGAATTGTGATCACACAAGAGGAATGGAATGCTATTCAAGCTGGTGCAATTAGTGACACAAAATTGTCCGCCATCTTGCGCAACGCAGACATGGATGTAGTTCGTGCTTTTGCTACGCCCCGTGTTCAACCGATCATGACCTCCGCCCTAACTAATAGGGCTCGTGCCATGGTTGAATTGGGCTACACACGTGGAGAAATTGAAGCACAACTTGGTGTGACATCAAGCACACTCGATCGTGCCTTGAATTCTGAGCAACAAAATACTGGAGAAGATTAGGGGCCAACGTAATGGAAAGGAAGTACAACTTATGCTGCGTGCAATGTTGACAACTGTTGACAACCCCTACTCCCCCTTTGATGATTGGGACTCCTGGCTCGTTTGGGACACAGCTTCTGGCTACAACTCTTCTGGACTTCTTGCTCGAATCGCAAAGGTTTCAGATGAATTGTCAGAAGCTGACTACCTACTCGGGATAGCGCAGGCAATTGACGAAATTGTCAGCGAGAATGTCTCAGGAGTTCATCGAAAAGTAACAAGAGAGGTCGAAGACATTTCAGATGTTAAACAACTCTGAAGCCTAAGACTTGGGGAGATAAAAAGCCAGACGGGGGGAGGGGTCTCTCTCTCCTACCCCCCTTCTGCAT
>Ga0193742_1000142_pt1 | contig 51728 bp, 65 predicted proteins | sample L2c1metaG_FD_165511 | JGI IMG/M metagenome (GOLD analysis project Ga0193742, IMG submission 165511) | Soil microbial communities from a riparian zone of the East river system, Colorado, United States - L2c1 | ecosystem: Environmental > Terrestrial > Soil > Riparian zone | place: USA: East River... | reverse complement strand
ATGGCCTTCCATACAGTCTAACCCCTCTTAACCCATAACCCACCCCATAACCCATAACTTTTAGGGGCTACTAGATCATCATTTTGCACCAAAGGTTGCCTCATAACCTCTCATAACCCATATCCTCACTGAGGGGTAGCCTAAGTGCAGCTTCGACTTCTTCTCTTGTCACAATTGCTCCTTTTATTCCGGACTCCGAGGTAATGTCTTCCGCAAAGGCTATCTATGACGCAGCTGCTTCTCCTTCGCAGACCTCCTTTCGGTTTTGGTAAACAAGCCTTCCCTTCTAGGATGGTGCAGCGGAGCGTGAAAAGGACCAGACATTGCATGCACCTGTTTGTGTCATACACCGGCAGAACGGTGGCCAAGTGGAATTCGACCTAATCTATGACGAAGTTACATTGTGAATCATATATATTGAGTTACTGAAGATTATGAAACCTTCTCATCCTTTCTACTCTCATCCCAATGGCAGCATACATAGACGCTCTCAAGTCACAAGTTGACCGCCTCCGCTTGGAGGTTCACAGTCTCAAAGCCACAACAGGAGCAGAAAACATTTCTATAGGAAATTACCTCCTAGCTCGACTCACCCAGCTCCGTGTAACCGTGCGCGTATATCTTATTCATTTCGCTTATCTTTGTTCAACTATTTAACGCAGGCGATGTTCGGTCTTCCAGGTGATTTTAACCTGGGATTTTTAGTAAGTTGCATAACCGATGACGCAATTTTTTTCATAATGATCTGCAGGACTTGGTCGAAGACCATCCTGATATCGACTGGATTGGAAACTGGTATTATCCTATATTTTCGTCATATACTATCATCTAAAGCACCTTGGATTAAAGCAACGAACTGAATGCTGCTTATGCCGCTGATGGTTATGCTCGAGTCAAGGAGGGTTCCCTTGGCGTTGTGACCACTACGTACGTCAGTTGCTTCCCGTTTGTATTAAATGTTTATTTCATCTACAGGTTTGGTGTTGGCGAATTGTCCGCTATCAATGGAATAGCTGGTGGTAGGTTCTGTACTTCTTGTTTGTGCAGAATTTGATCGACAATATATCAGCCTTTTCCGAAATGGTGCCCGTTCTTCACATTGTGGGAGTTCCAAGCACTGTTCAGCAAAAGTCGAAACCTTTTTTGCACCACACTCTCGGCGATGGCAGGTAATCTATTCCGTTGATTCGAATAGCATTTCGTTCACTGACCAGTTCCTCAGATTTGAAGCATATGGGAAAGCTGCTGCTCTGTTCACGATTAGCCAAGCTTACATTACGGACAAGAACAATGCCGCATCTCAGATAGATCATGTAATTACAGACTGTATTACTCAGGTACAACCCTTTTTTCTTTTTTTTAGAACGATATCCTCTCAAGAATTTTTTAGGCTCGTCCTGTATATTTGACTCTGCCCACCGACATGGTAGATCAGCAGATCTCGTCCGAACGTCTCAAGATACCGCTCTCTCAAAAATTCCCTCCTCACCATCCCGAAATGGAGGAGTTTGTGATTAATCTTATCCACGAGCGTGTCACAGAAGCCGGAGGAGATGTTGTAGTATTGGTCGATGCTTGTGTCATTCGCCATGACGTTCGTAAAGAGGTCGTCGATCTTTTGCAGAAGACAGGGTTCCCCGTCTATGCTACTCCGATGGGTAAGACGGCTGTAGATGAGAACTACAAACGCTACGGAGGAGTACAATTTTTTTCTCAATCAAAACTGTCTATGTACTGACTCATTACTCAAGATTTACGTTGGATCGTTAACCCACCCTGACATCAAAGAAAAGGTAGAAAACGCTACGCTCATTATCTCCATTGGAGGTCTTGGAACCGACTTCAATACTGGAGGTTTCTCATACAATATTCCTACCGAGAGACTTGTAGAGGTGAGATTTCAGAATACACCCACCAATCAGCTTCTCATTAGTCATTAGCTCCACTCAAGCTACACACAAGTCCAGTATGCGAGATTTGATAATATTGGAATGAAGATTCTGCTTCCCAAGCTCACCGAAAGGCTTCAACACTTTTGTGCAAAGGCGAGCCAGATTGAAGTTCCGACCTTCGTCAGGCATCCCCCGCAGGAAGATTCCGCTGTGATTTCCCATTTGTGGTTCTGGCCTCGTCTCAGCCATTTCTTCAAGCCCAAAGATGTTATTGTCACCGAGACTGGTCCGTGTTTCCATTATCCGTTCTATCCATCTCATTTTTTCTCAGGTACTGCGAATTTTGGCATTATGGAAGTTCCCTTGCCGCCTGGAGCCATTCTGGTCAGCCAAATTCTCTGGGGAAGCATCGGCTGGTCTGTGGGTAAGTCGTTCAGACCTTTCTCGTTTAATATGTATTGACAGTCTTTCCAAATGAAAATATAGGAAGTTGTCTCGGTGCTGCGCTGGCTGCTCGAGACATCGGATTGCCGAGAGTAGTGCTATTGGTTGGGGATGGGAGCCTGTGAGTGATAATGACCGCTGTCCAGACTCATCTAGATAACCCACCTCAAATTATAGCCAGTTGACAGTCCAAGAGCTGGCGCCTATGATCCGAAAAGGCTTAAAACCCATCATTTTCGTTCTGAATAACAAGGGATACACCATCGAACGATGCATCCACGGCAAATATAGGTATGTATATTACTAGTATTATATATTCTCTCCTAAATTTCTTCTAGAAAATATAATGATATTGCCAATTGGAAGTGGACAGGCCTCTTGGAGACACTGAATGACAGCGAGAAATATGAGACCGCTAGCTACACTGTCTTCGACAGAGCCGATCTCAACAATCTTCTTGACGATGCTACCTTCGCTCAAGCCAACAAGATCCAAATTGTTGAAGTCATCATGGAGGCTCTCGATGCCCCCCCGGCCTTGGCAAAGCAAACCGAGCTGGTTGCGAAAGGAAATGCATATGGTGGCAATTAGGCCGGGCAACTTTTTTATTGTACAACGTTTTTGTATCATTACAGATAAGATAAGATAACATTGGCCAGCTCATTGAACGATGGCGCAAACTTTACAAACCTTGAATAATGTCCCTCACACGATTGCTTCCCCAAATAGCTCGTCGGAGAACTGCTCTTGCCGTTGGACTTGCCGCTATCAATTGGAGATCGATTACAGGAGGCGCTTGTGGAGATATCCGGACCAGATATTGGAATGCACACTTGAACACCCTATTGTGCCGGCCTTTATCGTTCCTGTCCTTCGCTAAACCTACTATGTCTCTTACGCCACCACAACCACCACCGGTTTGGAACCATGCTGCTGAGGATATCCTGAAGTTAACCAAAGAAGCTATTGAGTATGATCGTGTGGTTCAGGATACAGTCGGAGGTCTCGATCCTAAAGATTGCACTTTTGAATCGGTGAGGTTGTAATGTTGTATAACTTGCGAATAAAGACGCTAAAGAGTATTTTTGCCTAGGTATTCGTAAGTCGTTTGACAACGAGCATGTCTGGACGATTCCGCAAAACTCATGTTATCTTTTAGTTGACTCTCTCGGATGCGGACACTAGGATTGAGGTTATAACAGAACCTCTCGCCTTTTATCAGAACGTGTCTCCGACGAAAGAGCTCCGGGATGCCTCGAACGATGCAGAATCTCTGCTTCGCGATTTCGGAGTTGAATCATCTATGCGTCTGGACGTCTTCAAGGCCAAGACGGCTGCTGAGGAGAACATCAAAGCATCAGGACAATGGGATAAGTTATCTGCTGAGCAACAACGTTTGGTTGAAAAAATGGTAACTACTGATTGATTAAATTTCTGTTTTCTTGTCTAATTGATTCTTTGGATTGCGATCTTTTAGATCTTGGATGGTACTCGAGCTGGTCTTGCCTTGCCAGAGGAAAAGAGGAATGAACTCACGACTCTCAAGAAGGAACTTTCACAGGTCTGCTTGGAATTTAGTGTACGTCGCTTACTCATTGTCGGCCTGCACCTCGATGAGCTGACAAATAATTAGAAAAACTTCAACGAAGAAAATGTAAGTGGATGAGGAATGTGCATTTCTAAACCACAAGTTGATCAAATATTTTGTATAGGGTGTCATCAGCTTCACCGAAGAAGAGCTCAAAGGCGTTCCTAAGGATGTCGTTTCTGGATATATCAAGCGCACAGAAGACGGCAAGACGGTATTCGATGTCACATATAAGACGCCAGATATCACTCCAGTGGTCAGTTCTATTCGGCCTCTAGCTATTGTATGCCTAATGGGTTGCACCGCTAATAGTTCAAATATGCTGAAAACCCTAAGACGCGTCAAAGAGCAATGGAGGGCTACGAATCACGACTTGCGATCAATGTACCTCTCCTTGATAAAGCTCTAGAACTACGTCGCCGAATTGCTAGCCTTCTCGGTTATAAAACCTGGTACCGCACTGCTTTTTTTTTTATACATTTGTGAGGCTAGAAACTCATTAAAGCCCAAGGGCGGATTACATCACTGAAGTTAAGATGATCAAAACAGGAAAGGGTATCGAAGACGTGAGTTCCTCGATGATATGCAGTTCATTCCATACTAATTTTTTTTCTCCCAGTTCATTAATGATCTCGAGGCGAAACTGCTCCCAGTTGGCATCAAGGACCGCGAAGTTCTGCTCGCCATAAAGAAAAAGGAACATGAAGAGAAAGGCCTCGCCTTTGATGGTGAATTCTACGTATGGGATTATCGGTATTATGACCGCAAATACATCGAGGAATCTTTGTCCTTGGATGACACTCTTGTCAAGGAGCATTTCCCGGTGTCAGTTGTTGTTCCGACCATCCTGAGTATCTATCAAAATCTTCTTGGTGTCCGATTCGAGAAAATTCAAAATGCTTCTACGTGGCATCCAGGTATGTTATGTATCCTTCTCTATTACTTGGAACCTTATACTCAATGAAAAAATTTCCCATATATAAAGAGGTACAAGCGTTTGCTGTTTGGGAGAAAGACGCCAAAGATGCATCTGGTTTCGTCGGATATTGCTACCTGGATCTCTTCCCTCGTGGTAATGCAATTTTCCCCCATTAACCTTTTCCATCCGACTCAAGGCTGAATCGACATACGTAGCTGCGAAGTATTCGCATGCTGCTGTCTGGGGTCTTCTAGCTGGTTACGATCTTCCAAACAATAAACGCCACTATCCGTTAGCTGCAATGGTCGCCAATTTGGCGAAACCCACTCCGGAGAAACCTGCTCTGATGAGACACGACGACGTCGTGACGTTCTTCCATGAGATGGGCCATGTTTTCCATGGTTTGCTGAGCAGGACCAAGTATGCTCGATTCCATGGAACAAAGTAGGGCTGTTTATTCTTCGTCTGCCTTTCCACTTGCCTCATTGAGACTGCTATTAGTGTTGCGCGTGATTTCGTTGAAGCGCCTTCCCAGATGTTGGAGAACTGGTATGGTTCCCTTCGTACTTATCGATTATTTTTTATTTCTTATTTTCTTATCAGGTGTTGGGAACCCAAGGTTCTAGAGAAAATGTCGAGTCACTATCAGACGCAGCAGCCGCTCTCTGCAGAGCTCATTGAGAAAATCATCAAGAGGTGAAATACTATGAAAAATCCAAACTTTAAATTGATTTTGGATCAAATTTTTTTTTTCCAGTCGCTATGTCAACATCGGTCTATTCTATCTCAGGCAACTATTCTTTGCCAAATTTGACCTCAAAGTACACACAGATCAAGGTAAAAATCTATAATGTCGAATCCAGGTTCAGCAGATTAATTGAGGATGTTGTTACAGTCGGCGAGGACTATACCCAACTCTGGAATACTCTGCGACAAAAAGTTTCGCTTGTAAAACACGATAAAGTATGCCCTGGACAAGCCAGTTTTGGACACATCACAGGTGGTTATGATGCTGGTTACTATGGGTAAGAAACCAAAGTTTATCGCAGTATCACGTACTTATGAGCTCTCGTGAAGATATACCTACTCCCTCGTCTTTGCGGCGGATATGTATGGTGAGATCAACCAATCTACTCCTCTATTTCACGCAATTTGACATATTCTGACCTGTGCAGCAACTGTATTCAAAGCCGACCCTCTTGACCCTGCTAGTGGCAAGCTCTACCGTGACAAAATCTTAGGTCCTGGTGGAAGTCGGGAGGAGATTGACACCCTGAAGGTGAGGCTTGTTTTGATATGATTGTCATGATTTACATATAACAATGATGGCATTGTAGGACTTCCTCGGTAGAAAGCCTAACAGTGATGCATTCCTTAAAGAGCTTTTTGGCACCGTGCCTACATCTCAAAACTCGCAGCTTTGATTGAGGAACCTCAGTAAAAAAAAAAAAAAGCGAATGTTGTATGGATGCCATGTGGATGTTAAAATAAAAAACGACCGTGGGCGTACGACATTTAGCCTACATTTGCACGACATAACCACAAATATGTAATAGTAACAATGCCAACCCCCATCCATCGAAAATCAGACCAATGACTCCCAGTTATCGAACTCAATTTTTGTACCATAAGAGCTCGAAAAGTAGACCGGTGACCGTACTCTCGATACTATCGAGCATTCCCCATCTCATTCGACGGATGGTTACGGGCCCACTGGCAAAATGGTACAGCAAATTACAAAAATCATAAGCTTTTTTCTCTAATTATTTTTGTAGAATACTCAATGATATTTGAGCATTGCATGGGTGAAATTTCAAAGCAAAGGAATGAGTCTGAGTCTATGTTGAGGAATGATTCAGACACTGGTGTATCATTAGGGTGGTTTGCTATATTTGGAAAACTTGGTGGACTTTTTTGAGTGCCCATCCTTTTCTGGGTAACCAATGTGTATGTAACAAACTGACAGTTGAAATGCCGATCGTGATGTGTACGGAATACGTTGCCAAGCATTGTATAATATAATAAATCTCGGATAATTTAATAAATCTCGGAATCGTGGTTTACCGGTACCACTTGAATCACTAATTTGAGAGGACTCGAGAAAGAAAACGACGAAATGTACGGTGTCACATAGCGCCAATTGCCCATGCTGTTATTGAAATGAATAATAAGAAAGGAAAAAAAAATAACAAATGAGACCATCCGTTCAATAATTAATCACCAGCAACCTTGACTCCAATGAGATCATCATCATCAATCTCATCTTCAGGATCATCCTCCTCCACCGGATTTCCTTGATCAAAACGGCCATCATCTCTAGAACCGCGTCTTTCGATGCGCCGTTGATCGCTTTTCTGAATCTCCTCTCGCATGACTTGAACATCTTGATCGACTCTGGCGGCGACACGGTCGATACCTGCTTCTGCGAGTGAGACGTGGGTACGCCTGGTTGAGAGATGTGCAGATTTTTTAGGAGGTCGTTTGAGTCTGCGGCGAGCTACCATGACGGGAACGGAACATTTCTGTTATGAATAACTATGTGTCAGGCATTGAACTAGGTCTTGAAAAGGGCCTACCTGGATAAGATAGTGGGATGTGGAACCTAGTAAAATGCTGCATAAACGACATCCGTTAGGCACATCAAAGGAAGACAAAGAAGGAAGCCAACTTACCCATTTAACTGGCCTAATCCCCGAGATCCAACAATAAGCATAGATGGTTCAACGTGGTCAACGATATCTAGATAAAGTTAAACATTTTTTAAAACAAAGTAAAAACCAATATACCGAGGAGCATATGTCTCTCATTCTTTGCATGCCATGCCTGACAAGAGACTGTGACATTCAACTTTGTGCGTTGGAGCAGGCCAGTCACTTGTCTGACTAAAATATATGCGCGTCCTTGACGCTACAATCAGAATATCAGAAAACATTGTTCAGACGATGGAAGGAAAATGCAAGTCTCACCTCCTGTTGACTCCTCAATTTCGTAGCACGATCAGCGGCATTTGGTATAGGCGGGTCCACTTATCATGATAGGCGAATAAATCAGAGAACAGAACAGAGACATAAAATTCAAACGAACCTCTTGATTCACTCGCGACAACAGTTACGATCAACATCTCATCGCCATCTCTTACAACGGTTCCGATACCCCACTCTACTGCATACCGACTTTCTTCACTCAGATCACTCGCAACGACATATTGCCTCTTTCTCCTCGTTCCACGTTTAGCTTCAGGATCACCCTGAGTGATCGTGATGGTACATCTGTCTCGTTGAAATGCAGGTCGAGAAGTTTGGAATGGCAGTGGCTCGTGAGTTTTTACAGACTTGCGTCTGCGTGGATTCCTCTTTCCGCGGTCCATCGACCCTAACATGTTGAGAGAGCTGGGAAAGTAAGGTTCAGGCGCAACAATGACATTCACGCCTTCCCCAACGGGATCAGGGTCTTCAATTTCAACTGCAACGGCTGGGTCGATGGCGGCAGGAGGGATAAGCGCGTTGGACTCTGTATTACGCTCTGTGATGATATCGAAAATATCTTCATCGCTAGTTGACCCATAATCCGTCGTCTCTGCTTCTGTTCCAACAGTCTCGTCGCCGGAGTCGTCGTCCGTAAACGCCGTACTATGTGGGAGGACCGAAGCTGTATCGGATAATTCGGCGTCCGACTGGCCAAGAGGGACAGCTTGGGGTGTGGGTGATGGTTCGCGAGTACGGAAACGGCGTAGGGAAAAGGGAGAGTGAGATCTAGCACGCGAAGTGCTGCGGTTAAAGTCTCTATCCAAGTCGGTAGGAGCTTGAGAGACGGATTTGGTACGCTTGGTTTTTTTACCAACAGATCTACCTCGTTCTTTGTCTTCTTCCTGAGTGTTAGTGCGGGAAAGCGAAAGGGACGAGAGGCCACCCATCATGGATGTAAAAGATTTGCCGAATGAGCCAGCATTCTTCGATTGGTCTGACTTGAGAGAGCCTGTACGTTCCGCGGCATTGGCAATGAGCTGCGACGCTTGGTGGTCAAGAGCCTGAGGAGACTTCAAAGAAAAAGTCAGTGAGGAGCTTCGAGTTGTTGTGGGCCGAGAAGATGGTGGAGAACGGTTATCATATGTAAGAGTGCGCGACAGATCAACTGCAGGTTCTTCTGCCATGCTAGACGTCACTACAGTGACACCACTGCTTGATCTCCTGAAAACTGCCGACTTAAAGTTGGGACCCCCGCCTCCGAGCCATCCGCTGCTGCTGGATGGTCTTCTGAGTGAGGAACTACTGGTAGGTCCGCCTGAGCTACTGCCCGGTCTGGGTATAAAAGTAGTCCATCTGCGTGTGTTAGAAGCAAGGGGGGCTGTATTCGCCGACGTAGAGCTGGGCCCCTCGCCTCCAAGCCATCCGCTGCTGCTGGATGATCTTCTGACTGAGGGACTACTGGTGGGTCTGTCTGAGCTACTGCCCGATCTGGGTATGAGAGTAGTCCAGCTGCGTGTATGAGAAGTAGGGGGGACTGTATTCGCCGACGTAAAGCTGCGACCCCCACCCCCGAGCCATCCGCTGCTGCTGGATGGTCTTCTGAGTGAGGAACTACTGGTGGGTGTGCCTGAGCTACTGCCCGGTCTGGGTATAAAAGTAGTCCAGCTGCGTGTGTTAGAAGCAGGGGGGACTGTATTCGCCGACGTAAAGCTGCGACCCCCGCCTAGCCATCCGCTGCTGCTGGATGGTCTTTTGACTGAGGGACTACTTGTGGGTCTGCCTGAACTACTGCCCGGTCTGGGTATAAAAGTAGTCCAGTTGCGTCTGTCAGAAGCTGGGGGGGCTGTCTTGACTTCGACGTCCATGTTGTCGTAAAGTCGGAAGAAAAAGAAAAAAAGCAAATTGGGGGGGTGTCCTCACCTGAGGTCGATCCAACGTTTTTGAGTCTCCTGGGACCTGACGGCTAGCGAATTAGTACTAGTTGGAAGCAAGAATATCTTGGCAAAAGAGTGTACGTTACCATGGTTGATATTGGGCTGTGGTGGTCACTTTCAAAGATGATTATCTCATCATTTCATGCCAAGATTCAACCAAGACTGCCAAGCCTTCGGATTCATGATATTCATCTCCTTCCAAGTCCATCATAAATAGTTAAAAATTATGTTAGTCCGCTTCATCTCTAAAGTACTGTGTATTATATATAAAGCTAGAGCTGGGGAAAAATGTCGTTGACGCTACTTGGCTTAAATGACGATATCGATGTAGGAGGCCTATGATTCAGCCTTCCGGGAGCGGATATCCGTTAGGCTCAGATGATTCGGGGTTGCGTAATGCGGCATCTATCGTGTCCGATGGCTGTTGCTCAAGATTCAAGTCATCTTCTTCAGGCACGTAAACACCTTCTCCAAGGACAATCTTAGGTCGACCCGCCTCCTCTCGAGTCAACCTCTCGGTAAGTAGGCGACCTGCCCTCGCCAACTCGCGGTACTTCTCTACAGATGCAGACACCGTTGTGAAGCCCTCTGGTCGGAACGCTCTGGGCGCATCTTCCAATTCACCCGCTCTTTGATGGAAGACGAGGCTCTCCCAAAATTTCTCAGCCTCCGCGAATGACACAGATGACGGAAGAATCAGCGTTCGCTTTTTGCGACCCATCGTTTGTTTATGGTCAGACCGAATCTCATGATCGGGTCGAGATGAAATTCCAATACTGTAAGTCATCGTCCCTTTATTTCATATTCATATTATGCAAAATGGAATATATAGTGGACATCTCTTACAATCGTTGTTGGTAGATCTCATAGCGGTGGTTCCTCTTGTGGGCACTGAATCTAGGAAATGTTCCACAGTGACGTTGAGTTTCTTGATTGGCCATTGCTGCTCGTCGCCTGTCCATTCATCGGGTTGGACAAGGACTGTCAGGACTTTGCCAGGCATTACTGTCTCGAATGTGCACCTGACCGACTGATGACTACTCCATCAGTATGTAAAAAAGGCACAAGAAGTCCACGGACCTGTTCTGGATAGCAGGCAGCTGCTTCAGGGAGAATAGCCTCAAGCAGTCCGATACATTTGTCGAACACCCTGTCGCCAATGCCCTCCTCAGGTCCAAACAATCGTTCATCCATCTCTAGAAGAGGAATGTATTGGAATCCAAAGATCCGTTCCGTGTTATGGTATGCAACCATAACGCCATCCATGTTTCCTATCCTTGCTTGGAAGCTTTTATATATCATACGCCAATTCAAATGAGTCAAATATTCTAGATGTGTTGCCAAATGAACTTGCCTGTATTTCAAAAATGCTGAACGAATGAGATCGTAGTACTCTCGTTCGAAGCTTTCCAAATAACCATACTGGGATTTGATCAAATAACCAGAATTTTCCTGGGTGGGTCAACAATTAGCACACAGCGCGCCGACCAAATAAGGGGCTGAGAGACGTGCACACCTCGTAATTTAGAATATCCATGCGGAGACTTATACAAGCACGGGTCTTAATGTCAAATACACCAGTACCGGGAAGCCGATGATCCTGACAATCAAGCTGCGAACGCATCACAAAGTTATCTGACTGTATAGTGGAGATCAGCATTTGTATTACACGGTGAAGAGTATTGTCTCAAACCTTGGCAAACCGGAATGCCTCCCTTACGAGAGGCTTTTCGTCCTTGTCAATTGGGGCAGAGCCTGCCCTAAGGAAGGACTTGAATTCCTTTGATGACTTAGTTAAGAAATTCTCAAGAAGAGTTCCCTGTAATAAAAAAGCTGTTAAATTTGTATGATCTCCAATCATGATGCGTGACATACCAACCAGGTCAGGATATTCTTGTCTGGGTCATCCCATTCTGTCGAACGCGAGTCAATAGCATAAACACCATCCTTATAGTTCAATAAAACAGTTGCAGGCATCATCTGCCCTGCCGTAAACCTCGCGGGCTAGACAAAAAATTGGATAGAATCCCGATGGCAAAGGAATAAAAGTTTGAACATACCTGGCCTTTGAAATGCTGGCTCAGTACAGATAGATCTACTTCCTTGTGTTCCGAAAGGAGGAAATAGACATGGCTAAGCATTCCTGAAAGAGATGAAGTAGATCCCGCAAACTTTTTGTTTTCTCCCTTCGCTAGTGCTCGCAGTTCCTAATGAAAGACGTTAGATTTTCAAATATTGACGGTTGGCGGGACTGACTTCGTCGCGAGAGCTTTTTATGAAACCCGTGAGGCGCTCGAAAGCAAAATCGTTGACTTTAGGTATATTTTCAAGCCATGGGGTGAAGTTATAGATCCCCGATCGCGGGTCTCGTAACCAATGGACACTGGGGCTGCAGATTGTTTTCTGTGTATCTTAAGGAAATTGAGCCGGAACGAATAACCTACTTGAACAAAACACGTTCCAACCCATGAGCAAGTGTTGCGACTGGTAAATGTTCTGACACAGGAGGCAGGTCTATCAAGGTGTTTGTCACAGAAGGCATAACTTTCCCTTCTGATATTATTTTTTGATCCAAGATGTGAGGGGGGGATGAACGATCTAGGTCGTCCACGCTAGGTCCTGTGTCGTCCTGTTGAGGCAGAGACGATTTCAGAACTGGTGGACTCAGGAAAATTAGTTCATGCTCAATGACACGAATATGCAGGTTACCTGTTGCCGCCCAAGGCTCCGATGGCCAAGTTTCTGAGGCAGCCTCATTTTTTGAGCCCGCTTTTTTATCTCCCTTTAGACCCTTTTTCTTTCGTTTCGGTCTTTTGAGCGGACTAAGAATCAGATCTTTTGACGGGAATTGGAGCCGTGGTGGTGAGTGTTGCGAAAGTATCTGGGCGTCAGCTTCTGCCAAGGCCTCCTTCACTAGATGGGCTAAGTCATGAAGAGGGTCTTTTGGAGAGTCAGTTGATGCGGGCGTGTTTGTTGAGTAATGGCGTAAGACGTCCGATGAATTCTCCCCCGACAGAGACCGCACGGCATGTAGACATCGTGAGGAGGCGAACGACCGTGGCAGAGCACTCCAGACGTTCATCTAAAGTGGCCAACTGCAATGTGAATGCAAAAATGTAAAATCTTTGGGTCACGTGCGAGACTATGATTCAAGTGATTTCCATTTTTGGACATCTTTAGTATTCAGCGAATTGCTTATTCAAGGTCGCGTTCCTCGTCTACGATGCCTGGCTTTTTCACATCAATATATCACTGGTTCAGCGGGTAAGTGCTTTACTCGTCTCTATTGCATGTCACTGACCATCTTGTCTAGCCTTTTCTTCTCGAAGCAACTTGAGATAGCCGTTGTAGGTTTGCAGGTTTGAGTTTACTGTCATCGCTTTCATTGGCAACCACACCTTATCATGTAATAAGGCCTCTGGAAAGACCTCTTTTGTTAACGTTGTCACCTCAGGCCAAGTAAGCATTGTGCAAGAAATCATCCTCGAGTCCCTAACCTTTGTTCAGTGGAGTGAAGATGTTGTACCAACAGTCGCTTTCAATTTCAGGAAGATCAGAAAGGGGAGTGTGACCATGAAAATTTGGGATGTAGCTGGTATGCTTTTTCTCTTCTGTCTTGTCTCTATAATCACTGCCTTAAGGTCAACCGAAATTTCGTTCCATGTGGGAGCGATATTGCCATGGCGTAGATGCTGTCGTGTAGGAACACCCGCACGGTTTTATCATCCAACTTACTTCTGCCCAGATATGTTGTAGATTCAGCCGACGTACGTCTGCACTGCTATTCGTCCAAGTTCCATATGTTTTGACATATTCAAATCACAGCAAGACAAATTCAATACGGCGCGTTTTGAACTTCACCAACTGTTAGGTCAGCCAACTCTAATTAGGGTACCATTACTCGTGGTATGTAGACGGTGTTCACCATGATTTCGGTGCAATCTGGCATCACTACACTCATTTATCCATTCGTGTGATAGCTTGGCAACAAAAACGACCTCGACGGTCACACAGCAGTTACAGAGCTGATACAGAATTTGTGAGTTCGTTGACTGGAAGACGCATCTTTCAATATCGACTTTGGGTATATAGGCAACTGGACAAAATCTCAGACCGCCCTGTTTCAGTGAGTAAGACGCCTCCCGACTACTGAGTTATTTTGACAAGCGTGTTCGCAGTGCTACTCTGTACGACTCTCTTATTCTCTCCTTTCCTCCTCCCTGATGACTTCTCAGTGTTCAATGAAGAACAAGCACAATCTGTTCGTGCTCCTTGTCTTTAAATTGCGTTCTCGAACTGACCACGGTCCAAGCGACATTGTTCTTCAATGGCTTGTGTCGCGGAGTCATTAGTAATTCTTCCGGTACCTGCTCTCTTTTCATCATGAAAAGTCGGATCGGAACACAGTACTTTTCCCTAGATCATGTAATATTCATACTTAGTAAGGATTTCTATAATTATATCACTTCGTCCTTCTCAAACGCAAAAAAGTAAATGTTCTGGCAGATGAATCTTGAGCTTGAATAGACGGTATGTGTGTGTGCTGGTATCGCGTTACTATTGACTGGAACTATCGCCGTTTCGCCATTTGCACCGTCAGATTGTCAATGTACATTTGCAAAGTTTCGTTCCCCGATGTCAGCTTATCGACCTCCTTTTGCACTGATTGCGCTTTGGCCAACATAACTGTGTTTACCAGACTTTCAATCACGATCAAATTGAGTATACGAAGTAATGCATACCCTTGAGATCCTCTTGTGAAGCTAAGATCTCCCTGAAGCTAAGAGATAAAATCCAAAGCAACATATTTGACAAGGTTGAGACGACTGACTTGATGACTTGCTCCTTTCTCAAAGTATCTCTGACCAGTCCTAGGTCGCCTCCACCGTCCCGCGGTGAAGATACGCCCCAGGCTGGACGTTCGTCAATAGAGAAGTCGTTATATTGCATTTTAGCAGCAAATTATGTGGCCAAAGGTTGGAGTGCACTGAGCGGACTTTGAAGTCATCACTGACGCGTCCTCCTTCAGCAAGTCGCGTTCACTCAAATACTTTACAAAAACCACACCACACACATACACACACACACGTAGTTCAGCGATGTCCATACGGGAGTCAGATATCGTGCTCGCTTTTAAAGCTGGAAGGGCTTTCAGAAGAGAAGGGACTAATATCGTAGAGCCGAGCCCTACCAAAGGTGCTATTTACCTCACGAATGGAGAAGATGGGCTGCTCCATTTCATCTGGAAGAATCGAACCACCAATACCATAGAAGAGGTCAACTCCGATGCATATATTATTTCCCCTTAATAATACTAACTTTCCTTGATATCCAGGATCTCATCTTATTCCCGTCTGATGCATCTTTTGTCAAAGTTTCCCAATCATCTTCAGGTCGAGTTTATGTCCTGAAATTCTCGTCTTCAAACCAGAGGCACTTTGTAAGTTTCAGCGTGCCATTATCTAACAATTGTTAGTGTATTAACTCTGTGGTTGTTACAGTTCTGGATGCAGGTACATAACTTACCCTTTTCTTCTCATATGCCCGTTTCTACCCGGCTAAGAATCGTACAGGATGCACACACGAATCGTGACCGTGAATTTTCTGAAAACTTGGACGGCATGCTCCAAGATCCTGATTATGATATCAGATGGAACGTTCCCATAGTATATACGGGGACCTCCCGAGCGCCTGCTTCGACGACTACTCAACCACCCGCCGCACCAAATGCATCTTCGTACGTTTTTTCTTTGTTATCTTTACACCGTATTGATCTGAAACCAGGTCGACTGGTCAGACCAACAACTCATCCACTTTTGAAGCAAGCCCAGAGCAGCTTGCAGCGCTACAAACCATGCTGAGAAACCTGGGCAATAGAGGTGCAGCGCAACCAGCTGAGAGTATGTGCCCGTCGCCCTCCTAATTCGCTTCGTAATGTTAACAATTTTTGCTGCAGATTTGTCCCTCACAGACATACTCACACCTGCAAACCTTTCACCATTGTTCACCAGTCACCCGAATTTGGTTCCAGCTCTTTTCCCTCACCTACCTCCAGATCTGCCGGTTCCACCTTCCGCCCAAGTTCTACAACGCATTATACAGTGAGTCCCATCGGAATCTTTCACCCCCAGCAATCCCATTTTTATTTTTTATTATAGTTCTCCTCAATTTAGAGCAGCCGTGTCCAACTTTGACCAAGCGCTAAGGACGGGGCTTCTTGGTGGGCTCGTCCGATCTCTGGGGCTCCCCGAAGAAGCTGGGACAGGCATCGGACCTTTCCTTCGTGCCATTCAAGAACAAGCCGATAGGGAAAGAAATAGTAGCATGGACACAGATTGATATTGTTGGTTTTTCCTTTGTCTGTTTAATCCTGGTCTGAGATGTAAAATGGATCATAATGCTGCGTTGTGATAGGAGATGGACGTGAAAAATATCCTTTGTGCCTTAACATTTTACCGGTCCCGTCAGCACAAGGCATAATTCGAATTCAAATTTCTAACACTAACGTTCCTTGCTCTTTTCTGACATTGGTCAATTTCAGTAAGGTATCTTACGACCATCGTTGATACCCCAGATTCCAGATTGCCTGCTGTTGGCCCCTGCAACCTGCACCTCTTCAGGGAACATTCACTGCTTCACACTTTAGTGCCCTTAAACGTGGAGCACCGCCAATCTCATAAAGCTCGAGACCGGGCCTCCTCGAGATCCCATCTCATCTAGGCATCGCTTAATTCTTTGTAGTCACATTCATTAATGATCAATCAGAAGGCGAGCAACTACAGAGTTTAAACTGCGGAACAAGAACTGAAAGGAGGGGTATAAGATGGTCTTCGTCAATCAGTCATACTGTATTGTATAAAACATAGGCTTCAAACCGAAATGTAACATACATTAGACTCGAAGGAAGCACGTGGCAAGTACAATATGAACCGGAAATAAAGATGTTTAGGGTTGTTATAGGATAAGAATATGCAAATATAAGGATATCCACGTAAGTATGCACCTCGAGATGTTTCCAAAACTGAAAGAAGGAAAAGGTTTAGTCGATGACTTCCTCGGCATCGCTGTCGTTGGCAGCAGCAGCAGCAGCGCGGCGCTGATGATCCCTGACTTTCTTTGCTAGAACATCATCTGACTGACAATCAGAAAGTTTGAATGCCTTATTGCAACCAGAAGCTGGACACTTCATCGCTCGCCCAAAAGACTTTTTGAAATAGTCTCGAATAGCATCTGCTGAGAAACTGTGCTTGCAGATGGTGCTGTGAACAGAAGGTCAGCTCAAATTATAGAAATGTAAGAGACGATGGCTTTACGAAGTTACTGGGTTGACCAAAGGGGTCAAGGTCAAAGGGCAGTTGAAATTCTGCGTAGCTCCACCGATTTCGAGGTCATCGTCTTCGTCTTCGTCATCGCCGTCCTCTGATCTAAGCATCAGCAAAAATTCGCGGTCTAATCAGAGTAATGGTACCTTTATCAATAAGCCCAGTCATGGGTGGCATAGGATCGTTAGGGTGCTCCGCTTCCTACAAGAAAGGGTTCGTGTAAATTTGAGGAAGAGGAGGAATCGGGTTTAACATACCCAGATAGATGACCGGAACTCGACGTATTTCGGGTTCTTTGCGTATTTTTGACGCGTCGTTTTGCCTGCATATTCTTCTAATCTGTCTTGTAGACCATCTTTGTATCTTTCGATGGCATTATTCTGTTTGTATGAATAAGACACAGAAGTCAAAGCGAAACGGTGAACTCACTATTTGTTCACCTCGGGCGACCTGCTGATGCAAATCGTCAAGAGTCTGACTGTGAGCAGTCATTTCAGCTGCAACATCCAAGAATTCGCGCATGACGAGGTCTAATTCGTCTATGCCCTTATAAATTTTAGGTGAGCGCAAGCTATAATAAGGGAACGCGTGAGTGTGAATCCCACCTTTTGATTTGGATCGCCATCGCGTGCTTCAGCCATTGCTGCAGCTACGTCTTTGATGGAGTCCCATTTGTCCCAAGTTTGCCTTTGCATTGACTCCCAATCTTTTGAGATACCTTTGAGCTTCAACAAGTCAGGATGTTGAAGTGGATGGTCCGGGAAGTTGTCTACATCAATCCTATCTTCGTCGTCGTCGTCGTCTGCACCATAATCACTGCGCACATCTTCCTCTTCATCATCTGGATCTGCCCTTCGCTTTCCGTTCGCTTTGCCATTTGTTTTTTTTTCCAGCTTTACTGGGATTTTACGTTGCGGCCGATCATCTTCGCTGACATCGTCCTCATTACCATTAGCCTGAGTAGGTTGTGTAGTATTTTCTATATCAGAAGAACCTTGTCTGCGTGCGATGAGTTTACGACGCGAGGAAGTTGCTACAGGCATGGTTGTAAAATGTAATGAATAAAGTTTCGTTAATTGCAAGCCAAAAGACGCGCTTTGATTGTTTGGCTATCGCCAGAATTATAAATTATTCTGCTCTCTGCCAACTGACAGAATGTTGTCGGGCATTCGAGCACTGGCTCGGGCTCCCTCGCTATGGGCTCCTTGTATTTCAAGAAATGCTATGCGCCATATCCTTTCTCCCGCCATCCAAACCCGCGCTTTTCACCCAACTCTGGCAACGTTCCGCACTGTCAACCAATCTATTCGTGCTAAACGAGTTCCCAAAAAGCAAGTTAAATCAAAATCACCACTTCTCGAAAACAGTCCACAGCGCAAGGGTGTTGTCACTCGCCTGATTATTGCCAAACCCAAGAAGCCTAATTCTGCCAAGCGGAAAGTCGCTCGTGTGAAGCTGACTACTGGCAAGTCCCTCATGGCCTACATCCAAGGAGAGGGCCACAATCTTCAAGAACACAGTGTTGTATTGGTTAGAGGGGGTCGTACAAAGGATCTTCCCGGTGTTGCGTAAGTCCTCGAAGAAATCCATCCAGCCATTATTTTTCAAACCTTTTCCCAAGTTATAAACTCGTTCGTGGGGCTCTAGACTTTGGCGGAGTTGTCAACCGTGCTACATCTCGCAGTAGATATGGGTAAGTTGTGCTCCGTGTATCGATAAGAAGTCTCCTAATGCTCCTCTTTCACCAGTGTTAAGAAACCAAAAAAGAAGTAAATTATATATATAATGATTTCCGTAGCACTGCCAAAAGCTATAAGCAATAAGTGTCGTATATATCCATGATTATTTATCCTAATTTCACCAATTTTCCTGATTCCCTCAACCTGTCTTCTCTGACCTTTTGCGCTCTGACCATTTTCTCAAGCTCTGCGTTTAGGGCACAACACCAAGCATCACGTTCAAGGTTACTTCTCGCTTTAAACACCAGCATCTTGTGTTTAGCCGAGAGACTTGGGATAGACTTAAAGTCGACCGGCGTCACGGTAGGATCCTGGTCGGCGTTGACCATGTGAGGGTAAGGCCGATAACAGATCATGAACAACATATCTTCCTCTCGATCATCTGTCTCCAATCCATCGTAATATCTTCTTGGACAAGGTTCCGCATTGGGCATGTATTGTCCTTCTGGAAGGGTCTGGGCCGCAAAGTATCCTGATATGACATATGCGTCCATTAAACTGATTTTTTTTCGGAAAGATGTGTACAGAGCAGAGTGGGCGTCAATGCGAAAACGAACAAGGTGGCCAGCAATCAAACAAAGTTGGAAAAGTCTGCCATAAAAAAAATTTCAGCATAGAATTTACCCAGGTTTTGATGACATACTTGTATTGTCCGTAAAGGCCTTTTTTTATATAAACCTTGCCAATTTTAACAATGGGCGAGCAACCTTCCAGTACACACCAGTTGTAAAAGTTATCCATGGCAGCATAGGGGGCGGATAAGTCGGGGGGCGCTTCGGGAGGATGCTCATTGTCCCGACATAACCGTGTCAATGGAGTTAAACGAGGTCGACGAGCTTGAGCCAGCTCTATTTCTTGCTTAGCGTCGATCCTGTGTCGACTTTTCCAATAGAATATCAAGGCACGAAGACGTTCAATCCATTCAATCCCCACTCGGCATGAGTGAGCCTGCGGAAACAAAAATATGGATCAAGCTCAGCACTACCTTCTGGAGACACTTCTGAAAACTTACTTCAAATCTGACGACATGACCAGTATTTAACAGAAGTTCGAAAGAACGTCTCATCCTCAGTCGTGTTCGATCACCAGACTTGTGGAGTCCTGAATCCCCACCTTCATCCTCTTCGTCATCTGCGGTTCTTTGTTCAGAATTTTCCCATATCCCAAAACAGGACGTATCCTCAGCAGTGGCTTCCTTTTGATCGTGCATGTGCGGAGGTGCAGGCTGAAAGGCCCGTCGAACTGCGAGGATTGTCCTCAAGTCGCACATTCCTGTCGCAGTCACAATTTGATTTATGCCGCGTCGAATCTCTGCATGCCGAAGACCTTGGAGGTCTAATGACTGGCTCGTGATTGGAGCAAGACCTGGTGGCATAGGTGGAAAAGCCGCGTGAGTGCTTAAAATGAAGAGATTGCCGTTGTGAGTTGCCAGATACAGTGGTTGCTTCGTTTGAGAATTCGGTTTAATACGGTCCAAATAACCCTCGATTGCAGGTGGCTCTTCGAAGCGTCTTCCATTTTTCAAATGTATGTGTGTTGGTGCATGTTGGGCCATGCGAATTTCTAACACAGGTTGTCGTGAGGCGTTCTCAAATACAGTCAGCCAAAATGTTGTCACCTTAAAAGATCACATACCTGCTTGAAAGCTAAACCACACAGGACAGCCCAATCTCTTGGTTCTCCGAAAACATCTGTCTCCAGCCATACCCAATCCAAGTTCGCATCGACACGCCAAGCAAGCTGCAACGACTTCCCTTCTTTGATCTCTCTTTCCATGAGAAACTTCCAGTCGGGAACACTGCGAAGAGATTCCACGCAAAGGTTAATTACATTCTCGCGGTTAAACAAGGAGTAAAGTCCTCCGCTGTCGATGTCTTCGGCTTCAGGGATGTCGATTGTTACTTTTGTGCTTAGACCGGGATTATGAATGTCTAAAGTTTTTGGCATGTGTCCGCCCATGTGCTGCCTAACGCGATTGGGTGAGTGATTGAAATTTCTTTTTTTTTCTAGATACATGCACATACCATAGTTGCCACATCCAGTCATATGCTCTCGAACGGCTCTTGAGCTTAAAAATGAATATGTTGGTGCCCTCTTTGCCACGACTAAAAGACCATCGAAAAGTTGCCTCATTTAGCCTTGTCGTCGTGGGGGCGCAGGTAATACAGAACGCCAAGTCAACGAATGAGTACAGTGAAACCTTCGTTTTTGAAGACTTCAGTGGAATGACATAGGCAAGATTTTTGTGTCCAATTGCCCATTCTTTGCATGGCGTACGCTGAAATGCAACAAGTGAAGCCATGAATTTAGAACACAAAGGCAGAACTCAACTTTGGAACTCACATGGTCTCTATAGATTTCAAGACTGTCTTTCCGCCAGGCCACAAGGTACTCGCCCCAATCTTCAAATTGAAGGTTTCTTGTGGTCCTGTGCACGGAGTCGTCGAAATATGTGAACCCTTCAAATTTGGAGTAGTTCACTCTCACAAGCATCCTGTCTCTCCATGAAGTCAATATGAATGGGTATGGGAGGATCGAAATAATCGTAGATACCTCGTAGGATGACATCACCCCATCGCACATCGGGTGTTGGACTACGTACTGGACTTTGGGGTGCGATACTTGCAGCCAAACTAGTATTGATGTCCACAGTACTTTTCGTCCTTGTCAACACTTCTTCAGGAGTAACAGGACTCGGTGAGAAGAGTTCGGGACCTGGATGCTCGGCATATTGCACTGCTTTAGCTTTTCCTTTAGCATTGGATAAGAGTTGGCCGTCGCTTATGGCGGAAGCGTTCGAAATGCTGGTAGACATTGCCGTTGGTAAGGCGCATATAGATGCTACCTGCCGGTTATCGCTGGGTGAGAGACTCTCGGCTGCTAGGGAACGACGCGGAGGCAGTAGAGCAGTTCGAGACGTAGTAGGGGTCTCAATTCCAACTGACGGGATTGACTTGGGAGCGTCACCATTGACCTGGGTTGTGGGGGGTGCAGAAGGGTGAATTTGGGAAAGATAAGCTTCAAGAGGATGACTTGAGCTCTCATCGATCTCATCTCTTGCAGGATTGCAACGAGCTGAAAGGTTCATAACATGCTCCTTCCCTTGTAGGACATTAACACCCAGTAGGGTGCCAACCTCAAAGCTTTTACCAAACCATTGATGACCGCCAACGCTCTGGGATTCCTTTTTGCGATGATGGTGTCTACGAGTCCAAAGTTGTCCCCATTCGCTGGACTTCCAGCGTTTCGCCAGTTCGTCGGTGATGTGTTGCTCTTCCTCCTCATCCCAATCCTCGGGTTTGCCACCCTCGTGGAGGAAGAACCGGAAAGCATGCCCCTTGAGAAGCCGAGAGACTTCTTCAATCTTGTCTGCATTATGTATGTTGTCGGACGGCTGCTGCTGGGTTAGCGAAAAGACACTCCCAATGGCGAGTTGTGAATGCTTATGTTGAGTGGCTTCTGTATGAGCGATGACTTTCTCGGGCATTGGGCCAATGAATATACGTCGCTGAACCATGGTTTCCCCCGTAACTAAGGTCCTGTTGACAGAGTCCCTTGGTGAAGACTGAGAAGCACCATTTGAGTCCCCCATGTCCAAGTTTGGACATCGACGCCAATGGTTGTGTCACCGATGCAGGAGAGACCTATATTGTACTAGAAACTAACTCTAGCTATACTAATTAAGAGGAGTGATTATTGTAAAACAATTATATGTGCTACAAGTCCAACTACGAAATTACGTATTTCTATTATTATATCTAGAAAGAGGGGGGACGGGAAAGGCAATCAGGCATAATGGGTCAATGTAATCATTGTTTGGAAGGGATATTTCGATTTTGCTGCATAATCTCATGCGATTTTTTGACATATTTTTCAGACTCTGAGCGATCAAACCTACGAGTTCAGATAGGGTCAGGACAAAGGTAATACTAGAACGTAGAAACGTCAACTTCACGCACTCAATTTTAGCACCCTTGACATGCATATCAGGCTCACGCAGAGCGAATGGGTTGACGTCAGTGGAAGGGTTGAGATTAGCTAAACTGTGATTGACGAATCGGTGAGTCGTTTCATCAGACCTGACTGCGTATAGGACGTCAAGCAGTTTAGCATCCGGGTGTAAACGCCAGTAATCCACAGCAATTTCTGGTGCAGGTAGATCGGACCTAATGTCAGGTGAATCAATAACAATGGAGTTTTCATTTAGATGGATCAACCAAACCATTCTGGAATCCTGCCGGCTTCAAGTTCGGCAATGCATCGTGTACTGTAAAAACAACGAAGTCAGGGCCTAGAGCAGAACTTAATTTTTAAACCCACTAAGTGAGGACGGCCTCTTCCTCCAGATGCCCCACAAAACGATGGCAAGTCCTTGGAGATATCATATAGGATAAAACTTGACGCAAAGCATGAGTCAAAACGATGAATTAAAAGAACATAATGTGGGTTACAGAATAGGTTGTAAAAAACGCCCTGGGTTCCAAGGACGAGGGCACGAAAGAAAATTGAGGGTCGCCGAAGAGTCATAAACGTCCTGTTTGAAACTATCAGAAAACGCGCTTGTCGTAAAGAAGATAAAAATAACTCGTACATCAGATGCATTCTTTCATTTTCGGCTTCTTCAAGGCATGTGTGAATCCTGACACAGAAAAAATAAATGAGAACGTTCATGATAAGAAATATTAATTCTGCAACAAACCATCCACTGTCACGACGCTATGTCAAAGGTCATGATCAGAATAAACAGTGATCGTTCCTTTTCAATGCATACCATGAGGCGTAAACTAGTAAGATGACGTAGAGTAGCAGCCACCATCCCCGGAACGCCTGCGATAGTCTCCAAGAAAAGAATACGCTAAAGCTCAAGGTTAAGCGACAACATAGATGAAGGGGACATTGTCGAACGGCACTCACCGTAAGCCATTGCTTATCATCAAGGAGATAGCCGGCTTTACGCAGCTCTGCGATGGTCATTTTGGGATCTGGAGGGCCTTCGACATGCTTGTATCCAGAGACAAAGTCGTAGGTGGTCCGCGCAAACCTAACAAGTCCGTAAGCGAGTTTATCTGCAATAGTCTTTCTCTCGCGATGCAGAACCTAATAGAATAGGTATGTTGGAGAGATGAAGGGGGATTGAGTTAGGGAGTTAAATGCATACTTTGACCGCTTTGAGTTCATCGGATTGATATACAGGATGGAAAAGGACCCAGTCTCCGCGGACCATCTCCGGAATGGTGCTGACCGCATCATGCTTTGTGAGTGCAGAAGCATCAGGCGACGGAGAACCAAGCTCCGCTGGGAGTCAATAGTTAGGGTCATCAAATGAAACGAAAAAAATCAGTTAAAACGAAAGCCCACGTTTATGAGGAGAAGTAACTTCTTGATGGCTTTGTTTCGTATTCAAGGAGTTGCGGCGAAGTGAGGAGGTCGAGAGCTGTCTATTACGATAGCATATTGGGGTCAAGCATGCCTTGGAATGGGGAAAGGCAGTGGCCAAAAGTTGTAGACGAAACACGGGCGACGCGGTATTTATGATGGAGGGACTAATCATACTTTGAGAGAAAGAGTGCCCTCTGAAACTTCAAATATATGTAGGCATTGCCTTTTTACTGTGGTCCACCTTACATCCGATTTCTTCCGTGCAAGGTCTCGGCGATTAGTAAGTCGCGAGTTGGGCACAAAAGAAGGGCACAGCGCCCTCCTTGCCCCGGCTTTCGCAAACTTTTTGCTGAACGTCATTCGGCCAGAGTGTGTATTTCGAAAACCCAAATTCACATAGCAGCCGCTTGCGTGTGCGGTATGGAAATTTTTAATCGGCAGAAGGCGGTAAACATACCTTGAGTGACGCAACAACTTGTCCCTTGTTTCTTCATCTTTGGGGCTGCTTGGACTTGTCCTGTTTGAGCAAAACTGCCGACCGTCAGCACCTGGATCATGATAAGTATAAGTTTTGAGGGGACATCTTGTTTTGGTTTACTAGAAGTTAAAGAAGGCTACAGTTCTATAATCAACCACACGTTTCAATTTTGAGTTATGGTATTGTTCACTGCTGAATTATTGTTTTTAATCTTGATATTTCTTTCTGCCTCAGTATGTTTGTTACAGTCAAGTCAACTGTCTGTCTGACCCTAGCGCAGTAAAATAAACAAGCGATCAGCGGTGCGATTAATAAAGAAAGCCTTGGAATAATACCTGTGAAGCACATTCCTATTCAATTCTTATCGTCGAATGAAGTTCCATAAAGGTGTCGAACAAAACGGTGATTTCAGACCTTTCAGTTAGTGCATAATTCTTCCGGGAAAGATGGCGTAATGGGTAGTTTACAACGACAGAACATCAAAACATCCAGACATAGAACCGAATGCATGGTAGGGAATAGTTTCCAAAACGGCTAGTCCAAAGATTGTCCACCACTCTAGCTTCGATTAAGTTCATAGGCCCACCTCTGTCGACGGCATGGCCCCGAATGATCGTCGAACAACTTTTTGGTATGAAGGTTAGATAGTTTCTTCCCCATTTCCGCCGATAAGATCTAATCGATTTTTCTTTCATATTGGGTAGGAGTCAGCCGAGAAACCTTGCTGATATTGCCATAAGAATGAATAGGAAGGCACCAAGTCGCTGCGCAATTGAAATGAGGCAGCTTTGTTTTTCTTCTACACAAGCACATGCCAGCAGCATGGGGACAGCTTTTCTGACGGCGCTTTGGACTTTCCAAGCCGGCGGCTATTGATGAGGCGCAATGAAAAAAGATAAAAAAGTCTCCAGAAAATTCGTCTGTAAGCCGGGCTTAGAGAGAAAATAGAGATCGAAGCGAATGCTCCACATGGTACAGATGGGGAGGATAAGAACTTGGTCAGTCCCCTGAGTCCCTGTGTACAGCATCGGCAAATGCCAAAAGTTGGATAAATTAAATGGACATGCCTGTGGCGGAGGGTCATGCCTGCGAGTCGTAAATGTGGCCCTTTACGCCGTGAATATTGGGTAAGGAAGGACCGCAGGATAAGGGAGGAGTATGAAGCCGTCCCGGCTGCGATCAGGGAGATCATCTGTATTAAGACAACGTGAGCCGCAACATATCATGCCCCATCAGAAAGTAGTGACGTGTGAGTAAGAGAGGCTAAAATTGCATTGAGAAATGGGTCATGGATATGGAGTCGGAGGGTGATGCAAGACTTTGGGGGTCGTTCTTGCCCAATGTTAAACTTTAGGAGGGATCAAAATATTTAAGATGATGAGGGCCAATGGGAGCATTCAAGTTGCAACCCGTATGTAAAGAATTCACGTCGATTAGAGTTCAGCATTGAAATGAGGAGAAGGAGGCAGATGTACAGATACGATCATGGAACTTTGAGATTGTTGGCGTCGATGGGCGAAACTCATTTTTTTCGGGAACGGAGCCGAATAGATCTAGTCGATATGGAGAAAAAGGAAAAAGGGGAGGATGAGGAGGAGGAGGAGGAGTGAAGATAATCAAGGTTCTTGAGAAGCGAAGCACGGAACCTGACGAACCAGAGGGTGGGCCAAGATACGACCGTTGGAGGAGGAGGTTATGTACTTGTCCAAAAACAACAAAAAAAACATGAGGAAACAAGTTAATTTCCGAGGAAGCTTGGGGGGAACACGTGACGATGAGGCAACTGGCCTAAAAAGGAAATGAATCCGGGTTGGAAGGTTTTTGCGTTTCTTGAGTGGTTGGTTGTTCAAAGTGGTAAGTGTGTCCTTATAAACAGCTAGCTTTTTTTTTGCAAAATTTCTCATAAACAATGCATCCTTCTCTCTACAATAGATGTGTTAGTCTATCCCCTCAATGGTATCACAGTCATCCTCCTATTCCAATGTATACTCGTACTCAAGATCATCAGGATTATCCATCTCCTGCACCCTCAGACCCTTCCCCAGGTCCACATTCAAACCAACAACTAGACCATCATCTTAACCATGGCCAAATAGACTCTAGCATTGGTCCCACTCGCGTAACACGCAGACAAGCATCTCTTAAACAGGGTCTTCTCGTTCGTCGCGTATCTCTCTCAATAAATTACATGAGACCAGAAGATGCTGCCGCTCCGCCGGTGTGTCCTTGTCCACCTTATATTTTATGCACTCACACTCACTAACGCGTCGTTGTATTTAGATTCAATCACAAGATGCCACAAGGCCCTGCCCTGATTCCTCCATGACTAGCAGACACGCCGACCTTCATGTCGCCTCTCCACACGTGCCCTCTCTCCAATCACCCTATCACCCAAATACACCATCGTCCATGGCCTCTCCTTATTCCCCTTTTGAACATGTCCGTCGCTCACGTACGAGGTCTGCAAGCCACTTTGAAGGTCGCCCTCAGTCTCCAGCACTGAGCACAACTTCTGGTGTCACCAACTCTTCTCATACCCTTGATAACTCAACTTCTGCCGAGTCGAGCAAAATCGCGGCTTCTCGTCCGATGGTCAAGGAGAAGCATAAGAAACATCGGCTACGTGATGTCGATCGCAAAAATATATGTATATACCACCTATCCAATCCTAACGCCAGGCAAGAAGACATTGGGGCCTTCTTCGGCGTGGAGCGCAGCACTATCAGTAAAATCCTCAAGGAAAAGGACAGGTGGTTGAATATAAGTGAAGAAGACGAATGCGATCAGACCACCAAACACAGGTACCCTGATTCCCCCCATCCCTACTCATCTTCAATTTCTAATTTTATTTTTTCTGTCTCAAGGCCTTCAAAATTTCCAGAAGTCGAAGAAGCAATGCTGAACTCCCTCCAAGAATGGTCAGACGGCAGCGTCAGCATTACGGACCAGCTCATCCGTCAACGCGCTCTCTCAATTGCTAAATCTTTCCATATAACCCCCGACAAATTCAAAGGTAGCTCTGGCTGGGTCGAAAACTTTAAGCATAGACACGACATTCGCCGAGGCGAATGGCTCCGAGCCAATAAAATGCTTCCTCCAGATTATACCATTCAAGAGACTCACTCTAGTGCCGTCCCTCCAACACCTGTCCTTATGGCATATGATCAGCGAATGCATATGCAAGGATCTCAGTCTCAGTCTCCCAACTGCCTTTTAAAGCCTAGTGCATCGCACGAGGACCAGCAGCAGGACCAACAGCACGGCCACGTTCGTCTTTCAACTACGCCTGCTCATTGGCCAGAAGCGATGCAAAATGATGTACCACAGTCACCCCATCCCACCTCTGCGATGATTGATCCTGTCCTCCAAGCCCACGCCCCATTGAGCCCCTTGGAGTCCGATCATCCACTTTCTCACTCGCTTCAAGACATACAACATTCGCCAGAAATTCAGCATAACCAGCCACATCATCATCAGCACCATAACCATGAGCACCAACAGCACCAACAGCACCAACAGCACCAACAGCACCAACAGCACCAACAGCACCATTACAACCACAACCAACAACACCAGGCAGTCGTGTACAATGCCTACGGGCAACCACTATGTGGACCTGGAGTCTCAGCACCCCACTTGAATCCTACGATAGCTGAGGCCGAGGATGCGATCAACCTCTTGATTACCTTCCTCGACACTAACGGCAGAGGTATCATCAAAGAGGACGAACGACAGAAACTCGCTGACATCAAATGTGCCCTCTTCCAAGCTGCTAGCGGGATACCGGTACCATACGAGCGACTTGTTGATTAAAGAAAATTTCCCCCACATTATATAACAACCGCCTCAAGTTGAGACTTTCTTAGCTTCTTTTCTTTTACTTTGTGGGATGAGGACTCGGGTTTTGGGACGCGATGTTTTTCATCGGCCGTCGTTTTTTCCGAAACTGCTGTCATCATCATCGTTGCCCTGACCATGACCAACACAATGAGGCGCCTGACGTCTTACATGACCCTGACATCCATATCTTCGATTCCATATGCAAACCCTCCCCCCCCCCACCTTGCAGTTTTCATCCTTGCCTACATCGAAAATGTTGAACGAACTTGTGAACATTTTTTGCTTCCTTTTCCTCCTTTCCTCCTTCCTTGTTAATCCTGGTTCTCCGTTCTCTGTTTCATATCTCTCTTCTACTCGATCATCATGTTACTCAGTTACCTAGCAGTCATCTCAGCAGTCTTTCCAAACCAACCAACCATTCCAGCAATTATCCACCATCCAGCAATAGCAAATTTTGTATCATCACACTCAACCATCCACCCATTCGTCATACATACGTCCCCTTTCTAACAAAGCATGTAATCGACTCCATTCTCAACCATATCCATTTCATGCAAACGTAACTCACCCTCCTCTCACCTCCCCGACAATGCTCGGCAACTCGCTTCAAACAACCACTACCCACTCCCCATTTTACTGTTGTGTGTATGTTCTTTTACCAGCCAATGACTTTTTTGTGTGTGTGTACGGTATACGACATCGATACGGCAAATATATATCATTGATCATCTTCTGTGTGGATATAAACCACCAACTCGGATAACTGGTGAAGAAAAAAATACATGTCCACATGGACGAGGTTTTTTTGCGGACTCGTACCATCCCAGTTTTGAGTGCAAACCTTGATTCTGATTTTTGTAGCTATGCAGTCCTAGCCCGTTATCATGGTCAGTGATCGTGATGCATATCTGGATAACCCACCCCAAAACAAAGAAGATCCGCGGACATGAATGATATCAGGCTATATTTTAGAGAAAAAAGGAAAAACCACTAGTAAAAATCAAGAGAGAAGGGAGAACAGGAGTGCGCTGGTCCATTGTAGATTTTTGTTGGTGGGACGTACGATTCGTAAACAACAGAGGGATATAGTCTACGAAGTCTATGGTATGTGCGAGGAAAATGATTTTTCTGTCTGCGAGACTGCGAGGCCTAGTCCGTCCAACCCAGTATGTAAGTAGAGAGAAGCAAGGAGAGTCGGGGGGAGAAAGATAATCAAGACCAATTTAAAAGATAACAAAAATTGGACTCTCTCTGGAGTAACACTAACCCAAACCCCGTATATGGAGCGAAAATACAAAAAGGAAATACACAAAACAAGAACTAATAAATAAGAGCTGAAAACAGTTAAAGATCAAAGGGAGGTGGTGGTACACACAAAAAAAAAATACACGAAATACAAAATGAATCCACTTCACTTTCTTTTTATTATTATTATCCATAAATCGTAGGTTTCAAGAACGTGCCGGAGGCCGCGAAAGGCTGATCGATTCCGAATATGAGAATAATTATCCGATAGAAAGCAGTTCAAAATGACGTTACATGAGATGAACCGTTCGTTCGATGCATCTGAGTATCCACCATCATCGCCGTATTGCTTTGAACAGGAGAAGATGACACGGGAGCAACGCGTGGAGTGATAGAAGCCATATGGTTCAATTCCAAGTCTCCATAGCGAACGCGCTGGAAGAGGCGGCTCATCTCGTGAGCCTGATCACCGGCTTCTTCATAAGCATAGCTATATTGCTCGAGCCCAGCAATACAATTTGACACTTCCGGACGTCCAAGCCGAGCAAGCAATGTTCCAGCAAGGATACAACTGATGTGCATGACAGCTGGGTCGAGACGCTGTTCCGAAGGAAAGACAAATAAGGTGAGTCATTTATTGAAGGTCCATGGACCCAATGTCAGTTATTGACTCACGAGGTAACCATTTGAAGTCAAAACACCTGCAAGGCCGGCGATGCGCAAAGCACCATGCAAAGCTTCGTCCGCTACTTTGCGTTTGACCGCATCGATCTCTGCGAGGGTATGAGGATGGGTGATTCCGGAATTCAACTCTTTAATTCCAAAGTCGTCCAGTGCGGAGAACAAGATGATCCACATAACATGATACGTCGCATCGCTTGCACATGAAGAGACGGCCTACATGAGTTGAAGCCTGAGGTCACTTTACATCCACAATGGAAGAGACAAAACAAAACATACAGAAACGAAATCCCATTCACCCTCGAAATTACTTGGAACCCCGACCAGGTTCAAGTACTCGTCTCTCCATTCGGTGAGTGCGTGAGCAAACGTGCACAGAGTATCGAATGAAACTCCATCAGAATCGGTTGCAGGTCTCCATAATTGTCGCGACATATGGCGAGCAGTCCGGGCCAGAGAATGTGCAGCTCGATAGTACCCCTATGAATCAAAATAGAAATAGTGTCCCATCTTTCCTTCTGATAGGATCATGACATACCAGAAACTATAAATAGCAAGGAGGGATCAATAAACAACCGAGCCGAAAAACTTATAATAGGACACACCTCCAATTGTTCCCTTGGTGAGGGTACAGGTGTCTGGGAGTCCACCATATCAGGATTAACGGGATCAACCGTGTAAAAATCGATATCATAATCGTCATCGTCCAGGATAGGTTTCCGTCGGTAGTACGCAGAAGCGTAGGCATCGCAGATGCATGTCATCCACCAAGCAAAGATCATGGTCCCACGACTCTCTGGGTCTTGTATGTTTGCCATCACAGACTTGTGATTGATCTACGATATATGTTGTTATGGTCAATTTTTAAGAAACTTCATTGGGCAGACCATAGAGTAGATATAAAATAAAACCTCACATACCCCGAGATCAAGCAAATGTCGTGTGGCTGAGGTCAACCAGAAACCGTGAAAACCTGGACGACATTTTAGGTATGAGACGTCCCCGATCAATCAGACTTCACTCACCGTTGGTGTCATCCGGATTTTCTGTAACGTGGCTAAGATCAGTGGATACTGTTGCGGAAGTGAGAGATCTACTAACGATTCTGCAATGGTTCAATCAGTAATGCGATGACAACATGGTCGGATGTGGGGACGCGATGGACTTTCAAAGCTTCCGCGAGGTCTCGTGCACGGTCGATAAGAGTCTTGGCCAACAAACTCTGCCCACTGGGACGTTTTCGATCTGCTACCAGTAAAGGATGCTCAGAGAACTTTGTTCCCCATGCAAGGACTGTCGCCACCAAAGCGGGATGTAGCGGTGGGGCGTTAGTGGGGAGCGCTGATGGTTGCAATTGGAGACGATTTCGGAACTGTTCGGGATTAAGGAGGGGAAGACGAGTGTGGACTATTTGAAAGAAGACTTCTACGAGATCCTGGGCGAACCTGTGATAGGTCGATAAGACATGTGTCAGATGAACAAGCAGTGCTAAAACAAGAGAGGCTACGGACAGTCAGCCCCTTGGTCGAATGGACAAGTGGAACACGAACCGGAAGTGGGTGAAGTAAATCCACGGAGGGAGCTGATCGCAGCGATTTAAGTTGTAAGATGATGGACGTACTCTGCTCTAAAATGCTCATCGTCCAGCTTCGAGGCTGGCTCGCCCCAAGGATCATACGGTGATTTAGTATGGCCATCAGGAAACACTCTGACGTTGCCGCTAGAACCATAATTTAACGTTAAAAAAGAAAAAAATGGGACAAAAATGTCCAACCTGGATGGGTCTGGCGGTGCAAAGACGAAACATAGAACTTCACGCGTGGGGGTAGAAATGGTTATGGGTGGGCAAAAGCCATATCGTACCATTAGAGGCAAAGTATGGGGAATGGGGATTGTTGGGGATGCAGGGGTTTCCGCAATAGGAGAGGCACTAAGGTAAGGAAATAAAGAATGTTCATCTACTGGGTACTGGCCAACGTACTATTTCGGTGCCGATGCTGGCGAGACAGGAGATTGAGCGCTACTTCAGTGGTCAATATTTGCAACAACGACCGAGACAAAGGCACGAAAAAATAGCGACCGCACCGAGACGGCTCCGATGGTAATGTCGACAATGATAATTGGACATGCTGAAACTTACTTTAAACTTCCAGAGCTGAGATTTCTTGGTCTCCGACTAACAGCAGTACTGCGCTTCTTTTCGCTTGTAGCTTGTTGAACAAAATGTCTAGTAGATGGGTGAGTGTGTTACATCGGTAGGATACTCTACTAAGGCGTACGTGCAAGGGTAGTTTTTGGATAAACAGTGCTGTCGTGATCAATTAGAGATAGTAGCGAACGGATAGTAGAATGAGAATAATGTACCTGACACTGTCGCCAGAATTGCAATGAGCAGGTGGAGATATGGGGCATCAAGTAAGAAGTACCTTGTCATGACCAGGTAATCTATTGCACTTTACTTTTCGCGACCTGCAGAGAAAGTCAAATCAAGTTAAGAGACTCTGGTCTGGCGGACCTGCAAGCATCACAAGCAGTATTTTGTTTTCTTGGTGGTGGAAGTGTTTTGGCTAGTTCGTGAATTTGATTTTGCATGGACGGGGTTGGCAGTACAAGGCCTATAGACGATGAGTACGATGGAAGCAAGAGCGATCTGACACCAACTTTGTTGTTGAGATGAGCTAGGTGACATAATAATATTGTGTGAATGCTGCATGAGTGAGGGGGGGAAGTGTATTAGAACGGGTAATGTATATATAGTAGGATCCTGATTCGACCCAATGGACCAAGCCAAGCATTCACAAAGCAGATATAATAACCCCGTTATTATGTAATATTTCTCATCGGTACCGAGCTGTCCGTGACCAAAATTTTCACTCACCCGCCTTTGATCCTCACACACAAACGATGGTCAAAGTCGAAATTGTCGAGGAGAAGGACTCAAGCGCCTCCCCTTATGCCTCCTCCTCCTCCTCAAGACACTCTAGCTCGGAATCACTTTCATCAGTAGACTCAGAGCCATCCGTTGACGAGTCATTCTTCGACCGTGTCGTCGCTCTCAAGGATATCGTCCCACCCACCACAAGACACAACATTGCCACCACAGTCGCACAGACAGCCTCATATGTCAAACGTGGTTCTAAAATTATTGGAAACATCGTTTGGGTAGTCACCACCTCGGCACTGCTTGTAGCTTTGCCACTAAGTCTAATCCTTGAAGACGAAAACAAAGTCATGGCACAAGAGAAGGAGATGCTTGAGCAGCAACAAGGCGCACAGCAGGTTTGCCCATCTCCCTGTCATTTTTCTCATTACTTATACCTCGTTCTAAAGATGCTTGCTCCATCTGCCTATCCTGCTCAACCCGGCTCCACTCCACAAGGTCAACCAAAAGCTCTAATTCCTCCCGGTTTTTGAAGTTGGAGTTGTTCTAGCGCACCATGTCATTATTACTTTACCTCATTCTTTTTGTTCGTATTACCATAAGCGAAAACCATCACTCTTCAAATCTGACATATCCACATGTGCCTCAATTTCGTGTGTGAGCACTGAGCACTACTACACACGGCTGTTTATCATCTGCTGCGCACTTTCTAGATGCACCCTTGTTGGGAAATCACAATGAATTTTATATTCTATTATTGAGAGACAAATCCCGTTTCCACTAGTACTCTTCAACCTGCTGAAATGATAATATCAACGTCGTAAGGTTATGGGTTATGTGAGCGGACTTACAACGACTGGGTTAGGACGGGGCGGGAGCACAGTTGGTCGCACATAATTCTCTCTATTCTTTGATTAGAACCCAGGTCCAGACCAACAGAAGGAAAAACGACATACGCAGAACGATAGCGACGGAGATACTTAATAGCATGAGACTCGATTTCGGAAGGTTGAACACCAACCACATCCCAATCACCAGCAGCATCTATGTCATCGATGTATCTTCTCGTTACCTCATCAGGGCTCAGCGCCGGCCACCATACATTCTGGCTTAATTTGGCCAAAATATTCGCGACTGCTTTTGGCAAGGCGGGCGCCCGCGAAAGTGGCTGGAGTGTCACAGATGAAATGAGGTCCAGGAGGTATTCGTATGTAAGGGTGGACGGTCCAGGAAGGTTAAGAGTTCTGGAGAACTGAGGCCGCGATGTCAGGTTGACTAGTGCCTGTGCAACGTCTATTACCTATGGTCCAGCGGTGGCTTTTAATATCATATGAATGAATCTGATATGAAATAACACCACCCACGTGAACAGGCCTTATTTTTGTCTGACTGTGGTTAAGCTTCCACCAAATCGGCCATACTTTACGGTTGTTAATTCTGCAGATCATTTAGAAAATATTATAGCTTCGTACCTGCCATATTGTTTAGCAATTTGTCTTCATATCCAAACATGGTTGCTGGCCTAATTATCGTTGCAGTCGGGAAAGCCGTTTTCACCAGCTCCTCGCCTTCAGCTTTGGCCCTGTAAAGTACGGACGTGGACTTTGCCGAGGCATTCAGATGGGAAATCTGATAAAATTGCGAAACACCAGATTTGGCTGCGATCTTGGCTATCCTTTCAGCTCCAACAGCATTGACCGACCTAATGTCGAAGTTCCTACGTGGAAACAGCTTCAGTCAAAATTGAAATTGAAATGAGGAGCGGCGCGTACTTGGTCGCGAAGTCTCTTCCAGTGAGGTTGAAAACAATATCTGAATGACTCAGGCATTCCGCTATTGATTTTTCGTTCCGCAGATCCCATTCCTTTTCCCAAGAACTTTAAATAAGACAATACATCGAAGTACCGCTGATGAACCCACCATACGGACGATTTGTCCTAGGTCTCCCATAGGCTTAAAAATTCGTGCTTCATCTTCATCTCGGTACGGAACAATGACCTGGGTTCCCATTTTCCCTAGCAATATTTCAGTGTGTGCAGTTTGCAATTCTAACGGTTTGGACATACCAAGTTTTGAAACAATGTAGCGTCCCAAAAACCCTGTACATCCAAATACTGTGACGGTTAGTCCAGAGACTGCGCTGTAACCGGGAGGTCCATAAGACACTACCGGTTTGTTGCTTGGAAGAATGGCAATATCGTGGTAGGCTCGCTGTAAATTATATTTAGTAGAGGTAACCGTGACGGTTCACGGATATCGCATACTTTTCCAACCTTAAATGCACGCTGCAAGCGCAGCATATTGGAGGTTGTCACCGGCATCCGTCGCCTTCAATCAATGTTAGTGCTCTGATTCTGAAGTTGGTTGTTGCTCACTGTTCGGCGTATGGCGGGACTCCTGGATGTTCACAGGTTCACGTGATTCTACTAAGACTTGCACAGTGCGAACTTAGGTCAACTTGCAGCCTGCACGCCTTTGCAACAACCATCACTACCACTAATCAAGCTTAATCAAGTATGGTTCAAGGGAAAACAAAAGGCCTCCAAAGCAAGGCGTCTAGCAGTAGACATGCAGCGAAGTCTGCCGCTAACACGAAAAAGGGAAAGAGGATTATTGCGCCTAAAAAACCCATCTTGATAAAACAGGCTGCCTTGCACAAGGTCCATCGAGCATCGTCTTCCTCTCTGAAAGACCTTTCTGACCAACTTCATCCGAATAGGATTTAACGGCCAAAATTAACAAGTCTATTGAACGGCAGATGGTATCCGCTGCATCTTCAGGCAAGTTGACTATCATGAAAAATTCAATATCCGAAGGGTACGCCTATCGTATCTTTTTAAGAAGCCGTTTATGACTGATTTACTGGACAATTCCCTTTGGTTTAGCTCGTCCGCATCGTCTTCAAAATCCCAGATTAAACCCGGGAAATGAATCCTAATGACATCCCAAATTGTTTAATAAACGTGTATCAACTGATATGATGGTTTGGGAACATACCTCATAAATATCTGTCATTTTTTATTGATTACTTTGATCTACTTTTAGATAACGTAACTGAGATGCTTATCGATTCCTTGGGCGCGATCTGATACCGCAAGGCATCGTCGTTATCCTGCCGGGGGCTGGCTGCGAACGAGTGATTACCCTGCTTCTGTATCATCGCCCTACCTCGTGTTTTTCACTCGTCGGAAATGTGGAAATGAAATTTGCATAAGGTCCATCCATTTCACCCTTCCTTTTGTTACAAATTTGGAGCGCGGCCATATCCGACAAGATTCAAGAATCATCTCTATCAATACTTCCCGTTTTCCATGCCCTGCCACTTACTTTTATCGCGACATCTGCCATGGCGACCTTCATTTAGATTTTCTACCAAGACTCCCTAGCGACATTCTTGGTACAAGATCCATCATCTTGTGAGCGCTCGTATTGCCACTAGAACGGGACTCTAGCTACATTACTGTAACCTTACTTACGGGACTGGCAGCCGAAGAAGACGAACCTAACATCATGGCGGATTACAGAGGAGAGTCGATTTAGAGACTCGGACAATCTCAATCCTGCTGCTTTGGGCTTGATGCCATACTCCTCACCGATCCTTAGCCTCATCAGCCTATTCATAGTCAACAGTAGGGCATGACATGAGTGCAGGCTAGTGCATTTGATTCGCGAGTTTTCCTGTAAGACGACCTGCAGATCCCAATCGTTCTCAGAGTTCTGTGCTATTCCTGATCAGGGGTTTGAAACAATTTTAGTACATCTGGATTCACGGCCAATGGGTTTTTCTGGCCACACACCAAGAGGTAAAAGTAAATTACTGGTAAAAAGGTGTCGGTATAGCTGACCTTTGTGTCACATGGTAAAATTGTGACTGTGGGAATAAGATGCATGGGAATCCTTTTTGATGTGATCAACGTATGTCGGGAATAATTTCTAACCAGCATTGTACTTAACTATTATTACCTCCAACGGCTCTGAACTTGCAGTATCAGAGTTCTGAATATCAGAATGCCACGGAGACGGATTGCCAAGGGACGCGAAAGCGGTTCCAAGTCTAAGTCTAAATCTTCCCATAAGTCTGACGGAAAATTAAAGAAATGGAACACCATCTCGGATATCCCAATGGACGAAGAAGATCAATGTGCGTCTTGTATTTCTCTTCTACGACTTGAGTTCCAATTACCAATTCATTTTGCCGTAGTTCACGCGTCCAAAGACAAAATATTACTGGATGGAGAACATAATGGTGATGATGTCGACGACGACGAAGTCTTCGCTCTAAAGGGAATAGATGACGAGGATTCAGAAGAGGATGAAGGTTTTTACGGGTATGAAGAAGATGATGTACCAGACGACGAACCAGAAATAGAAAAGAAAGCTCCCGCCACCAAAAAAAACTCTAAAATCTCCCAAAAAGCCAAAGGTAAGACCGCAGCGTCTGAGGAGGAGGAGGAGGAAGGGTGGGGTCGCGGGAGGGCTGCCTATTACTCCTCAAATGCGAACCAACTGGAATCCGACGACGAGGAAGGGAATGAACTCGAAGAACAGGAAGCTAAACGACTTCAGGCCGCAATATGCAAAGAGATGACAGATGACGACTTTGGGCTAAACGACAATCCAGAAGTCATGCGGAAAGATAATATAGAGTAAGGGCACTGCCCTTGTTATTGCTCTGTGATTATTACTGATCTCTCGCAAGCAATATCACAGAGAGCATGGTTTCGGTCCTTCCTTTGTTACCTACAGATAAAAAAAGCCTTCTCCGTCATCTAGAAAAAACAAGTCCGGAGTCTCTAGCATTAGCTCGGGATTGGGATGAAATGGCACGAGACCTACAGAAAACCCTGGAAAAGATATCAAAGTGAGTAGTACGTATTTATTTACTTCATATCTTGCTCATTAATATAGGATCGAGGCAGAGGATCCGGACCCCCTTCACCTTGGGATGGTTCATCTACATTACCGTATGTCATAAAATTTTGCATTACACGCAGTGCCTTACCGCTTAAACTACAGAAGCCCTACTATCTTATAGTACCATGCTATCTTTTTATCTCCATCTACGTTCAAGCGCAAAATACGCCCAGCGGCCCTCGCTCTTACAATCCCACCCTATTCTTCAACGTCTCCTGACTTTAAAACAGTCTCTTGCGACCTTGGAAGACCTTGATTTCGCGGGTTCTGATTCTGACCCTGAGGACGACGAAGATGACGGATTTATGACTATAGACGACATCCTGGCGGATGGAGAGCAAGTCTGGAGACTTGACAGTACGGCGGCATTAGAGCCGAATGAACTCGCTGAGCTCCTCGAGGATACGGTGCTACCAGCCAAAAAACCTGAAAAGAGCACTCAGAAGCCGCCCAAAAAGAAACGGAAGATTGCCCAGGACCGTCCACAACATGTTGCTCCTATATTCGATTTGGTTGAACCGCAATTCGTGTCTTCGAAAAGCTCATCATCTCATGGGCCCCACGCCGATGATGCAGATCCGTATGGCGAGGTGACAGCTCTTCATTCTGCTGATCTTGCGGATAAGAACGCTCGGAAGAAGACTCTTCGTTTCCACACATCCAAAATTGACAGCGCAAGTGCTCGACGCCAAGGAGCGAGAAATCAAGCGGCTGGAGGCGATGACGATCTTCCTTATCGTCAAATGAAGAAGGAAAAGGATGCACAATTGGTGAAGGAAGCTGCTAAGAGGCTGAATAATCTAGGGGGAGAAGATTTGAACGATGAAGACCCGGAGCCGAAAGTGGGCGACAAGCGTTCAAGAAAAGACGAGGACGACGGGGACGAGAGCCCAGATGAGTATTATGAGCTCGTCAAAAAGAAGTCCAAGGAAAAGAAAGAGAAGAAAAAGGCTGAATATGAACAAGCCAACGGACGAGTCCGGTATGTTTTGGCCTATACCTCGGTTACCCTTTCGGCTGATTGTTTCTGTTCAGGGTTGATCTGGAGGAAGATGAAAATGAAGGCCCACGTTCGCTCACACGAGCAATCTTGAAGAACAAAGGTCTAACGCCTCATCGACCAAAGAGTGTTCGCAATCCTAGGGTTAAGAAAAGAATGAGATACGAAAAGGCTAAGAAGACAGTTTCTTCACAAAAGGCTATTTACAAAGGTGGATTGTCGCAAAGTGGTGGAAGGTATGAAGGCGAGAAGTCAGGTATCTCCAAGGTTGTCAAGAGCGTTCAGCTGGGATGACAGTGCCTCTATCCTTCCTATGGCCCTATGCCTTGGATTTAGTGATACTCGATCATTTCACTAGACACCGCAAATGTGAGAACGATAGCCTGGTGGACGTCTCGTTATTATTTTTTCTGAATAGGTCGATATATGTCATAATGACGCCTGCTCATTACCACTTCCCTCTCCGCATCGCCTGTTTTGCATGTAGGGTATTCCTACCTTTGGCACCCCTCACAGATTGCAAATCCTCAAACTTCTTTTTGGCGTAGCGCTTAGCCTCCGCATCATCGACTAGCTCATCTACAAGAGTCCGTTTCCGGTTCGCCCGAGTAAGATTATCGCTGCTTGCTGTCCCGAAAGGCGTTGTAGAAGGGAGTATGATACCGATCTTTAGTGTTGAGATTTTTCAATTGCCGAATTCTTTCATGAAATAGAAGACATACTGCAAAACATTTCGGTAGGCCCTTGATTCCTTTCCCTTCCCCTTCATCTTTTTTGTAGAATCGTTTTGAATCTAGTTGATTTCGCAGTCGAAGTGCCTCGACCTCACGGTACAGCCGGGGTAGGTCTGCTTCAGATGGAGCTGGGAGGTCGAACCAGTCAGGACCAGATGTAATATGCTTAAGCTGTAAAAAAAAATTGGACGCATGTGCGAACACTTGGAAAAAATGGCGCACTTCTTTCTTTTGTCTTTTGGTGAGAAGTTTTCCTGATTTAGTTAGCTCTGGCGGCGGTACTGGAGGCGCAGGAATGGAACGAGAGGCTGCTGCTGCTAATGCAAGTTCGACATCAGGATCTCGCATGGAGGTTGGACCGTCAAATCGGGTCTTTCCCAGTCGAATATAAGGTGGAGGGAGTTTCCCTGGGTCTAATTGAGGCAGAGGGCTAGGTGGTATTTATGAACTAAAGGATTATTATTGAATGTCGTGAGCACCTTACAGTTGGGTTTCATCAGGAAGAGTGATGACTTCCTCCTCCTCCCGTGTTGATTGTATCGTCTCCGCAGCTTTTGGCCTGGCATTTTTTTCTAAAATAGAGGCGAGGTAGGTTCGAATCCTTTTGTTTTCTCCGTCATCAGAGGAAGATTCCGAGTCCGAGTCCGAGTTCGAGGTAGATGAGTCCGACTCAGACTCTGAGTCGGATTCTCCAGAACTTTCTTCGTCTGTCAAGTCTACCACTGAGAATTGGGTGCACCAACATTTTATAACTGTACCTATGGCCTTTTCCTTTCCCTTCCCTGTAGCGAGAATGGTTGACATTTTCGTGGTGAAAGTGTAAGGTGATCGATCATATTGCCCCGGTTACCGGAAAAGGACATTTTGTGATCGGACTGCTTTTCCATCTGCCAACGAAATGCAGCGCTTCAGCAGAACCATACCTCGCCTACAACGATGCTCAACGGGACCAGTAAGGTTCAACCACTCACAAATACCGCCTTCTACTTCTCCGTCCGACCTTCATAGTCGGACGACATCATTTGGTTTCAAAACTGTCCCAGAGGATGCGAAAGAATCCTTGGTTAAAAATGTTTTCGATTCGGTTGCCTCGAAATATGATCTTATGAACGATGCAACGTCCTTTGGCGTTCACAGGTTGTGGAAAGACGCGTTCGTGTCAACATTGCGACCAGGCAGGAAGGCACCTATGAAGTGCATCGATGTAGCAGGAGGGACTGGTGACATTGCGCTTCGCATTCTCGATTACGCGAGAGAAAAACATTACGACAGGGAAACAACTGTAGATGTGGTTGATATTAACGCCCAAATGCTCAAAGAAGGCTTCCGAAGATTTAAACAGACAATGTATCATAATAGTAAGCCCTAACATTTATTCCTTGCAATATTCTGACAATCAAACAGCACCACAAATCTCCTTTCATGAGGCCAATGCACAAGATCTAGGTTCCGACAAATTCAAGGACAATTCCTACGACCTTTATACCATTGCTTTCGGAATACGGAATTGTACATCAATTCCAGCTGTTCTGAAAGAAGCCCATCGCGTATTGAAACCTGGAGGCACCTTTGCATGTCTAGAATTCAGCAGAGTTAATAACTCACTGCTCAACACGTCCGTTTAACCTTTGCCTTGTCAACCTATGTTCACTGCTTACCAAGTGTTCATCAGGTTATATGATCAATACTCATTTACAGTCATCCCACTTCTGGGTACCATATTGGCAGGCGATCGCGACTCATACCAATATCTTGTCGAGTCAATCCGGAAGTTCCCTCCTCAAGCAGCATTTGCTCAAATGATTAGAGATGCAGGGTTTGCGACCGGTAAAGACGTAGACGGGGCTGCTTGGATGGATTTGTGGGGAGGTATTGCTTCCATACATACCGGTGTAAAATTGTAGAGTTAAATAACGAATTTGACAAAAATTTTGGTTGCACTTTGTTTGCGTGCTATGATCGGACCAGTGCACACCGTCATCCCTCTTGCGTTCCACCATCATGTCCACGAATAATACAAATTCTCCAATGCCCTCTGCTTCAGCTGATCTTATAACGACATGGGCTTTCCTCCAAGAAGGTGTAGACCACATCATGACAAAATTGCAGACTGGCGTTTCATATTCCAAGGCAAGTAATCTCGTCTAATCATCTACTACTGTTCCCTTCCTCATCGATACATCACTCAGTATATGGCCCTATACACCGTTGCCTACAACTATTGTACATCTTCCAAGATGCATGGAAGTGCAACAGAGTCGATCGGAACCGGCAACCGAAGTGAGTTTAGGTCGAGCTGAGTATTGCTTTGGCAGAATCCTAACGCAATCCTGTAGATGGTGCTAATCTGATGGGTTCAGATTTATACAATAATCTCATTCGATATTTTGTGGATCATTTGAAAGGTCTTCGGCAGGCCAGTCGTCTCCATACACGCCGCCTCTGAATTAGCGTTAACTCAAATACAGGAGACAGAGATCCTACAAGATGAAGCTCTTTTACGTTATTATGCTAACGAATGGTCACGGTTTACAATGGGCGCGAATTATATCAATCGACTCTTCACATATCTCAATCGACACTGGGTGAAGCGGGAAAGAGACGAAGGTCGTAAGGGTGTCTACCCAGTGTACACGGTGCATCGAGCGTCATGCGATACGTGGGATCTGGCTAATTTCTATTCACCCAGCTCTCGTTAGTGCAATGGAAAAACAACCTCTTTATTCCTATCCAACAAAAACAAACGAAGCTGGCAGGCGCGATTCTTCGACTCATCGAGGCTCAACGCAATGGCGACACTATCGACCAAGGCCTCGTAAGGAAGGTAGTGGACTCCTTTGTGTCCCTAGGACTAGATGATACCGACACGAACAAAGCCTGCCTGGACATATACAAAGAGCACTTTGAACTACCTTTCATTGACTCTACTGAAAAATATTACAAGCAGGAGTCGGAGTCTTTCTTGGCTGCCAGCAGTGTGTCTGATTACTTGAAGAAGGCCGAAGAGCGTTTACGAGAAGAAGAGGATCGAGTAGAACGCTATCTTCACTCGCAGACGAGGAAATCTTTAATCAACAAATGTGAACATGTCCTCATCCGGGACCAAGCTGGTCTCATGTGGGAAAACTTTCAAATTCTACTCGATTATGACAAGGACGAAGATCTGCAGAGAATGTATGCACTACTGTCGCGAATACAAGAAGGTCTAGAGCCACTTCGGAGAAAGTTCGAGGAACATGTCAAAAAGGCTGGCCTGGCCGCTGTTTCGAAATTGGTAGGGGAAGCTGGCCCGAACATCGACTCCCTAGATCCTAAGGCTTACGTCGATGCGTTGCTTGAAGTGCATAAGAAGAATTCGGAGACGGTGACACGGAGTTTCAAAGGGGAGGCAGGGTTCGTCGCCAGTTTGGACAAAGCATGTCGGGAGTTTGTCAACAGAAATGCAGCGACCGGAGCTTCGAACTCGAAATCTCCTGAACTACTTGCCAAGCATGCCGATCTCCTTTTGCGTAAGAACAACAAGTTGGCAGAAGAGGATGATTTGGAAGTTGCTTTGAACCGTGTTGTCTGCATCATTCGCCATCCTTTCGTGAATCCAATTTCTGATCTCCTGGTTTTAGATGATTTTGTTTAAGTACATCGAGGACAAAGACGTCTTCCAAACATTTTACACGACGAAACTATCAAAGCGTCTGATCCATGGTGTCTCTGCTTCGGACGAAAGCGAAGCAAGCATGATCTCTAAATTAAAGGAGGCTTGTGGCTTTGAATATACGAACAAGTTACAACGAATGTTCACAGGTGAGTCAAGATTGTTCGGAGAATTGGGGAAGACGAAACTAACTTGCGCTATCTTCTTAGATATGAGTCTGAGCAAGGATCTCACTGATTCGTTCAAGAGTCGAATGGAACAAAATCATGATGACATGGACATCAGTTTCAGCATCATGGTGCTGGGCACCAACTTCTGGCCGTTGAACCCTCCGGGCCACGAATTCGTCATTCCAGCGGAAATTCTACCAACCTACGACCGATTCCAGAAATACTATCAAATGAAGCATTCCGGTCGTAAACTCACTTGGTTATGGAACTACTCCAAAAATGAACTGCGGACGAACTATCTCAACCAAAAGTATATTCTTATGACAAGTTCCTTCCAGATGGCTGTACTGCTACAATACAACAGCAACGATACGCTTTCTTTGTCAGAACTCGTGACCGCTACTTCAATTCCCAAAGAGCTGCTCACGCAGGTGCTAGCTCTTTTGGTGAAAGCGAAAATCCTGATCAATGATGAGACTGATCAGTATGACCTCAATCCCGGTATGTTTCTTAAATGGGTTTTTCTGTAGTCGACATGACATGTCTGTGGTAGGCTTCAAATCAAAGAAGATCCGTGTAAATCTCAACCAGCCCATCAAGGCCGAAACGAAGGCGGAATCAAGTGACGTCTTGAAGACTGTTGACGAAGACAGAAAGTATGTCATCCAGGCGACCGTAGTGCGGTAAGTATGCTATTTAATTTTAATTCCTTTCGTAGTTAAGATCTCTTGTTAGAATCATGAAAGCTAGAAAGACAATGAAAAATCAACCACTCATTCAAGAAGTGATCTCCCAGATTTCTCAGCGGTTCGCTCCCAAAATTCCCGACATCAAAAAAGTTTGTACCGTGAAATCGTCAGATGACTTGACGCTCATGTTTCGGTCTCTTTTCTAGGCAATCGACACTTTACTAGAGAAAGAATACATTGAGCGAGTTGATAACACGAGAGATACCTTTGCCTACGTTGCGTAATTCCTTTTTTTAGGTGTATTCTGTTTTTCGTGGCCTCCTGTAGCATATTCAAATTTGTGATTGTATATATATGTGATTCCTTTCCGGGTGTTCAGGCCATTGGCATAGCCGTATGGCTTCTCAGGGAAGGATTGAGTCCCAAATTCTTGTGACGTAGGTCATTTGTATTTTGTGCCGTGAATTTTGAGCCTCGACAAGGTTTGCGGCGAATCAGCCCTCGGCGACACGAAGGAATGTGCACTCAATCTGTGGGAGAAAGGCTGGGACCATCACGATATTGCAGATGCTCTCGGGGTTCCTTGTGCTAGTATCTATCGGTGTGGAGGACAAGCTTCGAGGAGCATGGTACTGTCAATCGGCCACCGTCTTCGCCAATGGGTCGTGCACGAATTGTCACCCGTGCTGTCCTTACCGCAGTACACACCTTGTATGAAACAGAATCTGATCTTTACCTGGATTGGATGAGCTGGCGCCTTTGGCTGGTAATTAAGCAACGACATTCGAAAGTCTGCACTTCAAGACACACACTCCAACGTTTCTGGGTTGCCTCGAAAGCTTTCTTCACATGATTGCCAGAGAGATGAGGAATTGCGCGTCCGATGGAGAGAGAGATGCAAGCAAGCGAAGGTTTTTTTTTTCCATGACGGATCCCAGGTTCATTATGCCTTGGCGAGGCCTAGCAAAAAAAACAAGCTCACCTAGGCCAGGGAATACGGTCGTGCATAGTCTGGAGAGAGAGCAGAGCTCGTGGATGTCTTTGGTGCGAGGAGATCGATAGTCAATGGTTGCCGCCTTGACTACCAATGGGGTATATCGCTTGCCATATCATCCCTGGATACCTCGACTCTCTCGACTTCCTTGAATTTTGTTCAGGAACAAGTGGGGATGTCTGAGAATCAACACACATGCCCCCCCCTGAATCTCTCTGACAAGACTCTAGCTTTCCACAAATGAATCCATATCTGCTCTGTTTTCGTTCTCTAGATAACTGTCGCATTTACCACAATGAACCTCTCGTAGAGCTTGTCAGAGCTGTGGGCTATTTGATTCTTTACTCCCCGGATCTCAACTCCATCAAAGAGGTCAGTTAGCACCTGTGAAGCAGTGGAGTTTTGTTTCAAAGCTTGCTGACCAAAATTTATCCTGTTTCAAAGGCATTCCTACGGAGACATGGATACGCAGTTCGTCGAGAAGCCAGCGACTCCATCAATGCTCTGCTTGAAGCATGTAGTTCAAGCATGCAAGCTATATTCTCTGGGCGGCGAAGGATATGATACAACATTTTAAGAGTTGGAAACGAGCAGGCGTGAGGCTTCAAGAAACGGCAGACATGCAGAGACGCGTATAACATATAATGCGACATAGGCTTGGAGCTTGATATGTATTCAAACCGGCTTTTGAGGCTTGAATTCAGACGTCCGTTTCCCAAAAAAGACGATAAGCGTTCCTGCCGATCTCGCCTATTGATTATTGTCATGTTCGAAGAGAAAAGGAATCTGTGTCGGAATAGAGGGGAAGAAGAAAAGGTTTTGCGCAGATACCTAGTTATCGGTCTTCGTTGTCCCACTGGTGTCAGATCTTTACCAGATAAAGTAACAATCAATCATCAAGAGACAACCCAGACTCAACGTTGACGGGGTACGAAAATAACCTTGCTTAGTCTTCAAGGGAAAAAGACATTTCAATTGAACATGTTTTTTTTGACATGAGATTGTTCCACGAAGTTCCTGAAACCTTGACAACCTAGTGTTGCATGTGTGTTAAAGAATGTATGCCTTGGCGTAGAGTTATTGATGACAGTACCATAGTTTTTTATCGTCAAAGACACCTTTGGAAAGTGGCAAATCAGACCTAGACCAGTGATAGAACTTCAACTTGAACGAAGGGGGACAACCATATTACTCGTTGGACGTTTCGAAAAAAGAGCCCTTGTGTATAGATACCGAGTCGTTTCTTTGTGTGATGATGTTGTACATCACTTATATCCAGCGACTTGGGCTGTATACAAAAGGCTCCTCTTGTGTGTGGGATAGAGAAGCCTGAAGGGGGTTAGATATTTGTGGAAGAAGAAAGTTTGTTCAAGATGGGATGGTCAGGTACCAAAACTGCTATGTATGATCCATCATCATAGGTCCGTTAGGACTGTGTAGATGATGAGAAAAAGGGGGGTGTTTTGAACCTGACAGGGTGCCGCCAGTACTAGTGCGACCAGTCACTGATTCAAGCTGAAAAGTTTTCAGTATCCCAGATATATATAAGGCGTATAGTCGGGTTCGTCCATTGCGCTGGGAGTAGCAGCAATGCGGAAGAGAACTGTTTCTTAGCGATGGGAAACAGGTACTCCAAAATGCGGGGTGAAAGGATCAAATACTGTTCTAGGCTGCAAAATGACCAGTTGGTTGTACAGATAGATGATGATGCACACCAGCGGGCCCTACTAGGCTCCATCGACCATTCGCACGTGCTTAAAGCAAGCTATCCAGCCGCTGAGAGCCTTTTGTTAATAACGATGTGAGCCTTGAGACCCTTGAGGTGTTCAGGGGGTTGTACCTATACAAGCAAATTTCGGTACCGGGCAGATTCCCTTGGGCTTGTTTGTAGGTTAGTAGCAGGGGTAACAGGTTGAACAAAAGTTACTTAGTTGACAATGGGAAAAGTATTTTAGAATGCGGGGGTAAAGGACTATAAAAAAACTGTAAGATGAAGGCGATGAGAAAAGGAGAGCAGGGAGCAGGCTCTACGTATCGATCATACGCACGTAAATCCAGCTGCGGGGTATCTTTCAAGGGAGATTTGCGATATTTGCGAGCCTCGAGGTGAGATGTACATGTACATATACCTGTGCAAGTTTCGGTACCGCAAATATCCTTAGAGTTTAGACTCCCTTTCGGGTCCAGGGTCCCTCTGATCCACAAAAGACCTGTGCTCTAAGTAGATCTCGGAGCAAAGGAAGCGGTGCATGTTTAGTGCCCTTTATTTTTGAAAGAATCAATGGACCAAGGAGGCGATGAAAAACACACTTCTTTTCCTGATCATGATCATTGACCCAGTTTATGACATCATGGAGAGCCGGACCGTGGGGAACGTTTCGGCCAAGGAATTCATTGGTGCTACACGCGACCGGGTCAACTTGTTCGCCGCGAAAAATAAGAAAAGTCCTTTTTTGTTGTGTCTGTGCCCTCCCTTGTCCTTCTCCATTTGATGTGTCAATTTGTGGAGTGATAAATAATAATGCTTGGCATTTGCGTTATGCATGCAATGAGCCCCTTGAGACGTCGGTGTACCTTCCGTCGGTTCCGATCGTCGCGCTATGCGTGTGAGTTTTCACCCAATGGAAGAGACGGGATCAAATTCAATTCCCACGACTTCACTCGATGTCGATCAACCTCCGCGACTACCTACTGAAAGCACTCTCCATACACCCTGGTACCCGTGAATTCCATCTACATGTCCTTGTCTCATCTCCCCGTAAAAACAACTCTCTATACCCATTCGCAAAGCCCAGACCTAAAGTTTACTTGCAAGACATCCTTATCCTCCTTTCAGAACAACGCAGTCCAGAGGCATCCAGAGTCATTGTAACAGCAATCGAGGCAAACGTATACAATATCCCAAATACATCTTGTGCGGTATTCTATGTCTCGAAAGTGGATTCTACAGGTCAAGCGGCTGAACCATCACCAACGGCTACGCTTGTGAGGGGATTGTTAAAATATTATGCGGATGCTGCTACGAGACCTATTGAGGCTGAACATGTGTGGATTCAGTTATTTGCGCGTGCACAGGCTCAGTACTTGTTTCCTAATTCGGCAGAATGGGAGGGGAAGAAGTGGTTGAGTGATATCAAGCTTTGTGCGTGGTGGAAGAGGCTTTTGACGCGTGTTGTAGCCGAATTGGGCAGTGAAGGGGCAAAGACGATGAAGATGAAGATGTTTTATCTTTTACCCGGATACAGCGACTTTGAAGCCGAGAATGCATTGAGGATCGCTTCATCGAGCTTAGGGCCTCTTACGGATCCGGAGATGAGGTGGGTTTATGGACATCCTTATTCACAAAGTGATATACCATTGCCGTGTGGACACGAGAAGATGAAGAATCTTGGACATTATATTCCTTACTTTGATGATGACCCAAAGTCACGATTTTTGGATGAAATTGGGTTTATTACAGAGGGAGAGTCGTCGCCTCCACGAAAACGAGCGCGTACTAGGGTAGAAGGCAAGGAAAAGGAAGAAGAAGAAGAGGAAGAAAGGGATAAAGTGAAAGAGGATGGAGTACAAGGAGAAATGGGTAAAGTCACGGTGGATGAGTTTTGGGAACGCATGTGCTTTCGGCAAGAATGTGTGACGGGAGCAGTTACTGGGTTTTTCACGGTTATGGTATCGGGTGTTGGGGTTGAATGTGGTGAACAGCTGGGAGGGCACGTTTCTTCACAGGTCAACAAACGGATAATGACATCGCTTCTCACGGGTGTGGAATTCTCTACGGCAGAGCGAAGTATCAAGGCGACTGAGACGTTGGAGAGTGGGATCAAGGGACTATGTGGCCACGATGAGGCATACTATTCGCATATTTACGGAAGAGTTGAGACTCGGAATGGATTTAGTATGAGTATTGATAGAGGAAGCAGTGTAGTCCCTGTGAGGGAGTTGAATGTACGCAGGAGAAAGAGATGAAACAGGCAGTGGCACAGCAATTAAATAAAATGGCTTATATACGATCATCGGATTTTCTATGGGAAAAACTACAACCATGTCACCACTCCCGCCCTTTGCACAGGCCTTCTCAATGCTGCCTGAATATGCTGGCAAGAAACGTACTCACTCACATGATGATGACCCTTCAGATTCAGAGTCAGTCTCCCCTTCTCACTTTGCCTTATCCTTTTATTTATTTAATTTTTTTTTTTTATAAAAAAAAAGCGCCTCCATTCGCATAAAACAAGAACTTGACGATGTTTCTCCTCCTCCATCTGGAGCTCCTACCCCTTCCATACCGTCTTCAAAAAAGAGGCGTGTCACCGTAAGCGGTGGTCCTCAACCCCTTCGCATCGATGTTAGAACAACCAACCCAGAACAGCCAGCTTCCACACCCATCTCTCCTGTCGTCATGGGCTTTACAATACAGCGTGATAACCCAAATGCAATCGAACAAGTTAGATCAATGATCTCCGTAAAACAAAAGCAAAAGGCTCTCATAGAACAACGTAGAGGCAGCGTTGCTGGTCTCATCTCCCCCGTGGGGAACGCCCCTCCTACACCTGTTGAAGAACGTAACAATTCAAAGATTCCTCCCTCCAACAATCGTACCTCCCGCCGCAGTCCAAACACTGGAACTGGTGCCCGTCGTCTCAATTCACATCCTCAACGTGCTCCAAGCCCCCAACCCACTCAACCCTCCGTTCAACAACAACAAACGCCACCAACCCATTCTTTACCTCCACCTCCCATCAGCTTCGCCCGGCGCCGCGCCGCCCAAATAGGAGCTAAGAAGAAGCCAGCAGATATCCTCATCAGTCCCAGAGAAGCTCATACCCAAGATCAGTTTCAACCTTCCATACAAAGTGCCCCGCCAATCCCACAAGCAGCTGGCCAAAGTCAGTTTTATCCTACTCGCTTTACCATGGCTCTCCCTCGTTTACCTCCCACCACAATCGGTGCTGGGGATAATGTTCGTAGAATCACAGGTAATGTACCACCTGCTCCTACTAGGCTCTCTATGCAACACAATTCATCTACTGCACCATCCATCGTTCCTGGTCCCCTTCGATCACCCACAGCTTCTGTACCTATCGCATCCACTCTGGTCCCACCCACACCCACGTCACTCCATCGGCCAGGCTACTCCGGTGAAAAATCTGCCTTTTTGACCCCATTCGAGGTCTTCTACGATGCTCTTCACGATTCAAAGCAGCTCAAAACTTGGCTAGGCGAACAACTACAGAAATCACATTCCCTCATGCAGAGCCTTTCACAACAGCAGGATAAGATTAACGATACAGTGGATGGTCTCGTAGAGAAGAGGATGGCTGGTATGAAATCGGAGATGTCAGTGTTGAGACGTAGGGTAGAAGATTTGGAAGATGCATTGCGCAACGGAAACAAGTTACAAAATGGTCTGCCTTGTGGGGCGCCTCTAGCTCCCGAATCGTATTCGTTCCCTCCCGTCCCTGGTCCGGGTTCGCATGATGCTGCCGCTTCTTCTTTGCGTTTCCGACCTGAAAGGCCTGGGCTTCCGAGGAGGCTATCTTCTCCTGGATGGGGTCAGGAGCGGGATAGGGAGGGGAGACCACTACCGCAACAGCTTCAGTCGCAACAGCATCAGTACCATCTTGTGTCAGAATCGGATAATAACGGTTCACCGGCCCCGTTTGATGCTAGACGGCTGTCTATGAGTGCTACGCGGCTAGATCCACCTCGGGTCCAGCATCAGCATGCGGTGAATAATGGTTCGATCATGCAGTCGCCACCGCAGGGCTATCGGGAGCATAACCATAATAGCAGCAATTCATCGGGAAAATCACAGCATATTGTATATCCACCTACACCGACGACCGGTCCTTTACAACACAGGAATGGAGGGGATAGACCTTTGAGTAGGCAGAATTCGAGTTTGTCGACGGTGATGATTACTGGGGATCCGCAGCGAGAGCACGATTCTTCTGGAGGTCCAGGGTCTGGGAGGAGAGTGGGGAGTCGACGGAATTCGGTTGTTATGTTGGGTGCTGATGGTGAGAGTTGAGTGAGGGGGTTGTTAGTGTGTTCAGACACCACCACTCCAAGTTAGCTTTTTTTGTCTGTCTCTTGTTTGCGTTTCTTGCATTTGCTGTCGTTGTTCCGTTCTTTCTTTGATAATTCGCTTGGCTTCCTCCCTTCAATTCAGTTTCTCTTAGTTTTTTTTTTCATGTACATGTATGTGTATTTTTGCTTTTCTCCCTTTTCTCGGTTACCTCCCATCTCCCCTCCTTTCTCCAACCT